>Ga0307507_10011790_pt1 | contig 10948 bp, 9 predicted proteins | sample 7_EM_MG_FD_207223 | JGI IMG/M metagenome (GOLD analysis project Ga0307507, IMG submission 207223) | Populus trichocarpa ectomycorrhiza microbial communities from riparian zone in the Pacific Northwest, United States - 7_EM | ecosystem: Host-associated > Plants > Roots > Unclassified | place... | reverse complement strand
CAGGCCTTTGTTAGGGCCGCCATCGCTTCAGCGAACGGCTGTCCTAACGCCTTAAGGAAGGCGTTTGGGATACCATCGGCCCCAGGGGCGCTGTACGGGAGGCGGTCTCTTATTACCCTCTGCACGTCATCCTTATCAATATACGGGAGCTGTTCTGCGGGCAGGGGGTACAGTGTAAATATTTAAGGAGATTTTAGAGAGTTTGGTGTTCCTATATGTGACCTAATAAATAATAACTAATTAAACCTTATTTTTAAACCAATCTTAACTCTTGCTTAAAATTAATTTAGTATATATAAGATCTAAAACTAAGGGCGGAGATTAAGTACTAGGCTTTAGGTTCTAAGCTACGCTTAATTTAGAGAGTGGAGATTAAACATTAGACTATAAATTCTAAGCCGCACCTAATTTAGAAGGTAGGGATTAAGCATTAGTATATAAATTCTAAACTACGCCTAGTTTAGAGGGCGGAGATTAAGCATTAGCCTATAAACCTTAAGCCTTAAAGTTTTCTAGAAGCGGAGATATAGTATTATAACTTAAATCCTAGCCTTAGGATTTTCTAAAAGCGGAGATCTAATACTACGCTACAAATTCTAAATTTCCGGATTTCCTACTACCTAGGAACCGGTGCTACGCTATAGATCTTAAACTTTGGAACTTTTCGTAATTAGAGATCTAGTACTGTATTGCAAATGTTAAACCTTAGGCTTATCTAAAAGTTAAGACTTAGTATTATACTATAAGCTTTAATACTTAGACTGCCCTAAGGATTTAGATTTAATACTCTGCTATAAGCTCTAATATCTAGATTACTCTAAGGGCTAAGACCTAATATTGCGCTGTAAGCTCTAATATCCGGATTATTCTAAGGGTTAAGATATAGAGCTGCCTTATAAGCTATAATACCTAGCCTACCCTAGAGACTAGTTTCTAATACTATAATATAGACTTAGATATCCTAGAGCTATAAGGAGTTAATGTTTATTATTATAGTATAGACCCTAATATTTAAGAGGCCAATACTTAATACCAGATAATAACTAACGCTAATTATTACCTTAGGGCTGTTAATACCCGGCCTAACTTTAAGATCCTAGATACCCACCCTATATTAAAAACTAGACCTAACTATTACGTTACTAGGACTAATATCTATTATAGGGTTTTGGTATACTTAGTCTAGAGGTATTCTACTAGCTAGAGTTTAGGCTAACTAGCTATGTATTCCTGCTAGATATAGGCTAAGAAGGTAATAGTATCGGCAGCATACGGATTTTTAGTGGATATCGATTAAGGTAGCTGGGCTACTTATATTTATGGACTTTAAGCTACTAATACTATACGCCTCTTCGCTACCCTAGACCGTGGTAATATCCGCTCTATACTAATTTTTAATTTGCTTGCTAATGCTAATAGCTAGCTCTCTACCTAATTTACCTTTTCTACCTCCTTTTAAATAAAGGTAATAAACTTATCTAGATTATTACTAAGCTGACTATAATTCTAATTAGGTAGGTTTTTCTTAAGTGCCTTGTGGCTAGTTATATACTAGGCGCAGCTATAAAGAGCGGCAATTTGCTTATTGGATATAACGTAGCTTAAGGTTAGATTCCCAGAATTCCGGCCTCTCAGATATCAAAATAACCCCTCTACAATCCCTTCCCACCCTCCCCATCCTGCCCCATCCTTCCCCAGCTACAAGTCCTCAACCTCACTCCCCAGCCTCCACGCCTCCCTGCTATAATTAGCCGGCCAAATGCCATTCTTCCCCGGCGCAAGCACGCCCTTCGGATCAAGCTGATTCTTAATTTTCTCATTCAGCTTCATCTGCGCGTTATCGTTGAAGTTATATGTTTCGGCGATCTGGTCCATCACTGCGAGATGGGTGCGGTATTCGCCCCAGCCGTGCGCTGCGCAGTCTTTGATTAAGGTTCTCTGTTTGATGGTTAGATTTTGTCTTTGGGTGGAAGGGGCGATGTACAATTAGCCAGTGCGCTTTCTTGTTGCTCTCAGCATCCTCACGATCGAAGACTATGCAGACGATATGGTGCATCTCCCTCATACCCACAATGAAGGTGCCAATGAAATCCAATCCAGCCTCCTCACACCTACAAATTTGTTAGTTCCAACTTCAACACCTCCTATCCTCCCCCAATCTCCCCAAAAATAGAGCAAGGACAACGTACCTCTTCTTCGTAACCCCATACTGCATCACCACATCATCCCCACTAATAGGACTAATAGGACTAAAGAACAAATGCGCCCCGTTCGACAACCAATCCACCCAACTCAGCCCCTCCACAGACGGAATACCCTGCAAAGTCTTCGCCCTCGTTCTTAACACACTATACGGCTCCTTCCTACCCTCCGGAAAATAGAACTTCGCGCCTTCAATACTAGAGAACGCCTGTTTAATGACGGACCAGAGCACGTCACGCACAGGTTCCGGCCCATACACCGCGCCATAGAAGTTCCATCTCCCAAGATCAAGATCCTTCGCTATCTTATCCAGCTCATCATCATCCAACGCCCCTTTTTTGTCCGTGTAATGACTCTTCGGATTCGCGACCGCAGCATCGAGCAAAATATGTCTCAGCGTCGGCACATTCTGCAACACCATTTGAATCCTCAACGGACAGATGATTTCCATGGCTGCATGCAGATCTTTGTCGCGGGGAAGGGTGAGCATGTAGGCTTGGTAGCCGCCGGGGTTGGGCATGAGCCAGATACCCATTTTAACGATTATGCCGAGGGAAGACTGCGAGAAGATGCCGTCGTTGTAGGGCCCGAAACCGTAGTTGAAGAGGTGCCAGGCGCGGTTGCCGGGGCGGTCGTGAGGCGGAATCTGTTGGAAATATATTTTGTTAGTGGTACTGCATGGCTTCAAAAAGTGGACGGAGGGGTTACGGAGGGGTCGGAGTCGATCGTTGGGTCGGGCAGAGCACCCATTCCGGTGCGGATTAGTTCACCGGAGGGGAGGACGACTTCCAGGCCGCAGTGCATCATCCAGTGGTCCTTTTCTTCGTTAGAGACGAACTTCGATTTGAGGTGGAACCTGCACCATAAGGAGTATATCCAACTCCACGCTCAGCCGCATTCCCAATAATGCTCCCACCTCCCAAATCCGGCACCTGCATCCCATTAATATTACCTCCACCCCGAACAAAAGAGAACTCACATCCAGCCAAATTTTCTCCCTCAACCCATTCCTCTCCAAATACCCATGCAAATCAAAGAACGTCACACCCGGCTCCATCAACGCCCACGCATCATCCGTATCAACCTTGAGCACCTTATTCATATGCCTCCCCAAATTCATAGCAACACTTCCAGGAACTCTCGGTGCTGCTCCCTATCCCAACATCAGCATCCCCTAATATCCCATCAAAAGAAAAAAAGGATTATACTCACCCCATACCCCGTATTCCTTCCAATGCTATACGGCCAAACCGGGACTTCCACCTCATTACACAGTTTCATGATAGCTTGTACATCTGGAACATCCTTCGATAGAGCACCGCACTGGCGACGAAATAATCCCGATCGAGAATCGCGTGCATATCATGGGCGTGGCAGGGGTGCATGTAATCGCCATCCTGCAACGGATCCTCAGGGAGGATGATCTCTACGTTCTTGTCTCCGACGATCTTTTTGGCTCGTGAGATGAAGGTTTGGAATCGGGAGGAGCTGGTGCCGGGCGGGAGGATCATGGGGTCGCCACGCTCCCGGCTCGTGTTTGCGGTGGCGGAGGTACGGTTGGGCAGTTTTGGGGTGCCGCTCGAGGGGTGGAGGGAGGTAGTAGTTTTGGTGCCGTTTTGGCTGTTGGTGGTATCGCCTTTGGTGGCCATGTCGTGGTACGGGAGTTTGAATTTGTGGGAAAGGAGGAAGACGAGGATGAAGCTCAAGGAGGGTGGACAGCTTCTTGATATACCTCGACTTCTCGATCGGAGATACTATACTTCAAGCCATAATGCGGGGTCATTGAACCTACTAAGAAATAAACTTTAGGTATAGCAAATGAGGTATGAGGCAAAAGTGTGGATTACGACCCTCAGATCTAGAAGTGCCAAGCATAGAGACGATTGCCGGTCCGGGATCCGACCAAAAACCAAGCTCAGCCTTCCCCAACCACAGCAGCGATTCTGCACATCCAGGGTCCAGTTATCCAACCCCAGGTTGGGGAAGGATGAGCTAAAACTGTAGTCTGGAGACGGTGGTGGGCTTGACGGAGCTGCCCCGCACCTGCAGCGCACCCACCCCATCCCCACGGGTGGGGTGTGGAGCAAGAACGGCAATTAACAGTTTTTTTTTTCAACTAAGGGGAGCTAGCCGAGGCCGAGACCTTCAGTTATGAAATTCTATTTCCTGAATGAGCTCTCTATATTTCTACGGGTCGAGGGTGAAGTATCTTGAATAGGCATAAGGAAAGCCCGGCTCTGGGAGCAAAGACTTCTTCATTAAATGAGTGTGCTTTATGACTCTAAATCGACCTGACCTTCCCATTGGTAGTGCTGATCTTTGGCTACAAAAACTGTAAATAAGCGGTCTAAAGCAATTGAAGGGGAAGTGAGGGAAAACAAGCCGATGTCTAACACCCCTCTGTCAGTCTCAATGTATCGGCCGCAACTGGAGAAGCACACGGAACGAACGGCTACCTCGAATTTAAGGAAGCCTTGTGCTGACTTTGTTTCCGAATCCCAGAGTCTGACCGTCTCGTCGTCCGAGCAAGATACCACCAGTTTATTGTCCGGCGAGAACGCAGCGGAGTTGACTGGAAGCTCATGGCCTTTGAGCGTGCCGTACGCGGCTCCCGCTGTATTCCAAAGCCTGATGGTCGTATCCGCTGAGCAAGAGACCAGTAGCTTACCGTCCGGGGAAAATGCGATTGAGTTCACCGTGTCCGAATGCCCTCTAAGCGTTTGAGAAGCTACTCCTGTGGAAACATCCCACAGTTTGACTGTCGTATCCGTGGAGCACGACGCGACAACGCGATTGTCATCCGGTGAAAACGCGATATCGTTGACTGTATCTGAATGGCCTTCAAGTCTGCTCCATATTACCGCTGTTCCAACGTGCCAAAGTATAGCCGTCTGGTCAGTAGAACATGAAGCGAGGAACTGGCCGTCCGATGAGAATCGGATAAGGCGGACATTGTCGGAATGACCCTCAAGTGTGTGCCACACTGCTCCTGTTGCTGTGTTCCACACTTTCACCGTTTTGTCTATCGAGGCTGATGCAACTAAACGGGTATCTGGCGAGAATGCGAGGTAGTTGATACTACCCGAATGGCTTTCGAGTAGCCAGCGCTCCGCTCCCTCTTTGGTCCAGATCTTTATTGTGGTATCGTGCGAACCAGATGCGACTAGCTGACCATCTGGTGAGAAGACTACGCAGGTAACCGTGCTTGAAATCCCTTTCAACTCTCCTGCCGCAACGGCGGTTGATTCATGGTCGATAGTCTTCATCTTTTCACCCAAGGATGACATGGCATCCTCCTCAAATTCATCGAACTCCCCACTTGCTTCTCCACTCTTCGCATCCCAGAGCATAACCTCGTCGTTGAACGAGCCCGATACGAGAAGCCGACCATCCGGGGAAAATGTGACAGCATTGATGCCACTTGTGTGGCCTTTTAGTGTCCTTAGTAGGGTCCCGGTAGTTGCGTCCCAAAGCTTGATAGTCATATCTTCGGAGCCTGAGGCGACGAGATGAGCATCCGGAGAGAATGCAACATTCATTACCCTTTTCCGATGCCCTTTTAGTGTCATGTAATCTGTTCCTGTGATCGTATCCCAAAGCTTGATTGTCATATCATCTGCTCCCGATACAATTCGCTTCCCGTTTGGCGAGAAGCGAACAGAGTTGACAGCGCCTGCGTGGCCATCCAGCAACATGCATATCTCTCCCCGCTTAATGTCCCAGAGCCGCACTATTTGATCCGCCGAGCCTGATGCAAGTATTGAGCCGTCTGGGGAGAATGCAACGGAATTGACACAACTTGAGTTGCCTTCAAATATGGTAAGCTTCCGTCCTTTCTCCACATCCCAGATTCGAATCGTTTCGTCCATCGAGCCTGACGCGAGCAGCTTGCCATCTAGTGAGAATACTACGGAATTCACCCAACGTGAGTGTCCCCTCATAGTATGACGCACAGCTCTTGATTTCCAATCCCAGACCATTATAGTAGTATCGTCGGAGCCCGAGGCAAGCATCATTCCATCCGGTGAGATCGCGACGGAACTGACTTTGTTTATTTGCCCCTCATATTTGCCGAGCGTAGCTTTTGTTGCTACATCCCAGACCCTTACTACCTCGTTGACTGACCCCGACGCGACCTGTCGGCCATCTGGTGTGAATGCTATGTCGTTGACATAATTGTCTTCGTCCTTGACCTTGGGGGCAACTGCTCCTGGGTGTATTTGACTCCAAAAATGGTGCCTAAGCTCATTGGTAGGCCGGATGAACGCAAGAGCAGCGCAATACGTCTGGAGCGGTGCCTGTTCGATTATCGATTGAAACGCCCAGTTAAATCGTCTTGCGTCCTTGACAAATGGCCTTTGATGAAAATTTTCTGCGTGCTTAAAAATCAGGCTATTAACTACTTAAACTTGTCATGAGCAAAGGGTAAACACGTACCCCAAGTAGAGAATGGTACATTCTTATTAGCGTACCCACTTGAGAGCCTTTTCCAATCAGGTTGACAGCCTCCAGCCAATGAAAGAAATGCCGCTGGAAGAAACGATGGACTGGGTCCCCATCGTGGAGACGCTTCCCGCTCTGTCGATAATGTTCAATCCAGTAAAGACATGCGTATTGGAGCTCTGGGGGAATGCGTTGCTCTATCAGATTCGGGTCAACATCTTTGACGAGGGTACCTGGTGATTGGAGGCCACAAATGTTTCTTTTGAGCATCTTCGACATAAGCTGTATGCAGTTGTCGCCTAAAGCTTTGTGTGCATCGTTTTCGTCTACCCAAAAATCGAGATCACTGCACCGGTCCTTATCAAGAAGAAAGTCGTGGAATGTGGGATGATGTGGGCGAATTGGGCGATTCGTCTGGCTAGGGATATGGAAGATTGTATGCAAATCCGCTAATGTCTCATCGATATCAATGGGTGGGATATCAAGCAAATGTGCCAAGGAGTCCATAGAAAGCGGAGAGAAGAGAGTCACGATGCTTCCCAGAACATCTGTTAGTATGTCGAACATTTCTTTTTTCTCGTCTTCGTTGTAGCCCCCAATAGAATCTTTGAGAACGGTGATGTAGATTTCGTCCAGTTGCTTTTCCGGACCAGCGCCAGAGCGATGGCCGTTGATGAGGATGGATATTCGCCTGTCAGCAAGTCGCCTGCCCTCGCGAATGAAACGGCACGCAGTCGAGGCCCAGATGAAGAGGCCGCACGAACTCTCAACCAAGCGTCTCATAATTCGCGTACCAGGCCAGTCGACAGCAAAGCCACGTTCTTCCCTGATAGTCGTGAGGCTGTGTTCGAAGAAAAGACTAAGATCCCGGTCTACTATTGTTGGTAATATGTCGTGAAGAATGAAGACCTGGCGTTCAGCTTCTGCTATCTGAGAAAAGCCGCAACGGACCGGAATCTCTGGTCTGCTTGTGATGAAGATTCGCAATCGGATATTAGTAAGGGTGCTAGTCGTAGCCAAAAGCCTTAGAATGATCCGGATGTCTCTCTCACTATCACATTCATCCAGCGCGTCAATGACAAGTACGATTGTTGAAGGAGAAGAGATGCCATCTAGCTTTGAGAGTGGATTGAAGATCAATTGATCCCACTGGTCCCGGAGAGAATGTACCGCAATGTCTGTATGCTCCATGATGGCTTCACGGATATAACGTCTTGCCGATGGTATTTTGGTCGCCAGCTGCGAGGCGAGAGTGGTGAACAATTTGTCAGCGAGACCGACATCTCCACCTCTTTTCGAGAAAAAAAAACTTGCTCCCAGATTGCCTCGATCATGGTATGTCCTGGCGATGGTACGAGCAACAGTGGATTTGCCTGTGCCCGCTATCCCATTCAGCCAGAAGATACGCCTCTCATCCAGTCCATCAGCCCATTCTGTGATGTCTTGGAGAAGCTCTACTCTGGTGCCTTTAAGACAAGTTGCACCATGCTGATTGTCGAATGAGTTGAAGGCTGCTTGAGGGGCAGTGGGTAATTTGTAGGGCAAATACTCCAGTTTGGCATTCTCTGTGTGCTTCCTGTCGATTTCTTTTTGCAGTCGAGTGAACGCATGGTCTCCCTCGCCATACATGAGCGGCATGAAGATGGTGAAGATTCCTAGCAGAGAATATGCCCTGTCTTCCTTGCGCTTTGTTTGTCGGTCCTCGGCCCAAGACAGTCGCTCGGCAACGCTGAACTTGGTCAACGCATCTCCTCGTAGAGCCTGACGAGGAATCCTTGTTATCCCATGAATGTAACGCTCCAGCGACTTCTTGTCACCCAGTCGTGTGCCCTGGACAGAAAAGAAGTCAACAGATGCCGGGGCAATAAGTTCCTGGAGAGTCCAACCCCGAGTGAACCACCTACTTTTGCAAAAATCTGGTTCCCACGGGAAGGCAGGGACTTGGTTTATCACCACATCCTCGGGTACTGAAACGTCCGCCAGATATACGTAACATCTAGTAGCTTTACGGTACCAGTGAAACATAGTTATTATAGACTCCTGGAGCTCGGCGCTGCTGGACTTATCGATGCAACAGGTATCCACCCAGAAGTATTCCAAGCCATCTTTAGCAGCTTGTTCTCCGCAGAATTGGATCTTGTGGAACCCAGCAGCCTTGCGCTGAGCATTTCCCTTTACCAGGTCTTCGAAAGTGACCTCTTCATCGTCGGCTAGCCACGTATGCGACAGGATAGCATACTTGGGAATATTGTCCACCAAATACTCAGTCAATTCGAAACCGCCGGCACTTTTGCGATGAAGAAGTCGCATTGTTGTTTGCAAGTTTTTCTGTCAGCCTGATATTTGGCCGCACATCAGGAATCACCGGGCTGCCACCAAACTTGGTCCACCCAGCTCTACGGGGCCGATGTTTTACTTTATTCAACCTATAACGGTGTTGTGGTGTTATAATTCGATGAGAACACCCCATTGTGAGCCAAGGGAGCAGAAGAGAGGTGGGTGGAAATGGGAGGAACCTGGTAACGTAGTTAACGGGGTTTTGACCGACACCCTGGTTTTGACCGCGCTAGCGTACCGCCTGCTATTTTAAGTAAAGTTTTGTTGTTCTGCTAAAATCAAAGCAACACATATATTTAAAGGCGGTGTGTCGTGCTAAGGCTTACCTAAACGTGATAGATATTACTTAGGTAAAATTTTGATGTTCCTTTCGGTCAAAACTAGGGTGTCGGTCAAACCCCCGTCCGTTAACTACGAAGGCGCCGGCAAAAAGTAATCGGACACCCATACTTTAGCCGAAAAATACGACCCCACCAAGAAATCATCCATTCTAGCATCAAATTGACTCTAACTCTAGTCTAATTACAGCATAAAAGGTTTCGTGCTCGAAGTCAGGTCTTAAATGTTCTTCTGCAAGCTTTAAAGCCTTCCTCTGCGGCAACGTGGTGTTGCTGTTTCTTACGATTCTTCTTGTTGAGTGTGCAAGCCTTAAAGATCTCTGTCAACTAATAGAACTAAAGGTCTTCCGCTCTTCTCCTTCACAGAAACTAGATCTTCAATTTTAGGAAGTGGGAGGTTAGCAGCAAGGCGCTCTTCTTTAACTGCAAGAGATCGTTTCCATATATCGGCAGCTGTTGATTTTACAAGGTTATAGAGCTTTGCTGCCTCTCTTCTAGTCTTTCCACACTCGCAATACGTTAAATATTGAGCCCTCCCAACATTAGAAGTGTAAGGACCTATTCTACTAAGTATTAACTAAGTGGAGTAGAAGTAGAGTTGGTTTTAATAGTGTAGGCGCGAAAAAGTCAAATTTTGGTGGGGTTGGGTTTTCTCGCTAAGTAGCGGTGTCCGATTACTTTTTGCCGGCGCCTTCGTACGTTACCTTCAATTGTTGTCAGCTCGTTATCTTTACCCCGTTGAACTACCACTCATATGACGTCTTGCGGCCCTCTACCAATTACGGTCGCAAGCTCTTCACCCCGGTGCACTTGGCTGAGGGTTGCTTGAAGGCCTTTACATATGAGTCGGGCGTACCGATAATATTGCATGACTGAGGTACTGTGGTGATGATCGCTGTAGTGGTTGCTTCTGATGTTTAGCGGCGAGAGATGCCTGGCTTGATGAGGCGCACAAAGCTGGTTTGTCTTGCCCAAGGCATTCCGCCGGCGCATCACCGCATCATTGGTGGGATGTCACGTATTTCGAGAGGCTACTTACCTCAGAAGCTCAGACCTTACCTCAGCAAGCTCAGACGCGATTCTGTTGGTCCGGATTTTCAATCGGTCCGCAAGCTGACTAACTACGTTTGTGCGAAACCACCAGAATCACGTCTGAGCGTGTTCCGCGACAGTTCTTAGTAAATCCACGGATATCCGCCTTGCGGAGGTTGCGGATATTAGAATAACTCAACACTAATATTTTATATTATTTCCCAAAGTTAATTAATTATATAACAGAACCTAGGCTTTTAGAATATATTATTTTTATTACTTAGGTATTTTTAGGTCTTATAATTAATGTCGGTATACTCGCTTTATTAACGTGCATGAATATCACTGTATTGCGATACGTATGCGGTGTTGAAGTTGGTAGTTATTATTGTTTAGAAGTAAGGGGTTGCTCTAAGGTCAGGTTAGCTAGCCTCGCTTCGTGGTCTCGTGACCACGTCACATAACTAATATTCCAACACTAGAGCAACTCTAAAAAGAAGGCTAATCTATACTCTAAAGTCAAGTTTACTTCTAGACTATTCGTAGCGTATACGCAATAGCTTCCACGCTCCTTTTATAGGTCCGTAATTATATAA
>Ga0307507_10011789_pt1 | contig 10949 bp, 11 predicted proteins | sample 7_EM_MG_FD_207223 | JGI IMG/M metagenome (GOLD analysis project Ga0307507, IMG submission 207223) | Populus trichocarpa ectomycorrhiza microbial communities from riparian zone in the Pacific Northwest, United States - 7_EM | ecosystem: Host-associated > Plants > Roots > Unclassified | place... | reverse complement strand
GATACATGGCTGTATGACAGAGACTCGACAGTAATCTAAAAAAGGAATAAGAAAGTCCATAAACAGGTTCCAATTCAAACTCAGTATGTCTTGCCTTTGCTCCATTTACACCATGTACCGCCCAAATCGTGTGGCACTCTATAACATACGATGGCTCTCACACCACCTACAGAAGAATATTACCTCGCACATGGCATCTTTTATATCAGTGTGCCAGGAACTGAAAGCATCGAGTCGGACGAGTCTTACAGGCTGATCCTCAGGCTGTAGTTAGTTTCGTCCTTTCTTTTGACGGGTAAACGGCTTACGATGTCGGATTTCATCACAGTTAATGATTGAAGTTTCACATCATCCAACCAGAGACGATCCTGTACATATGCAAACCTCATGGCGGTTCAACCAGATGCATGGGTAATAGGTATGTCTTTCTTCTGGTTCCCCTCTTTGCTGCTCCATAGGGCCTTTATCACAACTAATTTACACACCTCTCGGTTGATATACGAGGTGTCTGAAGGAAAGGCCGTGTCCTTTTGGTGTCCTTTTCAATTCAATACTGATACAGGCCTCATGCTCCCGTCGTATTCATTTCCATTTCTCTGTCCCAACATTTCCGAGAATAGAAGGTGTTACTTCTCGCCCGAAGAGAAAATAAGATTTGAGGGTCCAATGTGCATTCGGAAAATTCTGGACAGGCCGCCAGTGAGACCATCGATGGTCTGAGCATTGTTCCCCTCACCTCCCTTCCAAAATGTCCACCAACACCAACTTTTCTCCCATCGTCCATCAAATGAGCTTAATGGTGCTATTCCACGAGTGGTGGGAAGAGTGTATAAATAACGCCCTAAATGTTGAAACATTTTTACTTCCCCCAGTCCCCTCACAGTTTAGTGGTCACTTATCTCGTGACCTCGTAAAATTGTCGAACACAATTCAATCTATCTGTAGCATTGCCCAATGCACAAACAGCTGTGCAAGGGCCACCAAGGCGCCTGAATGAGCGCCAAAGATTCAGAACGACGAGTTTATCATGTCTTTCACCCCACAAGTCTCAGTAGATTAGATGGTGGTTTATTCAATGGAGTGAATGTCAATACCTTGTTGAGAGAATCAAAGCCTTCAAGCAAGGGGGGTTCGGAAATGTTAAAATTACACGGGGTTGGTAGATTTTTTAGGGCTTTCGGCGTTACGCCTGAGTATACCGTGGGTTATAATTAGATACATAGTGGAACACTGCCCAGCGAAAACTTCAAGCCCAACACAAGCCTTAAAGAACACCTTTTCGGCACAATATAGACAGCAGTGGGTTCTGGGTTGCCCATCGAGCTTCAAGGAGTGGCTAACAATACTCCCCGGTTTATATGGATAAGAAGAGTTTTGTATAAAACTTTATTGAAAATTACTGGAAATATATTAAGATAGAGGAACCCCGTATGGACAATGGAACCCTCAAAAAATAAATGGGTGATTGGTCTGAGTAACCCTCGGAGTACCAGAAAATACCCTACCTCCAACTACCCTCAGCCAGGGGTAGAAGGTTTTCAGGTGCAGAAACATCCCAAATTGAAGTGTTAAGGTGTATTTACACATCCTACATTTGAAATCAAAACAATTGAGGTAAAAGAGTGTGTAAACATGCCCTGCTACCTCGAAAACGCAAGGATTGAGGTGAAAGCATCTAATAATAACAATATTATGTAACTTTGCCGAGCGGGCCGAGCGGCCCTTACAATTGTGTCACTATTGTCCACAGACATGAGTAACGCGCCCCATCATCAACTCGATTAGTTATTAATGCACAGACCAAGGCAGCATCATGGTTCCGGTAGTGCATGGCAAAGATACGGTTCGAGCTAACATTTTCCAGCGCACTCGGGTATCATCTGATTCTGACCGCTTCTGGCTTTTCAGCACAGTTCCAAACAAGCGCCGAAAATTCGTATGGCGACAAATTCGATCGTTCTCTCCTACTCGAGAGAAACGCATACGAGGGACTCTTGCCTGACTTGATCACTGTCATCTTGAAACCTGAAGATGAGACTGGAGACAAGCCCGAAGATCTGGAAATAACGAACTACGAATTCATAGGATCATACAGCTGGGTTGACACAGCAAAGGACATGCCAACAATCCTCGTTCCGGGTAAGAGTTCCAGGAACTATATATCAGCTTGCTCAAACAGAGGCCTGTAGGATCACCTCCACAATGGAAGAACATATCTCTTCCATTCCAAGTGCCCCAGCCAGACAGAGGCCCCCGCATAATAGACCAGAACGGGTTCCGAACATCGGCCGGCGGAATAGGATATCTCCTTCCTGTTATTGCTGCAGTCACATATAACCAGAGATCTATAGGGGAACCCTCTTTCGATTGGTCTTCGGTCGATGTTGTCGCTGATCGGGCCGCGCTCAGGAAGCTCTTCCGTTGGGCCAACGACAAACAAATTCCTAGGAAATCGGACCAACTGTTCCGTCTCGATTTGCAGTTAGCAGGGAAGAAGACGATCTTGATCAATCGTGTACCCTTGAAGTTCGCGGAAGATCACTTGTCCCAGACATATCGTGAAGGTTTTAGGAAGGAAGCCATGACTCCAGCACCAGGTTGCAGAAATGCGCTAGACTATAACAGTATTGTCAGCTATGTGAGTAGATGAGCAATAGGTTGATTGATGAGCTAATGAGAGCTTCTTCAGGACATTGGTGGATTAAAGATGGTCATACGGTTCGAAGCCGATGCATATGATTCTGGAGCATCCTGTAACGACCAGATGGAAGAACTTGCATCCTCTCTCCAAGCTGCATCACTCCAGTCACCAAGAATACTACGAATTCACGGCTTGACTCTACAGAGAGCTGGCAAAGAAGTCCCTCACGCGAGTCTTCTGGAACTGGTCACCCGGAAGGTCCATTCCAAGATGGACTGGAGCGAAGTCTATTGCCAATTATTCTTGTCGCAAACCCAAAAACACACCATTGCTTACCATAAAAATGGATTATTCGATAAAATTGAAGAAAGAATGCTTGATTCCGCTCCAGAACTCGAAACCGCAAAGGCGGAAGCTCAGGATCAGATGAAAAAGTTGGTGAAGGTTATCAACCGCATCCGCGAGCTTGTCATGAAGGAGGGGAAAGATGCGAGGCTTAGTCTGGTATGCGTCTCTGGGATTTTGCGTGTATACAAGCGGAGAAGCCCAGAGAGCTGCCTGCCGCGTGAGGTATTGCAGCTTTTCGTTTCACACCGAACGAGTGGTAAGTGCATAGAATTCTCCCCACATTGTAGTTGCTCAATGCAGTTTTCAGGCACCTGAAAGAGGCGATCAACTTGAAAATCTCTACCACATCTGGATACACCACCATGACCAGGAACATAGTCCGACAATGGCACTCCCCCTTTATTGACTTCGAAACTGCGATCAACCAAGTAACGGTTTACAATCCCTGCTTTGATGAAACATGGCTTGAATACGTTCGAGATTATGAAGCTCCCAAAGACTCGAATCTTTCCGTTTAGTAAAGACACTTCGGAGAAGATGGGGTTCTTGCCAGGCTGCTAATGAGGAAATGTCGTTTGCTAGCCAATATGCAAACGATATACCTGTGAAGGACCACTGTAGATAGATCTTGTAAAAATTAACAATCAAAATAATGTGACATTCTGGAGTCACAAACGAAAAAGATTATATGATGTCTTCACCGCCATGGCTTCCACCAACTCTGTATCTTGCACCTGACTCTGTTGCCAGGAGTAAATGCCTTGCGACTACCTTCATCAAAGAGGGTTCAAGGATTTTTGCTGAGGAGAGTTTTGCCAGTGTACTTCTCAGTCAAGAAAAGGGAAAACGATGCGACGCTTGCTTTCGCAAGGACAGTCACCTCAAGAAATGTTCTGGCTGTGGGTGTTATTGGTACTGCGATGTTCAATGTATGTCAGACAATTTTCAATACGTACTATTTGTCGACTGACCACATTCATGCCAGGTCAAAATTTGCATTGGGCGCTAAATCACAAGCGGATTTGCCGAATATACAACTCTTTCATAATTTCTGGACCCTATCTAATCCTCCCTGAACATGAAAGACTCGACGCTCTTCTGTTATCTCATACCGTAGCTCGATTTTCGTTGCTTGCAACTCCTTATGCCCCACAGGCCGATTCTTCTTCTGAAGTCCTGATGTCCCTTTTGCCACATCCAACTGGTAATCCTTCAACAGCGGCTGTAATGCCAATAAAACCCCCACCCCCAAACGACCTGGTCGACAAGCTTTATCCCCGCTTCGGGAATAATAACTTCGTTATCCACTCACATCTTACGGGCGTTGGACATGGCGTCTTCCCTTTCACGAGTCGACTTTTCAACCATTCTTGCATGCCTAACGCAGTCGCAAAATACAGATTTTTGCAAGGACAATTCGTCATAATGGAAATTGTTGCCCTCCGCGATATTCATTCAGACGAAGAGGTGATTGATTTTGCTTTTGGTCAGTGCAGGAGCACTGACGGTGTTTGACTCGGAGATTTGTATCCCTTATCTTGATCCGGCTCTTTCTGAAACACGCAGTAAGATATTCCAAATCAGCTACGGGTTCAAATGCGCATGTCGCTCTTGCACCTTTTTAAACACTCTGATTCCTCTCTCGCCTGTGCCAACCGGAGGAAGTGACAGGATGCGATTGGCAGGCGAGCTACGCCAATTTGCAGGCATCCACCCTGGTATCACTTCCCTCCCAACGACACAGCTAGAGAAACTACCGGCAGGCTTGGGATGCGTTCTGATGGAAGACTATATCAGCAGTTTGTCTGAGGAATTCAGTAAGGCATCTCACGAAGGCGTCTACACAGTCGCATTTGATGTCGGGTTAACACTTCTGGCGATTTATGTGGTCATTTACCCAGCCAACTATCCCCAAATTGGCAAGTTGATCTGTTGCTCTGTTTTCCTTTTGATGGGAACCATGTTTAGGAATGCATCTGCTAGAATTGACCAAATCTTCATGGAACGCACAATTCTCGGAGGACATGACCGGCGTTGAAAAAAAGGAGATCGAGGAGAGAGTCAAGACATTTTTGAGTATGTCCAGCAAGGTCCTCACGATTTATGGGGCGGAGGGTGACGAGGGTGGCCCAATGTCAGAAATTGAAGTCCTCAAAAATCTCTTGTCTAAAAGTGAATAAATTGAACTTCATTTTTGAATTATAATGTACAATACATTAGACTTCGTCGGTAACTTGAACTTGATTCTATCGGTGGGGTATTAAAAACAAATTGGATTCTAGAAAACTAAGGTACTACCTGACAGAGAATCATACAGGATCACCAAACAGCCGTTTTCTGAACACCGGAGGAGTGAGACGTCACATGAAATCAGAAAACTACACTTACAGCCGGACTGGCGCTTCACTAAACACAGTCGTCCCACCTGCCATCTCCCTTGTCCATACATCTCGCAAGAACCACCCAATATGGCCAACAGCACATCCAACTAGATCGCCTGCTGCCGATTTCCATGTGCCAGTCAGGAGCCATGTAAATGCAATAAGTGCGAAGGGCAAGTAAGGTGCTGTGATGTTTATTAGGCCAAACAAAGAAATTGGTGTTGAAGGATGACGCCTTGACCAGACATAGATAGGAACGAAAGCGAGCGGAGAGGAAAGAAAAGGAAGATTGAAAAGAGGGGAAAGACACTGAGTAAAGAACATCAGGATAATCATTTTGTTTACAGGAAATGGTGCTTACCAGCAGCATGATAGCCGACTGAAGAAGCAGCCAAAAGTAGTCGGCTCTCTTATTTGCAAACGAGGATTCTTCGAGCATACGGCTATATCTCATGCTGAAAGAGCTGTGTCAGAAAGACAGAAATTCGATGGACACCATGGAAAGCATACAAGAAGAAGAGATGAAAGACGAAGTCTAAGGATATCAATCCAAAGTAGAAGAATGTGGTGACAACACGCCATGCCTACGCAACATGTCAGATATCTAAAAAAAACAACGGTCTGGGACTACTTGCCTGACCGTTCATAAAAGCACTCCTGAAGCTAAAATACAACTGCAAAGGAGTGACCATTTGGCTGTGCTGGAAATGCAGAAAGTATAGTATCGAGGGTGAAATAAAAAAATAGGAAGGACTGACCACCGCCAGGCTGCTGAGTATTGACAAAACAAGCCATCCACGGGTTATAGGTGGGATCTGTATAAACCAGTCTTCTATGCCAACAGGCATTTCTGTTAGGTTCAAAGGGTACCGTGACTTGGTGACACAACCTCGTCACGTCACTTCAACTTGCATCCTGATACATACCAACGTGTTTACATCCCGATGAAAGATAATCGATCGTCGATAAAAGAAAAAATGCTTATCAAATATCAGGGAACCTGTTCTTTCATTCACTACCATCATGGACCCGACAAATTCTTTGTCTGAAGACTTTGCTGATTTGTCTGTGCGCGATCAGAATGAGCCCACTGTAGTGTCAACCGAGCGCGATCGTTCCACCGAAGACGATCACAAGTCGCTCGATGCGGAGCTCATGACGGGGTTCAGCCTTTATCGAAAATTTAATCAGGAGCCCGATTGGCCTACACTTCTATCTAGTATTGCCCTTGGAGACAAGCAACTCGTGACTCTTACACGACGAGATGCTGAAGGACTGCTAACAAGCCAACCGTCCATCAATCGGGTCTTACAGAAAGCATGGGAAAACGGCTCATTCAAAGAAGTGCGACAACTGAGTGAGTCCTTTAAATTGTTGCCAAGCAGCATATTTTCCTTATTATCATCCAAGATGTCCTCTGGCCTGTGCTGCGAGAAACACGTAGGTGGTTCATCCCCTTTGCTTTTGAGATTGGTGACGACGACTAGGTTGTAGCGAAAAGGAGCCATCGACCATCAAACGATGTGGAACTAACTAGTGCGTAATTCTTGCACCTGTTGTTGTGCTTCATGACAACTTAATGGAACCAATTCTCTAGCCAAAGGTGTTTAAGTATTTTAACTCTCATATGGCATAACCAACCCTATTTTCGAAGCTCTGCAATCCGCCTGGCGTGATATTTACTTCGGAAATAATCACCAACTCCTGTTCGATAATATTAACGCAATCCTACCAACACAAAAACCATATTCTAACCAAATCGCCATCGTTCAAAGCTCCGGTACGGGAAAGTCTCGCATGGTGCACGAGCAAGCGAACCTGGTCTTCACCATCCCGTTCAATCTAAGAGAAACGGGCGAAAACAAAGGTCCTTTCTTTAATTGTTTTCGATTTTTCTAGACTCTGCTAACACGGTCACAGATCTGGCCTTCCCCATTCCTGACGATGCTGTCCGTGACTACCTCGTCAAAACTTCTGTATCGGGTGATCGGCACATTTTAAAAACCAATTACCTAAAGTTCCTCGGTAATGTGTTCAGGGTGGTAAATGTCGAACTGGACAAATGCCACAATGAATTAACCAGCAAGAAAATTACAACCGTCGGAGGTTTAGCCAAGTGGTGGTCAAGTCACCTTCAAAGAGTACGCACGGAATTGTACAAAGCAGCGGTTGACGGCACCAGTGAGGACAATAAGGTGAGTATCCGTGAATACGGTGAGAAGTATCACCGTTAACCATTGCTTTGTAGATTCTTCCCGAAATCCAGAAGAAGCATGACAAGTTACTCGCTAAACGTCGATTGAAACCTGAAGGCTCGGAAGATTTCGACCACTCAGATTACGATATGAAAACAGTTGTTGAGTATGCCGCTGCGGAAGCGGCAAGAGCCGAACTGGGAAAACTCATTTCCAAGCTGGACAGCTATGATGAGTCGCAGCGAATAAAACTCATAATATACTTCGACGAAGCACATCCCCTCACAAAGGTGGTGCCAGATAAAGACGACGAGAAGACCCTATATGATTTCCTGTGCTCATGTCTCAACCAATTTTTGACGTTTCCAATGTTCTGCATCTCCCTGTCGACAAATTCGAGCTTAGCCCAGTTCGCTTCCCCACGGGCCCTCGCCAAGTCCGCTCGCATTCGTGGCGGGAAGGCGGAAACGCATGCACCTATTACTGAAACACCCTTTGACTGCTGCGAGGACCTCATGGTCAAAATGGGCGATTTGAAAATCAAAGATACTAGCACAATTCAGTTCATGGCAAAATTTGGGAGGCCATTGTGAGTCTTTTTTTAACCGTTCAAACTGATATTCTTGACCTTTTTGTTATAGGTTTTGGACGCTGTTACGAGGTGCCGGGGTGAAGGCACCTGAGCTTTATACAGAAGTCTTGGAATTGGCACGCGCCAAGCTTGTCGCCTCCAGCGAGATCAACTCTAGCAGCAGCACCTTCTCACGTGCCGCGAAGCTGGCTGTTCTGGACATCCAATTGTCTCTGGACTTTGAGCCTCGCCGTGAAAAAGTGCAAATTGAAGAGGCTAATCTAGTCGAGAGCCATATGCGAATTGCGTATTCTATCCCTGATCACCGAGAGTACCTGCGGTCTGGATACCCTTCCGAACCCCTTCTTGCCGAGGCTGCTGCCCAGCAACTCGCGACGTGGAGGAAGCAAGAACCATTCTCGGTGGTCGAGGTGCTTACCGACATCGTCGAAACTGGCTTGCTTGACCGTGGAGAGCTGGGGGAGCTTACCGGACGGCAACTTCTCCTCGACGCCTACCATCGCGCTGTCGAGTTTGAGCATGATAAGAAGAAGCCTCTCAATTACAGTGCTGGATGTCGTCTCGTAACCTTTATCAATGAGTTGTTTACCAGCAAGTATGCAGGTATGATCCTTAACAGCACCCCAGATAATGTGGCAGGACTCCCGTTCAAGGAGGTTTTCAAGGACGCTCTCGTCTGCTTTACTCACTTTGGGAAAATGGCGGACGACACTGGCGTGACCTCCACCGCCGCATGGGCAGCCTTCGTCCGTCACATGGCGATCATATGTCCGAACAACCAACGCTCAGTCGACTGCATCTTACCCGTCCTCTTGCGGGACACCCGACTGTGCGAGCATGTCATGACTGGTTTTTTTATTCAGTTTAAGCGGCGGAAAACGGGCGGTACTGTCGCTAAATACTCTATCGATCAAGCCGAATTCAATTTTTTCCCGAAAACGTCAGGGGGATGCACCCACGGGTCGACCACCACACCCCACCGGCCGTACGTCAGCCTGATTATGGAGCTGGGGTTACAACCAAAAATCGTTGAGGAGGCCACTACCCCCACAATATTTAAACCACTGGCAGAGTCGTCGAAGAAACCCTCGGGCCGTCGCCCTCGAACTCCACCGTCTGGGGGAGGTCCAGATCCTGCGACGCCGTCCAAGATATACATCCCTCAATATGGCCAACGGCACCATGACGCAAAGGGACATGCCAGATACAACATATTTGCATATGGTTGCTCATCTTCCGTGTACCATGGCATTGATGCTTCCCAGAATCATTTGTATGCACACCTATTGAATTCTCGTGACTTCCTCGGGGAGCATCCGCGAAAAGATGGCCAAACACTCAAAGCAGTGCGGCGGATGAAGCCATTTTGGAATGGGGGTGATGACTGTTACCACTGGGTTGAACATAATGCTATCCTCCATGGCCCTGTTCGTCCTCCTGGTGTGGAATTTGGCGTTGGGGATCATATGTAGGATATATTCTAGTCTATTCTTGCAATATTACTTCCAGAAAAGCTTGCCTAATATGAGAGACGATGAGATAAAAGGGGGCTCCTGAGTTAGCTCTTTCTCAGTACAACGAGTTTTTGAAGCATTGTCGGCTGGATGTCCAGTGGACGTGGAACCTCAGGTACGCCAGAGCTTGAAGATGTGCCGTTGTAAGATAGAAGATGGGTGCAGTCCCGATCATCGTATACTTGCATCATATACTTGGACTGGTTTTATGCCTGTTGAGTTTATTTGACGAGTAGGATTTCTAGAATAGAGTGGGAAAGACCACTGAGAATAGAGTATGTCTAAGCTAAATAAATGATATTTCAAGTACATGGAAATGGCATAGGATATAGACTAAGATACGCAGCAGAATCATCAACCGTGAGACCCAGGGAATAATTATCAACGCCATCATGAAATACTGAAAGGCCCTTGAGCTTTCACGTTGTTGAGGATTGTTTCAGACTATGAGTTTTATTTGGCATCCCAGAAACAACAAGCATACGCTCTTCAAACATGGGATGTGACAAGTCAAAGGAAAATTCAGCTTGTTGTCAGTAAAGATATGATTCAATCATGAGTTGATCGTTCACTCTAATGGGAGGAAGTCTACAGTGTTTCCTGTTCATAGTATTTCTCTCCCAAAGCCCAAGTAGTTAGACTGGCTTTTATCTAACCAAACTAACCTCTTGACTCCTTATTTATCTCGTATGCCTGCGTGTTGGACGTGGCGGGGGCGGAGGAGGTGGTGGTGGTGGTGGTGGTGGTGGACCTTGTGGGGGCATGGGAAACAAGTTCAAAATGGGTAATAATTGGCCTGGGCCACCTGGCCCTGCATTCAGCACTGCACCCTTTCTGATACGTGGGGTTCGTGCGAATAGTGTGTCAGATTCTGCGTCAAACCGAGCAGTGCTGGTTTTATGGATGTAAACACATTGTCTGTAAAATGAGAAGAACAATCTGCTCACAACCGCTGATCCACTGGTAATGCATATGTTGTGGTGAATAATAATGCAAAAGCTATGATGATCGACTTCAGGATGGAAAAATGCATGATGGATAGACGACCTGCGTCTGGGATGGGGAAGACTGGCTTGTAGGAATTTCAATATTCTGTCAGAGGTCTGAATTTATACGAGTGCTAAGCACTTTAGATCTATCGAATTCTTTTGTTACGGTGTGTCTGATGTTTTTAAAAAAAGAAATGTACTTGTCTTGTAGGCGACGGGTGGACGTCAATTAAGAATTCTACCCATTGTAAAACAGACTGATGATGAAGGGGTTGTTATCAGCACCCTC
>Ga0307507_10011787_pt1 | contig 10950 bp, 7 predicted proteins | sample 7_EM_MG_FD_207223 | JGI IMG/M metagenome (GOLD analysis project Ga0307507, IMG submission 207223) | Populus trichocarpa ectomycorrhiza microbial communities from riparian zone in the Pacific Northwest, United States - 7_EM | ecosystem: Host-associated > Plants > Roots > Unclassified | place... | reverse complement strand
TGTTGATGCATTCGCAGGAACTCAGGTGCTGATAATGATCTAACATTTAGATGACACATTCTAGCTCATTGGTATCACATCTAAAGCATCAAAATAGGATAAGCTGCTAGAGGGGGGATAAACATGTCGGTGAAGAGCTAAAGATGTTGACAAAGGAAGGAACAATCAACTGTTAACCTCAATAATGGAATAAGTAAAGCTGAATTAGAGTTTTAAACACAAATGGCCATTGAGAATTACCAGGAAATAACAAAGCAGACAAAAGCTGTTGTCCAATTTGAGTTTGAACTGTGTTGGCTTCTTTTGCAACAAACACACCCAGTTGCAACATTAATAATTACTTGAGCAATAGTAAGAGCCACAGCTGCAGTCAAACCAAGACCCAGTGCTGGACTCCGAGGATAGGTACATTGTGTTGCAGATGTGAACTGAACCTCAGAACCCTGCAGGAATAGAAAATGATTACATTAGAAACCATTTTACAACTGAGGTTGTATAATTCCAACAATTCCTCGGAGTACAGAAGTAAAGATTCATGTTGCGGCAAACATAAAGGTCCTGAAGAGCAACAGGAATTCACAAAAAGATTATGAAAATAAAAAAAAATCTATAGCAAAAGATAATAAAATTGGCACTCTAGAGCAGTAATTTCTGCAAAACTGAATGACAGACATAGGTATCGTTGTTTCTGGTTATGTCGAGATGGCAGAATAAACTGAAAAATCTAATTTTTTTTTTGTCACAAATTCACAATTCAACATTACCAACCAAAATTAGCATAAGCTCCACATAATAATAAAAGAGATGTTGTATATAAACATGACATTGGAGATGAGGGAATTCACTACAATGAAACCCCACAAGACTGGGATACAAAAGGAATCATGTAGGTCCATCCTTGTTTATATCTGGCTGATACAGATCGATAATTGATGGAGACTGAATATAGTAAGAGGAATCGCGGGGGGGTAGCATTATCCAGGAAAACTGTCTCAGTGAAGTAATATTTGTTATCAGCAAAAAGTTCCTCTTCCTCCTCAAATCATGGTTGTCATGTTATCATACTTAATGGTATAATCTACAACTACAGAATGTGATATCTAAAAAAATACCAACCACAAGCCACCACATAAGTTAAAAAAAAAAAATTACGTCAGTCAAAGTGGTAGTACGTCCAGTATTCACAGTCAATACAGAAAGTATACAAAATCAAACAGTTCATGTTTCCTTCTTTCATAATAGCTAATCATTCAGCTGATTGAGCTGGAGATGAGCAAATGCCATTGCCGCTGGAACATGCAAAAGATGAAACAGATTCTGACTTGTAATGAAGTTGTTGAGACCCCTGAATTATTTAATATATCACACCGCTCTAACAAAACTCAAAAGGAAGAGGGCACAGCTTCAAAGGCTTAAGTTCTGAGATTAGTTGAAAAAAATATATATTCTAGAACATTAAAGAAAAGGTAATGAAACTAACACAACAAATCATCTTGAGTTCTTAATAGAAACTAATTAGTTTGATAATTAAGAACTGGCTTGTCCTCTGATAAACAGGGCTGTTCCTCTCTGATGTGTTAGTAGCAGAGACATTGTATGAAGAGGAAAACATTTGGTGGCCGGAAGAGATTATTCATCAGCTAATGAGTTAGTCAAATATGTGAATTGATAGTGTAAAACATAGACCCTAGGCAATAAGCACGTTTCCTTGTCTTTTACATAAACCCTTACCCCTGAGGATGAAGCACCTAGAGGAAAAAACCAACAAGGCAATGTAGTAGGGTGACAGTTGTTTTCTGTTAATAAACAAAAACATTGTGCCCTTCTCGTAGCTGATTTTGACTCAAAACTGTAGTAAAAAGCACCCTATACTTATGAGAACAGACAAAGATTTTTACCATAATCTCAAAAATCGATCTTGTTCTCAAGACAAGAGGTGTGAAGACAAATTGGTTTTCAGAAGAAAATGTTGTGAACCTTTGTCTTTTGTTCACAAACATGGTTTCGGTTTTGAGAAAAGAAAAGGGAGAAAAAATAAGGTTGAATGCTCCAAAAGGACTTGACTAGCTAGCAACTTCAGGATTGACACACAAGTGGTCATTACAAAATAAGCGGTGATTCTATAAAACCAAGCGAATAGATACAAAAACCAATCACGGTGATTGAAAATCAATATAAACACTGTCAATTGTATGTATAAATAGACTTAAACAACACTATCCCAGCAGGAGTCATAATATTAGAAAGTAAACCTGCAAAGAGCAAGATGAACAGTTGAAATGAAAAAAAAAAAAAACATTTTACCTTAATCCTTGTTGCTTCTGCACCAAAACCTGTAGCAACTGATAATAGCCCCAACAGACCCACAACACTGCATAACACCAGGGCCTTTCTTTCCATCTCTCGCTCTCTCCCTCTCTCTCTCCCCCCTCCTAAAGAACCACAAAATAAAGCTAAAGGTGCCTGTGTCCCTTTGTCTGAGGAGGAAGCGTAAAGTTGGTGGAGTACTGTGAAGTGTGAAGTACGGATTGGGCGTCTTTTGTGAACGAACCGTGTTGTCGAAGTACAGGAGGGGTTACGTGTGTGTGTGTGTGTGTCATGGAATACATTAACACAATCTTTTGCTCATAAACAGGTGAACAATATTTAATTAAATAATAATAATTAATTTAGATCGATAATGATTAAATAATTATTTTTAATTATATAGTTATTCATTCTTATGTATAAATAGAAATCTATTACATCTATATATATGTTTTTTTTCCTTTTTTTATTTTGTATTATCATTTTTTAGGTACGGGGAGGAGAGATGCATTCAACATTAAAGGTAAATATCATCACCTTTTTTTTTTCTTTTTTCTTCTTACCTTTGTATTATTTTGTTATTATTTTTTATATAATCTAAAATAAAATATAAAAACAAACCGTAAAACATAAAGCATTTTGCATCATTTAAAGTAAAAATATTCCTTAATAATTATAGAAAAAACTATAAAATAAAGAATTTGATCTCATCATTGTGACAACTATGAATGCATAAAATTATAATAATTTATATGCAAAAACTACATCTTAAATGGATTGAACAACATATTGTATGATATGTATAATTCAATCAATAGTGCAAAGTCACTATGAAAAATCGAAAGTGCAAGGTTGAAGATGTTGATGTTAAAAAGCTAATAGTTGGTAAATTTTTGAATTTCAAGATGGTCAATTCAAGAAGTATGACAAGTCGAGTTTAATACTTTAAGCTAACCTTGCATGATATCCATGCTAAAAGAATTGTTCTTAGTGAATCCTTTTAGGTGATTGCAATTATTAAAAAATTTTCATCATTTTAGAAAGACTTCAAAAACTATATAAAGCATAAACATAAAAAAAAAAAAAAAGAGAGAGTTCAAGACCTTATTTTGAGGTTGAGAAAAGAAAAGGGAAATAAATTGTCTAAAAGAAGAGCCAACTCATTCAATATATCCCCCAAAGCAAACATTATTGAGTAAATGATGAAGACCTATAATAAAAATTAAAAGAAAAGGCTTATTGTGAAGGGGAAGGAAATTGCCAAGAAGTTTAATGAAAAAAGCTTCATATGCAATGAAACTGGACACCAAGCCAAGAATTATAGAAATAGAGCTCAACAAAGAAATCCTAAACAAAAAAAGGATTGCTCAAATCAAAATCACCAAGGTCAATCACCTTATAAATGAAGTTTTGGAAATAAACTTGTCTATTATTATTTTTAAAGTCAACTTGATCAATCCTAAGTAGTGATAGGTTGATATAACAAGGCATGTATATGTCAAGAAGATAATGTTTTTCACTTACAAAGAAATGGATGGTGAATACTTATAAATGAAGAATTTATCAACCCCCAAGGTACTTGGTATTGAAAAAGTCACACTAAAGATGACTTTCAAAAAGCTTCTCTCCCTCAACAATTATGTTCTTTATGTTGTTGACATTAGAGACAACTTAGTGTCTGACTTATTATTGATTAAAAATAGTCTTAAGATGGTTTTTGACAATGACAATTTTATACTCACTAAAAGTGGGATGTATGTAGGAAATGAATATCTTTGTGATAGCCTCTTCAAAATGAATGTAAGGCCATTATAACAAAGGATAAGATAAATAAAAATAATTTTTGTTCTTCTTACTTGAGTCTTATGATATGTGGCATGGAGATTAGGACATGTGAATTATAATTATATACAAAGGTTAATTAATCTTGAATTAGTAAGCATGTTTTTTTAAAGAAAAATCATGAGCATGAGATTTGTGTAGATAGAATTAAAGCTCACGAAAACTTTTTTTCAAGCAATTCAAAAAATTAGTGAACCTCTAAATTTAATTCTCTCGGATATTAGTGATTTAAAAATTATATAAACTAAGAGATGAAAAAGAGTATTACATTACTTCTATAAATAATTGCATAAAACATTATTATACCTATTTACTTATATGCAAATATAAAAAATGTGGAACATTTCAACATAACAATAATAAAGTTGAAAATCAACTTAAGAAATGGTGGAAAAGGCTTAAATATCTTAGTCTAATTGTGAGTCATAACTCACTCAGCTATTCCTCCCAAGTTTTCTCTTTTAAAAAAGATGGTATAACATATAAGGTACATGTATACCAGAGGCATCTTTTGATATTCTTTTATCACTTCTTTATCTTTGCTATTATTGATGAATCTCTTTCTAGTTCTAGCATATATGACTAATTTTAGCCTTTGTAAGAGTTGATCAAATGTTACTTTTTATAAAAAAATTTATCAATTCGTCCTTCTAGCTTGGGGTGGTTATTTTTGTTGTGACTTAATGGAAACAATCATTGTCTACCTTAATTTTCTTTTTATAAAAAGAGAACGAAACCAACCTCTAACGCCTTTTAGATCTCATTCTTGAAGATAACATAATCATTAATGTCATGTTTTTATAAGTAGTGCAACTTACAACAATTCTTCCTCTTGATTTGATAGGTAGTAAGGATTGTATGGTTACCAAGGAGCTTGATTTGCCCCTCATACATTAGTTAGTCAAAAATTTCTTCAAATTTTTTTTAATGTCAAAAAGCACTATTTACCTTAATTGACCACTTTGGTAAGTTTTTGTTTCTTTGCAACCAAGTTTGTTATCCATTTTTTACTTCCGCAACATTGTAATTTGAAATGGTGTTCCTTCTTTAAGCTTTCCGATCGATATAAGTTGCTAGTGGATTTCTTCAAACCCTTATTCAAAGTTTGAGTCGATCATTAAATGTGTGTTTACAACATCATTCAAATAACCAATTAAGTATGTCCCTCTCATATATTTTTTTTCCAGTTTGTTTTGATAACATCTTTTCATAATAAATAACATCATTTATAAGCATATAGATATTCAAGTACTTGGATCCCATAGACCTTTCATTGATATTCCACTATATCATTATAACTGCAGTGCACTTAGTTTTTAAAATCTTGAATAAAAAAGCATAACTTTTTATAGACTCTCGTAGATCTTGTACTATCTTATCTAAGTCAGCCAATGTTATCTTTGGTTTAGTTTTATAAAAGTGATCATAAAAATAAGTCTTAATTTCTTTCCAACTACTTGTAAACCCCTAATATAAAATCAGGTAAAATAAGTATATAAAGGATAAAATTTACTAATTGGGGTGGAAAATATTTATACAAGAATAATAATAATAATAGAGTGAAATTTTAAATCAAATAATATGACTTTTTGTGTGAAAAACATTAATCACCTCGCGTATAATCACACTATCTTGATTGAAAATGGTAAAAACTCTGAATGAATTTTATGATAAATATGATGGGAGTCTCCAATGGACTAGTCTAAAAATTATAACTATTTAAGTAAATAAAATGGTATGTGAACTCAGAGTTTTGGCTTATAATTACTAACGGTCTAGTTTTACGATATTGAACATATCTCTCAATTCAATTGTTGGATTGGACTAAAATTTTATGAGAGATCTACTGACATATTATTTTATCTTAGGTTAAAATTTAATGTGAATCTAAGCTTAGGAAGGTCCCACAAGAAGAATGACAATGATAAGGTAATTACAACAATTCAACATTGTGGGAGAAAAAGTCTAAATGACGGTAAATGATAACTAGCCAAAAGAAATACCATTTATGCACTATTCATGTTATTGTTCATACAGAACAATATAAGGTGAGGGAGAGTGAGACTTCATATGATTCTTTCTTCAAAACACCTTAAGAACCCTTCCTAAATGAGTGAGATAGTGTGTATATAAATTATTTTGAAAGAGAAAAACATGTCGGTGATAAAATTTATGAGAGGAAATTGTTGAGAGAAGTTTGAGAAACTAGGTATGGGTTTGTCAAGGGAGAACAAATTGAAGAGGGAATCCACAAGAACATTCTTAATTTGGATTCAAAACTTGGTTAGCAAAGTGTTTCTTAATTCTTTTTTTTTTTTGAAAGTTTATTATGAACAATTGCAAAGAACCTTAAGTTTCTTATTCTAGGGTTCTTAGTCAAATTTTGGAGGATTATGAATTTTAGAATAACAATCAAATTCTTATGTAGAAGCATGTTTAATTGTGTGAATGAATTATATATATGACATGAGTTTATTGTAGCAATGCTTGATTTTGGATTTACGTAGTGTGTTGTGGTGGAAATATGTGTAGGAAATTGGGAAACATGAGGATGTAAAGACAAAATGCTGCTTTAATAACCTTATATCTTGGTGTTTGAGGGTTGTTTTGATGTCCAATTGTGTGCAATTAAGGGTTGCTATAACAACTCTATAACTTGATATTTTAGGGCTATTTTGATGCCCCAAATAGGTGCGAACAAGGGCTATTGCGACAACCCTAAGCCTGTACATGTAGGGACTATTTTGATACTTAAAAAATATACAAACAAGGGATATTATATTAGCTCTAGATTTGGGTATTTAAGAGTTGTTTTGATGTCCTAAAAATGGGCAAATAAAGGCTACCGTGACAGCCATGAGCATGGGTGATTAGGGGTTTCTTTGACAACCCAAAAAGTGTTTAAATGGGGGCTGCTATGACAACCATAAATATGTAAACTATTTGACCATTTTAAATTGTGAGTATAGGTAGGTAAAGGTAGTTATGGCCAAAAAAGGTACGAGTGTATGTTAAAGTTATTGAACAACAAATGTGAGTATATAGTAAAAATGAAAGTGAAACTTAACATGATTGAAAAATAAATAGGGAAAAAGATATATCAAGATTATGAGTTTTGATACGATCGATCAAATTTCTATTTTATAGAGTTTAGAAATATTTAAGAAGTTACTATAAGTTTATTGAATTCAATTAATATTCTATCTGGAATGCTGGTGTAAGATGATAATTATAAATGAGATTGAGTTAATTTAAGCATACAAGTTAGAGTTGATGATTGTATGAGAAACTGAAATTCATGTGTGAGAAATGTGAAATGTGAAATGTGAATGAGGATAATATTGATGAACGATATAAAGTTCATGAAATAGGTTACCAGTAAGCTGATATGTATACCTCTTATAAATGTTAAGAGGAGCATTCGTAGCTAGGAATTCTGCAAAAAAAGCTCACATTGTTGGAGCACCAGGTAGTGAACGACACCTTGTCCTTTTAAATTTAGTATACTTTTATTAATAATTATATATTATCTTGTAATCATGAAATTAAATGAGAATTATTGGATTATATTTCTAAAATATGAGAATGTATGAATGTGTTAGGACGAAATGATATGGATTGCTAATAAGAAGAAGCAAATGGATAAATATGTGTGAGAGGAATTAAAAAAAAAGGTTCAAATAAGTATGAAATTGGTATGATTTGATACTCAGTAGCCAAAATATACTTAGTAGCCGTAAGAATGATAACTCAGGAAAATATATGATTTGATACTTAGTAGTTGTAAGAACAGTAACTAAGGAAAATGTATGATTTGATACTTAGTAGTTGTTAGAACATAAACTAAGAGAATGGTATGATTTGATACGTAGTATCTATAAGAACAATAACTAAGAAAATGATATGGTTGTTAGTAGCTAAAAGAATTGGTAACTAAAGAAATGAATTGTGATACTTAGTAATTGGAAAGACAGTGACTAGGGAAATAGAATATAATAGTAGTTAACCAAGAAAACAATGATAAATTATAGGAATATGATGTTTAGTCAACCATGAAGAGGATAATCAAGGAGAGGAAATAATGTTTAGCGATCAAAGGCTATTAACTAATGAATTAAAGGTGTTATTTAACTATTCATAATAATAATAACCTAAGTGAGAATTATAAACTTAAATGTCTTAAGGATCATAACTACTATGAAGAATACAAATGAAGTAAGGACGAAGAAGATATGTGGAAATTAGAAATTCAATATTGAGCTTGAATGGATTGTGTTAAGTTAGGATTTTATGTTGATGTTAGACTAATTAAATGGTACTCCTTAGAGAACCCATGTGTTTATTTATTATTGATTTACCTTACCTAAATGTTACTTTGAGAACATTGGATCTGTAGTTGAGCCAATAGTACTAGGTTGGCATGAAATGAATAATAAGTCATTGGGAATAAAGGATATGTAGATGAAAAGATTAGTTGCCCATTGAATAAAGGGTAATGTTAATGAATTGTGTAAGGTCAATAAGAGAACTTACTCTCATAAGTAAGGATGAGATAAACACTAAAGAGGTTATGTGAGTATTGACTTAACTACATATAAAATCATGTGGTGTTATATGGAATGGCATATCAAATGGATCGTAACGAAAGAGTTTGTTATACAGGGTCAAGTGTAAATTGTTGTTATCAAAACCAGATTGATGGATATATGATTAATCTTGAATAACAACTCATAAATAATGGAAGGAATTAGCTAAAAACATATCGGTTGAATTGATAGAAAATGCCAATGAGTTAAATAGATGTAAATCTTACTTTGAATGACAAATGGTAATACAAAATGTATAATAGTGTAAATTTTTTATGAAGTGGTAAATGGTATTTGGGATTCAAGGATGATGTAATATCATAAATGAGCCGTAAACTTATTGAGATTGGAAAATGATATAGACAAGTCGTAATTGATATAATTGGAGGCTAAGATTTAAGAATGATATTGATGCGCCATTATTAATACAATAGGCGTTGAAAGAACCACTAGAAATCAAATGATAGAAAATAATGTATCATACATTTTGAAAAGATTAAATGTAGTTGATGAATTCAAGCAAGATTAAATGTATTAAATGGATCGATGAATCCATAATCAAGTCAAGTACTTAAGATGTGTTTATTGTATAGTGGCCCCCGAGTGAGTTGAATAACGTTAAGAATTGAATAGATGAGACTATCTATATGCTTGAACTCTAATAGGTTTGATATGGTTCGGCCTATGGTTTGACCTTGAGTTACTAATGATTGGGATTTGGTTGGGAGCTTAGATTTGAGGGGAGACGATTCAGCCAAGTAGGGTTTTTCCTTGGGTTTTAGCTTTTATTCCATTCAACCATGTTGAGTTTTCACCTTGGAATGCATTTGGTCAGATTGGGTTTGTTGATGTTGATGAGTTCAACCCCATTATAGAGGAATTGGTTTCGGCCAGATCTGGTTTGAGCCTTGTGAATATGCATGGGCTTGGGCTACATGGGGTCCAAAAGTGGCTAGAATTAATTAGGGTGTTGGGTTCCTTTTCCTACAAGGATTTGTCAAACATCCTAGCTAAGTTTGGGTTTAATATAGGCAGTTACAAGGTTAAATTGGAGAGGGAATATTGTGTCTCTATATTGGACAAGGATTCCATATCTAACATGGAAACCAATGGGCGACAATATATAAGAGTCAATTCCCCTATTCATTTGTTCATTACAAGCAAGGATTCCTTTCCTTACAATGAGAATAAGAGGTGACCAAATTTTGATGACTTTCCTTATTGTTTTCTTTCCTTTCTCTTGCAAGATTTCCTTACTCAAAAGGGAAATTGTGGAAGGCTTTTCAAAGGGAAGAACTCAACAACTCTCTTTCCTATTTTTTAGAGCATCAATTCGACCAAACAAAGAAAGAAGATCAAGCATTCAAGGCAGCATGTTTCAAGCATGGAAAAAGGTCTAAAATGCTTGGCAAGCACACATTATTCCTATGTAAGTCAGACTTGACCACACAAGGAATTAATCAAGCTAAGGATGGTTTTGGGGGCTAATTATTTCCTTGTATTATTCTGAATATTTTACCTGGTTTTTATATTGTTTCAAGTATTATTTGAATCATAATATTTCAATTTAGATTTTTAAGTTCAGATGGGTTTGTTTTGGCCCAAATTAAGTACTTTAGATCTGTTTTAGGAATTAGGCTTGTGTTAGCTGAAAGCCCAAGCAAGCACACATTATTCCTATGCAAGTCAGACCTAACCACACAAGGAATTAATCAAGCTAGGGATGGTTTTGGAAGCTGATTATTTTCTTGTATTATTCTGAATATTTTACCTAGTTTTTATATTGTTTCAAGTATTATTTGAATCATAATATTTCAGTTTAGTTTTTTAAGTTTAGATGGGTTTGTTTTGGCCTAAATTAAGTGTTTTAGATCTGTTTTCAAAATTAGGCTTGTGTTACCTAAAAGCCCAATGGCTTGCAACCCAATATGAGTCCATTATGATTAATTATCTTAAGACTATATAATGTTTTCCTTGCTGTGAATTTCAACACCCTTGAGATTAATAATATTATTGTGTTTTGCTTGAAGCAAATGTGTTTTTTGTTGTGACAAAGAAGAAAACCTAACTTATCAAGGTATAACTGACCTTGTGGCGTTAATTTACAAATTCTAATACCTCTGGTTCTTAGTTATAGGTTAACTCTTGGTCAAGGTTCTCAAACCTAATTTTTAGCTTTCTTAGGGAAGTATCATGACCACATGATCAAGAGGTC
>Ga0307507_10011786_pt1 | contig 10952 bp, 6 predicted proteins | sample 7_EM_MG_FD_207223 | JGI IMG/M metagenome (GOLD analysis project Ga0307507, IMG submission 207223) | Populus trichocarpa ectomycorrhiza microbial communities from riparian zone in the Pacific Northwest, United States - 7_EM | ecosystem: Host-associated > Plants > Roots > Unclassified | place... | reverse complement strand
AAGGTTGTTTGAACCTCAATATAATATCTTCTTTTCTCTATTCACGCACTTCTCTCTTTCCTTGTATTGTTCATGTTCATTATGGGCACATTTTTGCTTTGAAGGTTTCACATGATCTTATCATTGGCGGCATTTTTTTTTCCTTTCCTCTTTCTTCATTGAATAAAATATCATCATCTAACCTATCAATGTTTCTTGACAGGTACCATTTCCAGAAAACATCAAGAGAAGCTTTCTAGAGTTCACCATTGCCATGAAGGAGAAATTTTTGGAGATTGTTTGCACCGGCAATTATTGGAGCGGTATGCTTACGGCAAGTTCTAATTTTGGGAAGTTATTATACATAGAGGATCAAATCCCTTACATGAAAAATTTTTCTCTCCAACATTGCCATGAAACAGGCATTAGCAAGCAGCTTGTAGATTTTAGTCAGATTTTTTTCCCACGTTAGTTTCCTGGCCACGTTAAGATATTTGACATTTATAGATCAAAACATAACTAACATGCCGCATTACGATCCAGTGTTGATGTGAGGATTGATCCCCCTTGTTGTTCTATTTTTATAGATTGTCGGATTGATGATTGGTATCATCCCTCCATTCAGAAAAGTACTAATTGGTGATAGAGCTCCTCTTCATGCGGTTGAAGACTCTGCAGACATGGTTGGGTCAGTATCTTGTCGTTGATGATATGAAGATTCCCAAGAAAATTAACAAGAATCTTTACTTTTATTTTCAGCTACCTAATTTCCCTAGCATTCTTTCATGTTTGCAGCAAGGCAGCCATTCCAATCATTACTTTGATTTTGGGAGCAAATCTTCTGAAGGGTAAGCGTGACTGTTCGATTTTTGTATCCCAACTGGCTTGCCTTCTCTCACTAGTTGCATTGTTGAAAGCATGGAATAATTATCGCTGTCGATGTTCTCAGGTTTGAAAGGCTCGAAGGTGCCACTCTTGGTGATTATTGGTATAGTGGCCATTAGGTATATAATTTTGCCGATTTTGGGAGTAGTTATCATTAAATATGCAATCCATTTTCGCTTGGTGCGCTCAGATCCGTTATATCAGTTTGTTCTTCTCCTCCAGTTTGCACTTCCTCCAGCAAACAGCGTAGGTGTGTTAATTGTCATTGATGAATTATATACCCTTATTACAAGATCCCCACAGAGCTCAACCATGTCTGTGCACGTTTGGGATGAATTTGCTCCTAACTTGTTCTTTCGGCACCGATTTGGCAGCTACAATGAGCCAGTTGTTTGGAGTTGGCCAAACCGAATGCTCTGTGATCATGCTATGGACCAATGCCTTGGCCACAGTCTCGCTGACCGTTTGGTCAACATTCTTCATCTGGTTTGTTAGATAACCGTGACGTGCCTCTATGATTACTTTCACCATGAAAATCTGGGCAATGCATTATATGCTAGCTCAGATACTCCATTAAATATTTCTGCAAATGCAAATGTAGATGAAGAAAGAATCCAACGCACATGCATAACGGAATAGGGGTCCTGGGGCTCAAGGTATATCTAAAATGTCGATGATTTTGAAGTGGCTTTTGTCATTGTTCTTCGCACTTGTGGTCAATGCATTGGTTTCAGCCCCGAATTTGCATTAGAACCTGGTTCCTCAAGTCCGTTTCTGGGCAAAGTCTAAAATACTGGTATGTAAGATAGAAAAACGACCCTCTAGATTCAATTCCAATGGTCCTGTGGTCATTGCTCTGGAGGCTATATATGCATGCAGGCAACAGATTTTCTATACTTGTGAGAATAACGATGGATAGTAAATCTGAGTACTTGGGTGAATAAGAATGCACAACTCCTTAAAGCATACAGATCTCTTAGCTAAGTTTACACTAATCAAATGGAGCTGAGATTATCATATTTCCTTGTTCCCACGTCGCACAGATTACATTAACTATCTGCTGCAATATGAACGGAACGGCCGTGCCTGTCCTGGCATGCTAGCATATATAATAATAGCCGCCACAAGGGTAGTGGAGCGTAAGCATAGTGGGGTGGCGTGTCAAATCTCACCATCCCATAGATCTTCAATTGTCTTATAAGGACTTGTTGAGTCGTTAACAAGAAATTCTCCTCTCATGATCTTCCATTCCTCCAGTTTCTCAATGTCAGTGAGATCTTGATCATCCAGTTTTACATTCAAGGCCTCCATGTTTTCCTTCAACCTCTTCTGATTAAAACTCTTCACTATCATGCTTGATCCCTTTGACAGCCCCCACTGTAACGCCACCTTCAAAGATTCATGACGAAAGCTTGTTTTCAGAGGCCCCTTAATGTATTAGAGCTGAATTCATTTATTATGATAGATTCGTGGGCTTTACCTGAGCTGGGGTCGTCTTGTGCTTGCGAGAGATGGACTGTATTATTGGATTTTCAACCACGGCGGTTGTTCCCCATGCATTTCCAGGGCCACCAAGTGGCGAATAAGCACTTACATGGATCTTGTAGTCCGCACAAAAATCTCTTAGTTTTCTTTGCCTCCACATTGGATGCATTTCCACCTGCACGTACCGTTGCCACACAGTTCATCATTCAATCCAATATTCGATAAAAAAAAAAAAAAAACATAGGATTACTATTTATTACTGTAGCCAATGAATATCCCCTTCCCAAACCTATGAGATTAAAGAAAGAAAACACACATTATGTGGTCATCAAATAAGAGAAGAGATGGTTCATCTCATCTGGAGGGCATTTATGTTTATGTGGCTTCTTGCAGTTGACTATCCTCACATTGTTTTTATTATTATTATTTCACAATGAGCTGTACATATGATCATAAGTAAGCTTTTTTATAACCTCCATTGAAAATAGATTTAGATTGATTAAGAGTATGGTAGTGGTTATTTTTTAAAATAATTTTTGTTTGAAAATATATTAAAATAATATTATTTTTATTTTTAAAGATTATTTGGGACATCAGCACATCAAAATGATTCAAAAATATAAAAAATTAATTTTAAATAATTTTTTTTAAAAATTTGTTAAAATTGTAATTTCAATCGCTATAAAAATAATACATAAATGATAAAAAAAAAAATGAGATGGATCAAATTTATTTGATATTTTTCTAAAACATGGCGGAGAGAGACCTCATTTTACATGTTGATTTCAGCAGTTTTTTTTATAAAAAAATATTGACTTTAATAAATTAACCTAACTCCCAAACTTGAAAAGACCAGTTTTAAATTATTTTGATGTTCTTTGTCGGTTTTCAGTGAAGAAAAAACAAAATAAACAAGAAGCCCCCCAACTGTCCTCTCTACTGATTGTAATTAATTGTTTCTCATTTGAATATTAATTAACTTAATTAGTTTCTTCTAATACCAAAATTCCAAGAATAAGTTTGCTAAAAAAAAAATCTCCAAAACCTCTCGAGACAGTTAAACTGTTCACGCGTTTTTTTTTTTTTATGTTTTTTTTATAGGGTACCTGATTGACAGCTGGAGGTACTGAGGCAAAATCCAATAAGCTTTGGATCTTCTTGCTGGAGAAATTGCTGACGCCAATGCACCTACACAATCCCAAGTCCAAACATTTTTCCATGCCGGCCCATGTGGACTCAAGGTCTAATGGCTCAAAGTCATCTTCAGGAGGCACGGCAGAGTAATTCCAAGGCTTCAGCTTCACTGGCCAATGCACTAGATACATGTCCAAATATTCCATGCCCATGTTCCTATAACAAGAAGCAAAAGCACTTGAAAACCCAAAAAGATCCTGGTCGAATATTTTCAAGATCCTCATCGATCCCCTGCAATCTTAGAGGCCGCCTATGATCTTATTCTACATTTTGTTTACACTAGGTAGATCTATATATATAATGAGAGATTTGATATGATCTTGGTTCAAAATAGATTAGACCCAAAAGTCCCACCACCCACATGCAGCTAAAGCTAGATTTGCGTATATACTCAATGAATTCAATTTCAATGAAGATTTAACTTTAACAAGATGGGAACTTCACTTGATTAAAGTACTATAGGGTACTAATCAAATGGAGCTGAGAACCTGATGCATGGAACCCAACGATCTCAAGGATGGCTATGTGCTCCTACTTACTTTAGAGTTTGCCTGAGTGCTGAGACAGGATCATGATGATCACTCCCCCACAGTTTAGATGTAACAAAAATCCCCTCTCTGTCTACTGTTTGATCAAGAATCGCTTCTGTTAACGCATGCCCCACAGCCGGCTCAGAACCATAAATCTTTGCTGTGTCAAAATGCCTGTAACCCATCTGCAAGGCCACAAACCAACAAGTTTTCGACATTTCACGCAAAAATATTGGCAACTAGTACTAAAAGCTTTTACTCCGGTGTTTGAATGGATACTGGGAAGAATTTATATGCAAGCAAACTGTCCATCTGGGTAATTTATAATTACTCAAAGCCTATATACGTAGGCATGCATGAAGAGGTAGTTAAGCCATTGAAGTCCAAAATTAATGCTCTAATCAAGTGGGTTCAGCCATGCTTTATTTAGTGCAATCATTAGCGCTCCAGTGTCTATCAGAGATGGACTGCAACGCAATGCACTGCACTTGAAATGAAAAGATAGGAAGAGCCAGAAAAAACAGATCGAAGGCTGCAGAAAAGGAAAGAATGCATAAAGGGACAGGATATGTGTGCGCGCGCGCGCAAAATGTACCTTGAGTGCCATATCGATGGCCAGCTCCGTCGTCTGCCTATCATTAGGGTAGGAATAAGTGCCCAGTCCCAGGACTGGCATGTTAATGCCGCAATTCAGACGCACTTCGTTGTTCATCATCTCTGTCTCCTCTCTCTTTCTGTTCTTCGTCAACTCACAATGGGAGTTTGGACCTCTCTTCCCCCGTATAAATACACACCCCAAGTCAACTTCATTGATAGAAATATGATTTCTTTATGTATGATGACTTCATTCATCCCACCTCATTCAAGAGAGCTTACATATGTAGGAATAAATTATGTTACTTACATAGCACTATACATTATTTGCTGCATCTATTAGTTTGTGATTAATACGCACGTTACAAAGATATATACTAATTAATTAACAAGAACATCAAAGTCCTTGAATTTCGTTGTAGGACGTGATTATTCTTTTTTCTTTCAAAACTATTGGTGTTCTCAGAACCTTATGCTTTATATATATATAGCTTTTATAGCTGTTCATTTTAACACCTTTTTCTAAAATAAAGAAACCCTGCTGAACTTAAAAATATTGTAAACTTAATTATTTGAAGGAGTTTTTGTTTTAATTAGGAAGAAGTTACAAAAATCCTAGGTGATTTATCCAATGCCTTTGGAAAAACCCAAAGCCATCCCCTCTTTTTAACAACATATATAATTAATATACATTAGTAGTTAATTATTAGTATTGTAAGAGAGGAGAAGCCAAACTTACTACTGGTTGGGGAAAATGATTTATATCTTCACCACATAAAAAATGAAGGGCTAATTTTGAGCACCCCACCTCTTACATGAAGTATAAATAAGTTCAATTCCTAATATTTGTTGAAAATTGAACTCGTGATCTCTTATGTCGGCATGCTAACAATGCACCAAAGGCTTATTGATTTGGATTAACATGTTTTTGGAACAATATTTATGTAATTTTCTTAATATAATTTTACATAATTTTTCATAACGTACGGATACAACATTTTCAAAGAAAAAATTAACACTTTATAATCATATATTTGCGGCATATATGTGATAGGAACAATAATGAATAACCTTGGAAAAGAGATATATGCAAGAAATTAAGATGTAATGATGATGATGAATATAATAATTTTAAAATAAAGTATTTTTGGATGGAACAGATATTTGAACAAAAAAATACTTGAAGATGATCAATCAACTAAAAAAAACTGAAGATCGAAGATCTTAATTAGATATATCACTAGATAGATAGGTCAAACTATATTACAAGAACTTTTTACCAATATAAAGAGAAATATTCATGCAATATTAATATTTAAAAAGAAATAAGAAAAGTTTTCAAGCATCAAATCGGTAACAATTATGTGACATACATCGCTTGTACAAGGAGGGGATGTTGAGATGCTTCGATCATTGTCCTAGAAGTAAGGTTTGGTCATCGAATAATTTCACACGCACCGTCCAAATCTGATAGGTATTGTTTACATATTTTCAGAATTTTTTTAAAAAATTCATTCATTTATCAAATTATCTTGTTTTCTTTAATGACTTTCAATAATTACCAAATAATCAAATATAAAAGAAAAGAAAAACCTTAAATCAAAGGCAAAAATTTTTAAATTTCACTGTGGAAATTTACAATGAAATATGATTGCATACTTAATTAGTGCATCCGCAAGGTCTTTCAGCTTTTGGTATATTGATAGAAATCTAGATTTCAGTATCACTCAATGACAACCAATTACTCGTTTTGGTAAGAGCTTGGAATACTTTTCTAACAAAAAAATCAAATCTGTAATATAGTACTGTTACAATTATTATTAAAAATAATAATAAATAAATATGGATCACTATATATTTGAAAACTTTTGATCATGTCCCCTGGTGATTCATAGCCTAAGAGAATCTAGATTGGCTTCGTATTAACATGTATAGCAAGAACAGTATCGATAGGATTGAGTCTTGATTTTCTGGACTTGTTTTGATTCTGCCTGCACTTAACTGCGTTTTGAAGACAAATCAGCAATATAAATCACCGTTTTACTAGCTAGGGTTCATTATTTGGTGTAGCATATCACAAGGCAGGGGATTTTCCATGTCTCTTGGGATTTTATTAGATGGCCCAATCCATCATCTAAAGAGATCGGTGGCCTCTATGGAATCTTCAAGAATTCCTTACGCGTTTATTCTCTTCATAATTGTATTCATCGCCACCGCCCCTCCGTCTCCATCTCCACCTCCCCCCTCTCCCTCTCATGTGTCATCAAAACTGTTTAATACAGTCTGCAACCTAAATTACTCCTCTTTAATTAATGGGTTTTTGTTGACTTTGCCCTTTCTTGGAACTGCATTTGTCCCTTCGTACTATAAACTATGATTTAAACAACTGTACTGTTGACATTAATACATGTCAACCACCTCTTAATTATTTCTGAACTGCAAGTCAAGCTACACTCTCAATTCTCAAATAATTCTTAAATCACGAGTCAAAACAATTTTCCTACACTCCCAGTTGACTTTATGTTCAGAGGTCAAATCAGGCCTCTCCTTGTTGCTTCTAATGCATGCACTTCGCAATTGGTCGGCAATTCTTTTTTCTGCGAAAGAAATAACAACAGCATAAAATCTTGGAAAGATCTGTTCTTCCTCGTATAAACTAACACAGGAGAATGAAACAAGCTGTGCGCGCTTAAAAAAACAACTAATAAGTTGGACCTTCAAGTTCTTTCTGTTCGTATAATCCTATGCACTACCTCGTTCTCAGCTCCTATCCATATTCCATCCATAAATTTATTACATGCTATGACTTCCAAATTTTAAATCTCACCTTCGAGCTTGAGGGGATTTTCTTTTTTTCTTCTCTTTAATTATGGCTGGGTGTTTTAGAAAGCCTAGCTAGCGGTTTTAAATAGAATTGAATATGCAGTCGTCCTTTTTTTTTTTTAGATTAACGTGGGTGTCCGGGTCAGCTTGCGCGCACCTCGACTAATCCCACGGACCCTGAAGATAACGACCATGTAAGCCTCCAGTGGCTATCATATAAGCAACCACAAGACTCGAACCTGAGACCACAGAGGAAGCAAACCTTTTGGTTCCAGGTTTTTACTACTGGACCACCACCTAGATGATTATACAGCCGCTTCTTAATATTATATATGAAGTCCACTCTCAGCAGGACCAGGTGCGAATTAAATTGGTGGAAGTTGATGAAGTTTTTAATAATTAAGAAAAAGAAAGTAAGATAGAAATGCTATAATCAGCTTCATCGTAGAAGTCTTATCGGATTTCTGCTGTTTATGTGACAAGCACACATGTTTGGGTTTTGCCTATAAATTTGTATGAAAATAATTTCTTGTTATTTTAAAATTAACTTCAACTTCAAACCTGCGGCCCAATTATAATAAGCTCCTATCTATTTTGACAACACAGCATTAGATTAAGTAATAAGTTAAAGGATGCACTGATTTTACTGTTTATCCACACCTAAAACTTCATGGATTACAACAGTAATTTATAGTTTTTTTTTTGTTTTTTTGTCATTTTTTCTTTTTTTTTTTCTTTTTTTTCACATTTTTTTTCCCTCTTTTTTTTGTTTTTTTTCCTAAAATTATCTTTATCAATTTTACTTTTTAATATTGAGCTGCTTAAAAATTTTGTTTTGTAATTTTTTTCCTTTGAAATACTATGGATTGCTACAGTGTTTTCCCACATGATTTTTCTATTTTTTTTTATTTTTCAAAATTATATTTGTCGATTTTATTTTTTTAATATTGAGCTGATTGCGAATTTAGTTTTGTAATTTTTTTCTTTAAAACATTGTTGATTGCTGTAATGTTTCTTCACATGATTTTTTTTGTTTTTGTTTTTTTTATGATTTTCTCCAAAATTATCTTTTCGATTTTGTTTTTTAATGTTGAGCTGGTTAAGAATTACAGTTACAATATGTGAGGGAAGCACTGTAGCTTTCCCGCAAATTACTGTAAATTGCTATAGTATTTTTTCCCACGTCGTTTTTTTTTGTTTTTTATAAAATTGCCTTTGTCAATTTTATTTTTTTAATATTAAGCTGGTTAAGGATTACAATTACAAGTAAATATAAGTATGGTTAAATCATGTAGGAAAAACACTGTAACTTTCCTCACAAAACACTATGGATTAATACAGTTTTTCCTCACATGGTTTTTTTTCAGTTTCTTTTGTGTTTTCTTTTTTTGTAATATTTTTTCTAAAATTATATTTGTCGATGTTATTTTTTTAATATTGAGCTGGCTAGAATTTAACTTTGTAATAAAACTTAATCACGTGGGGAAAGCTTATCTATAACATTTGCTATATAAATTATCTATAATAGGAAGTTTCATTCGTGGATCCTCAAGATATGGAGTCATGTAGAGAGTGGATAGTTAATAGACAATTTATCTATAACATTTGCTATATAAATTGAATTGAGGCTGCAACAACAAGGAAGAAGAACAACTCAACAAAAATCAGCAACAATTCCTCCATAATTGAATCAAGATTTCAAGATCTTTAAACTATGTTTATCAAATAACGCGTAGGTTGATAGTTTGCAGGTGGTAATAAGATAATGGAGTCTAATGTTATGATGTGGGCAGTATTTCATTCCTTAACTCCAATGTCATTAATGTAAATAACAAGAAAAGGTTGAAAAGTTTCCCAGATTCTGATTGAAAATAAACTGACCTGGTCTTTCTTTACACTTGAATTCAACCGAAGAGGATCACAATCGCGTTAAAGCAGTGATATTTTAGTGCACCGCCACAATACGTGTCAAGATCTGAAATATCCTGCCATGTGAGATTAGGATTATCTCATGTTCCGCTAATCTTCGGCATATCCACTTCCTTTTTTATATTTCCTGCTTTCTTTTTTCCCTCCGATATTTACAAGCCATGATTGACCCACTGGCTATTTGACCCACTTGCTATTTGACCCGGCTCCACAGGCTACATATTTCTTTTTACAGAAACAATTGTATATGTTGGCTTTTTCGACATGTTTTTATAATATGTAAATCGAAAAACAAGTTAATTAATTTTCCAGGTCTACAGCATCATTCTGACTTCGAAAAATATAGCCCCGATGGGAAGCGAAAGGCTCCCTTTATTGGCACAGAATTCATTCATCATGTCTCGATTCGAATTCTTGTTTCAATCTACTAACAATTCCCTTTACTACTGCCTGTAACAAATATCATCGAACTTCAGATAGGTTTCAAACTTCGAAAAATCTGATGCGAAGTATTGGCTCCCACTTAAACACTCAAATTGAGCTACCGGTAAGAATTTAAGTTCTGACACGTGACATCCAAGGAGCAGTTCCATAAACCATAGAAATCAGATTGTTGAACAAAGTTTTGTGCAAATTGTCAGAGACCCCACCTTACACGACAGACTCATCGACAGGCTATGGCGGGCACATGACCTTGAAAGTGCTATGAGATGTTTCGCAATCTCTGGTTCACAAGTCGTGAAACCTCGATCCCAAAATTTGTACCTAGGATTCTGCATGGAATAAGTTGAAATCATTTTATTTACTGATAAAACCATCAAGCCAGAATCAAAATAACATTTTATAAAAAGGGACTTAGAGGTAAGGAAGCAGTGACCACATTACCCTGATGAGCTCCATGAAGGTAATTAGAAGACCCCAGGGATTATGTTGGTTGACAATCAGCCGTTCGAAGAGCATTCGAGTTATCTGTTCCTGGATTATTTCCCGCTCGTATAAGAACAGGAAATCAGAACCAGCCAGCGTTTCGTGCCAAGAATGACAACTATCCATGATATATAATGTCTATAAAATCCTAGTACGCTATGTGGTTTCTGTGAATGTTAATTGCAAGAGGAAATTTTCCAAATTTGTTGCCCATTATCTCTCATGTGCTCTGATGTTTCATCGGCAAAAACCTTTCATAAATTAGCAAGTGAAACATACTAGTTAAAAATTTTAAAATATGTGTCATTGACCATCAAAAGCACAAGAACACATGATTATATTAGCGCATTGAACAAATTTTACACATTTAAGCAGTAAATTCTCCTACAGCTCAAATATAGGATATAACGAGTCGTCAGAGAAACAGGGGAAGAGTTCTCACCTGATCTGTTTCCACAAACAGAAACAGAAGACCATAGGAAAAGAAAAATGTGGGGGTAACGCAGATGATCAGCTATTGCATTAAGGAAGAGATATCGTCCTTCCGTGTCCAGATCTGTTATCAGGATTTTAAAAAATGTCCAAGGCTGGACTCAACAAATACTT
>Ga0307507_10011785_pt1 | contig 10953 bp, 9 predicted proteins | sample 7_EM_MG_FD_207223 | JGI IMG/M metagenome (GOLD analysis project Ga0307507, IMG submission 207223) | Populus trichocarpa ectomycorrhiza microbial communities from riparian zone in the Pacific Northwest, United States - 7_EM | ecosystem: Host-associated > Plants > Roots > Unclassified | place... | reverse complement strand
GTTAAAAGGTTCGAATTGGAAATGGTGATTGTATAGCAGTTAAGGGAAAATGAACCATTGTCATCACAACAAATTCAGGTACAAAAACAATTTCAAATGTTTTCTATGTACCTAATATAGATCAGAATTTATTAAGTGTTGGGCAATTAATAGAGAAAGATATAAAGGTGATTTTTGAAGATCAATTCTATCATATTTTTTATGTTGATGGACAAAAAATACTGCAAGCTAAGATAAGAGGTAAAAGTTTCTCATTTTTACCATTTGATGAGGAGCATACAACTTTTTCAACAAAGCTTAATGACACAGAAAATGGCATAAGTGGCTCGGACACTGTCATCAACAACGAATGCTTAGTATGAAGAAAAATGATGTTGTAAAAGGTGTGCCTCTATTTACTGATCAATTACCAAACTGTAAAGCCTGTTAGTTTGGTAAGCAAAGTAGAAAACCATTTCCAAAATCAACTTGGAGATCTGCACAGAAACTCTAATTAATCCATATTGATGTGGTTGGCCCTCTAAAAACACCTTCATTAAAAGGTAATTGGTATTACATTCTTTTCATTGATGACTTCACTAGAATGTGTTGGATTTTCTTTATGAAATACAAGTCAGAAGTAGTTGAGATCTTTTGGAGATTTAAGAAGAATATGGAGAATCAGAGTAGATGCAGAATTCAAGCCATTAGATCTGAAAATGGTAAAGAATACACTTTATTAAAGTTCAATCTATATTGTGAAGATGCTGGCATTGAACATTAACTCACAGCTCCTTACACTCCTGAACAAAATGGAGTCAGTGAAAAGAGAAACAGATATATAATGGAGATGGTCAGGTGCATGCTACATGAGAAGGATTTGCCCAAGATTCTTTGGGTAGAAGTAGCTAACATAACTGTTTTTCTTTAAAATCAACTTACAATAAAAATTTTGGAAGAAAAGACATCATTTGAAGCTTGGTATAATTACAAACCTTCATTAAGCTTTCTTAAAAATTTTGGCAGCATATGTTATGTTTATGTTTCACAGGTCAAGAGGGATAAGCTTTATAAGAAGGTTATACCAAGTATCTTTGTAGGCTATAGTTCTGTGTCTAAAGTCTACAAAGTATATCATCCTCAAACTCAGAAAATGGTCATTACAAGAGATGTTCATTTCCATAAAGAGGAACAATGGGACTGCAAAGATTCACATAATAACGAGTTGTTTTGAGTTCAAGATAAGCCTTAGTAGTAGGATGAATCAATTAATTACTCACCAATCAGAGGCACCAGATCTCTTGCAGATATTTATCAAATGAGCAATATAGCAGTCTGTGAACCAGAAGGATATGAAGAAGCTTACTAGGACTCTAGATGATATAAAGCAATTGAGGAGGAGATATCAATGATCCCGAAAAACTGCACCTAGGAACTGGTTGACAGACCACCAGACAAAAACATCATTGGCATAAAGTGGGTGTTCAGGACTAAACTAAATGTAGATAATTCCATCAATAAACATAAAGTTAGGTTGGTTGTTAAGGGGTATGCTTAGATATTTGGTGTTGATTATTCAGATATTTTGCTCTTGTAGCAAGAATGGACACCATCAGACTATTGTTTGTTGTTGCTGCACACAAGAACTAGAAGGTATTCCAGTTAGATGTCAAGTCAGCCTTCTTAAATGATATTTTGTAGGAAGAGATTTATGTTGAACAGCCAAACTAGGTTTGTGATTCAAGGAAAATAAGATAGAGTTCATTTGCTAAAAAAGGCTTTTTATGGATTAAAGTAAGCACCTAGAGCCTGGTATAGCAGAATTGATGATTATTTTATAATCTTTGGCTTTTAGCAAAGCTTTGTTTGAAGCAACTCTCTATATAAAGAAGACTAACAATGATAATCTCATAATATCACTTTATGTTGATGATCTTCTAGTAACAGGAAGCAATGCACAACAAGTTGAAAATTTCAAGCAGAAGATGATGCAAGCTTTCGAAATGACTGATATTGGTCTCATGATGTTTTTTCTTGGAATGGAAATCAAGCAGAGCAAGAATGAAATATTCATCTACTAGAAAAAGTATGCAAAAGAAATTTTGAAGAAATTTTACATGGAGAATTGCAAACCAACAACCACTCCAATGAATCAAAAAGACAAATTCAATAAAGAAGATGGAACCGACAAAGTTGATGAAGAGAAATTCAGAAGCTTAATTGGTTGTTTGATGCATCTAATGGCAACCAAACCTGATATACTTTATGCAACAAGTCTTATATCTCGTTTCATGAATTGTCCAAGTGAAAAACATTTAAGGGTAGCCAAACGAATCCTAAGATACATCAATCGAACCATCAGTTTTGGTGTCAATTTCAGATGAGTTAGAAGTTAAAATTGCATGGCTTTTATGATAGTGATTGGGGTGAATTTATTGATGACATGAAAAGCACTTCTGGATTCTGTTTCAACCTAGGATTAGGGATGTTTTCATGGTCATCCAAGAAATAAGACATTGTGGCACAATCCATTGCAAAAGCAGAGTTTATTGCAACAGCAGTAGTAGTGAATCAAACATTGTGGCTTCTAGAAGATTCTGTGTGATTTGCACATGGAGGAGAAATAAATAACAGAGATCTTAATGAATAATCAAGCAGCCATAACAATTTCTCACAATCCAGTGTTTCATGGAAAAACCAAACACTTTAACATCAAACTCTATTTTTTTACAAAAAGTGCAGAAAAATGGTGATGTTATGTTGATTTATTGTAAGTCTGAAAATCAACTAGCTGACTTGTTTACTAAACCTCTTCTAGTAAGTAGGTTTGAGTTTCTAAAACAAAAGATTAGAATTTGCAACTCCTAAAGCAAGAAGGAGTGTTAAAGATTGCTTCAAGAGCTATTAAGATTCTGTTACGTTAATCTTTCTTTTCAACAATAATAAATGGTTGTCCTAGTCTTTAGGAGTTGTTAATCTGTTATTTTATTAGCAGGTCATATCATGGTTTGGTGCTATAAGTTAGCAATTCAATTTATTTCATTTACTATATATTTGTAAAGATTATTTATATTCAGTAAGTAATTCTTCATCTTTTGTTCAATAAAACAATATACAACAGTTTGTTGTCTTTAACTTTCTTCTTACTTTCCTCATTCATTTATATAATTTCACTCTAAGTCCAGCTAGAACCTTTCTCTTGCATATAAAAGATGTTACCAAACACATTCTGGTTCCATTCCCTCAACAATGTTGTCCTAAGGGTTGGAACCAAACCTGCGTCATTCCCCCAACTGTCCCAAATAAATGTTACAAAGTCCTCATAAGTATTCCATGTTGCTTCAAAGCGTAAGGGACGGGGCTCACCCTGAGACATATTGTTTCCTCTATTCATCTCAACTAGAATCAGATGATGATCTGACTTGACTCTTGCCAGAACTCTAATACATGCCTCTAAGAAGCTCATCCTCCAAGTATGATTGCCAATACCCTTGTCTAGCCTTTCAAAAACTTTGTTATACCCTCTACATATAGGACCCCTCCAAGTATATTTAGGACCAACACTCCCTAAGTTAATCAACCCACAATTCTGAACCCAATTACCAAACCTCGAACATCTCCTCACACACTACTAGAAAATTGATAAATATAAACGGAAATACTAACAAAATATTTTCGTCAGTAAATTACAGTGATTTTTACTGATGGAAATATTCTCTCGATATATACCAAGGGAATTATGGTGGGGAAAAAAGAATTAAAACAAAGCCAAAAAAATACGATGACATGTCATTTATACCAACGGAATTACCGATGGAATGAAGCAGGAATTTTTTATTATGTGTATTTTCTGTCTGTAAAACATTGATTTTTTATTTTCTTATAGACAGAATTAGCAATAGATGATGGAATTACCGACGAATGTTATTCTGATGGATGTATTTCATCGGTGAATTAGTCGGCAAAATTTTCACCGACGAAATGCTAATCTCACGCCGACAGAAAATTTTTACAGGTAAAACTGTCAAATGTTGTAGTGACATCCGTAGGGGCCCCTCATGCCTTTTCCGTGGTTGATAGAATATCATGAAAATCTCCATCCAAGGAGAAGTTATGGAATTAGAGAGGCTACTCAGTTCTGCAAAGCACTCTCTCTTGAGTTGAACATGAGGATTCACATAAACCACAGTGCAAAGCCAAGTGAAAGATCCCCCTTTATTTATTTTGAAGTGTATGGAATGTCTTGAAAAAGTAAGAATGTTAATCCCAACTTTGTTGTTATTCCATAACAGCTATAGTCCTCCCAATCACCCATGAGCTTCAATCTTATAACTGACAAAGAAGTTCAATTTTTATAATTATTTTATCAGCTACCTCCTCACTAACTCTTGGTTTAGCTATTGCCATAACATCACATCGATGTATTCTTTTAAAGTCATGCATAATTGAGCGGATGCATGCACTGCCTGCCCCTATCCATCTTTTAGAGTAAAAGTTATAAGCTCATGTCATGGGTTCTGTTGATAAGACATTGTGAAGACCTATTTTCCATACTTCATCTTGCCATTATAAGTATCTCACCTAGACAAATGGCCCCTAAAATCACATTGATCTCAATTAGAGCTTGGGCAGGCTAGTTGGGTTCTTCTCTGTCACATTCCATATAGACATGCCCTTTTACAAATTGTTTTAGATAACCCTTGGCTATCATCCTCTTAATCTTTATCTTTAGTGTGAAACAACCATTCGTATCATGCCTTTTATCCTTGTGAAACAAGAAAAAGTTCTTGAAGGTACGTGTGTGTGAAAGCAACATCATAGGAGGTGAATACTGAACAAAGTATTTTCCTTTGATGGTTGTAAAGACTTCTATAAGAGTGGAATTTAGGGAAGTCATATGTCTCTTCTCGGGGCATTGTATGCAATCTCTTACTAGCATTTCAGACCTTTCTTGGAATTAGTATCTCTAATGGAAAAGCAATTATATTTGAAAGGTTTCTCATCCTCGATCTCTTGGTATAAACAAGACTCATGCCTCAACATACTAGCTTATTCCACCCTTATATGATTTTTCATGACTTGTTTTACCTGCAACAAACTTCTGTCTAATAAAACATACAAATCTTTCCATGGAGAACATTCTCTCATTCTACTTATCAAAGCCTTTATGGCTATTAGCTTAATCAATTCATCTACTTTGAGAATTTCTTCATTAAACCTCTTCAAGTATTCCCTAGTGGATTCCTCTCCTGACTAAGTAATGCCAAAGTAATCTATAGAGCTCCTCTTAGTGGGTATACTAGTGTTAAACCATGACACAAGTTTAGCATAAAGATCATTAAAACCTATGATAGAACGTGACTCTAAGTTGTTATACAAAGCTTGGAGGTTCTTGCACATAGCATCATTGTCTTAGATAACCAACTCAAGGTTTCCACACATGTTTTGTATATGTTCTCATGGATTCTCGAGACCATCATAATTGTCAAAAAGTTATCTTAGTAAAGATATACTCCTCAGGGATAAGGGTATACAAGATTCATCTAGATAAAGGTGAATTTTTTTTTTCTCATGAGGACTGTAGACTTCATCTTGGATGTATTTACTAGCCATACTTCTTTTCGACCATTGTCAAATAGGCTCTAGGAAGCTAGATAATTCTAGTGTAGAACGTCAAGAATGATAACTGAACTCAATCTTGTTGTGGATAGAAGGATCACGTCTTGAATGACTGCTTATTGGGAGAGCTTCACGCCTATATAAGAATAATTTATGAAAAGACTAGGAGATCATCAAAGTGGAAAGCTTTCCATTTCATTTTGCCAAGGCTACAATTGTTTCCTGGCATAGAGGACTACTTGTGGTTAAAAGGTTGGGACTAAGGGATCTACCTCATATGCTAGGACTTGTTGGGGTGACAAGGCCTGATGTTGCCCCTATGATGCCAACACGACTTGGGTAAGGTCTTATACCTGATTGATGAGCTGTTGAAACTATGATGGAGTAGACGTGCTAACAACTGCAAAGAGGTCCGTGATATGTCCCATTCCAGGGTTATTTTAATTGTTTGTCATTAATAGCCACTAGGGATGTCAAAAACCAGTCCAGAAAGAATAATTAATGGTTTTTTTTTATCAATTTTCCACAAACAACATCAATTGATGATGTTCTAAAAAATCCAATATACTTAGGAATAAGGGTTTTTTGAGTGTTTGAATAATCTGTGATCACATGTTCACTTCAATATTCTCTTTTCTAAATTTCACAAAGTTGATGATAGATGAAAGAAGACCTGTCATATGCAAAACAGTCCTTTTGTGGGATTTAGGGACCATACAATAATAAAGTCAATGACTTGAAATAAGATATTGCAATAAATGAGATAATGAGCTTTAAATTCTAAGAACAATAGTGTTTGTTCTTAGTTATGTATGATAAATGCTCTGAAAATAAAAGTATGAATACTTTAAAGAATAGGAAAAGTGTGAACCATTTACCTGAATGGTTTAGATGTTAAATATAGTCTTTGAACTTCATCATATTGCTTGAATTAAGAAGTTGAAGCATCATTTCCTCCTGATAACATTAATGGAGGATAAATATCTCTCACATAATATTAATGAATGATAGATATCTCTTACATAATATTAATGTTGATGAAAATATGATAGGCCCTTTGTAAACTTTTAAACATATGAGGATGTAGGGAGATGATCATTCTTGACTTTTAACATTTTATGTTAAAACACAAAAGAATAAACAAATAAATCCTCGTGACCCAACATGTAGCCTAGAAAATTTATCAACTTCATATGTATTTGGATTTGAAATGATTTCAAACCTAACGATGATGGGTTTGACAGCTTGCCAGACCCATATGTACTTGGACTCAACACGTAATTGAACCCAAGAACATTGGACTTGATACCTCTCCAAACCCAAACACGTTGTTGAACTCAAAGATGTTGAGTCTCGCATTTTGCCAGACCCATATGCACTTAGATTTGGCGTGTAGCTGAACCCAAGGGTTTTGTGTTTGGCATCTTGCTAGACCCACATGTATTTGAGCTGAACACGTAGCTAAGCCCAAGGATGATGGATCTAGCATCTTGTCATACCCACATGCACTTGAACTCAACGCATAATTGAACTCAAGGGCGTTAAGACTGGAAGTAAGCAAGACCCATGTCATTTGGGCTTGGTAGGCACATTGGGTTATTATCCTGTTTTTAGCCCTTATAATCATAAGTTTTTAAGCAAACTTATATATATATATTGAAGCTCAATCACATCTATATTATAATTAAAGTTTAGAGTATCTTTATAAATAAAACCAATAAGATGCAGTTATAATCTTTCACAGAAAGCCTGGTATGAGTCCAATAATATGTGTACTAAGAGAGAAAGGACTTGTGACTTAATTCAGTGATAAATTTTCTTGGTTTAAATTCTCTTTAGCCCTTTATTTGTTTATAGTTAAACTTCAGTCCCTAAACTCATTAAACATTTTTTGGAGTTCTCGAGTTTCATGACGATTAACGAAAGAGGCCATGTATGCTCCTTTTTATTGTTTAGTTTTTAGATTTGATAAGAGAGTAGGTTTAGAAGCTTTAGGATAAAAGTCTAATTTTGTGAAAACTTCAGCCATCTAATTTTTTAATTGTAAAAGCTTATTCTAAAAATAATATCTAATCATATTCACACACGATATTTAATTAAAGGATTAAGCTTTGCCTTTTTACTATAGACATTTTGAGTTAAAGAAAAAGGTGTGGTTTGAAGCTTACTTAACCTAATATATGGTCAATCATATCTTAACAATTATAACTTCGTTTCACTGCCCAAATGACAGATGTGCCAATTTTTTTAAAATTTAACAATATAATGTGAGTGATATTATTCTGAATCACTCGAATAATTCTTTAAGAAATTTGAATTAATTGCACAAAAAGCTTCGCTAGCCAGATTTTCATGTTTTGTAATCCATAGAGTAGGAGCTTCATACGATGAAACTACATTGAACTAGAAGATTTTTTGAATACATATAGTACACTTTTTTTTATTAACGTGGGTGTCTGGGCCAACTTGCGTGTACTTCAACTAATCTCACGGGCCCTGAAGTTAACGACCATGTAAGCCTCCAATGACACTGAGATTTGTGGAGCTCGAACTGGTGACCTTTAGAGAGCACAGTACATATTTGTTTTGAGGAGTTGACAAGTTCCTCACCAATTTAAGCCTTCGCCTCCTATCGGAATCTTCATTCCAAGCCTACTAACAAAAGCTAAAAGAGATTGGGAAAATACTAAAGCTTTAAACTGAAAAACACGGCCTGTTGGAATATTATAATGATAATTTTGTCCTTCATATCAAAAAGTTTAAGATTAGCTATCGGAAGCGTGAAGGTCATTTCATAAGATGCATTAGTTATTACTAAGTTGATTAGCGGCAAACAAGTCTATTTACATTTTAAAAACACAATGAAACTACCAAAACACTCTTAAAAGTAAAAACCTTAAAACTAGCTTTAAAGGGCAATTTGGTACTTTTATAATGATATTTTTCATAATTATCATGTCAAATAAAGGGAACTTTGGTATTTGACTAGACATAAAAAAAAATAGTAAAACAACCAAAATGTCCTTTAAAGTTAAAAAAAAATTAAAATTAGCCTCAATGAGCTTTTTCATCTTTTCACAAAAGTTTTTTCATTATTATCAAGTCAGCTTAGGGACAATTGGATCTTTTTATAAATAAAAAAATAAAAAGTAGTTGGTGTGTATGAGAGGTGCACACGTCTTTCGAGTAGCGTATGTGGCGTCTCCTATCATCCAAAAATACCTTTCTGCCATGTCATTGGAAGTGTCGTCAAATCCTTTTACTTTTGGGGTGGCGCGTGTCGGCGTTGGATGGTTGGTTTGTCGCTAGTGGGCTTTTTCTTTCTTTCTTTTCTCTCTCCGCCCCTAAAATAACAGTTTGGTCCTTTTTGTTTTTAGTATTTCAAATTCAGTCCTTATTTTATTGATTTCTAATTTTTATTTTTAACCCTTTTATAAATGTTTTATTTGTTTTCAATTTCATCCTTTAATCCCAATTTATCATATATTATGTTTTCCAATTTGATCTTAATTCTTTTGATTTTTATTTTTTTTCTTGATCCTTTTTTAAATATTTTATTTAATTTCAATTTCATCGTTCTATTCAAATTAATTGTATATTATTTTTACTAATTTGATCCTCATTATTTTGATTTGTTTTGGGGGTTGTTTTGCTAAATTTATTTTTCTTTTCAATTTCACCCTTCAATCAAATATAATTTATTTTGTATGTCAATTTTGATCCTCATTCTTTTCAATCTTTTTAGATCCTTTTGCATAATGGGTTTTTCTTTTCAATTTCACCATTCAATAAAATATAAAAATTACTTTCTATTAGAATTTTGATCTTCATTCTTTTAATTGTTACTTTTTGTTTAGAATCCTTTTGTATAATTAAAAAAAATTCAATTTTATCCTTCAATATTTGATTGATTGAGAATTGAACTTCATGATTTTTCGAGATAGGGTGCTTCTGGTCTAATAATTTGGGTCACGAGTTTGAATAGTTGATGCGGATTGATATTTTTTATATCTAGTTATTCCAATATCATAATTTAGGTTGTGGGTTTGGCTGGATAACCTGGGTTTGGCTCGACTCTAATATCCAAAGTTATAGATTTGTTATGTTAACTCAGGTTGACTAGAGCTAAAATTTTTAGATCCTTCTTTTACCTTATTGTATCCTTTCATATTTAATTGGCTAAAAATTGAGCTACACTGTTATTCCTTTTTTTAAAAATATATTTTTTCCCAAGTTATCATGATTATTTTTAAAAAAATATTGATCCATCTAAAATTATTTTCTATTTTTTTATCATATAATTAAAATAAAATCAATTTATTTAACTTGTTTGGGTTTGTGACCCAAGTCTAAATTTTTTTTCTTTTTTAAAATGCACTTATTACATCTTAATATCATTTTTTTTAAGAAAAAAATGGTCTGGCTAAAAAAAAAAGTACAAGCACCAAAGCTAGTATAGTTCTAAACTATAAGGCCAAATTAATTGACTCGTAGATTCCACCTCCCATGGCAAGATGAAAATTAATAATAGTACAATTTTTTTTAAGAAAAAAATGGTCTGGCTAAAAAAAAAAGTACAAGCACCAAAGCTAGTATAGTTCTAAACAATAAGGCCAAATTAATTGACTCGTAGATTCCACCTTCCATGGCAAGATGAAAATTAATAATAGTACAATAACTCTAGTTATAAAGCCATACCAACCTAGCTAGTCAACCTAGTACCCAGTCGTGCCAACCTAGAGCCTAGACTTGTCCAGGTTTAAAAAAATAAAGAAACAATTAACTTGGTTTGACCTTATCAAAAACTCAAGTCAACCCACAACTTGGATAAAATCCAGATCCAAAACATGTTGACATTTATTTTTATTAGAATGATGTTTTGGCTTATATATATATAGATATAAAGAAATGGTTAGCTCAAATTTACTGACCCTCCTGGGCCTTGCTTTAGATAAAAATTTTAAAATTATGATAATAATTATTTTTATCGTTACATGTTTTAATTAGACAATTTTAAAATTAAATTTTTTTTACAATGATATTTTAAAGATAAAAAATAATAAATATTACCTCTAGAGATTCAATACAAAAATTACCTCTAAAATTATATCAATAATATATTTATTTTTATATCTCTGTTATTTTAACCAAAAACAATTTTATCAACATTTTTTTTATTACAAGAAAGTAACCCAGCACAACCTTAATGTTTAAAGTTTTGTAAGTGCATGATCAGGCAAAACGTAAAAGCGAAATGCTTCCTTTCCTAAGATTAATTTTGAAGACACCAGTTAATAGATGGAGTGAGAGGAAACTTTGATACAATTCATGGATGCATGTTTAGGTAATTATTTT
>Ga0307507_10011784_pt1 | contig 10953 bp, 13 predicted proteins | sample 7_EM_MG_FD_207223 | JGI IMG/M metagenome (GOLD analysis project Ga0307507, IMG submission 207223) | Populus trichocarpa ectomycorrhiza microbial communities from riparian zone in the Pacific Northwest, United States - 7_EM | ecosystem: Host-associated > Plants > Roots > Unclassified | place... | reverse complement strand
AATTTATGTGGTTGGATGTTTTGTTTTAAATATTTTAGAATTTATGTGGTTGGATGTTTTGTTTTAAATATTTTAGAATTTATATTTTGTTTGTGTTTTAGATATTGAATTAAATTTATGTTGTTGGTTTATAATTTAAATTTGGTTTATGTAAGTGTTGCATTGTAACTAGTTATGTATTTTTTTTATAGGTTTTTTTTTTGGGTTGACCCGGGTCAACCCATCTGACCCGTGACCCGATCACTTGACTAGATCGATGAACTGGTCGGGTTTCAAAACTATGATTGACAGCTAGTATTTGCTAACTGTGGTTATTACAAACTGTCTTGTTTGGCCATGCATGATAAGTTTGAAAAACTCTACCTGCATGAACACCAAGTGTCCAAATTTGGCTGAAAAGAAATTCCCACGTAGCGCCCTAACTTTTTAAGGTGCGAGTGACGAAAAATTTTCCGGTATATAATTAAGAGTTGAGAAAGTGGCAACAATGGAGACGGGTGCAAATTTAGAAAGAGAAGTAATGCAAGAGCAGATGCTGCATCAGCCGTTAAAGGAGATGCAAATCAGAAAGAGATTGAGGATTATGGTGGCAATTGACGACAGTGATGGGAGCTTCTATGCTCTTAACTGGGCTCTTGACAATCTTGTTGATGGCATTGTTCCAACAACTGAACCGAGCCAGGAAGAATCTGGCCTGGTCACACTGGTTCATGTTCAACAGCCCTTCCAGCACTACATGTACCCTGCTGGTTCTGGTGGAGCAGGTTTAAGATCCCTTGTTTATGTCATGTGCATCTGAATAAAGCTTAATTTGAGTAGTGTTTATTTGCCAAGTTATGATGATGTGGGAATCATAATCACGTACAGATTGATTGCTTTTATAATGATGCAGCAGCTTTTTATGCATCATCTTCGATCATAGAATCTGTGAGGAAATCGCTGGCAGAAAATGCTACGGCGCTACTCTCCCGTGCATTACAGATGTGCAAAGATAAGATGGTAGTTAAATATATAAAAAAAGTAATGAAGCTAATTATTACTTTATTAGTATTACGAGTAAATGGTTTTCAAGGCCAAATGAAACGCCACTGATCATATAAAATTGAAGTCAGAAATGATCGTTTAATTCCTTCTCTTGCTCTTTCATCGTGTTCTTTTAGTTCATAAGGTCATACAAGCTGTGTAAAATTTAATCCCGAGTCCAATTTATCTCAAAGGTAATTAGTTAAGGCTCTTCTTCTGTTCATGTTATCAAATGTTGAGCAGATCAAAGCAGAAACTCTTATTCTTGAAGGGGATCCGAAAGACAAAATTTGTCGAGCCACAGAGCAAATGCAGGCTGATGTCCTTGTTGTTGGCAGCCGTGGTCTAGGCAAGATCAAAAGGTAATTAATTACTAGCAGCTCATTCCATGCTAGCTGTCAATTTATCTGTCTATTAATTAGTAACTGAATCTTGCTCGTCGCAGAGCACTCCTAGGAAGTATAAGTGACTACTGCGCCCACCATGCAAAATGTCCCATCCTTATTGTCAAGCCACCAAAGGAGATCACTAAGGAGAAAAGGAAGACCGATGGATAGACTACTGTTTGGTGATAAGCACTGCCAGTGGCAGTGTAGAGGCCTCTGAGCAGCTATGATTGTGCGTGTTGTTGTGTTAAGCATCGGCCTGTAACAAGTCAAAAAACTACATGTGCCTGCCTGCTGCTATGTTCTTTTGCGTGTACTCTTGTATATTTTTCTGATCAAGAAAGTTTTATGCTACAGCTAAATTTATCTACTTGCATGTTGGTAGGTTACAGACATCATCCGATAACTCTATAAGACTATAACTATTGATCCCGTTTCTGGGCATGGATAGATATGTGATTCGTGATTAAATGGATATACCTTCCAAAGATCCTTAAAACTGCACCCAGTGGAGCTAACAGCAATGTTTTTGCTTACCTCCATACATTTGCGTATATTTGTCTCAAGCTCCGAATTATCTCTGTCCTGACCTTGATCACAAGAAAATGCCTAGAAATCTCTAGCGATTGAATGAAATTTTTTAACACAATTAGCCATTACCCTCTGGTTCTCTTGTTAACACCCTCTAGTGATATTCTATTCGTTTTTTGTTAGATTTAGCTCATTTGAGAATCTGACACTTGAGAGAAACACACTTCAGTACTGATACAATAACACCAGCCATTGAAGCTAACTATAGGAAAAATGCATGGATATCTAGCTACGTATGCAATACATCCTCCCTGAATAGGCACTTGGGCTTGATTTTGCTTCTTTATTATTTGCAAATATCATTTCTACCAAACATGACATTAATTTGAAATGAAAGGAAATATCCCTTTCTCCCCCAACTTGAAAATTGAAACAAGTACTGATCCCGAATGGCGCATGGTAATTGGTGATTGACTCACAGAGGTATATAATTAAACCCAAATTGTGGAACAAACAGAATTAACACCCCATTACTTTGTTGGCTTGGACCTTCGTCTTTTCAACCACATTCCCATCATTCCCAGCAAGTGCCCTGTACTTGTCTCTCCTAGTAAAGGAAGTGCATTCATAGGAGAGAGTAGCAGCAATCACTCTTTGTATGTAGTTTGCCACCTCATGGCTAGATTTCCCACCACTTAATGTTAGCTCTGGTGGCAACTTGTTCAGGAAAGTTACTTCATACGCTGGGCTAGGGTTCATGAAGAAGTAAAATGGATCCATCCCTTTCCAGCCTCTTGCAGTGGTTCCGTGAAACATACTCATGCGATTCGCCATAGCCACTGGAACGAGTTCGTCTGTTAATTCAGCAAACAAAGCCGAGAACCTTAAAAGAAAAGGTTCGCGGCAAGTAGTTCCCTCGGGACATATAGCTAGGTCACCTTCTTCTAATAACTTCTTGATCATTGATGCGTCTGCAGCTCGGTCACGGCTGAGTCTAACAGTTTTGATTGGTGAGATAATTTCAGAGAGACGAGAAAGTGAGTATGTAACTGCTGGAATAGGGCGCCCAAGGGCAGTGGAGAGAAATATGGGATCAAGCAAGGTTCTGTGTGAGCAAACAAAGAGGACACCAGATTGACCGATTGATTTTTTGGCTGGGGGAGGTGGGGTTCCCTTTATGGTGACACGGACACCAAGTGCCCAGAAAGCATAGTAGACCATTGGCATAGGCAGGAGTGACCCTGCTGCAATCCTCAAGCAGGCTAAAATGAAGCCTATAGGGATCCAGAGAATTATGAGTAGTGCTGATAATGGTGTTGGTTTTTGGACTAGCCGGCCATCATGGAAGATGACTGGTTTTGGGAGCTTGTCAGTAGTTACAGCTTCAACCTCTGGCTTAGGTGGCACTATGTAGCCCTCCTGTAGTTTTGATCAAGGTAATCTGTCAGCTTCTGCCCAATGATATATGAAGGGGAAAAATGAAAAGAAGAAGAAGAAGACCACTAGACTATCGTCTAACCTTGCATAGAGCCATGAAGGGTGCATCTGTATGACGATCTCCAAGTCCAATCTCTGGTTGTGTCTTCCCAAAAGCCTTTTTAAGGGCATCTGCCTTGTTCTTCCCCACAAGTACTCCCGGGCTCTGAACAAACCCTGTTGCTCTACCTTTATAAGTTAATATCTCAGTCCCCAAAACCAAATCAGCTCCCAAGAAATCTTTCAAAAATGCTTCCACCATAATTCTTGGATTTGCAGTAAGAACGCAACGTTTTCCGCAAGAAGAGAACACACGCCACGACTCAGAATGAAGGTCACTAGAGTAAAACTTTGGCAGCACAGCACGTGCTACAGACTCGATATCTGATAACTTCATTCCGGCACATGTAGCAAAGATAAGAACTTTAATACCAGCAGACTCGGACACAAAGTAATACAGAAGTCCTGCTAGTGGTGAGTTCAAGAGCAAGAAAAGCAGCCTAAAAATCCCACCAGCTTCGAAGGCAAGTAGAGCAAAGTAAGGGAATGAGCTACGGCCTCTAAGCAAGGTCCCATCCATGTCAGCAACTACACTGTGCTTTTCTCTGCCGATGGATGCACATTTGTCAACAGTTGGGAAGCTAACCATCTTTGTAACTATGTTTGGTTTCTATTGCCTAAATTTTGAATGAGCAACTTGGAAGTTGGTGGGGGCATTTATAGAGATGAAGAAAAACCAAGCTAGAGGACATGAATAAAAAGTGAGGGAGATACGAGAAAAGTGGATCGTTGGGAACTAAGAGCCAGGGTGACAAGGGAGCTATTTGGCGCCGAGATTTCGAAATAAGCTTCAGTATGTTATGGAATGATCGATGGTTAGGTACAAGTTTAAGGATAAACAATGCTGAGTTTGTAAATAATTGACTTTGTGTTCATCGCTTCTTTTGTTGTCGTGTGTGATTTAAATAAGCTTTGCAATGTTAGTCACTCTCATGTCCGATGCTCACTTCTGGAGAATGGGCGATGATAGAGAAGTGGCAATATTTTCACATTAAAAGAGCATATTCACGTGGATGATCAAATAAATTCAGTATACAAGCACAACCAAGTTCGTTAGCTACGATCGATTGTGACTCTGAAATAAGAATTGATGTCAACATGCAGGGCTTAGGCATGTTAGATGTACATAGAGTCCAGCTTGTTATGCCTGTCATGATTGTTATCCAGTTTGGTTTTTTAGGTTAAAGATGATGGTGGCCTTTAGTCCACACCAAGAACTCTTTACATACGAGTCTAAGTTTCTTCGCAGGGTAGTTGATGAGTTTTTGTGCCTTGAAGGCAAGATAAACTTGGTAAAATGAACAAGAAGATAGAACTATCTGCTAATGTTAGATACATAATGGTAACTCCACCCTAAACATCTAAGACAGATTTGAGTGATTAAAGTTCCAAGATGTTCAATTGTTCAGAGAAGGCCTTTAAATATGCTGTTTGTAAAATAACCTCCAGATTCTGAGGCAGATTTGTAGGTGGCATCCAAGTATTCTTAGCTCCTCCTCGCTTCCGGATTGAGCAAGTTCTTGACTGTGGTGATTATTAAGTTACCCTATTCATCGGTAGTCAAAATCACCCTTTCCTTGCATTTTTTCTTTCTTTTTTTGGTGTCTATGAAGATTATCATCTGCTGATTGAGATCCCATGTGAACTTTCTCATTTTCTGTGAGGTCCTTGAAACAGAAGCTAATATATCACTTGATCTCTTCTCTGTCCATCCTGAAACATACAAGCGAAGGAAGGTTTGCATGACAGCTAAACCATGAATAAATATGTGCACTGTGTGTGCTGTAATTGCATGAGAGATTTTCTTAGAAAAACGCAACCAAATATAGGCAAAAAACTAACCTTCCCATTCTCACTGCAATTTCCTGCAAAATGGCCTGCCACTCCACATTTGTAGCATGTAGTGTAGGCTTTTGTGCTTGTGGTTGCTCCACATGTAGAAAAACCTTCATTTGATTAGTCATTTCTTTCATTACAGCACATAAAATATAATATTTTGTAGTGAAAATAATTCTAAAATCTCAAACTAATTAGTAAATAGAAAAATATAAAAAATAAATACAATCAATCATATAAAAGCATACAAGAAATTTATATGATTTAATAATTTAGATCTATTCTATAAATAAGATAATCAGAGAAATTCATTATAAAAAAATAAAATATTACAAAATATAACGCAAAATTATTTTCTCGCTCAAAATCTCTCAAAGTAATTCAAAACTTTTTTTTCCCTCCCACCAAAATATAAAAATTGAAATTACTCACCAAATAAATCTTAACCCTAAAATATAACAACTTTAGCTTTTTATATAATAACCTCGTCCAAGCAGCTCTAGTTCAAGGTTTGAGCGAACATGCTCGCATTGATTCTTTGTGGGCTGCTTCTGAAGACTCTACAGCAGATGACTTATCGAGTTTCGATGATGGGGAGCTTTCTGAATCAGAAGATTGGTTATTTGAATTCCTGGACACCCTTGAAGTTCTATTGGCGGAAAGGAGAGTAGATGAAGTTATGGAAGCCCTTGTGAAAGGAGAAAGATTAGCCAATGAAGGCAGTGAGAAGCACTCTTCGAGCCCAACTTCACTCATTTCTTTGGAGACTGCTATTAGAGATCAGCGACAAAAATTAGCTTGGCAGCTTGCTGATACCATTAGCCAACCTTCAACTCGTGGACTTGAGCTTCGTTCAGCTGTTTTAGCTCTAAAACATTTTGGAGATGTCCCCGTGCCCATATATTGCTACTCAATTCTCACCTCCAGAAGTTGAAGTCTATTTTGCCGAGTCTTTGCTCATCAAACAGTTCATGTGGAGGAAGCATATACTGCCGCACTTTCACAGATTGTCTTTTCCACCATCATACAAGCAGCAAGTGATTCCTTGGAAGTTTATGGGGAGGAGTTTACATATACATCCGAGCTTGTAACTTGGGCTGTCAAAGAGATCGAGTCTTTTGCTTTTCTTCTAAAGAGGCATGTTCTAGCTCAATCAGCAGCTGCAAGACGTCTAAGGGTTGCTGCCGAGTGCATTCATATATGCTTGGGTCATTGTTCTTTGTCAGAAGCTCGTGGATTGTCCCTTGCTCCCGTCTTATTGAGACTTTTTAGGCCTATTATTGAGCAGGCATTGAATGCCAATTTAAAGAAAAATGAACAGAGCAGTGCTGCACTTGCTGCCGCAGATGACTGGTTGCTCACTTATCCACCAGCAGGTGGAGGCCCTTTCTCTCGGACTGCATCTCTTGGTAGTGAATGGCATCACAGCCAAAGCTTTCAAGCAGTGCTAACAAATTCAATTCCACGGTTCAGATGTCTGATAGTGCTTTCCTCTATAAGATCTTTTATTTCACAAATTGAAAGCTCTTAGCACCTTTCTTTGGCTTCTTTTTTTTTTCTCCTCCATAATCCTGATGATTGTTGCATATGTGCGATTCAAATACTCGTTGAATTTGATTTGTCCTTTCCTTTATCATTCAAGAAATTTTCATTTTCAATTCAGAACTTTCTCGAGGATGTGGGGCCCCTTGAGAGCCTTCAGTTATGGATGGTCCTGCACTGGGAGGTGTTCAGCAAGTGTTCAATTCCTATGTCAATTTGTTAATACGTGAACTATCGATTTCAGCAGAGAATGAAGAAAGCTTGGAAGTTTCAGGAAGTAGAATTGTCAAGATGGCAGGAACTGAATCCCAGCAGCTAGCTTTACTAGCTAGTGCATTATTGTTAGAAGATGAACTGCTCCCATGTTCTGCCATGAAGCTTTTGCCATTTCCTACTAGAATGGATGAACAACGTAAAAGAGCTTCTGAAAGGCAATCCTGTCTTCCAGAGCAAAGGGAATGGAAGAAGAAGCTTCAACGCTCAGTTGATCGCTTACGAGATAGCTTCTGCAGACAGCATGCTCTTGATCTCATCTTCACAGAAGATGGTGACACTCATCTCAATGCATATATTTACACAAGTGTGGATGGCAGCACAGAGGATCCTGAATGGTTCCCATCTGCAATTTTCCATGCAGTTGGACTGAGTTGCAAGTCTGCTTTGGTGTGATTATAGGTTTTTCTCTATCCATGAAAGACACTCGACTGAGTCCTGGTGTCTCAGACTCTCAACAGGCTTACAGAATTTATGTAATAGTAACCTGAATACAGATTTGGTGATTTTTCTGGTTCTTTTATTAACTGTAAGTGGAAATTCTTTTCGGAGAATTGTACTTGTCAAGATATTCAAAGCGTGCTTGACTACATTTTCATTGTACTTGTCAGGAAATCCATATCTTCACCGGTTAGGGGACAAGCACACATCATTCAAACAGGTGACTCCAAATTCTCGATCAATTTGAACCATGAACGAGGAAACTGGGTTGAAGAATTAAATTTGAATTTCAGTGTAATGTTATTTACTGTCTGGTTTTATACTATCAAGCATAACTCTTAATTCAATTATTTGATCAGATTGAAGTTTTACCAAGTGTTTCTAGACGTGTTGTTTTGTATAGGGTTAAAATTTCAAGTCAATTAGAGTTTGCAAAAATCTTAAAATACATGTCAGCAGATGCAATATAAATTTTATTATTTGTTGTCTTTCACATATTTTATTATTTGTTGTATTTTGATTTGTTGACTTGTGGACTTTCTATTTAAAGAATTTTCTTTTCCTCGTGATACAAGGATATTCGGTAGCTTATTTTTAAGAGTTTTCTAGTTTTACAAGAATCTTTAATGGGTAGCAACATAGTTTTCAAGTGTGACAAGGATTCCTTAATGTTTCAAAAATCATTTTCTTACAAAGATTCTTTATTTATCTTATCTGCACAAGGAAATGAGGGCTGAAGTATTTAATGACAAATTACTTTTGGGCTGGATTATTTTTTTATATTAATTTGAATTATTTTAAGGTTTTATTTGTTGTTTTATTTTATTATTTGGATATTTACATTTAGTTTAGAGCTTGTGTTTTAGTTTGAGTTTGTTTTGGCTTAAAATCAATGTTTTATGACTATGTTAGGTATTAGATTTGTGTTATCTAATCATTAGCTTTGGCCTATTGGTTTACAACCCAATAAAGGGTCTATGGGGGTTATTTAAGAGGACTATATATTAGTTTCTTTGCTGTAAAAATCCAGCAGCCATAATATTTTAAATAAACTTGTGTTTTGCATGATGCAATACTTTTCTCTTTGCTAAGATAAAAAACAAATTTAACTTATCAAGGTATAACTGAACTTATACTTCTCGTTATACTTCTTGTTCATGAATTAGTATTCGTTGGGTGGGGGTTCATTCCAATAGTGCTAGTACTTCGATTCAGGTAATCTTTGTGTCACACTCCTATCAAACTTGATTCTTTGGCTTTTTGGGATTTGTCTTTTTTATGTGCAAGTTTCGTGATCACAAGGTTCATATCAGTTTGTATCAGAGCGAGGCTCTGAGAATCAGGTTATATCCTCTTTGTTTTCGTTGTTTAAATTTGTTTCCACGTATATCTTCTTCTTGTTTTTCTTTGGTCTTGTTTTGGGTCTAATTTGGTTAAAGTTTTATTCTATCAATTTTGTTTTCTCTTCTTACGTTATTGTCTAGTTTTGCGTTAAGGGTTCTTTGATAAAATAAAAACATTAAAAAGTTAAAGATTTAGTTCTACCTTAAAAACACTAATACAAAGAAGATTGAATCAAACCTCATTGGAATAACTTTAAAATTGATATTTTGGGGTTTTTGGGTAAAATAATATCAAATATTAAATTTAGGGTCATTTGGATTTTTTTTGCTTTGCATTTCAAATTTGAGTATTAGATTGTGTAAATGGGTTTGATTTGCATCAACTTATAAAACTTGTTTTTATACTATTAAAATTGACCTAATCAATATACTAAAATTATATTTGGGATACTTGGGAAAAGATGAACACAGTAATAGGAAATTCGGAGGATAGGATGGAGAGAATGAAGAGACGTGATGTTGAAATTGATTTTTTGAGAAATAAGGTTGATCGGGGTGGAAACAATGTTAGGAGGGGTGGAAGGCTTGTTAGTCCCGTAGGTATAAGGATTAACTTGTGTTGATTTTAATGAGATGAGTGTTGAGAATTATGATAGTGTGTCTTTAGACCATGAAGATCAATTTGGGCATCTTAAAAATCGTAGGTATGAGGGAGTTATGAGAGATGCATGATTCAGCTAAAGAGATGATTTGGGTACCATGATTGGGTAGATAATAGTTTGGGTAACATTAAGATGAAAGTTCCTTTGTGTCAAGAAAAAACGATCTTGAGATTTGCAATGAGAGAAAAAGATGGAGCTCATATTTCATTGTCATAACTATTCAGAGAGTAAGAAGGTTAAGTTTATTGTAATTGAGTTCACGTACTATGTCATTGTGTGGTGAGATTAGCTTGTGTTGAGTCGTAGAAGGAATATTGAGAGGCATGTTAAGACTTGGAATGAGATAAAGACTGTTATGAGCAGACAATTTATCCCTAGTCATTATTATAAGGAATTGTACCAAAAGTTACAATGTTTGGGCCAAGGTACAAAGTATGTTGATGAGAACCACAAAAAGATGAAGATCACGATGGTTTGAGCTAATATAATGAAAGATAAGAAGGCCATTATAGCTAGATTCTTAAATAGGTTGAATAGCAAGATCATGAATATTATAGAGTTGAAACACTTTATGGAGTTGAAGGATATGATGTTTCATATAGCAACAAGAGTGGAGGGACAACTCAAACGTAATAGTAGTTCACGGCCAAGCCAACTATTGGGTTCTTCGTCAACTTGAAAACCTAATTGAAAGGCTAATGTAGGGGTTGCCCAATCTCAATCAAATATAGAGGAGAGAATCGAGACTACAAAAAAGAATAAGGACATCTTCACTAATAATATAGGTAAAGTTGAAACTCCTACATCTTGTAATCGTGATATAAAATATTTTCATTGTTTAGGAGTTGGTTATGTTACTTCTCTGTGTCCAAATAAGCGAGCTATGATTATAAAGGCTCATGGTGAAGTTGTGACTGATATGAAGGTTAGTGATGAGGAGAAGATGGGCTTGAGGATGAAAATGATGAATGTGTTGAGTATCCGGTTGAGAGGGGGACACTTGTAGTGAAAAGAGCATTGAATTTGCAAGATAATGTGGTTGATTTGGAGGAGCAACGAAAGAACATCTTCTATCATGTTCAGAATAGAGGTTTTGGTGATGTTTATCTACCATGGAATGATGATGTGGTCTTATAATGCATCTTGGCAGATAAAATACAAATTTTATTACTTGTTACACTAATGAATTTTCTATTTAGAGATGATTTTTTTCCTCATAATACAAGAATATTTAACAACTTATTTTTAAAAAACTTCTAAAAATAAATTTAACACATCTTCTTTATTCTTCTCGTACATGAATTTCATGAATTGATTTTCATTAAGTAAAGGTTCATTCCAATAATATTATGTTTTGATTAAGGTAATCTCGACACACTT
>Ga0307507_10011783_pt1 | contig 10953 bp, 2 predicted proteins | sample 7_EM_MG_FD_207223 | JGI IMG/M metagenome (GOLD analysis project Ga0307507, IMG submission 207223) | Populus trichocarpa ectomycorrhiza microbial communities from riparian zone in the Pacific Northwest, United States - 7_EM | ecosystem: Host-associated > Plants > Roots > Unclassified | place... | reverse complement strand
GGAGGAGCTTGCGGAGTTCCTTATTAGTAAGTCCTTTTTTAAGCTTTATAAACTTCTTAAAGTCTAAAGGTAAAAGTCTGTAGAGTTCTATAGGGGCATCGTTTTCTAGGAGGTTAACTATATCTATTCTATTACTATAGAGGACGTGGTCCTGTTCTTTATTAAGCTTATATAGTTGTAATTAGGAGGCTATAGTAACGGTCTAGCCTTTCTTATATACTATACAGTAGAAGGCCGCGGCACTTATATAGTGGTAGTTAGTTATAGGTAGGGTAATAAGAGGTTCCTTAGGTTAGTATCCTAGGGAGTAGATAGAGGCGGCTAGGCTATATTCTAGGCAAGTCTCTCTACAGTATTTAGAGTTAAAGGTTACTTCTCTCTTTTTCTAGTTAATAGTGGGGTTGTATTATTCAAGCCAGTTTATTCCAAGGATAATAGGATAGTTAGTAAATGGTATAATATAGGCCTAGAGCTCTTCCTAGTGCCTATTTATATCTAGGTAGAGTTGTGCCATATAGGTAATCTTATATGCGGTATAACTGCCGTTAGCAAGTTGTAGGGTGCGGGCTTTAGTAAGGGGTAAAGTAGGTAGGTTATAAGTGCGCACAAATTAGGTATTTATAAATTTATTAGTAGCTCCGCAATTAATTATAGAATAGCTTTTATATTATTTTTTAGCAGTAATTCCTATTATAGGTAAAACTATCTGTTTCTGTCTATTTATCTTTACTAAGTTATCTATTAAGCAGGCCGATATATAGATCCCCTTATTATTAGGGTGTCTTAACCTGCGACTTAGGGCTAGGACTTGGCGTTTTCTATTTCTATATCTAACTCTACCGCTATTGCTGCGTCTTCGTCTTGTACGGTAGTAGCATATAGCAACGTATTTAGTGTTTAAGGTACTAGGTTAGGTATTAGGCGGCAACTACTAAACCTAGCCATTAGGTAGTTTAGGCTATAGCTATAATAGCCTTTTTAACGGCATCTATAGCAATACCTTAGCTTTTAGAGTAGCTTGCGTTCTCTATCTAGTAACTTCTACGGGAAGGTTAGTATAGAGAGGTTAATATTAGGACTAGTAGTATTACTTAGGGTAGTAGGCGTTAGTAGTTTAGTAGGTCCGAAGGGCTTCTATAGGGAGGTCTTTAGGTGGGGGTTTACAGTAATAATTTAGTTCAGCCATCGTTTAATCTTCTGTAGGGCTGCTACTATATCATAAACGTCGTTATAATTATAGCTGGCGGCTGCGTAACTAAGGTAATAAGTAACTTTTTTAAGAAGGTCTTTCTAGTCTTTAGTATTATCTTAGGCAAGGACTCCGGTGTATTCCTAGAATTTAATATAGAACTTATTAAATAATTTAGTGGGACTTATCTTTAGGGTATATAGTTTAGCTTAACTAGTGGCCACTAGGTTATAGTCGCGGTATATTTAGTTAAAGTCATTAAGGACTTCCTAGTAGGACTGCTACTTCTAGGGACTACTAGTTTCCTATTAAGCGAAGAGCCTATTAAACGGGATGCCCTTTGGTTGCCTAATAATATAGCCAATCTTAGCATCTTCTATAGGGAAAAGGTAGGCGCTCTAGGTTAGTTTCTTGTGGATTTACATCTTCCAGTAGCTATATTCCTTGCGGTCACCCTTAAAGATTAGGGGATCAGGGTAGCGTGTATTAGACCCTATAGTAGCAGTTTAGGTTTGGTTGTTATAGCTTTTATTATTGCTGTGGTAGGGGTTCCTATTAGGCAAAGCTGCTTAGTGCTAACCCTCTATTAAGCGTTAAGTAGGTAAGGTTGCTAGGGGCGTAGAGATATAGGTGGCGTTATATATAGTAGAGGGGTATCTAGTATTATTACGAATATACTTATTAAGCTAAGATTATAGGTATTTAATTATACCCTCTCTTTTAGTAACTATAGCAATAAGTATAATCTTAGCCTTCTTTAATCGTTAGACGTCGCGTTTAGACTTATAGAGGTCATCTTTAATCTCTTAGCGTATATTATTAGCGAGCGCCTTATAAGCTTATAGGTCTTAGATAATATTATAATCTTAGGCAGCACGTATCTTAGCTTGTATAAGCTTTAGATAATAGTTCTATAGAAGGCGGTAGTATTTATTAGGTTCTTATATTACCATTTTTATAAATATCTTGGCGTCTCGTATCTTGATTTTAATAGGTAATAGCCCTTCGGCTTATTTATCCGTAGTTATATAGTTAATAAAAGATAAGACATTATTAATATCTACCTTATTAAGGTCGTTATAGTCTTTTAAGCCACTAGGCTTCCCTTTAGGGGTTAAGGCTAGGGCTAATAAATTAAATCCTCCTAGGATTAATTGGCGTCGTGGGTTTAATATAGGTATTGGATTATTCTTTAAGTTTGGTATAGTAGCTAGTAAGGAATTTTGTCTTACTATTGTCGGTTCTTTAAAGGTACGAAGTAGGAGATACGCTGCTTCTGGCAGCGCCTATAGTATTGTGGAGACGTAGAATTAGTCATAGGCTAAGCGTTAGTGATAAAAAAGGCGCAACGTAATGTCACGGGACGGGGGCAATGGCTATAAAGCGTATATATTTGAGGAGTCTACAAGACGTTACGCGATCGATCATAAGGGTCGAGGGCGTAAGGAGGTGATATACCTACGCGTAGCTGACGTAAGCTATACGCGAGGTGTACGTGGGAGCATGGGGCTCTCTTATAGAGGCCCCTACGGTAGGGTTCCGTGATATATTCATTGCTTAACGTCCAATTCGGATCCCTATTAGGCCTACGCGGACTACTCCTTATATATATATGGGGAGAAAACTCTTTTAAGAAAACCTTGTAATCCATCTCCCCGCCTTTTAGGACTCGCCTATAAGGCGCCTATAAGTCACCTATAGTGCTCTACTACCTTACTTTTTAACCTCTTTAGGAATTACTGCTGCTGTAATAAGCCTACGGACGCACTAGTATTGTAAACTTTACTCTACTACTATAGAGTTATTAGGGGGCGCCTATTGCTTACCCCTTTGCCTTTTATTACTATTTCCTTTATAACCCAAAACTGGTCTAGCATATTTTAGCTAATAAGCTACTAGGTAACCACCTTAAGACCTTTTTATATTAAGAGTAGTATATTATAGTTCTCTATGCCAGCTACTAAGAGTATAGCTTCTTAGTTAGTGCGTAGGGAGCATAACAGTATTATATATTTTAGTGTCTGTCTTGGCTAGCTATATTCGCATCTTAGGCTGCTTACTAGGACACCTACCTAGTAGAGCCAATCTTTTAGTCCTATTATCCCTATTCTTAAGAGTGTTGCTATTATATTTTCTACCTTTATTAGGCCTTTTTAGAGCTTTTAAGTATTTACCCCTTATAGCGTTAACTATACCATGGCTTAGGTTTCTCTTGCCTAAGTTAGCCTCTATACCTTCAACTCCTATACGCCTCTCCAGCGTTGGTCTAACTAGTATTATATTACAGAAGATGGTTTCCTAGCATTCTTTTATACTCTACTTTAGCTTCTTTTTCTTTCTTACTATTATTTTTACTAGCCTCTTACGCGTCTCCCTTCCTCCTTTATATAGGCCTGGGCCCTAATATAGCACTATTCTTCTTCTGCTTTCTTTACCTATTTCTCCAATATCTCTTCCCTACTTTAGGGTTATTAGTTTATTCTCTTATAAGGCGCCCTAGGGTCCCTCTATAGTTTATTTAGGCGTGTCTTAATATACTTTATAATATTAGAGTTGCGTTTACTTTACGCCCTTTATATTACAGCGGCTTTAATATATAGTTATAGGGGGGGAATATTGGCTTCCTTCTTAAGTAGTACTGTGGCCATTTGCTTATACCCATCTATTATACTCCAGAGGCAGGCTGTTTAGACCTTTTAGAGTAGTTTAAAGAGTAATTTAGGGGGGCCCTTTTTAGTTTCTCTAATAGCCTAAATACTAGATCTATATGTTATAGTTAGCCGGATAACTACTGTGTATAGTAGGCGTAACCTCTAGAAGCATGGACCCTATATAGAATTAACAATCCTAGATAATGCAATATACTATACTTAGCCCTTATAGGCCGCTTATACCGCATATGCGCTCTACTAGAGCTTGCTATTTACCTATACTCCTAATACCCTTAGGCCCTAAACTAGTTAACCCCCAAAGCCTTAGATATGGATTATATGCTAAAGATCTACAGATTGGTTGCGTTTTCTTATAAAATAAATTAGCTGGTATTTCTCTGGTAAGAATTAGACTCTATATTATCTTACCTATTCTATATAGGTGTTATAGGCTTTCTCTAGTGTTCTGCAGTTCTCTACGGCTGTTAGCCCATATATAATTAGGTTTGTGTTATTAATAAAGCCTATCCCCTAGGTCGCCCCTTCTTTAAAGGTATTAAGTAAGTTGCTTATAAAGAAAAGGAAGAGTATAGGCAAAAGAGGTGATTTTTATAGTATACCTATTATAACTATAATGGGGGGGCTCTAGTATCTGCTAAAGACCAGTAATGTCTCTTTCTGGCCTATAAACCCTTAAATAAATTATATAATCTATTCTGGGAAGCCCTTTGCCCTAAGGATGTATAGGAGGCGCTTATAGGATATATTATTATAGGCGCCACTAATATCTAGGCTAAGTATTAATACTATTAAGTCCTTGCGCATAGCCCATATAGTTTTAATAGTAGTAGCGAGTAGTGTAAGTGCTAATAGTGTTAAGCGATTCTTTCTTGCCCCTATTTAGCTTTATAGTAGTAGGGCGTGTTCCTCTACCATATCTGCTATATAGTCCGCTATAACCTTTTCTAAGATCTTACTTAGGGTGTTTTCTAAGGCAATAGGGCGGTAGCTTCCTAGGATTAAGTAGTCTACTTTACCTTCTTTTTATAAGACAACTATCGTTATAGATCTTCTAAGTTGTGGGTAGTACCCTATTGCAAAGCATGCTCTGGCTATATCTGCAAGCTAAGGTGCTATAAGTAGACTATAGGTCTTTAAGGCTTTATTTAGGATCCTATCTAGTCCTAGTACTATATTGTTTAAGAGGCGACTAATAGTTCTAGCTATTTCTTTAGTTGTTATATCGCTGTTAACCCTTAGGCGAGTTACTAGTGTTTCGCTGGTAATATCACTAAGGTCTACTAGAGCCAGTTAGGGGAAAAATCTTTCTATAAGGATCTTCGCCTTTTTATTATTGTTGCTTATAGCCTATGGTTCGCCTGCTCTTTATAGGGGTAGTAGGTATAGGTCTTCTACTAGGCGTCCTACCTTTTTCTTTACCTATCTTACTATGGTCCAAAGGCCCTTGTTATAGGGGATGCTTAGGTTAGTAGTGTATTTATTTATAAACCGTCTCCAGTTATTTCTTGCTTCTTTTTTTAGGGTATTCTTTAGCTAGTTTCTTATGTCTTTATATTATCTCTTATCTTTAGGGTTGTAGCTACTTATATATTTCCTTCTTACTCGTCGTTGGCTAGCTATAAGAACCGCGTATTATGCGGACCATACATATCGCGTATAGGGGTCTAGTTTTAAGACTGGGCAATACTCTTCTAGCCCATTTTTAATTGCTGCCTAGATCCTTTCTAGTCTTCGGTTAATTTCCTTAGGGGTGGCTAATAAGCCTTACTTATTTAGTATTAGGTGGATTTCTTCTAGGTCTTAAAGTTGTTATTTAACTATATTAAGGAAACTGTCTATCTTAAGCTTCCTTATTGCGTATCTTTTACTATTTAGTTACGCCTTAATATCCAAATCTAGCTATATCTAGATGGGGATATGGTCTAAGGTAAGTGCTTATTCTTCTTTAGGGATGCACCTTTTAAGTCTCTAGTATAGGCCATTGTCTATAAATATAAGGTTAATTATACTTCTGGTGGTGCCTTATTACCACATAATTACTCCTAGGGGAGTAGCTAGCTTAAGGCCCCAGATATCTATAGCTCTTAGTAGGCACTCTACCTATTATTTAGCAGCAATATAGATACCCCCCTACTATAGGTGGTAGAGGTTTATATCTCCTAATAGGATAAACTCTGTGCCTTTAGTTTCTAGTAAGCTTATTACTAATATAATGTTCTCTATTTATAGGACCCCTTTAACCCTAGGGTTATATATATTAATAATTTATACTAGTCCCCTATATATCTAAATTATTATAACTGCAATATCTAGGTTAACTGCTTGCTATAACTATAAGAATAGGCTAATAGCTTTACTAATTATAAAGCACACATATATAGCTGCTTTTGGTTTATATAGAAGCTGGAATCCTTAGGGGCAGTATATTAATTATATATAGGTATTATAATACGGCTCTTATATAGTAAGGATATAGTGTTTCTCTAGGTCTAGACTATCTAGTAGGGGCCTTATAAGGCGGTGGTTTGTATTGCCGCAGTTATACTATATAATAGATAGGTGGCGGACCCTTAGCGAGGGTTATTTAACTTTCCTTTATTCTTTACTTCCTCTATTTCTACTTTTTCTAGAATTTTTAGAACTTTTATCTCTTATATCTATACCCTAGTCGCTACTTATTTTATATAGGGCTTTCTATTCCCATGTCTTATATTTCTACTAGCGCTTCTATATCCGAATCTATTATTATCTCCGGTTCTTCCCCTGGTCTTACTGGTCGGCTTTATACCCTTTATAGGTCGGCTGCAAATGTTAAATTTGCCGTGTTTAGTCTAATTCTTAATTATTCTGGTCTTAAGCTTGCTATAGCTATCTATAGGGGTCTTCCTATAGGGCGTTCTCTTTCTTGTGTCCCCTATAACCCTTATATCCCTATTTAGTCTGGTAATATTGCGCAGCGTCGCTTCTGGCCCGTTAAGGCTTGGGATGGCTGGCCTAGCCCCCTAGTATTAAAGGTAGGGAATGCCGGGAAGGCACCTATGTCCCCCTAGCTTATCGCCTATTATTTCTATTTATATAACCTGGCGTGTAGTTATTTCTATAGCTGTTAAGCCCTTGCCTTCCGTCTTCTGTATTTAATATAGTCTACTCTCTCCTACGCCTTATATATACTTCGGTAACAGTTTACGCATTTTATTTAGTCTTAATTTAAGCAGTGTCTTATATTATAGGGGCCTATATAGTAGCCGCAGCATATCTATACTGCGTATGTGGATTAGGTGTGTCCCTATTATATACAATAATAGTATCGTTCTAGGCGTAGTTTATAGTTATAGAGCCTTATATTATATATAAGGCCATTTATAATTATTTCTTTTTAGATAAGAAGTTTTTGCATTTCTAGTATATATATGCTAATAATAAGGGAGCCATATGTTTAACTGGCGTCTCCCTAGTAAGTCTCTAGCGACTCTTATATCCTCTTATTATTCTTATTATATGCTTAAATTACATTTTCCTGTTAAAGCCATTAAATTTAGGTAATCTTAAGTCCCGGTATAAGGCGTTCTATATGTTTTACTATCTCCTATATAGTTGCTATATTGTTTACCTAGCGTCCCTTTTCTACCCTAAGGCTTATAGAAACCGCTAGGACTTTAACTAGGTAGTCTTTATAAAGCACTTTTATACTAATACGTTTTTTTAGCCTGTCCCCTACCCTTATGGCTTATTCCTTTGCCTATTAGTCCTTTAGGGTAACTCTAATGTCTCCGCTGCTTAGGTATCGGACTATAATGGCATTATAGACTTCCTTATAAATCTTTATAAAGACTTCTGTTTTTAATTATCCCCTAAGCCCCTCTGCTTTTTCTATATTTAGTTATATTATAATTATATGCCTGGTTATTATCTTAAGGGGGTTAGGTTCCCTATACTATAAAAGCACAGCTATAGCGGCCTAGGTGTGGTTCGCTAGTAAAAAGGGGTTTTATTTGTTTTTAATTTTACTTAGCTATTAGAGGATTTAATTAAGGGATTACTAAAGGGGCGCCTAAGGGATACTAGACTGGCGGAGCTATTTTACTAGCTGTATTAGTTTGTTATAGCTAACAGTTACTCCCCTATAATTGCGGATACTAGACGCATCTAATAGGCTTTATATTTTATTAGATGCCTTCTTAATAGAGGTATTTCCACTTTATGGTGTGGTATTCGCCCGTTCTTATTGTGGAGGGCTATTGCTAGGCGTGGTTCTGGCGGTTGTGGGCGAGTGCGAACCACTGTCGTTTAACGTGTGCCTCCCCTGCGATGTAGGCATCTCAGGGGGATTCTCTGGGTGTTTTTTGGGGTTCTTTTTGGTTGGTTTTGGTCTTTTTAGGCCGGGTGCAGCAAGAGCTCCCTGAAGTTTTCTTTTTTATAATATAATTATATAGAATAATTCTAGAATAGTATATAGCTTAATAGGTAAGATTTTTATTAATTTATAAATTTTATAAAAACTTAAGCTTAATAAATGGACCTAAAGCCCTTTAAAAATGAGGATGGTAATATCCGCGAGAAAAAGAAAATTAGATTTATTTAGGCTAAGATTAAGCTATTAATTTATAATAAAATAAAGCGCGTAGGAGCCCTATTATAATTATTCATTGCTTAACGTCTAATACGGATCCCTATTAGGCCCACGCAGACTACTCCTTATTTATATGTGGGGAGAAAACTCTGCTTAAGAAAACCCCGTAATCCATCTCCCCGCCTTTTAGAACTCGCCTACTTAGCGCCTATAAGTCGCCTATGGTGCTCTTCTACCTTACTTTTTAACCTTCTTAGAAACCACTGCTGCTATAACAAGCCTACGGACGCGCTAGTATTATAAACTTTACTCTATTACTATAGAGTTATTAAGGGGCGCCTATTACCTACCCCTTTGCCTTTTATTACTATTTCCTTTGTAACCTAAAACTAGTCTAGCACACTTTAGCTAATAAGCCACTGGGTAACCGCCTTAAGACCTTTTTATATTAAGAGTAGTGTATTATAGTTCTCTATGCCAGCCACTAAGAGCATTGCTTCTTGGTTAGTATATAAGGGGTATAATAGTATTACGTGTTTTGGTGTCTATCTTGGCCAGCTATATTTATATCTTAGGCTACCTACTGGGATATCTACCCAGTAGAGCCAATCTTTTAGTCCTATTATTCCTATTCTTAATAGTGTTGCTATTGTATTTTCTGCCTTTGTTAGGCCTTCTTAAAGCCCTTAAGTATTTACCCCCTATGGCGTTAACCATGCTATGGCTTGGGTTCCTCTTATCTAAGTTAGCCTCTATACCTTTAACTCCTATATGTCTCTCCAGCGTTAGTCTAACCAGTATTATATTGCAGTAGATAGTTTCCTAGCGTTCTTTTATACTCTACTTTAGCTCCTTTCTCTCTCTTACTATTGTCTTTACTGGCCTCTTACGCGTCTCCCTTCCTCCTCTATATAGGCCTAGGCCCTAATATAGCACTATTCTTCTTCTGCTTTCTTTACCTATTTCTCTAATATATCTTCCTTACTTTAGAGTTGTTAGTTTATTCTTCTATAAGGCACCCTAAGGTCCCTCTATAGTTTATTTAGGCGTGTCTTGATATACTTTATAATATTAGAGTTGCGTTTATTTTGCGCCCTTTACATTACAGCGGCTTTAATATATAGTTATAGGGGGGGAATATTAGCTTCCTTTTTAAGTAGTGCTATAGCTGTTTGCTTATACCCGCCTGTTATGCTCTAGAGGTAGGCTGTTTAGACCTTTTAGAGTGGTTTAAGGAGTGATTTAGGGGGGCCTTTCTTGGTTTCTCTAATGGCCCAAATACTGGATCTATACATTATAATTGGCCAGACAACTGCTGTGTATAGTAGGCGTAACCTCTGGAAGCATAGGCCCTATGTGGAATTAACAATCCTGGATAGTGCAATATACTATACTTGGCCCTTATGGGCCGCTTATACCGCATATGCGCTCTACTAGAGCTTACTGTCTACCTATATTCCTAATACCCTTAGGCCCTAAACTGGTTAACCCCTAAATCCTTAGATGTAGATTATATACTAGAGATCTATAGATTGGTTACGTTTTCTTATAAAATAGATTAGCTGGTATTTCTCTGGTAATAATTGGACTCTATATTATCTTGCCCATTCTATATAGGTGTTATAGGCTTTCTCTAGTGTTCTATAGTTCTCTGTGGCTGTTGGCCCGTATATAATTAGGTTTATATTATTAATAAAACCTATCCCCTAGGTCGCCCCTTCCTTAAAGGAGTTAAGTAAGTTGCTTATAAAGAAAAGAAAGAGTATAGGTAAGAGGGGTGATCCTTATGATATTCCTATTATAACTGCAATAGGGGGGCTCTAGTATCCGCTAAAGACTAGTAATATTTCTTTCTAGCCTATAAACCCTTAGATAAACTGTATAATCTATTCTAAGAAGCCCTTTGCCTTAAGGATATATAGGAGGCGCTTATAAGGTACGTTATTATAGGCACCGCTTATATCTAAGCTAAGCATTAATATAACAAAGTCCCTTCGCATCGCCTATATAGACTTAATAGTGGCAGCGAGTAGCGTAAGTACTAATAGTGTTAAGCGGTTCTTTCTTGCCTCTATTTAGCTTTGTGGTAGTAGGGTATATTCCTTAGCCGTATCTACTATATAGTCCGCTATTACCCTTTCTAAGATCTTGCTAAGGATGTTTTCTAAGGCAATAGGGCGGTAGCTTCCTGGGGTTAAGTAATCTGCTTTACCTTCTTTTTGAAAAACAACCGTCGTTATGGCTCTGCCGAGTTGTGGGTAGTAGCCTATAGCAAAGTATGCTCTAGCTATATCTGCAAGCTAAGGTGCTATTGTGGTGGGGTAAAATGTCCCATGCTTAGTGTCTTGGCATTTTCCTGTATTTATTGAGCTTTGGCTTTCCTCCTTCTTTCCTCCTTATCTCACAGACATCACGAACCTACCGGAATACATTCTTTTCTTTCTTTATTACCGACAGAGAGACTGACTGACTGACTGACTGACTGACTGACTGACTGACTGACTGACTGACTGACTGACTGA
>Ga0307507_10011782_pt1 | contig 10954 bp, 8 predicted proteins | sample 7_EM_MG_FD_207223 | JGI IMG/M metagenome (GOLD analysis project Ga0307507, IMG submission 207223) | Populus trichocarpa ectomycorrhiza microbial communities from riparian zone in the Pacific Northwest, United States - 7_EM | ecosystem: Host-associated > Plants > Roots > Unclassified | place... | reverse complement strand
CCCACCCCTCCTCCGGGGCTTACTAACCTCAATCTCCAGTCCCTCCACCCCCGCTCCCCCCTCTACGTCCTCGACCCCGTCCCTAACCCCGCCCCTCTCGAACAGCTCGCGCCCACACTTCTCCGCCAGCTTCAGGACGCGGAAGCTAACGCTCTCGTTGTCGCGCCGGTTCTTACCCTCACGCCGTGATATGGCGATCTTCTCGACAAATTCCCACAGCCGACCATTCGCAATCCAGTCCGGCGAGACGCGCATTAGCGGCGGGGTGCGGCCGGATTTGGATTTTCGGATTGTGGTTATGCCTTCCTCCTGGAAGCGCTGGAAAGCGTTCTTTAGCGTTTCCTTGTTGACAGCTTCGAAGTAGGAGATATCGCCTTGGTGGTAGAGGGTTTTTCCCATCTTTGGAGAGTTAGTCATAACGAATAAAAAGGAGCAGGGGAGGAGGGGGCCGGGGGGAAGTACTAGCTGCGCCATGTCCTGGGCTTCACGTAGGTCCACCCATACTTCTTCCATCCCTTTCGGCGGGATAAGACCCATTATCGCGACCCCCGCCAGCCAACTACCCTCAATAAATGGCCATATGAGAAAGCAGTAAAAGTCAAAGTTCTCCCGACCACATTTGCGCTCCGCGTCCGAGAGTTCGACGTATGCGATTGTGCCACCGGAGTTGTTAGTCACTGTGATTACGTTATCTGCTGCTAGGCCCGCAAGAGTCTTGTCGAGATTCTTAATGAGACCTTCCGTCGGGAAGACGAATTCCCCGCGGAACAGTTGCGACAGGAAGGAAACCTGGTCTAGCAGGGTTTGGTATTCCACCCGTTGGTTGGCTGGTCCGCCACCTTGCTTGATCCTCGTGTACATTGCTGCTGCGACGATGGTCTCGCTGATGAAGAGGTGGATAACCATGTTCCTGTAGAAGCTTAACTGAAACCGGTCCACCGCGAAGAAGGTTTCTTCGGCGAGGCCGTCTACTCGACCGACGAGTTCTCCGAGAACCTCCAAACCACGCTCAACAACAGTTTCGGTCTCCGCACCACCGAAATGAGCTACTCTACCGCCCTTAACTCGGATCCTTGTGCGCAGCCATTCTATCCGTCGGACTAGCTCGGATTTGCCAACTCCCCGACCACGCAGGGTTAGCAAGATTGTGCCGATCAGGGAAGTGGGCATGACAACCGATACGCGGTTTATGTCGCCGAGGACTCTATATCCCAGACTTCGTAGGACCTTGAGGCGGACTTCAGGGGCAGCTCTGTCTACGGTTTTCTGACCAATGTCGGCGCCTCCCGGGTTGATTGGTGAGGGGGTTACGCCCATTGTGCCCTCGACCCGGACCTTGTCTATCTGGGCCTCGACGAAGGTACGCAGACTCCAGGGCTCATGGAAACGGACGTCTACCCTACCCATGTTGAGGTTGAGGAACTTGCTACTGCTAAGGAAGTCCCAGAGATTTTCTTTGACTTTTGGGATTCCCAGTAGCTCGCTGACGTATGCCTCTGTCTCAAGAACTTTGTCGTATTGTGTTGAGACGGGAATAATCCAAGCGTCTTCGACTCTACCACTAAGAATTGAGTCTAAGATGAAATTAAGGATGCCGAATTTTGGCGTGAGTAGCTTGCCGGTTCTTGAACGACCGCCTTCGATGAAGCATTCGAAGTTGTACCCACCAGATAGTAGTGCGTCAACATATGCTTGTACTGTAGCCGTGTATACCTCGTCACCGCTGAATGAACGTCGTATGAACATTGCCCCTGCATGTTGGAGGAACGGACCAACAAGGGGAAAATTAAGGTTGTCCCCCGCCACCACTACGGGAAGGGTTAGTCCGAGCCGGTAGCAGATCACTTGCAGTGAGACGTAGTCTATGTGGGAGCGGTGGCATGGGAGGAAGATCAGCGATTGCTTGCGCGCCGCAGCTAGTTTGGCGGTTTCTCGGAGGTTTTGGATTTCGAGTGTCGAGACGTGGATTCCACGATGGTAGGTTCTTGCTAGGAGTTGCACGCAAACGAAGTATGCACCCTAAAATATACCACGTCAATTAAGCTTTGTAAAAACGCCAATTGAGCCCGGGTAGTATACTCTAATAAATCTTTTACTCTCAAACTTGCAAATCATTCCCTCGACTATTTCCTCCGCGACCTCATTTAATTGCTTCTCCACCTCTTGTAGCCTCTTCCGCCGTCCCTTCTCTTCATTGAACAATCCCATTCCATCCTCTACCACAACTCTCCGACCTGCTAGCTCCTGGAGCTTGGCCTTCAACATCCCACTATCAAGTACTCGCGTTTTCATCTCATCGCTGAAGCCCTTATAGAATATCTTCTGACCAATCGGCTCGTCATATGCACGCCATCCTGTACCGCTGTAGTGAAGGGAGATCTCGCGAAGGAATGAGAAAGGGTCATCTCGGAAGTGCGTAAAGTTTGCAGTGATCAGGTTCCGGGATTCCTCAGAGGAGTTTGGACCCGGAAGCTGTTGTTCCGGGACCAGCGGTGGGTGTATTTGTAGGTTGGGTGGGAGAATATCGATGTCCGGGGCCGAGGTCGGGGGTTCTTTTGAGGTCATTTGTCGTGGTGTGGTTATGGGATGGCTGCGGAGGAGAGAGTGTGTGTATTGGCGTGTGTGCGAGGGAGGTTTGTTGGTTAGCCGGGTTTAATGGGCAGTTCCTGTCCAACAGACCAACAGAGACGAGGGAAGAGGGGTGCGATATAGATGTGTAGGTATGATAGAGTTAAAGACTCCAGCGAGTTTGGTCAGGTTAGGCTAGTTCAGGTCAGGTCAGGTCTGGAGCCTTGGTTGAGAAAATAGGGAATTGTTGGTTGTTGAGGCCATGGAATTTGCTGGTGCTCGAGCACAAGGAAGGCGCCACCAGCATAATATTTAGGGTTCCGAGTGAAACCTAGCAGGCTGCAGACGAGTGACTGAACCCTGGTGCAAGCTAAAGTCCGGGGAAAGCTGCAGGTATAGTAGCCCATCATTCATCCATTCATCCAATTCCACAATCACCACCTTCACCATCGCTTCTCCTCAACCCTCCCTTTGGCCCCCCCAAAAAAAGAAAAACATTAGTAAAGCACACCCCCCCACCTCCAACCCATTACAGTGCAATGGAAAACCCACAGAGATCGCTAGAGTCTACCCGCGCTCGCTTCAATCAATTAGTCTCTGCCCTCACTGCTTTCGACAATGCCCTTCGCACTGGGCCTCCCGAACAGCTCCCTCCTTGGTAAGAACCCCTCCCCCAACATTATCGCTCATCATTTCATCACATTCCTAACTATTAACATTATCGTACGTGTAGGCAAACCCTTCAATCCCACTTCAACGTCCTATCCTCAACACTAGATTCCCTTTCCCACACGCTTAACCAACAGTTCCCCCCACCTCAAGTAAACACTTCCGCGCTGGTCTCCTACCCACTCCCGAGCTTCCCTGCAAACAGCCAGGATATCCTACTATTCACGCTTCTCAACAAAAAGCTCAACCCAAAAGTGCAGGATTGGGCCCTCAAAGCCCTCAACACCCCGACCGTTAACAACGACGATTTATGGGATAGGGCAAGGGAAATCGTTCAGGAGCAGCAGGAAAGGAGGAATTGGTATGATGATATTTATAGCCTGGAAGAGCGAGAGGCCGGCACCGAGGGAATCGAAACGGGAATCAGTGAAGAAAAGGAGGAGAAAGAGGAAGCTATACCAGGCTTGAAATTGGAGGCTATTCTGAGGTTTATGGAGACAGGTGTTGCGCCGGCAGATCAGCCGGCGTTACCCATGGCCGCTATGCCTGGTACTGGTCCGATGAAGAGGTGATGGGATTGGCAGGCTCCATCCTAGGATTTCTTGTACCATACAGTAATATCGGCGTTTATTAGCTTCTAAAAAGCAGGACTCACCATTGTGATAATAATACCCGCAGCAGTTAATCACATATGCCCTTGTATCGGTATTCTGCCGGCCCACGCTGCGAGGAGAACGGTACTCATCGGAGAGAATACTTGTGTTTTGGGGGCAAACAAGTAGACTTTGCCATAGTGACCCAGAGACTCACAACGGAATCTCAACGGAGAAATCCTTGCTCATGATAAAACCTCCAACTAACGTATAATGCCAACACTCACCATCCAACAAGGACTGGCCGCGGATCCAACATCAGCATCACCAACTCATTATCCCGATGATTGGCGAGCGCGCACGGTCCACGCCAAGCCTACTAAATTCTTGTGCCTTGAGGCTTAGTAACCTAAACAACCCCGGAGAATTTTCCAATCCCTCTGAACACATTTCACCACGATATCACCCCCTTCCTGCTCTAACATCGCTGCCACCTTAAACCTACCTTCCCCCATTCTTTCCTCTCTATTCCCCTCCTCACCTAAATTTACTACAACCACAATCATGGACTCTATTCTCCAATCCCTTGAAGGGCCTGTCTTCTCCGCAATCCGTCCCTACATAACCCCCTACACCTCCACCCTCCCACCATCTGTTCAAGAACCACTTTTAAACCTCCTCACACCCATTTGCTACAACAATTTAGTCCGTGACTTCGACCCAGCATCAAACCCACAATGCGTACAATACGCTATCTCCAAAGCAATCGGCCTGGCCATCGTCACGCTCTCAACGATCGTTAAAGTCCCACAACTAATAAAACTCCTGTCGTCACAGTCGTCCAAGGGCCTCTCCTTTCTCTCATACCTCCTCGAGACGACGTCGTTCCTCTGTACGCTAGCATACAACTTCCGTTCCGGAAATCCGTTCTCGACGTATGGAGAGATCGCCATGATAACCGTGCAGAACGTGCTCATCTCAACGCTCATTCTGCAGTTCTCTGGGAAGGGCGGATGGGGTGCAGTTTGGGTGGCAGCGCTAGCAGCGGCGGGGTATGCCTTGTTCAACGAGGAAATTGTGGGTCCGGATACCATGGTATATATTCAGGCTGCCACGATCCCGTTGGGGTTGGCAAGTAAGGTGCCGCAAATTATCGAGGTTGCGAGACAGAAGAGTACCGGGCAGTTGTCTGCTTTCGCTGTGCGTTCCTCCCTACATCTAGCCTGTTGGGAGGATTTTAAACTAATAAACGGAAACCATAGGTCTTCAACTACCTCTTTGGCTCCCTCGCTAGGGTATTCACCACACTCGCAGAAGTCAACGATCCTCTCATCCTCTGGGGATTCCTCGGCGGTGCCGCTCTCAACACAGTCCTTGCTGCACAGATGATGTACTACTGGAACTCCACCAAGAAGGGTGGAAAGAGCCCGAGCACTCCCAGCAAGAAGTTCTATGCTGGTGGGAAGAGCCCGAAGCCCAAGGGTGGCCCCAAGAAGCGGACATAGATCATCTTGTTCAGGTTTATACTATACTGTTTTTTGAAGAAGGCTTAGGGAACTTACAGGCAGCAGGCGGGGCAAAGGGAAGGCTTCTCTGCTTTGGGTTATTCATCTGTTTCTATTTTTTGTTTTTTATTCTCTTTTACTTTGACGCTTTGCAATTCACCGCACAAAGGTAGTAAACTTAGAGCTATGATACCTGTGATTTTAAGTTTTATTGAGTGGCGGTTCTCCTGGTAAGAAAGGGTGAGTAGTGATGGCCTTGCAAGCCTATTTTCGACCGTGAGTGTTATGTTAGGGAGATGAAATGTTTCAAGGCTGCGGCACGGGTTGTGAACACGCAGGCACTGTACATAATATTATAACGACGAGGTGGGGGACCATCCTAGAATACGTCTTGTGATGGTCTTCTAATACTTCACTTTAGAGATGCTCTTACTACACTACCGGTATATGCATAACCACCAAACCTCAAGCTACCGTAGTACACACCAAGCCTAAGGGTGCTGCACATATAAACACCAACTACCGTACCGCAGGATAATACGGCATAGCACAGTGATAGCAAGTGAGCTGCCTCATAAACAATCACTCACCCACTCACCACTTTCAAGTCGCAAGGTCCTCGATCAACTCATACTCAGCGAGCGACAACCTTTTCACTAAACAGTTTATGATAACTACTACCGGTATCCCAATTATCCTGATTTCTAGAGTACCGGTAGGTAGGTAGGTAAGTAAAAACACGTGTGACTTGAACTGCCATTGCTACTTCCTTCCTTCCTACCTTCCTACCGTACCGTATCGTGCCTCATTCCCACAGTGTGTACTGTATCATACTGTGCGATGAACATCGCAGAATGAATGAATGAATGGGGTACCGGTGACTGGGTTGATTGCCATTAACATAACATTCAAGACAACTATCATAACTGTCCGGAGTCTCTGCACGGTTGGAGTGGGCGTAATTTATAGTATCATACTGTGTCGGTGTGGAGTGAACATATAATAAGATACCGAGAGTACGGTAGCGATGGTAAAAATATTAAGTCAAGTCCGGGGAGGCGTGATTATTAGGGTATTGCACCGGTAATGATGAGCGATAACCTTATAACGACGACCACACCGGTATGATACATACATGCATTTGTCCCTTCCTTGCTTCTAGGTAATGATTCATCCTATCACCCCCTTCACTAAATGTATCATACTGCGAAAAAAAGAAAGAAAGAGAAGAGAAAAAAAACACCTAAATCCAACCCCAAACATTCTCCCCACACAAAGGAAATAGGGAAATACAAAGGCCAAAACGAGAGTATGTGGTAAAAGATACAAGAGTACATATATAAAAATATGAAAAAACGAAAGGAAACCCCCCGCCAAGAAACCTTGTAAAGAGAAAAAAATATCAAGACAAAAAAGCCCTTTTAGAAGAAAAACAGAATGCAAGAAATAGACAAGATGAGTACTCGCATCCGCTTGTCCCCGTCCTAGTCCCGTTCGAAATAAAAAAAGTCTTGGGAGAGCAAGGAAGGGTAGGTAGAGCGGAGGTGCGGCGGTCAATCGTCAAACTAGAGTGAAGACGGAAAAGGGTAAGAATTGACCGTGCATGAATGACCCAAGGTCCTCCTTCTCCTCCGTTCAAAAATACGGACGGACTTTCAGGTGCAAAAAAAAAGACGAGACGACTCTTTTCCCTAAACCCCAAACTCCTTGATCCGGTAGCTTCCAAGAGAGAGAGAGAGAAGGAGAGAAAGAGCCAGGCTGGTGGATCGGTCGGTTGAAGAGGGAGGTAGATATAATTCGTGGATTGATTCATCATAAAAGTAATGCAGCACTCACCAGCCCAGATAACACCCCAATAATAGCTGTCCCCCAGCTCTTCACTCCATTCTTTGTGCCTGCGCTCTTGCTCGAGACGAGTGCCGTGGGATCGTAATCACGAGGTACAGCACTGTTACGCGTTCCATCCCAGCAGTAGTCCTTGAAGCACTTTTGGCACTGCGCTGTCTGCGTCTGTCCCTTGCGCTCCTGCTCGCGGTGGACGATGGCACAGCCGACGCAGGCAGGCCAGTTCTGGTCGAAAGATGCGTTGGCGCGGGTCGCGATGTTGTACCCGTTTTCGATCATCAAGTCGCGTTTGGACGCTGAGTATGCCATCTCGTTGGTGCTGATATTGGAGTTGAAGGTGTAGGGTGAGTTGGGGATGTAGACAACCAATGGAGGGAACTTGCTTGTGTCTGAGGTTATGTTTCTGGCGTCGCAGCCGAAGAATGTTGGGCGGTTGTTAAGGCCGAGGTTGATGAAGGTATTAACGTCCGGGACAGAAGGGAAAAGGGTTCCGTTGTTTTGGGATCCTTTGATCGCACGTTCATATGTGGCGATGAGGGCTGTGCCATTGGGCCAGTTGGATAGCTGACCGTTCTTTCTGACGGTGTCGGCAGAGTTATCCATCGCAAAGATAACATCGACCTTACGGGCTGGTTGGATAAGTGGATGGAGAGGGATGTTCTGGCCATCTAGACCGCCGTCAACAAGTGTCAGATCTCTGGTCTTTGCAGAAGGGTTGATATCAGGGTTGACACCGAAGAAAGGATTCGGTGCATAGTCTGCAATGTCGTTATCAGCAGCGGAAATTGCCTCCAGGGTAGCCTCAACGAGCTTCCTCAGAACACCAGTCAAGCCAGTGGAGTCAAGCTGAGTGATCAAGATGTTGAACAAGGATGAAGATGTTCCCATTACAAACCCAGCATTGTCGAAACCCCGAGTGCATACACCACTCTCATCCGGAACACCGTTGGTGACGTTTGATCCTATATACTCGATGGGGGTAAAGGCATATAGGGTAGGATCGAAGGATCCAAACTCTAATGGGTTGAACTCGTAGACCGTGGCATTGCTAGAGATAATTACCTCGCCAGGATTCCTAGCATCAGCAACAATGATGGGGAACGGCATTTCAGCGTTCTTGTACTGATCTGACTTCGCTATCGAGGAGAAAGTTATTCCCGGACCCCCATTAGTGTAATTGACAAACTGGCGAGAAAGTGCGCGCGCCCAGTAGTCCGTCAAGCTGACATCAAACCCAGCATGCTCCTTATCGTTCACTTCCTGGTTAAGGTCGTTGTAGTAGAGGGTAGTGTCCACGATATGCAATGCCCCTTCCGGAGCCAGAATGCTGTTCGCAAAATCCCACACGTTCCCCGCCGTTTGCAACTTGTCGATAGTGGTGAAGTTGTTAATCACTACACTTCCCAATAGCCAACTTCCACCCGACAACCCTGCAATATATTTTGCACTCTGTACAAGTCCACCAATACCTCCCACGGCAGTAGACCCTGGAGTTCGACTGTCCATTGCTTTGAACTCTCCAGCGCCCGACAACATTGCCCTGTAACCTCCTCCGGAAAAAGCGATGCCGATAGTAGGCGAATAGCTACTCATGAATGCCCCTACATCGAAATCCACCATCGACGCACGATTGAGAAAGTCGGTTAAAGCTTTATCCGTTATGGGCTGTCGCTTCTTGAGGAAGCCCTGCTCTCCAGACGAAGTTTCGTTCGCGCTACGGACCAATGGACCGGAGGGGCAGCTCGCTCTCCCAGGAGCATAGCCGCCTGAGGGAGAATCCGAGAAAGCGCGTGTAACTAGATCGTTGATTTCCGTGGGGAGAGAATTTGAGGCCGGGGCAGCTTGGACGGCTATATTTCCAATGGGTCAGCTTAAAGTTCATTAGATCCGAAGCAGAGTAGTTGAAGTCATACCTGACAGGACCGAAGCTGTGAAGAAAACTTGAGAACTTGTCGGCAATCGCATGGTGAAAGCTATCTAAGAAAAGCCGGTGTAGGATAAGATAGAGATCCAAGAGATAGTGTATTTGTACCTCTCTAGCTTGTGGCAATTTGGATTCTTTTTATCTCGAATGTGCCTCGTTGAAATACCGGCGACAGAAATCGCGAAGGCTGGCTCGCTGGCTAGCTGACAGAAACCACCGAACCGTGTGTGTGTCTCAGGCGTTAAAGCCACACGATTAGGCCGGGTGCACAACACAACGTGCAGAAAAGGAATAAGGGGAAAAACAAAAAGAAGGAAAAAAAAAGAGAAGTGTGCCGTACTGCCGGATGAGAGCAGGAAGGGCAGACACTGTAATATATGTATGCCGGCAAACAGAAAGCCCAGCTCTGTCGGTACACCCGAGACGCTGAGGTGAGTGTAGTGGGTGCAAAAATAGGCAAAGAAGGTTTGTAGGAGAAGGAGAGGGGGGGGGGGGGGGCGCGAGGCATAGTATTATACGAGTACAGTAAGAGGCTCACAGCAGAGCGGAGATTGCTGGTCCTCGATAGGCATGAACCCCTCTTATCTTCTCATCCTTCCGGTCCTTGTATCATAAATTACGGAAGGTACCATGCCCCCGGGAACGAGACTTTAGTTGATCAGGTCCCCAGGATGCAGCAAGCCAGCCTACCGGTAGGGAGAAGGGGAAAAGAGGACGAAGAAGAGGGAGAGATGAGGTGGGGGCAAGGGTTTAAGAACCAATTGTATGCACTGCATCCGTTTACTTGAGCACTCGTTTATTCACAGCACTCGAGTACAGTGCAGCATAGAACTACAGGTAGGTTCTACCTCCGTTGTAGCTTGTTTCCATTACAAGGGGGAATACAGTAGAATGTGATCCAAGCTACGATGCAGAGTCCAAGTACTGTACTAGACACTTGAAATTACCTCGGCATCTCCAGTGTCATAGTTCAGTTTACAGCAAACACTGTTTGGAAAGTGGATCCCCTTCAGAGTACAGTATCATTACGGAAGGCACATCAAGTGCAGTATCGCCCCTCTAAGAAGTACTTGTAGCTCACGGTAATTACAGTAATAGCCCAGGCAAGCCACCCATGTTTCAGTGATCTCGCGCAAGATCTTGAGCCGCTAACTTACCTGCCTACAGCACGAGTGCTGTAGTGCGTTTGTATCAGGCATTTGAAATCGTCCGCAGACAACTCGGTCCAACAATCAAAATTAATAGTGAACACCCCTTTGGGAAAACAAAGTAATCAAGGAAAGCTCCCGATAGACCTACGCAAGAATTGCTCTTTTTTAATCCTGCAGACTCTTTTTTCATTCATGCGAGTATTATACTAGGAAAGAGACACGGATTTCGCGCAAGAACATTTACTCCAAAGAAACAAAAGTTAGTTTTAGCTATCCAGTACCATGTGGCTGAGCGTGTAGCAATCACTCATCATCAATGATCCAGTTTGGCGACCAAACAAGTGCCACGCACTAGTTAAGCCACATTATGTTAGGTACCCAAACTAAATTTGTGTGCTTGTGAGTTCATGTCTTGCTCGCCTTTTTAATAAAAAGCAGAAGTGCAATTCCTATACAGTTCTACTCGTATGGGAGAGTTTTCTTGCTATTTTGTTTCTCTCGATTAAGCTAATTATCGACCCTGGTTGCAGCGTCGATTTCAAATCTCCGCTAGCTGGCACCACACAACCTTAAACTACTCGAGTACCGTATAAATTGGGAAAACCCAGAATACGCTAGCAAGGATAAAGAAGGTGTGGCAAACCGTTACCCCCTTTAGAGGAAATCGAACTGCTGAAAGAGAAGAAATTCTGTGCTTGT
>Ga0307507_10011781_pt1 | contig 10955 bp, 10 predicted proteins | sample 7_EM_MG_FD_207223 | JGI IMG/M metagenome (GOLD analysis project Ga0307507, IMG submission 207223) | Populus trichocarpa ectomycorrhiza microbial communities from riparian zone in the Pacific Northwest, United States - 7_EM | ecosystem: Host-associated > Plants > Roots > Unclassified | place... | reverse complement strand
TTCATGGCTGCGCCCGTGCCGTCGGAGCTCTGGCAGGAACTCAAGAGCGAGGGAATCCTTCCCGAGGAAGCGCCCGTCCCCGCATGACAAGCTCCCGCCCGGCGCGTCGGAACCGTCCGATGCCCCAGGCGGGCTCCACCACGGTTCGCAGGCTCGCGGAACGAACAGGGGCTCCACGTACGACGGTCGGTGACGTGCGGTGCCGCGGATCCCGGGTGCCGACAGCCGCCCGGTCTCCCTCATCGGCAACCGCCTCCTCGGACCCGAACCGGCCGAACTGCCGCGGTTCCCCCGGACAGCCGTATTCGCGGCTCCGCTCAGCACGTTGAGGGCTGTGGCCGTGATACCGCTGCGACGCTGGCCACCTCCCGTGCATCTTGCGTATCCCCCAAACACGCGGGGAGCGGCGGGTCACGGCCGCGCTGACCGTCGTATCCGCCCCTTACCCCCTGCCCACTCAAGAAAGGCAACACAATGGAAAACACATCACCTCGTACGCCCGAGGAGATCTACGCCAGCCACGGTCAGGCCCTGGTCGCAGAGGACCTGGACGGACTCGTCGCGAACTTCGCCGAAGACGCGGTGCAGATCAGCCCTGCGGGCGTGAGGCAGGGAAGGGACGGCATCCGCGAGGGGTTCGCTCAGCTGTTCAAGGATCTTCCGCAGGCCGACTGGGAGATGAAGACGACGCTGTTCGGGGGCGACGTACTCTTCCTGGAGTGGTCGGCCAGGTCCGGGAACAACCAGGCCGAGCACGGCGTCGACACCTTCGTCTTCCGCGACGGACTCATCCAGGCCCAGACCGTCCGCTACGCCCTGACCCCGAACAACCAGTAGCCATAGGTACGGCCGCGACCGGCTCGCCCGAACGCTCGTCGTCATCGACGAGGAAGCCCCCGGGCGGGCCGACCGCGGCCCCGGCGCGGCGACCTCACCCTCGCCGGCTACGAGAACGGACCGCGCCCGAAGGGCTGAGCAGCCGCCCTCGCCCCGGCCATCGCGGGCATCGACGGCGTCCGCGCCACGCGCGCTGCTCCCGGCCCTGTGCAAGCGGCGTCCCCATGACGGATACGGTGACCGATTGCACACACCGACATCCTTCGTAGTGTCGCTTTCGTTCGATCATTCGCCCGTCGGCGGCGGAGTGGCACGCAGGCCCACCGACCGCGCCTCCCACTGGACGCCGCGGTACTGGACGGACCCGGCGACCACCCGCAGCCGGGTGGCAGGCCAGAAGCCGACGACACATATTGATACGTGTTGAAGAGCGACAAAGCCTGATGAATAGCCACCTATCGATCCATAGCGGGTGTTGTCGTCAGGTCCTTCCCCTCCGTGGCAGGCGGCACCAGACCGCCCCACGACCGGCTCCTCAGGAGGAACCGTCATGTCCGACCGCACGGACGACATCGTCAGCCCGATCACCGACGGCGTCCTGCCGCTGCGCAGCACCGCGGACGAGGCACGCTCCGCAGGGCGCGTCCCCTACGTGAAGCCGACCCCGGAGAATTCGGTCCTCCTGCTGATCGACCACCAGATCGGTCTCATGGGCAGCACTCGCGACTTCGCCTCGCTGGCGACCCTGAAGGCCAACGTCGTCGGCCTGGGACAGATCGCCAAGGCGGCGGGCATCCCGGTGATGCTCAGCACCTCCAACGCCCAGTGGCAGAACGGCGACACACTGCCCGAACTCAAGAACCTCTTCCCGGACGAGCCCATCTACCGGCGCACCGGCATCATCAACTGTTACGAGGACCCGACCTTCCGGGCCGCGTTCGAGGAGCTGATGACCTCCACCGGCCGGACCCACGTGATCATCGCCGGGGTGACCATCGGGACCTGCACCGCCATGCCCACGCTGGCCATGCTCCACGACGGCTACCAGGTGTTGCCGGTGGTCGACGCCTGCGGCGCGTGGAACCCGTACGAGGCCGACGCCGCCATCGCGCGCATGACCCGCGCCGGCGCCGAACCGGTCACCGTCTTCTCCCTGGGCTGCGAACTTCAGGCCGACTGGAAGCTCCCCATCGGCGAGGCCATGTTCGGCCCCTTCACCGACCAGCTGCCCGAGTACAGCTTCGTCATCCAGAACTTCTGGAACAACGCCAACCAGCACGTCGTCGCCGACCCCTTCGGGAACGTCAAGTAGCCCTGACGGCAGCCTGTCCCGCTCACCGACGGGAGGGCGGGACAGGCCCATGCCCATGCCCTCGCTCGTCGCGAAGGCGTCGAAGGGCATCAAGGGTCATGCGACCGGCCCGCAGCAGACCCCACCGGCATCGTCGAGGTGACGGCCGCCGCCGTGGTTGTTCGCACGTAAACGCCGGTGGCACCCGACGTGGTGGGCCCATCCCCGCGACCGGCTCTTCGGCCCCGCCCGGCCTGTCCTGCCACGGGCCCACGTAGCCGAGAACACCGGCCCCCTGGCCGCCGACGTGCGCTGCGTCTCGCCGACGGGCTGCCGTGCTCCCGCTTCAGGGGCGACGACAGAGCGGAGGTCTTTCGTCGGCAGGCCCTCCCCATCCGCCGCCCCAAACCAGCGCACTCCCGGAGACCCGTGTGACGACGACCCCCGCCATCGCAGCACCGCGCAGCCCGCTGACGCTCCCGCTGTTCCGTGCGCTGTGGCTGGCCCAACTGGTCTCCGGGGTCGGCGGGTGGATGCAGACCGTGGGTGCGCAGTGGATGCTGGTCAGCCGGCCGGACGCGGCCACCTGGGTCTCTCTGGTGCAGGCCGCCAGTCTGCTGCCGGTGATGTTCGTGTCCCTGCCGGCCGGTGTGCTCGCGGACGTACTGGACCGGCGGCGGCTACTGGTCGCCGTGCAGACATCGATGGCCGTCGGAGCGGGCGTACTCGCCGCGCTGACCGCGACCGGGCTCACCACACCCGCCCTGCTGATCGCGCTGACCTTCCTGCTGGGCTGCGGCCAGGCCGTGGGCAACCCGGCCTGGCAGGCGATCCAGCCGGAACTGGTACCCCGGGAACAGATCCCGGCGGCGGCCGCTTTGGGCAGCATGGGCGTCAACGTGGCACGTGCCATCGGCCCGGCCCTCGCCGGAGTACTGCTCACCGTGACAAGCACCTGGGTGCTGTTCACCCTCAACGCGGTCTCCTACCTCGCGGTGGTCGCGGCCCTGCTGGCCTGGCGCCGTGAGGAGCCGGCCGCGACACGGGCCGAGACCTTCGCTCCCGCACTCCGCGCCGGAGCTCGCTACGTCCGGCATGCCCCCGGCGTGCGACGGATCCTGGTGCGTGCCGCCCTCTTCGTCCTTCCGGCCGCCGCGCTGTGGGCCCTGCTGCCCGTCGTCGCCTCCGACCGTCTGCACCAGGGCTCCGGCGGTTACGGCCTGCTGCTGGCGGCCCTCGGACTGGGCGCGGTGCTCGGCGCCGTGCTCATGGGTCGTATCCGGAGACTGCTGACGCCCCGTCAACTGATCGCGGTGGCGAGCGTGCTCTTCGCGCTGGGCACCCTGGCGGCGGCACTCATGGACAGTCTCGCCGCCGTGACCGCGCTGATGGTGCCCACCGGCCTGGGCTGGCTCCTGGCCCTGTCCGCACTCAACACGGCGATGCAGCTCACCCTGCCGGCCTGGGTCCGTGCGCGGGGGCTCGCGGTCTACCTCGTGGTGTTCATGGGAGGCCAGGGAATCGGTTCCCTGCTGTGGGGGCTGGCCGCCCGCCCGCTCACCACCACCGGCGCCCTGATCGTTGCCGCCGCTCTGCTGCTGCTCACCGCCGTCGCCATGCCGCTGCTCCCGCAGACGGGCACACTGGACCGCACGCCCGCGGCCTGGCCCGAACCCGTGCTGTCCTTCACCCCCGATCGCGAGGGCGGACCGGTCCTCGTCGAGGTCGAGTACCAGGTCGACGAGGCCGAGGTCCCCGCTTTTTTGGCCGCCGCCGAGCGCGTGGGCACCTCTCGCCGCCGCACCGGGGCCACCCGGTGGGGAGTCTTCCGCGACGCGGCCGGTTCGGGGCGCTACCTGGAGGTCTTCGAACTTCCCAGCTGGGACGAGCACCTGAGACAGCATCATGGTCGCACCACCGGCTACGACCAGGAACTCCTGGACGCACTACGGGCACACGCCACAGGCGAGCCCCGGGTCCGCCACCTGCTGCCCTGCCGCCCGCACACCCCCTCGCCCTGAGCGACAAGGATTCCACACCCGGCACCGCCTCCTCGGACGACAGCGGGCGTTCGATCAGCTGGTAACGGCGTCGAGTCACTCGGAGGACTCGACGCCGTTGCCGACGCATGGGGAGCGCAGGTGACGGTCGGGGTGGTGCTCTCGGTGCCCTACGTCGCGCAAGGGGTTCCACGGACGCGATGGCCATGTACGCCTCGGTCCGCAGGGTCGGGACCAGGCCGCTCCTGACGAAGTGGCCCGATCAGGCGATCCCCACAGACCGCAGTGTCACTTGCGCAGGAACAGGAAGGGCACCGAGAGCACCAGCCCGACCGCCACAGCGACTGTTCCGTACGCCAGCCGGTGAGTCCGCAGCACCGGGAGGAAGCGGTCGACGGCGTACCGGCCGGGGCCGGTGAGGGCGATGCCCGCTCCGGCTGCGGCCAGCAGGAGCTCGTACTCCACACCCTGCGGAGCGAAGAAGCCGCCGCCCCACTTGACGGCGAGCGCGTTGACGAGTGTCCCGACCACGGCGGCACCGGCCAACGGGGTGAGCAGGCCGGCGGCGATGCCCAGGCCGCCGAGGAGCTCACTGAGACCGGCGACGACGGCCATGGTCTCGCCGGAGGGGTATCCACTCATCGTGAAGAACTGGCCGGTACCGGTGATACCGCCGCCGCCGAACCAGCCGAACAGCTTCTGGGCGCCGTGCGCGGCCATGGTCAGGCCGAGGACCAGGCGGATCAGGAGGAGGCCCACGTCGTAGGCGTGAACCGTTGCCGAGTGGCCGGTGCCCGCGGAATCCGCGGAAGGGCCCGTGAGACGCGAGGTCGTGGTGGAGGTGGCCATGGGTAAGTCGTTCCTTACTTTCTTATGGTGCGAGGTGTAACTCGTGGTGAGTGCAATGCGGGTGCCCGGGAAGCACGTGGGCACCCATCGCCCTCGTACAGCCGTGTGACGGACGCCGAGCCGGCTACAGCCAGGGCGGCAGTTGCGGCAGCGGCGCACCTGTTTCGGTGCGGAGCCGCGGTGATGCTTCACCCCTGGTGAGCCAGCGTGCGAGGTCGGAGGCAGGGCCCTCCACGCACGTGCCGGCGCCGTCGCCGACGTGTGTCCCGCGACCGTCGGCCCGAACGTCGATGTCCAGTGCCTGGACGGAGCGGCGGCGATCGAGTGCGTCCGTGATCAGTGCGTCGGTGAAGGAGTCGGGGAAGGCCGTGAACTCACCGCCCGAGGGCAGGTCGCAGGCGTGGATCCACACCTCGCGGCTGCGCAGCCAGGGAATGGTGGTCGCCGGGACCGTGCGGCCCTGCGCGGTGACGACGGAAGCCTGCCACCGGTCGTCCGTGATCCGGTCGAGCGCCTCGGTCAGCCGCTCCTGCTCCTCCACGACGAACGTGCGCAGCCGGTGGGCCGGCCAGGCGGCGCCGGTCTCGATCTCCTCGGCCCGGGCGGAGGGACTCGGGTACATGGGCGTCGGTTCGCCCGTCGCCGCCCAGTGCGCCAGACGTGCCAGCGCCCGGGCGTTGTGGCCGACGTGCGAGAGCAGGTGCCTCCCGGTCCAGTCCGGCAGGCGGCTGGGCCCGTCGAGTTCCTCGTCGCTCACCGGCGTCAGGCAGGACAGGAAGTACTCGTGCCCCTTGAGCATCCATCCCAGGTACGTCGATGAAGTGGGAGCCGTCATGACGCCGCGTCCCGCCGCACCCGGGTCACCAGCTCGCCGATGCCTTCGACGCGCGTGACGACGGTCTGGCCGTCCTTGAGGTAGCGCGGGGGTTTGCGGGCGTGGCCCACTCCTCCGGTGGTACCGGTGGCGATCAGGTCACCGGGGTTGAGGGTGATCATGGTCGACACGTACGCGACGAGGTCGGCGGCATCGAACAGGAGGTCGTTGATGGTGGACTTCTGCACGACCTCGTCGTCGATGGTGCAGCTGATCTCGGCGTCGGCGGGCAGCTCGTCCGGTGTGACCAGGACGGGGCCGAGGGGTGTGGTGGCCTCCCAGGTCTTGCCCTGGAGCCACTCCCGCGTACGGAACTGCCAGTCGCGCAGGGTCACGTCGTTCAGGACGGTGTACCCGGCGATGGCTGCCTCGGCCTCGGCCCGCTCGGCCCGGCGGACGCTGCGGCCGACGACCACGACGAGTTCGGCCTCCCAGTCCACGGCGTCGGACTCGGGCGGCAGCGTCAGCGTGTCGTTCGGGCCGATGAGCGCCTCGGGGTACTTCGCGAACAGGGTCGGGTACTGCGGCAGGTCGCGGCCCATCTCCGTGATGTGGGTGCGGTAGTTCAACCCAACGCAGACGATCTTTCCGGGGTGCGTGACGACGGGTGCGAGGCATGACGGCTCCACCTGGAGCACCGGGCCGTCGGCCGCCGCGGCCACCGCCTGCCAGTCCTCGCGGCGGAGCAGTTCACCCACGTCTCCGGGGCCGATGTCGACGTATCCGTCGTTCTCGACGCGGACTGCGCGCAGGCCGTCCTCGGTGCGTACGGTCGCGAGCTTCATGCCTGGATGCCTTCCTGGTGGGACCGGTGGAGGTCGAGTCGTTCGAAGAGGGGCGCGTCGCTGAAGCGGAAGAGGTCCATCCCGGTCTCGGTGGCCAGGGAAAGGGGCTGCCAGGAGGGCACGACGAAGAGATCGCCTCGCTCGACGGCCCAGCTGGAGCCGCCGACGGTGACCCGGCCGGAGCCGTCGAAGACCTGGAAGACGGAGGAACCCGTCTCCTGGCGCGGGGAGGTCCCGGTGTCCGGGGCGAGCCGGTGGAACTCCGTGCGCAGGGTCGGCAGGACGTCGCCGCCGTTGGTGGGGTTGGTGTAGCGGACGGCTGCGTGGCCGGGCTCCACGGTCACGGGGTGTCCTTCCGCCTCCAGCGCCAGTTGCTCGTTCAGCGCGTGGTCGGTGTGCTCCCAGCGGTAGGCCAGCAGCGGGGTCGCCGGGGTGGGCCGCAGACGCGTCAGCGGGCGCAGGCCCGGATGCGACCACAGCCGTTCCGAGCGCGAGCACTCCGGCGCCTCGCGGGTCTCCACCTCGTCCGGCCCGAACTCGAAGAACGTGGCTTCCGTGTAGTGCTGGAAGGGGATGTCGAGGCCGTCGATCCAGGCCATCCCGCTGTCGCTGCGGTTGTGGTGTCCGTGCCAGTGCCAGCCCGCCTGCGGCAGGAAGTCCCCGCGCCGCATGGCGACCGGGTCGCCGTCGACGACGGTCCACACTCCTTCGCCCTCGACCACGAACCGGAAGGCGTGCTGGGTGTGCCGGTGCACGGGGGCGTCCTCGCCGGGATTGAGGTACTGGATCGCCGCCCACAGTGTCGGCGTGGCGAACGGGCGCCCGCCCAGTCCCGGATTGGCCAGCGCCATCGCCCGCCGCTCACCGCCACGGCCCACCGGAACCAACTCTCCCGCCCGCTCCGCCGCCGGCAGCAGGTCCTTCCAACGCCACAGGTACGGGAGCGCCCTGGACGACGGATGCGCCGGCATGAGCTCGCCGATCTCGGTCCACAGCGGGACCAGCAGCTGCTGCTCGAAGGTGCGGTAGAGGGCCTCCAGCTCCGGGGTGCGCTCGGGCTGGTCAGCGGCGTCCGTGGCCTGGACGCACACCGGTGAGGTGACCTGTGTCATGTGTGTTCTCCCGAATTCCTGACCGCGGCCTGGCCATCGGGCCGGACGGGGATCCGGCACGTACCAGTCTGGCGAAATTCTGATCCACGGGATAACTTTTTCTGCTGTGAAGAATGAACCGCCCTATCCGATCACCTCCGTGGACCACGCGCTACACCTGGCGATCCTGCTCCAGCAGGAGGGACCCCTGCGGGTCAGCGACGCCGCCGACCGGCTGGAGGTGTCACCGTCGACGGCACACAGGCTCCTCGCGATGCTGGTCTACCGAGGATTCGCCGAGCAGCGGCCCGACCGTCGCTACGAAGCCGGTGACGTACTCCGCCCCGCGGCGGCCACACAGGCACCGGTGGCCCAGCTGCGCCAGGCGGCCCTCCCCCACATGCACGAACTCGTGGCGCGCACAGGAGAGTCGGTCAACCTCATGGTCCTGGCCGGGGACGAGACACGCTTCATCGCCACCGCGGAGAGCCGGCAAGTACTGCGTGTGGGAAGCAGAGCGGGCCGCATCCTGCCCGCCCACCTCACCTCGGGCGGCAAGGCCCTCCTCGCGGCACTGCCCCCCGGCCAGGTCACAGCCCTCTACGAAGGTGCTCCCGACGTCGACCTCCCCCGACTGCGCCGGGAGCTCGCCCTGGTGCGCAGACGCGGCTTCGCGATCAACGACCAGCACACCGAGACCGGACTCACCGCACTGGCCGTCCCCGTGCGCGCTCCGGACGGCTCACCCCTGGCCGCCATCGCCCTCGCCCTGCCGAGCGCACGCTTCCACCGGGACCGCGTCACCGAGTGGGTGAGCGCGCTGTCCGCCGCGGCGACCGCAGTCACGCAAGCACTCGACTGAGGCGCCTCCTGCCGCTCACGCCTTCAGGAACGACCGCCTGGGCGAAGCAGCAGCAGACAGGGGAATCGCACTCCCCGACCACTCTCCCAGACGGCACCGACAGCCCCGGATCACGGCACCAGCAGCAGAGCAACTCCCCCCTCCCAAACTTCACTTGAGGATTCCCATGTTCCATCCCAAACGCTTCCACTGCATATAGAGCCAGGAGTGTGAGGACCCCATTTCGCATCACGTCGGCCACGCTCGACGTTCTCGAAGCGTTCCTGGTGTCCCGCAAAGAGCTCCACGGCTTCGCGGTCGCCAAAGCCGCCGGCAAACCGACCGGCTCCATCTATCCGATCCTGGGCCGCCCCGAACAGGCGGACTGGCTCGACAGCCACTGGGAGGCGGAAAGCCCTACCGAGGGCCGCCCCCGCCGCCGCTTCTACTTCCTGACCCCGACCGGCGCCCAGGAGGCACGCACCATCGTCATCGAACGACGCGGCCAGCTGCCGACCCCGGCGGTCGCGCAACCGCCCCGCCCCAAGCTCGCGTCAGGCTCCCTGACCCGATGGGCGGGCGCCTGGTGAACGACGCTTTAACCAACCTGTTCATCCCCACCGTCCTCAGCATGGTCATCGGGGAGTGCACCGAGGTCTCGCCCTGGCTCGCGCGCCGCGTCCTGCGGCTCGCCGCACGCCGGCTGGGGAAACCCGAGGCCTCCGAGCGCTACGAGGCCGAATGGACCGCCCTTCTGGACGAGCGGCCCGGCAAGCTGCTGAAACTGTTCTTCGCCACCTGGATCGCCCTGCGCTCCACCTGGACGCTGCGAGCCACCACCGTCCGCTCGCCGCATCGCGGGACGCTTCGGGCGCCACGGCCGGACCGACCGATGCCCGGGGCGAGCAACCGCCCGGGCGAAGCCGGTGGGTTCGCGCCTACGGGCGGCGGCCTAGCCGCCACAGCCATGGTGACAGCGTCCGGTCCAGCGTTGCCAGTTCGCCGGCCTCATCGCGGCCACAAGTGCGACAGCACCGTGCGATCCGAGACGTGAGCCGCCGCCCGCAGGACCGGATGCGGTTCCCCCTGGAGGTAGGTCACGCGAACGCGGTCTCGCGCATCAAGGAGAACCTTCGGGCGCCTCCGAGACGACGTCCGCCCCCGATTCCGGCCGCTGGACAGCACGGACGAGTCGACTGCTCCGTTCCGTCCCGGGTCGGGCGACGGGACTTCGCTGTCGACCAAGGCTGGCTTTGCGTGAACGCCGCTGTCGCCTTCGATCCGCCGGTCAACTCGCCTGTCACCACGCGGCTGTAGCGGCAGCGATCGGACGGTTCGGTGAAGAACTCATGGAGTTATGCAGACTTCAAGCATTCCACTCTTCTCACAGGAACCTCCCAGAGAAGAGGATGGCGGCGATCTCGGGGGCTTGATCACTTCTCATCGACCATCATGCGCATACGCCGGTCCGGCATGCGCAGGGGGAAGGCACCAACTTGTCCCAGCACCACCCCGCTCGCCGCCGCATCGGCGGCAGAGCGGCTTCCCTGTCGGCCTTGGCGCTCGCCGGCGGCCTGCTCCTCACCTCCGGCTCGGTCGCACAGGCCGGGCCGACCACCCCGGCGCCGACCGAACGAGTCGGCGCGGACCGGCAGACCTTCTCCGCCGGTACGTATCTCGTCCAGCTGGACGACAAGCCAGTGGCCACGCACCCCAAGACCGCGCCCGCTGAGGGCCAACGGCTGAACACCCGGTCGCAGGCCGTACGCGACTACCTCGGCCACCTGAAGCGGGAACGCGAGAAGGTGCTGGACGAGGTGAAGGGTGTCACGCCGCTCTACACCTACCAGTACGTGGTGAACGGATTCGCCGCAAAGCTGACAGCACGTCAGGCAGCCCGGCTGGCGGGCACGTCGGGCGTCGCCTCGCTGACACGCAACGAGATGCGCCAGGTGGCCGACGCTGCCACCACGGAGACAGCAGCCGGTACCAGGACCACCGAGAGCACCGCACGCCTGGCCGAGACGAAGCAGTCGGCCGAGGAGGGCGAGCAGACCGCCGGCACCCTTCCCGTTCCCGACACCGCCGAGTTCCTCGGTCTGAAGGACCGCAAGGGCCTGTACGCCATGTCGCCGGGCGGTCAGCCCAAGGCCGGCGAGGGGATGATCATCGGTGTCCTAGACACCGGTATCGACACGAACAACCCGTCCCTGCGGGCACTCCCGGAGCCACGGTCCGATGCCGGGGTCATCGCCAAGAAATGGAAGGGTGTCTGCGATTCCGGCACCGACGCCGCCCACCAGGTCACCTGCAACAACAAGGTGATCGGCGCCCAGCACTTCGACAAGGGAGTCACCGACCCCACGGACACCGACTGGCCGTCCCCG
>Ga0307507_10011780_pt1 | contig 10955 bp, 6 predicted proteins | sample 7_EM_MG_FD_207223 | JGI IMG/M metagenome (GOLD analysis project Ga0307507, IMG submission 207223) | Populus trichocarpa ectomycorrhiza microbial communities from riparian zone in the Pacific Northwest, United States - 7_EM | ecosystem: Host-associated > Plants > Roots > Unclassified | place... | reverse complement strand
ATTTAAATTATTAAAATTTATTATTAAGTGGTTGTTAAGATATTAAAGTGTGATTTTTCCATTTTTTGGTGTGTTTTTGAAGTGATCAGCTCACCCGTTTGACCAGCTCACCCGTGAAATACGTTAATAATTATTAAAGTACCCCGCATATATGTATTCCATCTAATCATATAAAAGAAGCCATTAGAGACATTAATTTAATTCTAGTATTATTGCTTTAGCCATATCGGCCTTGAAAATATATAGAAGACATTTAAATTAGTTAAAGGCATAATTCTTAAGAAGGAAGAGCTGAGCGCTATATAGTAAGAGGACGAAGACTTAAGGCTCTATAACCCATATTAGAAGGGGAAGGCTATAAGGCATATATAAAAACACGCTAAATTGTAAGATCTAAAAGTGTTTAATAAAGTACATATTAATATGGTAATAATTACCCCTTAAGCCATTAGAAAGAAGAAGTATGCCATAATATTTACTAAGAAGGCAACTTTAGTTTGGTAGGCTTACTTCTATAAGTTAAAGAATGGCGTATATAATGCCTTAGTTAAATACTAAAAAATAGTAAAGACTTAATTTGAAAGAGTTATTAAAAATTGGCGTATAGATGGGGGTAAAGAATACAGCCTAAAGAAGCTAGCTAAGCTTATAGATAATTTATGGTAGGTAGTAAAGCTTACTATACTATATAACCTAGAGCAAGACGGTACTTCCAAATAAATAATTTGTATTTTCTGCAAGCGTATATAAACCGCGATAATTAATATAGACATTTTATAGTTCCTTTAGCCACTAATATTTAAGTTAATAGTACTAATTACTAATTAAACAGCCACCTCTCTATTAAAGGGAAAGACCCTATGTAAAGCTTTTACGGATAGGTTTTACCTAAATTAAGATAATAGACTATCCGTAGCTTATTTACGGGTACTTAGCTACAAGACATATATCCAAATACTAAAGGAGCGCCGAATTGTTAGCTAGAAGGTTGCTATATAGACTAAAGTAGGAATCCTAGTAGGCTATAAAGAAAGCTATATCTTTAAGGTATATATACCTTTAAAAAAGTACCCACCGAAAACAGAATTATATAATCCTTAAATATTAGATTTAATAAAGAAGGCTTAATTATAAAGCCCTTATTGTAATAGGACTAGCCTAGTTATAGTAGGAATGTCTTGGTGAAACACTCAACAGATAAATTCCGACGCTTTAATTAAATTCTGCCAAAATCGATTAAATTTCACTAAATTCCGCTAACTTAATCAAATTCTACTAAATTCCACTAATATAATAGAATTTGGTTAAAACCTATTAAAATCCGTGTAGACTTATGCCTACGCGTCTGCTGCCAAGACCCTGAATATTTAGTTATAAGTTTCCTATATTCCTTTCTCTTTTTTATGCAACATCTTATACTCTACAAGAGCTATATACCCTTAGATTTAGATAGAATTTATATTATTCCTTTAAATCTTCCCTGAAGCCTCTTCGCGCCCTTATATTATATTATATTAAAATAACTATTATTAAAATAGCAAATAAACCCAAATCCCTTTAATAACTATAAGTATTATAACCCTAGTTAGGGAACAGTTAACTATAATATAATAGTCCTTTATAAACGCCTTAGCTTAGTGGCGGGCTGCATTAGAAGCCTAGCACTAGCGATTAATAGAAGCACTCTGTAAAGAACTCCGTAATATTAAGGTATTTATGCTATAGACCCTAATAGTAACACCTATAAACAAGATTAAAATAACGGTACCTAAACCTGACTTGTTAAATATAAACACTAAACCAGTAACGGTAGCTCAATCTATACTTATAGCAAACCTAGTACCTACTATAAAATTTAAAAAGCTCCCTAATCCTCTAATGTTTAATAGAAACTAAAATAACCTATATCCCCTTATAACTAAGCTCTATCTTAAACTCTTAATAAAATATAATTAATACCCTACTAAGGCTAGCAAGGTTAGCTATGGAATGTCTTATTTAAATAAGGACGCTGCATAAACTATAGATCCATTCTTCTATAACAGCACTTTTATTAATTTTAAAACCTTTATCTCTCTGCTAGAATAAATATATAATAATGCCAGCTATAAATATACAGCTGTTACTAAACTTAAAACCCTATAATAATAGAACTAAGACTTCACTAGCTTCTTTTTAGAATTTTTAGGCCTTATTAATAAGCTAGATTAGAATAAAGCCACTAGAGTTGCTACCCTTTAATAAGCTATTTTAGATAAGATTAGAGCCTAATTAGTAGGTAGAGAACTGCCGAAAAACCTATCCAAATTTACTATAATATGTTAATAAATTAATAAAGACCTTTAATATAATAAACAGACTTATTCTCTAAAGTTAACTATACCTTATATTTAAAACTCTATAAAACCAGTATATATTCTAAGGCGCGATCCTTCTCTAAGACCTAAAAGCCCTATATATAACCCTATAGACCTTAATGCCACCCAATCCTATACACCCTTGGGAACTAATAAATAAAGAACTTAAGCCACAAATGGAGAATGCTTTGGATGTGGTAAAAAAGAATATATTTAAAAGCATTGCCGAACTTACCCCTTTAAAAAGGTCCGCCGTAGTTCTTTCCGTTCCTTAAATTATACCCATTCCTTAAGCTGTATATATTTCTTAAATTATACCCGCTCTATAAATTATACTCAGATGCTATAAAGCATCTCGCCTTTAATTAACTTAGAAAATAAATTATCCTAAGGCCAAGTTACGCCTTAGGATAAAAAGTGGAAGAGTATAAGTGTCTAGGCTCTTTTAGCACTAATATACAGCATAACTCCCTTAATGTACCTGGCAAAATTTAAATACTGAGAAAATAGAAGAAGGTATAAATCCTAATAGACAGCGGAGCTACTAGTATGGGCTTTATTAATACGAACTATACGAAAACTTAACGCCTAAATTTAAGGAAACTTAATAAGCCCTAAGGCCTATAAGGCTTTAATGGCAAACCCTTAATATATGGCAAAATAATACACTACGCCCTAGTAAAAATATAGATAGGTAAATACCTTAAACACATCTCCCTGTTTATAATACCCTTAAAGCAATATAAAGTTATTGTATAATTACAGCACCTATCGTACCAACCGCGTGCCTACGCGTTCGGTACGCTAGGTACGCGTTTACGCGTTTAGTGCACCAACCACTCGCTTACGCGTCTGGTGCACTTATGAAGCACTGACTAATCAGGGGGAGGACGCATTAGTATATAGACCACGTAGTCTGCTTCATACAATTAACAGTCACCACCATCCCAAAGAGCATATAATACTATACGTATTTCGTGCCCCGGGATACGACTCACTCGTGCTATTAAGTTAGTACGAACACTGATTAGTGAGCGCGCATAGATTAGCAATCACTTGACACCTCCCACCAAGCGATATATACAACAGCGACCACCCGTTTAGACTCCTAGTACGACCTGCTAGAAGGTTGGAAGTTAGGGATTACGGACTATCACCAACTCTGTATACTTATTTAAGTCTTAGTACGGTTTACCAGAAGTTATAGACGCGAATATAGACCTTTACGGAACCCCCTATCCTTAACCCCTTTTAAACCTTAAACCCCTATTCCTACTACACCCTCCCTTAATACCCCCGACCTCTTTTTGGACCCCTTATGGAGACCCCTACCCTTCTACAAACTGTTACGGACCCGTTAATTACCTTTACAGACTACTACAAGACCCCTTAAACTGTTACAAACCCGCTAATTAATTTTACGGACTGTTACAAGACCTCCTCCACCCGCTATAAGCTACTATGACCCGCCACAGCTTATACAGACATACAACGCTATATAATATAGCAGATACAAGCAAGCAAATCAGTGAAGGTTAAAAGAAGTGGAGCCAAGGAGTCGACCTCACGTCTACGGACGACGTCAACGACTATATCAATTTCAAAATCCTTAAATACGGACACTATAAGCTTCTGAATAACGACCTATGGGAGCAATATAAGGAAGACTTTGCGGACTTTACGGAAGCTATTCTTAAGGCTTGTAACCCTACTGCTATCCGTAACCTACGAACCCTTTTACGTCACCAAGGTGTATGGGTTGAAAAGGATAAACGAGTTACTATTGCACGGTCCTTATACAACACAATACAGGAGGAGGACCAAACGGAATGGACTAAAAAGAAAATCCTAGACCAGGTTAAAGCCACAAATAATCTCTCTGCTTCTCCCAAACTTAATGGCATTGCTGGCCTTATACCTAACCTACTTAACCAAATTCGTCCTACAAACCCAAGCGATTTCGGAATTGATCTTACGGGCCAAAGCACACCCAGTACCCAAGTTACGGACTGTAATACCCCTATAAACCAAAATACGGACCAAAACCCTTCCGTTAACAAAGCTATAGATCTGTAACCTGCCTAAGTCATAGATCCGCAAGCCATACATCCGCAAACCATATATCTGTAAGCCATATATCCGCAAGCCACAGACCCGTAAGTTACAGATCTGCAACGCACCTAAGTAAAGACCTACGGTAAGGAGCTAGCTAACCTAGCCAAGCTCTATACCGACGAATCTAAGTATAGCGGTGAAAACGACAACTTTGACTTTAAACTGACTATCTTTACGGACCTCTGTTAGAAGGCCGATATTCCTAAACAGGAGTTTAGCCAAGCCTACTCTACTATGCTGCGCGGCCTAGCACTTGACCACTACTACACCAACCTCAAGAGTAACCCCCTTGGTGTTCCCTTTGATAAGCTATACGAAGCTACCTGTAACTACTTTAAAGGACCGGAATATAAGCGTGATATCCTTACTTAATGGAATGCAACCAAGCTACGGACCGTAATCGACAAGAACACTGAAAAATTAACTATAGAGTGCCTGCAAATTCTTATTAAAGACCTCCGGCACCTATAGCACGGCCTTAACGCTAAGCTTCGAATAGACGACTTCCTGCACAATAAACTTATTACGGCCTGCCAGGAAGTAGAGCCTTGCAAGTACGCCTACTATAAGCCTGCAGATACCTTAGCTGGCCTTATTAATAATCTACACTCCTCTATTATAATGTATAAAGTCTTAAACCCACCAGGCAGCACGCAAGCCTTTATTACGGATATTTAATATCCATAAACAGACTCAGACGTCTACTTTACGGACCGCCGCTACTGCTAGCAGCACCTGTACCGACTAAGTCCTACCTATAACCCCCGCAGCAACCCCCGTATGAAAACATACCCCCGCAGATAAACCAGCTAGAAGTGCTTTGTGTGCGGCAAGGAAGGATGTTGGTCTATAAGGCATACCTAGGAAGAACGTAACAAGTCTAGGAAGAGACTTGATAGCCGTATCAGCCAGTTCATTTTAGAATATGAAGGAGAGGAAGTAGAAGAGCCCCCTAATAAGTTAATAGAAGCCCTTATAATTGACTTTAACTTAAATACTTAAGAACAAGAGACCTTAGAGACATTCCTAACCACTTTCAGACCTTTTACGGACAGCCAAGCCTTTAATATCACGACTGTATTAGCCGACCGTTTATTTATACACTTAGTTGCGCCCAAAAACCATTCCGTAAGCACCCCTATTACAGACGTTACAGATCATGAGCAGGACCCATTTGCATATATCACCACAGAACGCTATACCCCCAAGGAATTCTACGGTGTTATGATTGACATAGGTGCCTCTAAGAAGTCTACCACAGGCTATGGATAATACCTTACATATAGGACCACTACAAATGACAATACAGATATTGATATTACGCAAACTGGGGCCATAACTGTCCAATTCGGCATCGGCTTAACTGCATTAATTAGATTAGTAGCAGTTAAGACTCCAATTAGCCTAGTTAACTTCCACGTAGTAAAGGCGGACACCCCTTTCCTACTCTGCCTTGCGGATATGGACAGGTTATAGGTATACTACAATAACGTTACAGATACCCTAATTGGCCCTGCAACTGCCCCAAAAAGCAAGCATGTCACCCTACTAATTATATAACGATTTAGACACCCGTTCCTTATATGGGGAGAGACTTTATGGACCTATATTCAGGAATCTTTTAATTATAACCCGTGCTACCTTAGCAGTACGGAAATCTACCGCCTGTACCGCTGTTTCGGCTACCTGTCAGCCGAAAAGCTGCATAGAGTCCTTAAACGTTCTGGATATAATGACGTTAATAGGAAGGCAATTAACCACCTAACTAAATACTGCTCCTACTGCCAGAAATACGGACGTTCCCTAGGCCAATTTAAGTTCACCCTTTATAAGGATCTTAACTTCAACCATTCAGTATATATAGACATTATGTATATTAACGGCAGCCCAGTATTACATATAATTGATGAGGCAACCCGCTATTAAGCCGCCCGTTGGTTGCAAAATATATCCGTAAAGCATACTTGGGATATTTTACGGACCTGCTGGATTAATACATACGTTGGACCTCCTGAGTATATCACCCACGACGCCAGTAGGAACTTCATCAGCAAGGAATTCCAGCAGTATGCTATGGCCATGGCTATATCAACAAAAGCCGTTCCAGTTGAGGCGCATTGGTCCGTCAGGCTTGTTAAGCGAGCTCACCCAGCCCTACAGAAAGCTTACTAGATTATTACGGATAAGTACAAGGACATCCAAAAGGAACTGGCTCTATAGATGGCTGTAAAAGCCGTTAACGACACTGCTGGCCCAGATGGACTAGTACCTACCCTCTTGGTCTACGGAGCCTACCTAAGGATGAGTAACCCAGATCCTCCTGCCCCATCCATTACGGAATGAGCAGCTGCAATACGGAAGGCAATAGCTGAGATAGTCAAGCTACGGGCCAAACAAGCTGTTAACAACGCCCTGTACTACCGTAATGGACCCAACACGACCCTAGTACACGACCTCCTGCTTAACTCTGAAGTCCTTGTATGGCGTAAAAGCGGCAAGTGGACCGGACCCTACTATTTACTGGCTGTAGAAAACGAGACGTGCTATGTACAACTTCCTAGCGGCCCGACCAACTTTAGGAGCATGTCTGTAAAACCCTACTTTCGGCCCAAAGACACCCATGACGTCAAGCCAGACGAACTAGAAGCAACTGCCAAGCTAGACAAACCAGAGGTAACTGCTAAACCAGACAAACTAGAAGCGACCGCCGAATTAGACGAGCTAGAAGCACCCTTGCCTACCCTAGAAGTCCTCCAGAAACCTACTAAACCCGCTATACCTACTATAAAGCGCGGTCAAGGACGCCCCCGAAAGCACCCCATAACTAAGAACACCATAACAGAGACTTACCTAACCTCCGCAGGGATATCCGCAAGGCAATCTCCGCCTACGGATATATTAGTTCTAGTACAGGAAACCCCCTTTACGGACTTACGACGTAAAGAGATCAACGGACTACTTAAAAAGGGCGTCTTTGTGGTTATAACAGAGAAAGACGTTCCGCAAGGCGTCCGTATATTCAACTCACGCTTTGTTAACGAAATTAAGCACCCAGGTACTGACAAAGCTTTTAAAAAATCAAGGCTTGTTATACAAGCCTATAATGACCAAGGAAAGGGCTTAGTCCTTATGTAATCGCCTATAATTTAACAAGTCAGCTAACGGATTATACTTGCACTTACGCCCGGACTATAGTAAAGTAAACCCGTAGCTCTTTACCTACGGGACATCTCGCAAGCCTATGTGCAGTCTAATACCTACCTAAGTAGGGACATCTTTATACGGCCACCCCCCGAGCTTAACCTACAACTAGGAACAATCCTATGGGTTGTAAAACCTCTGTACAGAGTACCAGAAGCTGGAAACCATTGGTTTAAGACATACCACCAGCACCACATTAGTAAACTCAAAATGGAACAGTCAACCTATAACCCCTGCCTCCTATACAGCCTATTAAACGGCCTTGGTATTATTGGACTCTAAACAAACAATACCCTATTCCTAGCAGACCAGACCTTTATAGACGCTAAAGAAACTGAACTATAAAAGGCCAAGTTCTTGGCAAAGCCGCGAGAGTAGTTAACTAAGCAGAATCTAATCAAGTTTAATGGAGGCCTAATTACATAAAAGGGCAACCTAATTAAGCTGACTTAGGAACGCCAAGCCCAAAACCTAAAGCCTGTTATAGCAAAGCCTATGGACCTTACTAGTTCCCGCGGAGAGACCTATAAGACCGTAAATATAAAGGACTAATACGCTGCATAGCGTGCAAGAGGCGCCTATATAGCTATAGTCTACTAACCTAAATCTGCCTACAACTTGTCCTTTACGGCCCAGGTAGTAGATCCGCAAGAAGAAAATGTTAAGCAGCTTAATAAGCGCATTCAATGGCAAATTGATAACGCAATAAGAGAACTTACTTTTATACCACTGGACCTAAATTCCCTTAGTATAATGGCATTTACGGACGCCTCCTTTGCTAATAATAAAGACCTATCATCACAAATTGGCTTTGTGATTGTACTTATGGACCGCAATTAGGACGTAAATATACTGCATTAGTCTTCAATTAAGTGCAAATAAGTAACCCGCAGTGTACTAGCTTCTAAGCTATATGCACTAGCCCATAGCTTTGATATAGCAGCCGCAATCAAATTAACGGTCCAGAAGATTCTACAACTGGAGCAGTTACCCCTGGTTCTATACACCAATTTAAAGTCCCTCTACGACTGCCTAGTTAAACTAGGTACAACACAAGAGAAGAGGCTTATGGTTGACCTTATATGCTTACGTCAGGCCTATAAACGGCGCGAGATTACAGAGGTCAAATGGATTAGCAGCGGAGACAACTCAGCAGACGCTATAACTAAGGCAAAGCTGTGTTAAGCTCTTAAAACCCTAATTAACACAAATAGGCTTAACTTAGAAGTTATAAAATGGGTAGAACGGGACTAACGGAGCACCTACGGTACGTCTACGGCCCGTTGGAAGGCCGTACGGCTCGTTATACGGTACAGGTGGAAAACGGTGGAAAGCTACGGTGGAACTTAGTAGACTCACATGACCCACTGAATTTTGCAGGGTAGTTGAATTAACCAATTACGATTTTCTATCCCTGGGATGGAAAATCGCCATTAGCTCACTTAGCACTAGCGCCTTAGCGGCCCTTATAATCTAACTTATGGCTCGTCTACTGCCCGTCAAAAGGCCGTATGGTTCATTCTACGGACCGTAAGCAGAACTTACGGCCAGCTTGGGGCACCGTTTGGAAGGCAGCCTAGACGGCACCTCAGGGGAGATTTCCTATGTATTTTCTTTTGTGTTTTATGGTTCTATTAAAGCAATTATGGAGGCTGTATACAAGTGGTTTCATTTTTCAAGTACCGCCAGTGTATAATTATAGCACCTATCGTACCAACCGCGTGCCTACGCGTTCGGTACGCCAGGTACGCGTTTACGCGTTCGGTGCACTAATCACTCGCTTACGCGTCTGGTGCACTTATAAAGCACTGACTAATTAGGGGGAGGACGCATCAGTATATAGACTATATAGTCTGCTTCATATAATCGACAGTCACCACCATCCCAAAGAGCATACAATACTATACGTATTTCGTGCCCCGGGATACGACTCACTCGTGCTATTAAGTTAGTACGAACAGTTATACTTAGATATAGATAGCTAAAACAACATAACCCTTTAATTAGCTGGGTTAAAGAAATACTAAAGTTCTATATAACTTACTACTAAAGCCATTGCTTAGAATACTATATGCCCTATAAATATATATACAACTATTTAAATTTAATATAATATAAATTACCCTTACTATAAATCTTAAAACAAGATAATAAAGCCATAACTACTAATTATGGCAAAGAATGCAAAAATGTTTTATTAAAACCTCTTAAAATTTGGATAATATAAGCCGCACCCTTTATTTTGTTAGCAAAAAGACAAGATTATAAAATCTTTACTATAACTATAGAAGATATTAAGAAAGCACTAGAACTAAAATAGTATATTAATCCTCAACCTTTTATACCTAAAGAGTACTACAACCTAATTAATGAGTTTAAAAAATAATTTGCAGACTAACTAGCCCTATACTAAGATAAGTACGATTTTAAGATAGAACTTAAGCCTAGTATAACACTAAAGTTTAGTCCGCTATATGGTATATTATAGGAAGAATTGCTTATAATATAATAATACCTTAATAAGTATCTGGAAAAAGAATTTATTTGCCCTAGTTAATCTTTATTTGCCTTACCTATACTATTTATTATTATTATTATTCATTGCTTAACGTCCGATTCGGATCCCTGTTGGGCCCACGCAGACTACTCCTTATATACATATGGGGAGAAAACTCTATTTAAGAAAACCCCGTGATCCGTCTCCCCGCCTTTTAGGGCTCGCTTGCGAGTCGCCTGCGAGTCACCAGTGGTGCTTTACTACCTTACTTTTTGACCTCCTTGGGAACCACTGCTGCCGTAACAAACCTACGGACGCGCTAGTATTACACACTGTACTCTACTCCTGTAGAGTTATTAGGGGGCGCCTATTACTCGCCCCTTTGCTTTCTATTGCTATTTCCTTTGCAACCCGGAACTGGTCTAGCACATTTTGGCCAATGAGCCACCGGGTAGCCGCCTTGAGGCCTTTCTGTGTTGAGAGCAGTGTATTATAGTTTTCTGTGCCAGCTGCTGAGAGCATTGCTTCTCGGCCGGTGCGTAAGGGATATACTATTTATTAAAAAGCTAGAAGAAGGCTTAAGATTCTATATTAATTATTAAGCTTTAAACATAATTATAATTTAAAACTAATAACGTATTTCACGGGTGAGCTGGTTAAACGGGTGAGCTAATCACTTCAAAAACACACCAAAAAATGGAAAAATCACACTTTAATATCTTAACAACCACTTAATAATAAATTTTAATAATTTAAATTTGGACTTTTATATATACTCTCTAGCT
>Ga0307507_10011779_pt1 | contig 10955 bp, 10 predicted proteins | sample 7_EM_MG_FD_207223 | JGI IMG/M metagenome (GOLD analysis project Ga0307507, IMG submission 207223) | Populus trichocarpa ectomycorrhiza microbial communities from riparian zone in the Pacific Northwest, United States - 7_EM | ecosystem: Host-associated > Plants > Roots > Unclassified | place... | reverse complement strand
CCTCCCAGATCCACCAATTAAGCGCTTTGCTCAACGCCATATCTACCTTGGCACGGACGCCATTGCCGCTCGCGATCTAGGATTCGCGATGGCCAGGAAAGCAAACACATCTTCCCTTGGACGAACGGAAACACAAACTTCCTTGCAATCGGGCAATACACCAGCAGCACCGTCAACAAAACGACCATCATCCCCAGATTACTTACCGTAAACGAGATGACAGTCGTGGTGGGGAGTATAGTCAAGGCTACAAAAGGATGCGGGCCGCGTCACCCGCGAGGCCTCCAGAACGAGAGCGAGAATCAAGATGGGACGGTCCATCTCGACGGCGATTCTCCCCACGACCGTCAGCTCCTCCTCCAAGCTGGGAGAGGGAGGAAAGGGGACGACCACCGTTACCTACTTGTAACAGTGTCACGTCCGTCACAAATTACAAGACTTGCGTTCGTGATTTCAAATCCTGGTTCCCGCCTACCTTACTTGTCCCATCATGCAAATTCTCAACATTCATCCCCAGTTTACTCTGCCATGGATACTTCTTTGGTTCTTCTTGGCGCTGTGGCTCATGACCATTACGTTGCGCTTGCTTCTCGAATTTGTGACGCCGCGACGCCCCCGCACAAGCCTCCCAGATCTCCCTTTTCCGGATTACGGAGACGCAGTTCCCGACGGATCTGGTATCCATAGTTCTTCTAAATCTTGTCCACGGAGGTATCCTAGGACAGATCTTAAGACCCTCACGCCTTGGACCTCCTTCCTGAATGACATTCACCAAGCCATCTTGGCAGCCACTCACGCACATTTACTTCCCCCCACCCCTTTTCACGTCAACAGTTGGACATGTAACACCATTGTTGAGAATGAAGCAAAAATCCATGTCCACGCAGTGGTCACATTACTTCAACCGGCTGCAGAGGTGTTGAGCAGGTTAGGAGTGAATGGACGTTTCGTCATGCCTGGTGGTAGCAATAGTGCAATTGTAGGAGATCCGGATTTCTCATGGATCACGTCTTCTGAGTCACAGCTGCACCCGAAAGTTATCGTACGTGTATCAGTCTCTACCTCTGTTCTTGTTAAGCCCTGCTGGTGTAGGTTGAGTGCAAAACATGGTGGGCGGCAGATTTGGCAAATCTTGTTGCTGCCTTCAATTGCGATGATAATAACACCCTCATGGAACAATCCTTGGATGCTCTCGAACAGACCTACGGGTATATGTCCTTCAACAACAACAGGTTTGGTATCCTTACCAATTGGAAGCATGCCCTATTCTTGCGTCGCCCTGAAACACCGGATGGCAAGGCCCTTGAGTATTATCTTCTTGAACTAAACAGAGCTGGAAACCCTATCTCGATGCTGAAGGCGTTCGTTGGCATGGTGTTGCTTGCGGAGGACGACTGGTTCTATTCATCCCCTACCCCATCCTTCCCCCCTCCAGGTCAAACCTTTGGAAAATCAGGGGCTGCCTGGAAGCACAAGGAGGCAGCTGTTGGCATTGGTGAAGGATATCATATGCAACCTGTCAATGGCGCATACCAGTGTCGTGCTATTGACTTCCGCATTTGTCGCTTTGACCTCAGCTCTGCTCGCCGTGGAGCGAATGGTTGTGTAGTAACCGCGACATTTCTACCACCATCCGTTGGGCGTTCTAACCTCGAGGTTGTCTGCAAAGTTGTTGATGCCTTGCACTATCCCGATGCAGCAAGTTCACTATATGATGAAGCCCGCACCTATGCAGCTCTGCAAGATCTCCAAGGCAAAGTGATACCCACACTGTATGGCTTCTATGAAGTTTGGGGGATTCTGCAGTTCCTTGCTCTAGAACCTGTTGGTAACGCCATCTCTGAAGATGAACAAATCAACCAGAGACTTCGCACAAAGATGAAGGTGGCTCTCCAGTGCATTCACAATGCTGGGTATATCCATGGCGATATTGCGCGTCGTAACTTTTGTAGAACGTGTAGAGGTAAGGTTTTCTTGGTAGACTTGGAGACATGTCGACCTTCTGGGAACCCATCTGAGATGCAGGATGAGATGGATCAGGTAGACAGATTGTAGATTCTAACATGTAGTTACTGGTGTACGATAAGACTACCAAGACAGCATGTAGACCTATAGTTACTTTTTTCCTCCATATACAGTAAGATATTCCATAAGAATGATCAGGCCACTCAAAAATCAAAAACTCCATAGCTTGTGCACTATAAATTAAGTGTTGTTTGAAAGGGTGACTTAGCTCAATGGAAATGTTGGATCTAGACTACTATTGTCTTGAAGTAGATCACCTGAGCAGCACGTCTACGACACTCGCGGCGAGCTACTGCCTCCGTTCCATCGGCACTACGAATATCTCAGAGGACAGACCTCCAAACAATTTCATCATCTATTTCTAACACTTCGGCTCTCAGGGGGCTAGACACAGCTGTAGCCTCTGGCTAAGGTTGGCGGGAGCTCCACGGCAGAATTCGCTTTTGAAATCCGAAGTTCTGATTCCAAGAGGTGTGCACTGAATCAGGATGTACGGTATGTACATCAATCGAATATTTGCATTTTGTTCACCGGAGAACGCAGTGAACGAAAAAAGCTGATTAATTCCAAGTAAACTAAAGCTGGCAAAAACACCTGAGGTGGCCCCTTCAAGTCGTGAAGTAAAGGAATTGCGGTAGCGTCTCAAGTAGACTCTATAATCCCATAGCAGAATATTTTGGGGTAGAGTATATATAACACGTAGTTACTGGTGTACGATAAGACTACCAAGACAGCATGTAGGCCTATGGTTACTTTTTTCCTCCAGGTGGCGACCATACAGTAAGATATGTACCACATAAGAACGATAAGGCCGTTGGCAAGGATTCCGTAATCAACCAAAAAGATGGTCATACGAAACGGGCCACATCATCAGATATGACAGTGCCATACTCGCCTCGTTCCCCTCGCACCTGACCAAAATGAAAGAGCGTTGTAATCTGGTTAGTACCTTCTTCCGCCACGTCCACCCCCTGGCCCTTGGTACGGGCTGTAATCCGGGGGAGGTCGTCCACCTGTGTACAAAAAGATCAGAACCAAATGACAAAGAGTAAAGAGATACTGACCACTTCGAGGTGGAGGATTGGGTGGTGGCGACTTCACCCTGTTGCTGCTCGGGATGACTGCATTTCTGAACAAGTTCATCAAATCGTCTGTCCTAAACACCGGGCCTAAGCAATACCGAGCATATCATCAGTTTCAACCGCACGGAACAATCTAAAGTCGAGGCTCACCATCAAACGAGGCGGGCGTTGGCAACTCCCCAATGAACCACGATAGCACAGGCGGCAACGAGCCGCCGCGTGGCTTCTCCTCTTCTCGATCCATTTGGTGTGCACGGGGGGGAGGCAACGGCGGTCGTCCCCTTTCCTCCCTCTCCCAGCTTGGAGGAGGAGCCGACGGTGGTGGGGAGAATCGCCGTCGAGATGGACCATCCCATCTTGATTCTCGCTCTCGTTCTGGAGGCCTCGCGGGTGACGCGGCCCGCATCCTTTTGTAGCCTTGACTATACTCCCCACCACGACTGTCATCTCGTTTACGGTAATCCGGGGATGATGGTCGTTTTGCTGATGGTGCTGCTGGTGTAGTGCCCGATTGCAAGGAAGTTTGTGTTTCCGTTCGTCCGAGGGAAGATGTATTTTTTCTGGCCATCGCGAATCCTAGATCGCGGGCGGCAATGGCGTCCGTGCCAAGGTAGATATGGCGTTGAGCAAAGCGCTTGATTGGTGGATCTGGGAGAAAATCAACGGGGATTGTCAACTGCAAGATGCAGATGAACGACATACCAGTCGGATAAACCTCTGCAATCCGCTTTTCCAGTTTTAGTGCCCCTTCAAGATCGCCATATTGGTACTCATATCGAGCCCAGCGTTCCCATAGTGGTCGGGCTCGCTCTGGTGGAAAAGTACCGATAATTCGTTCAAATAAGGCTCTTGCATCTAACAAAGTAATTATTATAAGTTGAAAATGAAGCGAGAAACATGGAAGCCTCACTATTTTCATCATTGATAGAGATCAGAAAGCCAAGATAGCGTAGCACAAACTCGATCTCATCACCAAATGTGTCCAGGCCCTTCTCAAATATACGGCTTGCGACCGACTTGTCATCAGAACAGTGATACTCCATCAAAGCTGCATCAAGTGAGATCAGACATCGGACAGATTGGGGAGCCAGCACGGCCCAGCAGAGACATACCAGCAGCCTCGTATACCTCCCAAGGAGCCCATCGATCCTTTCGGGCTTTGCCAAACGCCATCCTCGATGACTTCACACCTTCTGCTCTTCGCGCAAAACGCATGTACATGATGTAAGCCAACCCATACTCGGTCCTGCGTTCCTGGACCTCGGTCGACTTTGGTGGCTTCTCTTCAGAGGCTTGGGAGTTGAACGACGTGTTGTTGGAATGAATGCCAGGTTCCGCGATTGCTGAGGGAGCGGCGGGGAGTGCTGCTGTGTTTCCGTTAACGAGACCCGTACCGCTCCCAATTGATGAGAAGGATGTGTTTGCTGCTGCTGAGGACTGTTCAAGTGCTTCGAGCTGAACACGCAGCGTCTCGAGGAACTTGTCGTAGAGGGTGTGAACGTCGGCAAAGTCTTTCTTGATTTCCAGAGCCTCAGCGTAGGCAAAGGTCAGTAGGTAGCTAAGACGTTGTTAGTTCAATGGCGGAATGCATAGCAATACATACTTACCTTGATGGATTGGCCTCGAGTCCAGCTTTCAGTATCGAGAGGGCCTCATCATGCTTGCCCACGCTATTTGTCCACGTATACGCCATGAACCAGATTTCACTGTAATATCTCATACGAATGACGGCCTTCCGATAAACACCCTGGATCCGAGTGATTAGCGTTGCCTTCTCCTTCTCCTCAATCTCTAGAGGATTACTCTCCTCCCACTTCAGATACGCTTTCCATTTGCCAACAAGTGTCCGTTCTGATGCGTCAAACCTGGGTAGCGGAGGCAGAAATATGTCGTTGGAGGATGGAGGGTACAGGGCACTTAGATGGTTCGTAAGCTGGCGGAGGACAGTACGAGCTTGCATGTGGGCTGGTGAGAGGTCGGCCATGAATTTTTTGGCGGTGATCCTGTTGAGATTTACCTCGAATGCTTCAAGTTCTTGCCAGAGTCGCTCGACATTGTCCAAGGGAATTTGTACAGCACGATGGTAAACCTTGCGCAATGCGTCCATTTTTTGTTGTTCTTCCCATGTCGTTGTCGTCTGTCAGGAATGTGTTATCTGTACCGGGATGCAGGAGATGAAGAGGCGCACCTCGCCAGCTTTGAGAAATTGTATGTAGTCGTTCCAAATGTCTCCGCTTTCCTTATCTTGACCAACATGGTTCAACGCAAACTCGTAAGACTTTCGGACGATATCACGCGTGGATGGCGAAACATTCAAACGTCTATCAAGAGATCGGAATCACGGAGAAAGGACATTGTCAATTACATACCTCACATAGACAAGATAAAACTTCCAAAGATCGACACATGGCGACGTTCTCAAGAATTTCTTGAAGAGTTCTTCAGCTGTTCCAAAAGTTTCTTGATCATTCAAAAAATGACTAATATATGCAATTTGTGCAGAAGACTGTGCGTTGTGGCTTGTCAGACGAGGGATGCGTGTTGGGTGTCACGCACACTCACTGTGTTCGGATACTGCTTCAATAGGTTGTCAAATGTGGTCTTTATCTTTTCAATGTCACCGGTACTCTCAGTGACATCGACGAGTCGCCTCCAATTTTCAGGGGTGTGAGGTTTCTCGAGCAATTGCGCCGTGAGCGCCTCATACTCAGTGGGTGGCGGTAGCTCTTTTTGGGGCTCAGATTTGATGATATTAAGGGCGTTGAGGATTTCGGCAGTGGGCTGGGTTTGGTCGCCGGGTTCAAAATCGTCGCCTTGACTCTGGGCTGGCTCAGACATGTCAGACGACGAGGACCAGAATGAATAGGTTGCAAACGCAGAGCAAGCCTCAGCAAGGCCCTGACAAGGGCTGTTTCCTGTTTCCCACGCTACCAAGCACGATAACAACGCGGCATGCCAGCGATGAACTATGTACCCAACTATACAACCTCATTCACGTATATTTGTTGGCAATCGAGTCCCGACGTCGTCCGCTATTATTGCGAACATCCTCCTATCGCGATATATATAAATTCATTCACCTTCATTCCGACTTTGGCCTATTGCATACGGGACACTTTGAATCGATTATCTATCCTGAGGAATATTCCTAAAACGGGAATGCTCGGGTATGCATCGTCAAAGTACCAACAACGTGCTCAAGATTTGGATTCATTCAAAGTCACCCACGATAATTACGATGCACTGCCGAAGGATTCCGGGGCGGCGGGGCCATTCCTGAACTTGTTTCCTCCAGACTCACTCGTCTACTACTGTATCAAGGCAAAGGGAGACTTGTTGGATTATCATAAGATATTGTAATAAGTATATTCTTTCGGCAATGGTGCGGAATTGTTGATCCTGCGGTGTAGTTGCGGATAGCGGACCAGCGGTTGAAGTGCGCCGGAGGGAACGGATGTGCCGAGGCACGTGACACCCGTCATCAAGTGAAGTTCCGTGACAGCACTCTCTGGCCAACCACCACAACCTTCGCCACCGTCGTCAGTGCCGACGTTTACACCATTTAAAAGAGACTCACCATGTTGTCCCGGAGGCTACTACGGGGCTTACCATCAACTAACCGCGCGTCGAGGCATCTTCAGTCAATTTTAGCCAATCGACACCAACCCGTGCGGAGCTATGCCGCCCAGGCTCCTTCCCCGAACGACGCATTCGCCAACGGTAGCAACGCCTACTACGCCGATGAGATGTACCGTTTATGGAAAGAAGATCCAAAAACCGTACACCCGTCATGGGACATCTACTTCTCCGGCCTTGACAAGGGGCTGCCAAGTTCCGTGGCGTTCCAACCCCCTCCTCCTTCCACACATTTACCTCGTCCCGCCGACGGAGCACCCGCTCTATATTCCAACGGAGGTGGCGATCTCGATGTTCACTTGAAAGTTCGTCATTTTTTCACATTGGCATGTCTGTTCAGCTACTCATCCCAAAAACGCAGGTGCAACTTCTTGTTCGAGCCTACGAAGTGCGGGGGCACCATGTGGCCGAATTGGACCCTCTAGGCATTCTTGATGCTGATTTAGCCGACGTCAAGCCGCCTGAGCTCGAACTCAGTCGTTACGGTTTCACTGAACGCGACCTTGACAGGGACATCACTTTGGGTCCTGGTATCCTTCCCCATTTCGCTACTGAAGGGCACAAAACCATGAAACTCCGCGATATCATCAAGCTTTGCAAGCGCATATATTGTAAGTCCACGTTTACCTTTTCCGTCCAGAAGGCATTCAAACACTCCATTATAGGTGGAGCTGTCGGTATACAATACGTCCACATTCCTGACAAAGAACAATGCGACTGGATCCGCGAACGCATTGAAACGCCCAAACCTTGGAACTACACCGTTGACGAGAAGCGTATGATCCTCGACCGCCTCATCTGGTCAGAGTCCTTCGAGAAATTCATCGCTAGCAAATATCCCAACGAGAAGCGTTTCGGCTTGGAGGGGTGCGAATCTCTCATCCCCGGTATGAAAGCCCTGATCGACCGCTCCGTCGATCACGGTGTCAAGCACATTACCATTGGCATGCCTCATCGAGGCCGTCTTAACGTCCTCGCCAATGTCATCCGAAAACCTATTGAAGCCATTTTGAGCGAGTTCTCTGGTGACAACTCGGGTGACTGGCCCGCTGGTGATGTCAAATACCATCTCGGTGCCAATTATGTTCGCCCAACTCCCTCAGGAAAGAAGGTGTCCCTTTCCTTGGTTGCCAATCCTTCGCACTTGGAAGCTGAGGATCCAGTCGTTCTTGGAAAGACTCGTGCTATTCAACATTTTGAGGGAGACGAGACAACTCATACCACTGCTATGGGTGTATTGCTCCACGGAGATGCTGCTTTCGCTGGTCAGGGCATCGTTTACGAGACTATGGGACTCCACAATCTTCCGTGGTATGGTACTGGAGGCACCATCCATCTTATCGTGAACAACCAGATTGGGTTCACCACTGACCCCCGGTTCTCCCGATCTACACCTTACCCCTCCGATCTTGCAAAATCCATTGACGCTCCCATATTCCACGTAAACGGCGACAACGTCGAGGCTGTCAACTTCGTCTGCCAACTTGCTGCGGACTACCGCGCCAAGTACAAGAAGGACGTCGTTGTCGATATTGTCTGCTACCGCCGCTACGGACACAATGAAACCGACCAGCCTAGCTTTACTCAGCCCAGGATGTACAAGGCCATCGAGAAGCAGCCCACCCCTCTCACTCAGTACACCAAGTTCTTGGTTGGCCGAGGAACATTTACCGAAAAAGACATCGAGGAGCACAAGACCTGGGTATTGGGTATGCTCGAGAAGGCTGCTGCTGGTGCCAAGGACTACGTTCCCTCAAGCAAGGAATGGCTGTCAGCTGCGTGGTCGGGATTCCCCGGGCCTAAACAGCTAGCTGAGCAGACCCTCCCTACCCGTGCCACTGGTTCTGACGCTGAGACGCTCAAGCGCATTGGCAAAGCTATCTCCTCCTACCCAACCGGCTTCACCCCACATCGCAATCTCGCTCGTATTCTTGGGACTCGCGGTAAAACAGTCGAAGAAGGTGCTAACATCGACTGGTCGACCGCTGAGGCTCTTGCATTCGGTTCTCTCGCTCTGGAAAAGATTCACGTTCGCGTTTCAGGTCAAGATGTAGAACGTGGTACCTTCTCCCAACGTCATGCCGTCATCCACGACCAAATTAATGAGCAGCAGTACATACCCCTCAACGACCTCGGTGGTAGCCAAGCACGCTTTGTCATCTGCAACTCCTCTTTATCCGAATTCGGTACCCTCGGTTTTGAACTTGGATACTCTCTTGTCTCTCCTGAATGTCTGACCGTCTGGGAAGCGCAATTTGGTGACTTTGCCAACAACGCCCAATGTATCATTGATCAGTTCATTGCGGCTGGCGAAAGGAAATGGCTGCAGCGTACCGGTTTGGTTGTTAACCTCCCCCACGGTTATGATGGTCAGGGCCCTGAGCATTCCAGTGGAAGAATTGAGCGTTTCTTGCAGTTGTGTGATGACCATCCCCACCACTTCCCCACTCAGGAAAAGATTGAGCGTCAACATCAGGATTGCAACATGCAAGTTGTCTACCCCACGTGAGTCTTCACTCTGGCTTCGTTTTTTATAATATCCTTGCTGAAACGGGTTAACAGTACTCCAGCGAACTACGTATGCACAACATAGCCCTTTGAATGACTACCCCCTGACTTTTTGTTTTGTATAGTTCCACGTCCTCCGTCGCCAGATTCACCGTGACTTCCGCAAGCCAGTAAGCCGCCGCTGGGTTTCTCTCACACAACTATTATTAACGCTACTTTACCAGCTTATCCTCTTCTTCTCAAAGAGTCTCCTGCGTCACCCCAAGGCTCGGTCGAATCTTGATGAGATGATCGGAGACACTAACTTCCAACGCTATATCCCAGAACCACATGATTCAGGTTTGGTCGCTCCTGAGCAGATCACTCGACATATCCTTTGCTCTGGTTAGTCTGATCTTCCTATTTGTTCAAAGGTCGCATTAACCCTTGACTTTCACAAACAGGCCAGGTCTACCACACGTTGTTGCAAGCTCGTGAAGAGAGGGGCATCAAAGATGTTGCCATCAGCCGTATTGAACAACTCTCTCCCTTCCCTTATGACTTGGTACGTCGCAAGTGACTGTTAACAGGTGGTCAATGTTGATTTCTTTCTAGATCACTCCCCACCTTGACCTCTACCCCAATGCCAGCCTTCTCTGGTGCCAGGAGGAGCCTCTCAACAACGGTGCCTGGAGTTACGTCGGTCCTCGCATCTACACCGCTGGTGGCAAGACCCAACATCATAAAGGGAAATATCCCTTCTACGCAGGACGTGAACCCACCAGCTCCGTCGCTACCGGAAGCAAGGTTCGTCTTTTTCCTTGTAAGCTCTTAACCAACCTTGCTAAACTAGTGCAACAGCTCCAACACAAGAAAGAAATAGAAACTTTCCTCGATACTGCTTTCACCGCGCAACCCGGTCATGCGACACAATCGTAGTTCTAGCTCATATATACATACATACAATAGTCCTTTCGAACCTTGTTTTTCAACCTTTTATGTAATACATGGACTATTTCTACGAGATTTGTTAGGGTTAGGGTCCACGCGTCCATTACGCGTCATCTGACGAGAACGCGAACACTCAATCTTGAACTACAACTCTGCCCTCTAATCAGCCATGGAGACCTCGTTCGCAATCACTGGCAAGGGTTATGTGATAGTTGCGGCGGACACAACCTCTGCCCGCTCAATCGTCAAGATGAAAATCGACGAGGACAAAATTAAGACACTCAGCCCACATCTCCTCATGGCGTACTCTGGCGAACCAGGTACTTGTTTAAATCCACATGCTCCCATAACGCTATCATAATACTCACCAAAACCCCAGGCGACACCATCCAATTCGCCGAATACGTCGAGCGCAACATCCGTTTATACCAGATCCGCAACCTCTACCCTCTGCGACCCTCAGCAGCCGCTTCCTGGATCCGTCGTGCCCTCGCAGAGTCTCTGCGCTCACGTAAACCTTACTCCGTCAACCTCCTCCTTGGGGGATACGATACAGCCTCGCACGACCCCCACCTTTACTGGATCGACTACCTCGGTACGATGACTCCCGTGCCGTTCGCTGCGCATGGGTATGGATCGTATTTCGCACTGAGTTTATTGGATAGGTATGTTTGCGCCTTGTGTTACTTGTTGGCTATGTGTGTGTGTACTCACAGATGCGCGGGTAATTTACAGATATCATAATCCCGAAGCGAACATTGAGGAGGGACTGGC
>Ga0307507_10011778_pt1 | contig 10956 bp, 6 predicted proteins | sample 7_EM_MG_FD_207223 | JGI IMG/M metagenome (GOLD analysis project Ga0307507, IMG submission 207223) | Populus trichocarpa ectomycorrhiza microbial communities from riparian zone in the Pacific Northwest, United States - 7_EM | ecosystem: Host-associated > Plants > Roots > Unclassified | place... | reverse complement strand
TCCACAGTACAGCCAGGGTAAAATTAGGTTTATTTAGCATTATCAAATTATTCTTAGAAAAAAAAAAAAAACATTTGCCGGGCATTTGGTTTTTTATTTTTTTTAAACAGTAAGATACCAAAATTAGGCATTACAACACAAACTCCTAAACTTATTGTCAAGGGCTTTTTTTTCCTTTTAATTATGTTTTTTTGTTTGTATCATGTAGACTAGGGGGTGATTTGATAATTTATCAATTTTAAATATTATTAAAAAAATAGTTGATGTGCCAACGTGTGGATGTGTCCGCGGGCTTTAAACGGCTCGTGCGGCTTCAGCCGTTGGCTAAATACCAGATTCAAAGTGGTGTTGGAAAGTGCTTAGCGTCCCCTCCAGGTCTGAGCAACACATATAGCCAATGAACCGCTGGTTTGTTGTTGATGACTTTTTATTTTTATTTTTTACCTCTTTTCCTTTCGATTCTCGCGTTAAACCCTCTAATTTTTCAGACCAGCCCTTCAACTTGGTTTTTCTTCAAATTTTGTCCATGTTCTTTTAATTATAATTTTTTATTATTCGAAATAATTTATAAAATTAATTTTTTTTTAATTTTATCATTCTTTATTTTTTTTATCTATCAAACTTGGTACTCATTCTTTTAACTGTTGTTTTTTTATCTTTTTTTTTTCAATTTAATAAGTCATTCTTTTATTTCATTTAATATTAAGACCATATTTGGTTATCGTTCTTTTCATTGCTACTTTTTTTTTCATTTTCTTGATTTATTTTATTTTCAATTTCATCCTTTATTGTTTTATTTCATATAGTTCTTGTGTCAGATTTAGTTATTATTATTTTAATTGCTTTTTATTATTTTATTTTTTTTTATTTTGGAGGGTTGAAAATCTTACTTCGTGATTTTTTCAGATCCGCCCTTTATAGGGTAACCTGATATTATGACTCGATACACGACTTTTGAAGATTAGCCCAATTTGACTTCTTTAAAAAAAAAGATTTAATTTCATCATTCAATTTTATATTATTGGGCCTTCAACTTTTTGAGTTTTTCCACTTTCCTTTTTATAGGGTTGTTCTGATCTCATATCCTTTGTTGCGGGTTGGTCGAGTGAACTCAAATTGGCTAGGGTTTTTTTTTTAGTCTCACCTTTAGGTAGTGTTTAGTATTGTGGTAATGGTTGCTTTTCAAAGTATTTTTCGTTCGGAAATGCATCGAAATAATATATTTTTTCATTTTTCAAAATTTATTTTTCACATCAGCTTATGAAAACAATCCAAAAACATAAAAAAATAATTTTAAACAAATTTTTTTTAATTTTTTGGCAAATGTGCGACCAACCACGAAGCCAAACGGTGCCTAATTATTTTGTTTGCCTGGGAGTTGACCGCCATTATTTTATTCAGTTTCTTTTGTAAATGGTTATCCTACCCTTATAAGTTGATCGTGTGTTTGGCATGTTGACTAGAGTAAGTTTTTATTTTCTTTTTTAAAATTGATTTTTTTTTCAATTTGTTCTTTAGTGTTTGTTTTGTTGGTGATTGAGTTTCAATTTTTTTTTATTTTTTTCTTTAACTCGTTTTCAATCAATTTTTTCTTTGTTATCAAATAAGATCATTGAGACCCTTTTCAAATATTTATAGGGTGTCTTTTATAATGTGCCAAGCACCTTTTTTTATTAGTCATTGTTTTTTTCTATTGTCGTTGGATTTTTATTATACAATCATATTATTAAATTAACCAAACTTATTGAAACTATTTGAATCAATAACCCAAGTCTCGAATTTTTCGGACTCTTTAAAAAATTTATCATCTCCTAAACATTTTTTTCTTATGTTAGGAAAAATTTGACCCGACCTGTGGTGTAACGCGAGCCACCTATCTAATTAGATTCTAATCATTGAACTACAGTCAAACCTATTGTATTTCATTTATTTATTGATTTATGAGTTCTCCGTAAACATTATGTTTGACATTGTGGTAGTTTCCGTGGTTACAATTTAAAAATATTAAGGTAAAAAAACACTTTGAGTTGTGTTTTATATAAAAATAATAAGTTTTAAAAAATATGTGTTTAGTTAAAACTGTGTGAGATGAATATTTGCATGCAAAATAATTGAAAAACATGTTTCCATGAATGAAAATAATTATTTTAGATTCTACAAAATCAAGTTTTGAAAAACAATTATATGTGAGGCTTGGTGCAAAAAGTAGAAGCTATTTTGCTAACTGTTTTTTTTATATGGTTGGGCAAAAAAAATATAAACTACCATAATACTAAACACACCCTTAAAGATAATGTCTATCATAACCATTTTATCTCAACCATTCATTACTCATATATCTTGGTGGATCCAACCACTTTTGAATCAGTCATGAATAATCTAAATAAGACATGCTTGAATATCCCTTTTTAGCAGCACATTAGATAGGTGGTTTGCGCAATGCCGTGGGCTGAGTTAATTTTTTTAATATAAAAAACGATATTCAGGCGACACTAATGTTTTTAAAGAAACAAGAAAAATCTAAGACCTAAGTCATCGACTTGATTGGGTTCAATAAACTCAGTTAATTTAATAATACGATTAAAAAAAAGACATCGATAGTAAATAAAACGAACAAAAAAATAGCAATAATTAACTATAAAAATAAGCTGCCAATATCGTAATCGGGAGGAGAAGAAAGAAGCCCATTAGAGACTCATCATCACTCCGCCATGGACATCATCCTATCATTAAAAGGAGTTCATCGAGATGGTTTTAACGCCACTGCGAAAGGCTTTATGACGACACCAAAAGAGGCTGCAATGCAATCAGAGTAATGATCCTGAAAAACAAACCAAACAAAATATCTTGAAGTGAGTATATCATGCTTATATTTAATCAATTAATTTAATTTAATTCAAAAAACTTCTTTTAAAAAAGCTGAATTTAACAAAGAATGACAAATAAAAATATTTGAGATAACTCGAGTCATTTTCAAAATTAGTGAAAAATCATATAGAAAGCAAATAAAAAAATAGAAGAGGCAAAACTCCAATTAAATAAATTCTAAAGGATGAATCTGAAAAAACAAATGCTAAAAGATGAAATTAAAAAAAAACATGAGTTTAAAAAAAAGAAAAAAAAACAACCTTGGACGAATCTTCCAAACCTAGTTTAATATTCTAAACTCGTAACTCGTAAAATTCTAGACCTGAGCTCAATCAAGAAGCTCAATTCCCAACCAACTTAATATTGAAAGATAAAAATAGAAAAAAGATATAAATTTTAAAAATTTATCAAAGCAAAAAAAATAGCAATAAAAAAATTAAGGATCAAATTTGATAGAAAAAATAATTGAAGGAGGATGAAATCATAAAAAAAAAATCAATCTTAAAATTTATCTCAACTAAAATAAATATCAATCAAAAGAATTGAGACCAAATCTAACAAATGATAAAATTAAAAAAAGGATGAAATTAAAAAAATCTAATTTTATAAATTATTTTAAATAAAATAAATAGTAATAAAAAGAACATGGACCATATCTGAAAGAAAAACAAATTGAAAGGTTGTTTGAGAATTTGGAAGTTCAAGTGCGAAAATTGATGAGAAGAGAGAAAAGAAGGAAAAAAAAAGAAGGATGTCAACACCAAATCAAAGGTCCATTGACCTCTCGCCTCGTCCAAGGATGGAGGGGCTATGGGGACGACTCGAATGCAACCGTGGAAGTTGAAATTTGGCAGTCAGGCGACGCCTTATACATCATCTAAAAAAGCATGATTTATCCCACACACCATCCATTTTTGGTTCTTAATAATAATTTATATTTATTAAAATAATAAATTTTCCTTTAGCTAATTGAAAATACTAAAACACTCTCCGACACTATTTAATCAAGTCTTTTTTTAAGGGTAATTTAATTATTTATACTGCTAAAAAAACATAAAAGATTGATATGTCCCCAATCAATCTCATAATAATTAATAAACCTTATAAAAAGATTGTTATATCCTTAATAGCCAGTCCAATAATTTTTTTGTGGTAAAAGAAAAATAGTAACTTCATTATAGCAATTTAGAGTAAAATATGCATGTGTAATATATATATATAGTTTTGAGCCTTTTTCATTGCCATTTGCGAATCTTGTTTCTGTGCGAACATTGCGGTTTCATCTCCTTTTTTTTTTTTTCCTATCTATCTCTTGTTTTTATTGAAAATATTTTGCATTTAGACTGAGCCCTTTTCGTGTTCCTTTTTTTTTTTTTTGCAATTCATCATCCGACCCCATGAAAGTACATTTTTGCTTTCTTAGGACTTCTCCATAAAATAGATGAGAATCCAACCAGGGCCACGAATAGCTTAGATGAGACACACGAGACTGCTCTTAGCCCCGTTTTAAATACTCCTGAGCCTTTTCCTTGTTCAACAAAGTGCGAAAACACAATCTGTAAGAAGCCCAAATTCATGGCTTCCAGTCCAGGCTTTCTTCTAAAAACCATCCAAATGGGCCTCCCGTAGTAACACACTGTTCCTCTACAAAATACTACTAGTCGGAGTCGTAACGACTAACGAGCATGGCCCAGAAAACAAAAATCACACACAGACACAGTAAACGAACCACTCCGCAATGACCGCGTCAGTGAGTCCATCCCTCCTCCCTCCACCTCGCCTTTGGCCGACAGGCAGTAGAATAATAATACTCTCGTATCATCTTTTGATGTGATGAATGACCCTTGGCCCTTTGCTAGAGCCAAACATCACAGCACAACACAGTCTCCTCTCTTAAATCTTAATAATTTTATGATTTTTATTATCTATACTACTAGTATAAATTAGTGCGATCACAGCATCTCCAATGTCTCAAGGTTTTCTCTCCAGCTAGCTAGCTAGATAACTCTTGCCTTTTCATTTACTTGACCTGATTCTTTGTGATTTTGTTGAATTTATTCACTCACAGTACGTAGATTAATAATGGCGAGCGGCAGCAGTATATCCTCCAATCCGATGTCGTTTAAGCACGGCTTATCTCTCTGGTGTCCACAGTCATCTCCTCTTCATCGAACTCTCCAGTCTTCTCCTTCTTCTTCAATCGGATTCAAGACTTTCTTCCGAAACCACGTCGTTGCTGCTTCCTCCTCCTCCTTCGCTAATGAAAATCGAGAGTATGTGATTGTTGGTGGTGGAAATGCAGCGGGATATGCGGCGAGGAGTTTTGTGGAGCATGGAATGGCTGATGGAAAGCTTTGTATTGTTACCAGAGAGGTTCTTCTTTGTTCAATTTAACAAACTTGATAGTGAAAAATGCTTATGTGAATTTTATCATTTTATTGTGATTTTTCTTCTTTGGTGTGTTGTTGTTGTTTTTGTTGTAGGCATATGCACCATATGAGAGACCAGCTTTGACTAAAGCATATTTGTTTCCACTTGATAAGAAGCCAGCGCGATTGCCTGTAAGTACTTGTCACTCAATTTCTTTTTGTACAATTTCTCTTAATTTAGGCATTTTGGGAACTGTTTGTATTAACTTGCATTATTTGATCCAGTCTTTTTTTTTTTGTTAAAAGTACTGTACCAACTGTTAATTCAGTCTTAATATAAAAAATCAATATAATTTTCTGGTTTTTATTATGGTTTAGGGTTTTCATACTTGTGTTGGATCTGGTGGGGAAAGGCAAACTCCAGATTGGTATAAAGAGAAAGGAATTGAGGTAATTTTTTTTTTCTTTCCTTCCTTTTGTTCTCTCAAACATAGTTTTCTTTTCAAGTAGTTTAGATTGGAAATATTGTTATCTTGGATATCATGCATGGAAATAAATAAATAAATAAATACAAAACTTATTTTTAATTGATTGGCAAGCAAATCACAAGCTTTTCACATGCTGAGATATATATGGCACATATATATAATTCTGGTATTCGCAATTTGACATTTAAAACCCCTTTTATTTTTCTTGTTTAGATGTTATATGAAGATCCTGTGACAGGCATTGATATTGAAAAACAAACAGCAACGACGATATCAGGCAAGCTGCTCAAGTATGGAACTCTTATAGTTGCTACAGGATGTTCTGCCTCTAGGTACTCTCAATAGTTTGATAATCGATCTAGTTACCAGTTCTGTCTTCTATGAAATATTGAACGTAACTTGTCCAATTTGCGTGGGCTATAGATTTCCAGAGAAGATCGGAGGAAATTTACCTGGTGTTCACTATATAAGGGATGTGGCAGATGCTGACTCATTAATATCATCTTTGGTAATGATACTTTCATTATGCTTGTGTTATATCATTTGACAATATATGTTCTCTCAATTTCAGTTCAATTGTTGCTTTGCTTGTTAGATAATGAAAATCCCAGACCCCTGTGGTGTTACTACCGTATGAGGATCCCTGAAATTTCATCTCCTCTTTTTGGTGCTCACCGTATTGTACAGAAGATTGAGTGTTTAGTTTTCACTTGATTGAGTTCTAGCTTCCTTTCAAAGATGTCTTCATTCTCAGTTGGACAGACTGAGAATCATCTTGTTTTATTTCTAATGAAGCTAGCAAGGGATTTTCAGTTTCTAGCACCATATTTGGTTTAGGAGTTTGAAGATGCACGTCTTGAAGTTTTGCAAATTTCATAAATACAAATGGTTTGTTGAGTTATCAGAAAAGAAATGTGCTCCTGCATTCATGCTCTTGCATTCTAATGATTGTCTTTTGTTTGGGAAGGGGCCTTAATTGAGTTGAGTGTTTTTTTCCTTTCAATGACGTTATCTAATAATGTTTTAAGCTTTACGCCTCCAATGCTAACCCTGCTTGAAAGTTCAAAGCTCATAATTTATATCTTATGAGCTGCATGTCTATTTCTAAGATTGCTTAATAGTTAAATTCTATTGCTATAACAAACTTTCCATTTGTTTAGGAGAAGGCACATAAGTTGGTTATTGTAGGTGGTGGTTATATTGGCATGGAAGTAGCTGCAGCAGCTGTTGCTTGGAAACTTGACACTACGGTATGTACTCATGTTGCTTAGAGCTTCTATTGTATTTGGATTCATTTACAGTTTTGATACACTGGTATTGAAAATTTTGGTCATCCATAATGAGTTTTAACTTGGTTTTTTTGAATATTGGTTAATGCTACTTCCTTAATTAACCATTCCCATCCTAGCATTTTGGACCAAATTTATCCTCGGACATCTGATTATCCAATTTCAACAAACCATTGTTTCCATTATATTGGATTTGTACAACACCCACTTGATGCAGTTCTTATTTCATTTGATACTCCTTGTGCTATCGGAAGTTATCCCCTCCATTTGTTGCATACTGGGCAATCTTTCAAAAATGTATAGGACAGAATTATGTCCCGTGCCTGCTTGGCATCTGGAAAATGGGTGATGCAGAACAGTAAACTAAGAGAATTAAAGCATAGAAAGCAACAAGTTTTTATAGCAAAGAAGCTTTTATAGCAAATAAAAAAGTTGTTATAGCTAGGAAGGAGAATTTAGAGAGACAAATAGTATGTCATCTTATCAAATAATCAAAAACTCCCTATAGTATCTCAAAAGTCACATATAAACAATAACCCTAAAAACAACCAGCTACTGGGCTCAATCCGCTAAATAATAGTCTAATATAAGAAAGCCTAAATAAATAACTCAAATAAAAATACAACTGAATGGGCTTGGATGGGCTCAGTTTCCTAACCAAAGAGTAATGGGTTGGGCCATTCTTCGTCGTTGTCGTCCATATATTCGTGTAATTTGCGGTGTAGGTCCGGTGTCTTCACCAGCTGCTGATGTGGAACAAAAGAGATTTTAAAGCTAAAGAGAAAAGAAAAGAAAAAAACTAAGAAGAAAAGGCCAAACAAAGATAAGAGAACTGAAGAAGAGAAAGAATAGGTTGGAAAAATCTGCAACTTTGCAAATTTTATTCGAATAATCGAAACTCCTCGTAATATCTCAAAAGTCACATGTAAATAATAAACCCTGAAAACAACCACCAAATAATATTGTTTAATATATAAAAGTCTAAATAAATAACTCAAATAATAATACAATTGAATGGGCCTAGATGAGCTTAGTCTCCCAACCAAAGAGTAACGAGCCAGGCTATCCTCTATCGTCTCTGTCTATATAATCGTGTAATCTGTGGTGTAGGTCTGGTGTCCCCACCATTGGGTGCATCACATTTATCTTTCAAATTACTCTGGATTGTAACATGACCCTTTAGATGATAGCAGAAGACAAGTTACCTGTGTTCACCAAAGGAATATTTACATCAACTTGCTAGGTCTCAAGTGTGCAATGTATCGATGCAATAATGCTATTTGCTTGTAGAACCCTTTCATAGATAATTTGACTGGCTAAAACTTTAATCTAATTTCTTTTCGGTTCTTTGATGTAGATCATTTTCCCAGAGAATCATCTTATGCAAAGGCTTTTCACTCCTTCACTTGCTCAAAAATATGAAGAATTATATCAAGAAAATGGTGTTAAGTTCATAAAGGTACTCTCTCTCTCTCTCTCTCTCTCAATTAATGTTAAATAGGTATATTATGATCTTATCATAACCTTACCACAGGAATGCTGATTTTCTCATGTTGGTGACCAGGGAGCCTCTATCAAGAACTTAGAAGCCAGTTCTGATGGGCATGTAGCTGCCATTAAACTTGAAAATGGATCTACTATAGAAGCAGACATGGCAAGTTTTCAGCTACATCTTCAATGGTTTTTATGCTTTAAATTCCTTTCACACTTTTTTGGCATAATATTCATGCACCTGCATATAAAAACAAAGCAAGATGTTTCCAGGATAGAGACACGATGGAGGGAGCATGCCCCCTCCTCCTCACCCCAACCAAAAGAAAGTTTCAGAAGCATATAATAAATGTCCTTTTCCTTTTCATTTTGCAGGTAATAATTGGTATTGGGGCAAAACCAGCTGTTGGTCCCTTTGAAAGGCTGGGGTTAAATAACAGTGTTGGCGGAATACAGGTGAGCATGGTTCAACAACGTTCATTTTGTTGTCTTCACTGAAATTTCCAGCCCTGCACTTACTATGGCAACATCTGAGCATGTTTATATTATTATTTCTGCATGAAACTGGCTTGCTTTACCCAATCAGTGTAATACTCCGGGATTCTGTCACGATGGCATTATCCCATGAGCATAATCATGTTTTGATTGTCATTGCAGTTCTGAAAATCATGATATTTCTTATTCACATCTATTATCCATGCACTTGGAACTTTTGAATCTCAGGTTGATGGTCAGTTCAGGACAGGTATTCCTGGGATTTTTGCAATTGGAGATGTAGCAGCATTCCCATTAAAGGTATACTTTTCATAAATGATTTTGTGGTCTTTTATATATAGTCTGAAAATATGCATGACCTTGAACAGATGTATAACCGCATGGCACGAGTTGAACATGTAGACCATGCTCGGCGATCAGCTCAGCATTGTGTCAAATCACTACTTACTGCTCATACTAGCTCGTAAGTTTGGTTCTTTTAATTGGTCACAGTTCTGGGGCTTGAAATGTGCTTAAAGTGCTTTCATTCCTTGTTGAAATGCCCTTTTTAATGATTGTGTTTCTGCATGGCATCCAGATATGATTATCTCCCATATTTTTATTCGAGGGTTTTTGAGTATGAAGGGAGCCCAAGAAAAGTATGGTGGCAGTTCTTTGGAGACAATGGTACAAACATGTTGTGCTCAAATCTTTTTGTCACATTATGGTGTATTTTAATTATATTGTTTTACATCTTGGTTCGTGTTTTCTCTTATTGGCAGTTGGAGAGACAATTCAAGTAGGGAATTTCGATCCTAAAATTGCCACCTTCTGGATAGATTCTGGTAAATGCATTTTGTTTTTGCTGCCTATTGTCTCCTATATTGCTCTCTCTCACCTTTTCATGAATGTTGTTTGCTGAGAGATGATTTACTCCCCCACAGGCAAACTGAAAGGAGTTCTCCTTGAAAGTGGAAGTCCTGAGGTATGATTTAAACCTATTTAGAGTCCGTTTGGGATATCATTTGAGTCGCAGCTTTTGACTTTTGAGTCATAATCCAAGTTGTTTTTCATAAATAACTAGCGAGAAAAATAAGTTAAAATGACTTATATTTGATTGATAAAATGACGCAAAGCAACTTCTGTAAAGAAGTAATGTGGTGAAGGTTAAAATTCACAAGTTAAAAGTTAAAAAATTCGACTTTTTGATTAATTCAAGATTTTGACTTAATTTTATAACAAGCTCTTGATTTAGGTTAAAAGTTATTTCTAACCAAAAATACTTGTGACTTTTATTTGAGTTAAAAAAAAAAAAAACTTAAATCCATCTGCAAAGTCATACCAAACATAACATTAGACTTGGTTGTTGGGATAAGCAATCAGCGGTCAGTCATTTTTCATTTTACATTTTACGAAGAACAGCACACTTCCAGCCATATCCCCCTTATGAATGACATGCTATAACACGTTCTGCTTGTCAAACTATAATCTTGTTCTGCATGTAATGTTTCAGGAATTTCAACTACTCCCTGAACTTGCAAAGAGCCAGCCTATTGTTGATAAATCCAAGCTTCAGTCAGCATCTTCAGTTGAAGAGGCTCTGGAGATTGCTCGGACATCCCTCCAGGCTGCAGTTTAGTTGAGGAATTCCACTGTTGATTCTTCAAGTGAGCCATGCATGAAATTTCTTTCTTGAGGGAACTTTTCAATAATCTTCATGTCTGATTGTTCATTAAATTGCTCTCAATATCCGGCCTTTAGTTGGAGTCGCCTTCATCTTGTTTTGGGAATAATGGTTATAGCACGAAGTATCGTTGTATAGTTGAGCAAATTTTCCAAGTCACAGGCTGCTTCTCTGTATTAGGTGAAATAAATTTTTGGAATAATCTTAAATTTTGGTGTTTTGCACGCAACCACTAGTATTGCATAGGAGTGGGTGGCCCAAGGCTTGGTGTTGTGTCCAACCGCTTGGACAAT
>Ga0307507_10011777_pt1 | contig 10957 bp, 10 predicted proteins | sample 7_EM_MG_FD_207223 | JGI IMG/M metagenome (GOLD analysis project Ga0307507, IMG submission 207223) | Populus trichocarpa ectomycorrhiza microbial communities from riparian zone in the Pacific Northwest, United States - 7_EM | ecosystem: Host-associated > Plants > Roots > Unclassified | place... | reverse complement strand
TGCACAAAACATCGACTGAGGGTCAAATCTGCCAATTACCTCCAATTTACTCCTTTTTGCATCTTTCATCTAAAGGTGCCTTCAAAACATAAAACAAAGAATATCAAGACATTTTATACATAAAACATAGGCAAAACACTAGTTAAATGTGGGTGAAACTATCGAATAATATGGTTACATCAAAAGGCCTATCAGATATTGAATCCATGGTGATTGGAGCTCGAGTTGGCTAAATAGGGGTGATAGGCAAAAAGTGTTACTCAGTCGCTGAATCTGCTCCCAAGTTCTGAGATGTCCCAGGGACATAAGCTGCTGGTGCTCCCACAGGTGGTTGGGCAAACGTTCCCTCCCTATTTTTGGCTCTTAAAAGTTGCTCGAGTCGATTGGTTATGCGGGCAACTTCATTTTTCATGAATTCTAACTCATTTTGATAATATGACTCTAAGTGAGCTCTCTCCTCATTCTCCATTCTTAGTCTTAGCTAGGTATAATGGACCTTAGATGAGGGACCTATGTTTCACGACTCTAGTATGCATATGATAAATATTAAGTGAATATGTAAAAAATGCATGATTATGGATGCAATTTATTGGATATGGATTCACTCTTCATTGGTGACATATGACCGTCATATTTTGGATATGTGGTGTGAGTTTGAATCTGATATCATTGTTGTGATGCCGAAAGGAGATCTGTTTAGCCTTTTATCGTTTGGGCTTTCAGCTATATACACACATTTTTTGAATTGAAAATATGGGTCTAGCCCTTTATTACTTATTCAAAAGTTTACAGTGAAAAATTGATCTAATCTATTATAGGAGAAAAAGCATTGCCTCTATTAGCTATAGCCTTTAAGAAAAGATCAGTGTTATCCAAGCTTCTTCGATACTTCATAATCTCATCTCCCACTTGGCGAGCTTCTGTTCGTAACAAATGAGCTTCTGTAGCGGCTCAATCAATTTGATTTTGCAGTTCCCCTATCCTCTCAGTATGGATCAAGTTGTTTCTAGACAGAAAGTTATTGGCAACATCCAATGTTTGATTGTGTTGTTCTATCATTTTCTGGCTTTCTATTAACTGCGTGGTCTTTAACTTCTCTTTAACCAGCTTAAATCTTAGTGCTTCTGCCTTGGTCTTATGGTCATTCAGCTCCGCTCTTAGCTCTTCATGAATTTTAGTCACCTCTTTAGTGCTAACTATTTCAATCTCAACTCTTTCCAATTAGTCTTTAAGCTTATCTATATCCACCAAACACATGTTTAGTGCAGTTTGAGTCTTGATAGCCAACTCTTCCTAATACTTAGTTTTAGCTTTTGCCACATAAGATGTCATGTCCTGATTAATTGCTTTTTGCATTTCCAAGTTATCCATTGCCTTTATCCAGTCTTGACCCACAGAGGCCCTTTCTTCTTCAGCTATTTTTCTTACAGCCCTTTCCTTGGCTAAATGCTGCTCCAAAGACACTCTCAGTTTTTCCTTTGTCTTAAGCTCAACTTATAACAATTTTACTTATTCTATTAATTCTTCTTCACAGTTCACTATTTTCCTTTGGATGCCCACATATTCAGAAACTTTCACCTCATAAGTGACCTCTCCATTACGCCATTTGGGATACCTTTTGCTAACCGTGGGATTCCTTACTTCGGTCTCCTTTTTTACCAGCACCAAAGATCTCCAATCCTGTTTAATGCTCTTCAACATCTCAATGGTAGCTCCTTTGTTGACTCCGGTGAATTGAGTTATACCAATTGTTCTTGGAATGCTTTATATGCCCTAAGCTGTCTTGCAACCATAGCAGGCACATAACTAATATATCTAGTCACTCCAATCAATGGTACCCAGGCTTCTTTCCACAACCCATTAGGTATGTTACATTTTTCATCCAAGGAGCTCTCCAACTAAAATTACTTTATAGAAGTCCTTACAATTTTACCCTCCAATCATCTTAAAAAAAGTTTGCTGATTCACTTGATACAAATAGTTTGAGTGACCCAAACATTTATGAATATTGGTGTCTCGGATTCTATGTGACTTACCATCCAGATGAACAACAATGAAACACAATATCTCATAGAACCTTTTTCAGTCCTTTTGCAATGATTGGGAGATAAGAAAGTTTCAGCCAATATCACAGTAAAAGGATTAATCTTGGTCTTTTCATACTCAAAAAACAAATTGGCTGCCTCTAAACTGACAATTCCAGAAGGACACAAGATCAACCCAAATATTCTTAAAGCCAATATTATGTGTACCTCCAATTTAGCACCCGGATTAGACTTTTTAGCAATCAACAACTCTTCTAGTCGTTTCCATCTCAAAACCCCATAGTTATTTTTTATATATAGGCTTATTTGATGGATTCTCAATAGTTTAACAAGCTCCTCTATAGTATTCTCAATCTTTCGATGAAAAGACACCTTATGGATATCTTTAGGGAATTCTATCAAAACACTGTATTCTTCAATGATAGGTACCATATTGATATTCCTAAATGTAAAGCATCGATAATCAGGATCCTAAAAATAAATTAGGGCTTTTATGGCTAATGGAAGCACTGGAACATTCAAAAGATGCAAAATTCTCCCATACATCTTAGTAAATTTTGTCTCATCGGCTAAGTATTTGGTGCGTGGAAACAAACGACTAACATTATTTATTACGCATCTCACACTTTGAGCAGCGGTATCCCACTAACATCCAGTCTAGAGCAATCTCCCTCAGTCATATGCAATGATTCAGATTTAAGCTCATACTCAACAGTTGTGATCTCATGATTAACGACCATTATGTTACCCAAAAAAATCCTGTAATAAATATGTTATATGTTAAGTTAAGCTTGCCTTAGTGAAATTTACATAGTGAACAACCTAAAGGGTAAGTTCTAGTTATTACATGCTCGGGGTAGGTTGCCATCTAGTCTCAAAAGATGTTTTGTATACTCAGTGATCTTCCTAAAAAAGTTGATATGAGGCTTACAAATAGTGTGAAGATAGAGACCCTGAATAATATTAGTTAGGCATACCAACCACTATCGAGTAAACAATCAAGCGAAAGTTGGATGGTTTCACAAGTCTTACCCAAGCTAAAGTCATTAGGGTACCATTACTCCCCCACTTAACTTAAAGTTAATATAACGAATATTTAAAATGAAATGTGTGGTGTGTGAAGGAACAAATTCATATCCAATATATGCAAGACAACATGAATAAATATGGATGCTAAAGCTATAAAAATAAATAAAATAAATAAATAAAAATCAATAACCAAATAACACAACATAACAAACATTTTTAGCAATTAACAAACAAAAGGCAAAGCTTAATCCTATTGTCCCTAGTGGAGTTGCCATTCTGTCGCACCCGAAATCGTGGCGGCCTTAAAAAATTGAATGAAAATGAAAAGAACAAAGTGTTTCAAGGTTTCAAAGGCTTAAGATCACTATCATCAGTTTGACTCTTTATCTCTTTCAATCTTTTTTTTTTTGCCGTACTTCTTTGATTTGCTCTATTTCATTATTTTGATTGAGCATCCTTAATTTGTCTTGACTATCGCTTTTTCTTTAGATTTAGGCATGCCCCTAGCATTTGAGTCTCTTGGGCTCTTTTGGCTTTTGGCTTTCTCGCGGCTTTTTCATCATTATTGATCATTGAAATTTCATTTACCCCTAGTATGAGGTGTGATCTTTATCGGGGTTTTCTTATGAAAGAAAATTTATTTAGGCTCAAAAAGAGACCACAAGGGATAAATATATTTTAGAATGTGAAAAGGAAAACAAAAATGGTCTTTTCTCATTTCAAGCGCAGGCAATTAATATCAATAAACTTTAATCCCATCCAGTGTGATAGTTTGGACTTTCCAAAGAGATGTATATAATGAGTCCATGAACAACAAATCCATTACATACCATTATGTATACATCTAAAAAAATGGCACAAGAGTCATAGTGCGAGGGTGACGATTCATTTTTCTATTCATTTCTCTGGTTTTAGAGTTTGGTCATCTTGATGAAGGAGTTGCTTGATTTATTTGTCATTCTATAAATAGAATGCCACAATGTTTTTTTTTTTAAATAAGCATCAAATCATTTCTGAAATAAAAAAGCAAGTTTAATTTTTCAAAATTCCACTCAAGGAAAAGATTTTGGTAAAAGAAATGAATTGAATTTAATGAGATCATGCAAGGCTCCAAAGGTGTATTTATGAGTTATTGTAGGGAATCTTTTTCAGGATTTATGAATAATGCTTGGTTGTAAATCAATAGAAGAGATACAATTGAAGAACAAACTCATTATTTCATTGAAACTTTAAAAAAGATGCTCAATAACAAAGATCTTATGTCAACATCTTGAGTTATGATCACTAGTAAGGTAATACACAAAAAGGCTAAACACTTAGCAACCATTAATTATAATTTTCTAGAATCTCCCAATCGTTCCTCTCTTACAAACTCATTAACAAGGGCCTCTTTTCAATAATTAGTTGGGGTCATATATAGACCATTTTTGTTTCCCTAACAACATTGTAGCTTTATCTTCTAGATATTAGATTTCTGGGAACCAATGTGGAGAGGTTAGGGGTAAGCAATTCTTTCTTTTGCCTTTGTAACCATCTTGGATGTTTTGAACCTCAGTTTCTTTCCTTTTTCTAATGAAACCTTTCTCCTTAATTGAGTCACCAATCTTTCCTAACCATATGGCTTGTTCAATTCTCTCAGCTATAATAACCTGATTAGTGAAATGTTATGCAGAACTTCTAACCAAATATTCAAAGTACGGGGCCCTAAAGGTGTTGAAAAATAAATTGATCGTCTCTTTTTCCAACAAATAAGGACTAACCTATACAGCTACCTCACACTAATTTTGGGCACATTCCCTTACGAACTCCTTGTTGTTCTTCTTCATAGCTTGAAAGCTTAACCTATTAGAGGCCATGTCTATATTGAACTTATATTGTCTAATGAAGGCATTAACCACATCCTTCCACTTTCTTACCTTGGTATTGTCTAACCACATATACCAAATGAGGGTAGTGTCACTCAAGTTGTTTTGAAAGAAGTGAAGAAACAGTTTCTCATCATAAACACCTTAGTTATTTTGTTGTAGTATGCTTTGAGATGAGTTATAAGGCATTGAGTTCTAGTATATTTGACAAATTCTAGCACTCTAAACTTTTTGGAAATGACCACATTATGCACCAAACACATCTCAACAGCCTTCAATTGCCCTCATTTTTACCTCCAGGGCTGCCAATTTTTCCAACCAATTATATAGGCTAGTTCCCTCAATTTCCCTCATCTTGTTCTTTTAAGATTCCTTCATTGTAAATTCAATGGTAGACAACATTCTTGTGGGATATGCTAGTTGAACAAATTGGAAATACCTAGCATGTTGAGATTCAGGTGGCACATGTGGATTGAAAGGGAGTTGTAGGCATCTGTAGAGGTTGAGCTACAAATGTTGCTTCTCTAGATTTAGATCTCAAGGCCTGTTCGAGTAGACTGGTAAGCCTTGCGACTTTTTTTTTAAGACTTTCCAACTCTTTTTAGTGTTGGGCTTCCAACTAGGCTTCTTCATTTTCCATGTTTTTTTTTATATAGTTGAGTGTAATAGGTGTGTTTCACTAGGAAACTTATATTTCAACCTCCTAAACGACAATCATGTAATTATGCAAAAGAGATGATGTTATCAACAAGAAAAATGCATATTCAATGTGGACTTGCCCTTCATAGAGTGACAACAGTCGTTATTCATGGATTTTAGGAACTCGATGTCATCATTATGCCAACGAGGGGATCCTTGTTTAGTCTTGCCTAAGTTTGAGCTTTTGATAACCTTTTGGCTTCCAATTCAAGACAATTCCCTTTTGTTAACTGTAATAACTCACACCTTTTTAAAATTTCTATGTGATGACCATTTGCCACCCCACGGTCTTGGAATTCAAGATGCCATATGTTGGGCTTGCCATAGTGAGATTACACAGGGTATAACCTAGTAAGTAGGTTTTAGTTGCTAAGTGTATCACGGGGTAGGTCACTATCTAGTCTCAAAGGGTCTCTCGCATGCTCACAAATCATCTTTAAAAGGTCGATATAAAGCTTACAAAGAGAGTGAAGATAGAGGCCCTGAATAATATCAAATCGGCATACCAACCACTTCCAAGTAAACAATCAAGCGAGAGTTGGATGGTTTCACGACTCTTGCCTAGGCTAAAGTCATTAGGGTACCATTACCTCACCCACTTATCCTAAATTTTAAGGTGTGTTCTTTTAAAGTGATGCATGACAATAGGAATGCATGCTAAAACAGTAAAGGCAAGAAAATAAACAAATAAACATAAAAAAAACAAAATAGAAATAATAAGACAAAAACCAAAATATAGTCCTAAAATTCCTGGTGGAGTCGTCATTTTGTTGCACCCGATATCACGATTACCTTTAAAATTCTCATGGAAAAAGAACATATATCTGACATCTTCTTTTTAGAGGGGAAAAAGGTCTGGTTTAAGGAGTCACCACCTATTATTACGGTCACTAGGAATCCTAATTGATTAACAAATATTATATAGTACGAGATTGGTTACGCAAAAGGAAATATACTATCAGCCCTTAAGCGTCCTACCTTAAATAGGCTGCATTGCTGATTTTGTCTTAAATTGCTAAGGGTTTGTTTTGTTCTATATTTTATGGTCCACTTATAATATTCTTAACTTTGGTGTTAGTGAATATTCGATTACGAATACTTCCAACTCTGTCGTTGATAAATATTACTTAACCAAAAAGTATGGTATTTTTTACTCTGACGCCAATGAATAAATCAGTGATTTGGATTTAAAAGCAAAACATATCTTTTTATTATATTTTTTTAGAAAAAAAGGTTAGACATATATTGCATACCAGGTTTGCATTTCATAGTAAAAGTCTACAGCCTAAATATGTAGTGAAGTCATCAAAAAAAGAAATATAACAAACCCGCAAATAAAAAACAAATCCTCAAATTATTTTAGAATTTTCTGATATTCTAAAAACTTGGTTGAGTAGATATCAAAATAATTAAAAATAAAATTAAAAAAATATATAAAAATATATTTTACAAAATACACTCTTAGCTCAAAAAAAAAAAAACTAAAGTTAGTTGGGCGTAGGCCTAGGCCAAGCTCATTGTTTTGCAGTTCCTTTTTTTTTTCTTTTTTTGGCACTGGAGGCTGGTGTTCGGCTAGGGGTGAGAAAAAAACCGATAAACCGATTAAACCGAGAAAATCAGAAAAAAAATAACTGAAAAAACCGAACCGAAAAAAAACCGAATTAACCGATTAAAAAATCACAAAAAAATTCCGGTTCGGTTCGGTTTTGGTTTCTAAAGCCTAAAACTGATTGAACCGAACCGGTTCAACCAACCAGCACTTAAAAAAAAAACAAGTATAAATACAATGTTTTCTAACCCTAGACTAACATTCAGTCGTCACCCCCCCTCTCCCTTTACTCTCACTTTCTCCCCTTCCTTGCCCCCCCTTCTCTTCTCTGCATCTCTCTCCCTTTACTCTCACTTTCTCCCCTCCCTTTACTCTCTGCTCTACTTTGATTTTCCTCCCCTTCTTTATGGATTTGGTTCCTTTGGGTTTTCTTCGGATCTTAGTTCTCCTGTCGAGTCTATGGTTGGCTCTACTGAGACAGAGAGCGATGAAGAAGATTACTTGGCTGGGTTAACTCGCCAAATGGCTCACTCCACCCTTAAAGATGATTTCAAGAGAAACGACCTCCCTTGCTGCACCAAAAAGACTAAGGTATTGCTTCCTTTATGTTTCTTTTTAAAGTAGGACAACCTGCTGGTTTTTGTGATTATGTTTTTTGGGGCTAATGTTCGGGTCTTGGGTTTTTTGCCTGATTTGCAGGGTTGAGTTTTCTCTGGATCGCCTCAATCAACGCTATGTGCAGTTGGACGCAGGTGAGGTTGTAGACAAGGGTCTAGCCATGGAAGCCCGAATGGGTCTTCACCTCCAGTAACTTGGGATCTGCTATACGAGGCTGCAGGAGAAGTAGAGAGGACCATTGGGTTTGAACCGGTTTGGAAGGGAAAAAAACCGAACCGAACTAAACCGAAATTAATCGATTTGAACTGATTTTCGGTTCGATTCGGTTAAAAAAAATAATTTCGGTTTGGTTGTTTATTTTGGTTCAAAACCGGACCGAACCGGAAATGCTCAGCCCTATGTTCGGCTGAGGAGAGGAACTCTTGCTGGAGTTTACGGGGCTGCTGCTACTGTCAGCTGGAGGTTGGTGTTCGGCTGAGGAGAAGAACCCCGGCTGCTGACTAGAGTTTACAGGGGTGCTGCTCACAGTTGAAAATACAACTTGATGTTTTCAGTGGAGATAGGGTTGCTGTTGCGAAGGAGAGCTTCTAAATTTTGCTTCAATGGAGGTTGGAAGAGTGCATGAGTACCGTGCTGCTGCTGCTATTACTGCTCACAGTGTTGTCGCTGTCATTCATGGCTGAAACAGGAGATAACGATGGGGCTGCTGAAGACTTTGCTGATGTAGCTCTCGTCCACCATGCTGGTGCAGAGCTGCTGCTGGAGGATGATCTTCTACAACTGTTGCTGCTTTGTGATGTTGGTGTTGCTCTAAGTGCTGGCCCGAAGAGAAGAAGTTGCTGCTGGAGCTGAATTCTGAGGAAAGTCCTTCTCTGTGCTGAAACTGCCTACGGTTGGAGCTGTTGGAGTGGCTGAGGAATGCAACCACTGCTGCCCACAGTTGAAAAAATGATGAACGTTGGCCAGAAAACGAACGTTGAAGCTTGCTGGCAGAGGTGAATATTGAGGGTTGTTTCTGGGTTGGAAGTATTTGACAGTGATGGTGAGAGGGAGCCGTGAGGGACAGGAGACGGTGCTGTTGCTGGTTGAGTTTTGTCAGCTGCGTGGTCTGTGGGGGGAGAGGAAATGCGGGTGTCTTTTGGCAACAAAGAGGAGAAAAAAAAATGTGTATGGCAAGATTCTGAAGATGGGGGGACGGCAGTTGGGAGAAGAAGGTGAAGCACAAAGCCTTTTGTTGGGGTGGCTGTGCACAATGATGGTTTAGGGTATTTTGTGTTGTGAAGCACCAAGTCTTCGGTTTTCTTGTAATGGCTCCTCTCTTTTTTTGTATGGGATCTGTATTTATATTACAGTATTCTAATAGTATAAGAGACAAACTCATTCCTTTTTATTAAAATTAAATTTGATAAATAAATAATTATCATTATCTTAATGATCTTTTTAAATTGAAGATTAGAAGAGAATGTCTAAAATACATTATAGTCCATAATTTTCCTACAAGTTGACAAATCACACCTTTAATCAGAATCAATTCTTGATCTTTTAATTTTAAATTTTAATCTTTTTAAAATTAAATTAAAAGCAAATGGATCAAAGTCAGGTTATAACATAATCAACAAATTTATATCTGTAAGTAATTATGTCTATAAAAATAACAAGTCATTGTACTTATTGGTTTTTTTTTTTTTCTATTATAACTCCTTTGATATATATCAAGGGAATATTTTTATCGGTGTTTATCTAAAGATACGTTGATGACATATTCAGTCAGAAAAATTAAACGCAATATACTGACTAAAATACTCTATTAGTATGTTTGTTTGTATTTGTTAATTTTTTGATAGTGAATATCCATTACTGCATTATTTTTTTATACGTACAAAAAATATATGTTTTCAATCTAAATTTTTTATTCTTAAAATTTTGTGTGATAAGTTGATTTTCTTTACTGTTTTTTTTCGTTGTCCTAAATCAATGTCAAACTATTTGCATACAAAGTTATGGATATATTTATAGTTGTGTTAGTTTTTGTGTTTCATAAAATTGTTTTGATTATAAACCTCAGCTTTGAAATCATAGATGTAAACGTGTTTGATTCAATTTTCATTTTCATGTAAAGGCGAAATTCTGAACTTCTAAATTCAAATTCGAACTCATGCTTATGCTTTATTTTAAATTAGCTTTAGTTTTTCAAATTAAGACTCACACTTTTTAATTGCAAGTTTTGAATTTGAAATTGCCTAATTGATTGCTACTTTATCTTTTAAATTCATGAAAATTGGCTTTTATGCATGAGTTCTGGATTTGAAATTACTTGTTTAGAGTTGTTAGATGTAATCTTATGAGTAAAACCAATCTATCCTAATTTTTTTCATTTTCACAGCTTTGGTCTGAAACTTAATAATTAAGGTTTGCATACAATTTTTATTTTTATTTCATATTTGATTTTTTCTGCAAAATTTTCTTTTAAATTTTTTGTCTGAATTTGTTTTATTTTATAGTATTCACATATATTGTGATTTGCATTCATGTATCAAAGTTCTTTTTGCATTTATATATCTTTAAATCCTTTTGTTTTGTCGTTTGCACATGTTTCATTGTTTTTAAAAGTTTAGTTATATGTTTTTGTGGAAATATAAAGTGTTATATCTGCATTAACCATGAAAATATTTTGCTTGTATTGCATGGATGTATATAATTAAATAAAACAAATTGAGGGATGGAGGCCGATAACGATATTTTATGTGAGTTCTTGTCGTGGTTTCTATTTAATTCTATTTAATTGAATGTGAAACCCTAGTTCTGAAAACTAGAAACTTGCTTGTGTATTTGCTAAAATGCTTGTATGCTATTATGTTTAGTTATTTGTTCACACTATCGAGTCCTAAGGCAGTAAGGCTACCATATTCTCAAGGATGAGATATATTTTTTGTTTCTTACTGCACTATCTATTTATTTATCTAAAATAAATATCCCGCGATTGCATTTTCCCTTGCTTATAATTACCCTTAATTTTTTTCCCCTCGGTGATTATGTTCCCTGGTTATGTCTCTCGATAATTATACCATGGATATATAAATAGCTAATATATGTTTTTTTGTTTTATTCTAATTGATATATATAGGCCCACCAAGTGTAAATAGCGGCCTTTG
>Ga0307507_10011776_pt1 | contig 10958 bp, 10 predicted proteins | sample 7_EM_MG_FD_207223 | JGI IMG/M metagenome (GOLD analysis project Ga0307507, IMG submission 207223) | Populus trichocarpa ectomycorrhiza microbial communities from riparian zone in the Pacific Northwest, United States - 7_EM | ecosystem: Host-associated > Plants > Roots > Unclassified | place... | reverse complement strand
GAACTTATTTGTCTAGATTGCCAGCTCGGGGACATTAGAAGACCAGCTCGTATATAAACTTAATAAAGTAATTCACAATTTTAGCATTGATCATTCAATTAATGGTATTACGGTACTTGTTTTTTTTTTTCAGGAGATGACTCTTGAAGAGTATGAGAAGGTGCTGGAAGAGAAGAGGAAGGCCCTGCTGGCACTTAAGACAGAGGAAAGAAAGGTGGATACCAGAGAGTTTCAATCCATGCAACAGATTTCAAGCAAGAAGGAAAACAATGATGTCTTTATTAAATTGGTAAAGACTATTGTGCGTTGTTGAAGCTTTTAATTTTTCCGTTTTGTTTTATAAACCATCATCAGTGCTTTGAATATTTTTGCAACAATTTTCTATATTCAAGGGCTCTGACAAGGATAAGCGAAAAGAGGCATCTGAGAAAGCTAAAAAGGTACCTATGTTTGCCTATATTTCTTTTCCTATTTTTCATATGTTCTAGCATATAAGCTTTGGGGAACACCCTAACCAAATATCTTTGTTCTCCTAGACATCTCCTTTCAGTTTGTCATCCTTTTAGTTTTTTGTTCATGCTTATTCGTTCCACCTGTTCATTATACACTTCTTGTCTTTGCTGATGATTTCTGTGAAAGAAGCTTGTCAGCAATGAACTTGTGCTACTTTTATGTCGTAACAGGTTCTTCTATGCATCACTTTTCAGCTCATGTGGACGAATATGAACATTTGTACATCTTGTTTGAACCACTGGGGAGTTACTTTTGATATCTATTTCTGAACTGGATTACATCAGTGAGATTTTTTTTATAGAAAATGGAATTGTTTTATTTTTTGCCTTTTTAAACCTTGTTGTCTCTACTATTGGGATGGGAACATTGCTTTTGTACATCTTATCGTTGTGACCACTGGGGATTTACTATTGATATTTATAAACTGTTGAATGAGTGGATTTTTCTATGATCTGGAATTATTTTTTTAAATCTTTCCGTGTTTGATCCATTCTTCTCTCACACGCCATTTAATTTGTAGTCTTGCTAACCATCATACTAACTGCTGTGATGATTGTAGTCTGTCAGCATTAACGAGTTCTTGAAGCCTGCTGAAGGGGAAAGGTACCATGGGTCAGGTGGTCGTGGTCGGGGACGTGGCCGCGGAGCAAGAGGGTTTGGCAATAGAGATGGAATCAGCAACGTGCCAGCCCCTTCCATTGAAGATCCTGGACAATTCCCTACCTTGGGTGGCAAATGAGATCTCTCCAGAACCGTTGTCCATCCAATTTTGGGTTCCTTTAATCATGCACAGGAAATGATTAGAATAACGTGGTGTTTCCTGTATCAAAAGATCTGTTTAAATTTATGCTTTACTATGTATATTTCAGGCGTTTCATCGGTTCCCCTGTAGTCTCATGATGGTATGCAATCATCTCATCGAGAACATGGGGAACTTGAAACGAGTTATTTATGACTAGAAATTGCTGCTCAGTTTTGTTTTGAAATAGATGAACCCTTCTTTTCAAGAGAAAAAAATATGAAGTTTTGCATCTTTCTAAATGCTATACTGTACACGTCATTTTATCGAGTTTGTGGATAAGTCCGTGGTGAAACACCATATCAGGACATGAAGGCCACTGGATGCGAATGGACATTTTTATAGACGTGTTCAGATACGAGTGGATGAGTTGTGGATCCGAGATTCCAGGGCAGCCATCACTGAACCGCCATAATTGTGGTAGGTTATTGATAGTTAAATAATTTTTGCTCTTTGTATTGGGGTTTGTATATAATTAGGTTTTTTATTCATATTGAAACTTGTTTTTTATTTATTTTATATGTCAAAATCTATTTTATATAAGTTTAATCAAATATAACTTTTAAACAAATTATTTAAAACTGTAATTAAAAATGTTATTTATTTATTTTTAAATTGCCAAACATTGTTTATTCAGCTCATGTTCTGCTGCGGGTTGAAGCAAGATGTTTTTTACGTTGAAAAGATGTTTTCTAGTAGTAAAAATATTAATTGTGAAATCAAAATTTAATGTGTGGGGAGCTCTTTAATTTATTTTATTTAATTATATGATACTATTTTTTTTTATAAGAAGAATAATAATTTAAATTTTATTAAAATGAACTAATTTGATAGTACAAGTCTTTTTTTTAATATTTTTCTTATTACTGTCTTTAACTTCACAAAAATCTAAAATCATGTTCTATGTTATTTATTTAATAAAAACCAAAAGTAATAAGAAAATATGCCCAAAACAATTTGAATGATTTAGAATAAGGATTAATAAATTATATCCTTTTTTTCATCACCGAAATTTATTTTGAAAATAAAATAGCATTAAGCATGTTTTAATTAAAAAAAATAACATTTTAATAATTTTGATATGATGCGTATTTAAAACTATAAAATTAATATAAGGCTTGAACGTTTATAAAGGGAACTCTTTCATATTATCGTTTGGCCTAGTTTACCATGTTAGTTGTAAAACCTCTTGATATATGTTCTTATCTAACTCGGCTTTAAAATTAAATCGTAAAATAGTTGACCTGATGTAACTTAATTGTCTTTGCGAGTCCAAAAGCAACTTATACAATTTGTAAAAACATGATTTGACTACAAAAAATCAAGATGACATCTTTTTTTAATATTAAGATAAAAACATATTAGGTTAACTTAAATCAATATGAGTTAACGTGTCAAATCTATTGCTTAGGTTATGAGACTATAATAATCTCACTGCAAATCAAAATAAATCATGAAATCTAATTCTCAATCAGTCCAATGTTGAAGGATGAAATTGAAAAAAAATTAATTAAAAATGATCTAAAAGGTGGCGCGAGTTAGCCTATTAAACCCGCGATCCGGGTCATAAGATAAAGATAACCCCATGAAAAATAAATTATGAATTGCAATTCCCAACAAGGACAAGGTAGAAGGATGAGATTTAAAAAAAAATCAATTAAAAAAAGAACATAAAAAAACAACTTGAGTTTATCCTCCAAACCATGACCCAAGTTATTAGACCGAAATAACCTCATAGAAAAAAATAACTTAATTTAACCTAGATTAATCTGTCAAATCTTTAACTTTGATTGTGAGATTGAGATAGCCTGAGAGCAAATCAAAATAAATTATGAAACTCAATTTTCTATCGTCTTTGTCAAACTCAATGTAAAATGATGAAATTTAAAAAAAAACTATAATTAAAAAAATACACAAAAAACAAGTGAAAGTCAATATGAGTTAATTCGTTAAAAATTATTAGTGGGTCATGAGGTTAGGATCACATAATTAGAAGAAAACCAAAACAAATCATGAAGACCAAATTATCAATCAAACACAATATTAAATGAGGAAATTGTGGGGCGGGGAATCAATTAAAAAAAGAAAAATAAATAAGTCAATTGGGTTAACCCGTCAAACCAGCCCAATAAAAAACAAATCCAATATTGAAGGACCCGTGACCCGAGTTATAAGATCAAGATAACTTTTTATAAATAAAACAAAAAAATAACCCGATTTAATCGGAATTAAAATGCCAAAACCTCTGACCTTTATCATGAGAACAAGATATCCTTATAAAAAAACAAATAAAAAGATTACAAAACTCAATTCCTAATCGCGTTAAGCACTATTTTCAGTTCATGAGGTTGAAATTACATGATAAAAGTAAAGAAAATAATAATCATGAAATCTAATTCATAATCAATCCAGTATTAAATAATGAAATTAAAAAAAAAACTCAAGGTAACTTTTCAAATCCACAATTTGTATTGTGAAAGTATTATAATTAAATTAAAAAAAAATATTAAATAAAAAAAATATCATCAATAAAAAAAATAATAAAAGAAAAAGAAGAAGCAAAGCTTAAATAGTGATTTGTAAGAAGGTAAGCTCCTCTTTCAGTTTATAGTTAATTAATTAATAATTAATGAGAAGGGGACGTGTGATTACAACTTGCAAGCTGTGAATGTTGCCGGTTAATATTATCGGGATTTGGCATCTTTGGTGGTGGTGTTTATATATATATAAATATATAATATTTGAGATAAATTATTTCAATATTTTTTTCTTTTGAGATTTCTGGCTAAACAATAGCACCTGTAATGCTAATTTATTGAAGTAATTGATTAGATGTTTTAAGAAAATACGTTTGAGTTTTAAGAACATTAAAATTGATTATTTTTTAAAGTAATTTTAGATAATTTTAATGTAATAAAACCAAAATCACTAAAAAAAAGTTTAAAAATATCAAATTAATAACTTTTTCATCGATAATTATTTTTTTAAAAGAGATATCTATATTATATCATCAAATTTTACAATATCCCTGAGTAGCTAATGATATTCTATTACTTACTCTCTGGATCCACTTTAAATAAAAATAGATACAAGTATGAGAGATAAATTATAATATTGAGGAATTTACACGATTCGTTAATAAATTGACATTTCACATATTAATTTATTATTTGTATTTAATTGAATTTTATAAGATGATTATCCCAAATCACAATAATTTTCTTTATAATTTATTATTTTTTAATTAAGCATTACCTTTTCAACATTGATTTATCGGCTTTTAAGCTAGGAGTTTATATAAATTCTAAGTGAAATAAATTCTTATTATTTCTGGTGGATTATTGATTTTATTTCCTCTCTCCTTTTATTATTATATTTTTTTTAAAATAAACCAAATAAATAATTAATAGATATTATTATTTAATTCTTGATCATCATGAGATTTTTAACTAAACATGATTAATTGCATGTTTCGGTCATATCCATTTCACAATGATTTTTGGTAGTGTTTGATATTGTGATAATAATTGTTTTTTAAAATATTTTTTTATTTGAAAATATATTAAAATAATATTTTTTTATTTTTTAAAATTTATTTTTAATATTACCACATTATAATAATTTAAAAATATCTAAAAAATATAACTTAAAATAAAAAAATATTTTTTTTAAAAAAAACGACAACATCACTGTAACAAACACTCCCTTGATACTGTATATGGAGCGGTTCGCTTGTGTCCAAAGGATTATACGGTCCCGAAAGGTCCGCATATCTTGGTCGTCGTCATCATCATCATATATATATATATATATAAAGATTAAAGAGGCTTGTTTAAAATCCAATCAAGTTTTGATATTTGGCCCACTAATTTAAAAAACATTAAAGCTCAAGGCCAATCCAAGCCTTCTGTCTAATGCTATTTATATTTGTTTTTGCTTCCTCTTTCTAATTCTACCTTACCGCTCTCCTATTGTTTTCTTCTCGCGCTAACAGTCACCGACGAAAAAACCGGTCAAGAGACATCTCAACTGTGAATCGCGATTACTTCGACGGGGAATCATCGGAATCTGGAAGCCTCTCCTTCTATAAACAATACATCACGACCTGACCATGAATCCAGAGTAGTAAGTTACTTTTCTAACAATAATCAATTACATCAAACACTTGTTAGGGTTTTTATTATGGACTGTTTAGGGTTTTTATTTAATCTCATTATCTGTTTTTGGATTGGATGCTGAAATTCGGTTTCCAAACCCTAGAATCACAAGCTCTCGCTGTAGATCCAAAAATTTTATGTGTTATGATCAACTAATCGGCCCGATAAAGATTAATTAATTGGACATAATTGAATATAGGCTCGATACATTGTGTGTAGCTTGATTGATTTGCATGTGTTTTCCAATTATAAATTTGAGCTATGATGAAGGTTTTGGGCTACAGGGAAAGGCGCGAAAGCATTCAGGATGGAAATTTTGTAGTGTGTATATTTTAGATGCGTGCAAGATTGCATAGTTGTGGCCAACGTTGTGTGACTGGAAAGGAGGAAGGGCTCTTCTTATAAATATATTTAGAATTTTGCATGATTGTTGTAGATGAATTTTTCGATCTTAATATGTCAATATGGGATGGAAGAAACGACATTGAATTTATTTATTTATTTATTTTTGACGTTTTTCATTGACTTAGTCTGTAATTGTCGTCAGCAACAGTGGTGATGGTTCTTGTTGGGGGCTCCTGGTTCCTGGGCTATTTCACCTTTGCAACCTACATTTTGATGGAGCTCTAATTTTTCTTCTGTTCTTTTGCAGTGATTATTTGTTCAAGCTCCTTCTCATTGGTGATTCTGGTGTTGGCAAATCCTGTCTTCTTCTAAGATTTGCTGTAGGTCTAAAACTGTTTTCATAGTGAATATTTGTATTGTGTGTATATTTGGTTTATTAGTGCTTATTTCTGTGATTTTTATTGGACAAAAAGTTTACGCACTGATCATAAGAAATTGAAATGTTACCACCGTGGAGGAAATAATATGCCCTTGCATTGTTTTATTCTCTGTGGACACATGCACTTGATTTTTGTTGAGTTGTTCTTTGTGGTTGCATCTCTTACATTTGAGAAATCTATAATTTCTATTATGCAGGATGATTCATATATTGAGAGTTATATAAGCACCATTGGGGTCGACTTTGTAAGTTAACAGTACAATGCACTCCATTATGATTCTCATTGACAAAGTGATGACTGTTGTACCATATCACTGATTTCATTTTTTCTTCCTTTGCAAGAAAATACGTACCGTGGAGCAAGATGGGAAAACCATAAAACTCCAAATCGTATGTGCTTTGTTTTTGTGGACATCCATTTTTTGGACTGCCATATTCTTTATTTATCACAATATATATTGCTGATGGAGCCTTGGACTTTTTTTGATTTTTTAGCACTTGGTGTGACCTTGTCATAGTTTCTCAGCGACTTATTTAATAGTTTGATTGCATTTTGTTTGACATTTAGTGGGATACTGCTGGGCAAGAAAGATTTAGAACAATTACCAGCAGCTACTACCGCGGGGCACATGGTATCATAGTGGGTGATCTTTCTCATCTATTTCTCTTTGTACTTTGATTTCACCTGGTATTTATCTTTTTAACATATCTCTTCATGGGTGGCTGTTGTAGGTTGTTTATGATGTGACAGACCAAGAGAGCTTCAACAATGTCAAGCAGTGGCTCAATGAAATTGATCGATATGCTAGTGATAATGTGAACAAACTTCTGGTTGGAAACAAGTCTGATCTCACTGCAAATAAAGTAGTGTCATACGAGACAGCAAAGGTAGATCTATTTTATCTCTATGTAACGAACTGTTATCAGCTGGGTATTGACATGTGTATATTTGTGCTGATCAAAATTTAGTTATTGAACTAAACTCCATTTTCTTTGTCATTTTTAGGCTTTTGCTGATGAGATTGGCATACCTTTCATGGAAACTAGTGCAAAAGATGCCACTAATGTGGAACAAGCTTTCATGGCCATGGCTGCTGCAATCAAGGATAGGTGCTGTTCTGTTATTTTTTGTGTAAACATTGAACCCCTCTTCTCTCCAAAAAGAAAAGAAGTCATGTCAGACGAGTCTAGACGTAGAATCTTATTTGCCTCTCTAGTTTTTCTTGCGTTTAACTCATAGATTAAAGAAGTCTTTTGGTGGAAAATGTTGCACAAGCTGAAGTAATTGCAATGGTCAGATTTGCTAGCCTATTGGACAAGTCGGTAAATGGCTTATTTGCAAGTGTGAACTGTGATTTGGTTTGGTGAACCTTTTTAAATCAAACCCTAGCTAGGTGATTAAACGGAGATTAAATGCAAGATTGTATTTAAATGAACTCTAAATATGTTCAGTTTGATCCAAAATACCAGAAAAAACGAGCAGTAAATTAGATTTTCTGGTTGATAGATATTTGCTGTATTGGGTGTGTTTCTTCTATGGTTCATTGGTGCTCCAGTTTAAGTTGGATTAAGCTAATTGTCATATCTGAAATCAGTGCGAAGATGTTCTAGAATGTAGTAAATTTCTTAATTTTGTCTTTGCTTGCCTATTTGTGCACTTGCTTGCATCTTTATGTAACACACCTCATACTTTACGTTTCCTATCAATCCAGAATGGCGAGCCAACCCGCCATGAACAACGCAAAACCTTCAACTGTGCAGCTCAGAGGACAGCCTGTTGAACAAAAGGGAGGCTGCTGCTCGTCTTGAGCCAGTAGAAGTATTGATGAGTTTTCTGTGCCTTGTCCATTGGCTCAACCATTACCTGTAAGAGACCTTTTCTTCTTTATTCTCATGCACTTAAAACCTGATTTGAAGCCGAACAATGTTATTAATTTCCCTCCTTTTAAGTTTCTGTAAACTGTTTCAAGGTCGGTTATTTAAACACATTTGGGCTTGTACAAAGTAGTAATAGTATTCCACATTGTTCCTCATGTGACCCATTCTTTTAAACCACGTGTCTTTACTGTATGTTTTCAGTTCTGTGGTTAATTTTGCTGTTTATTCAAGTGTGGATTCAAGCACATGAATAAATGAGTATGTTTCTGGCCATGATATGGGCTACTTCAACTATTGGGATGGATGAAGTTTATGCAAATGGCCGTTGTCCAATTTTATTTCCAAACAACCGAGTCAGAAATGAGGATGGAGGAGGGATTCTAAAGTAGAGGGGAATCTGTAGGACGAAGCAGAACTTGTATACAAGATTGGGAACTCTGGTATAAATTGCACATAGGTTCAAAATGAAAATACTATCTGAGGTGATTTTCTCCCTCAGGAAAAGGGAAACTGGATCATCCTTGGATATCTCTGGCAGAGTGGTACTATCTTCCTCGTGTTGTCATGGAGCTTGCTTCAAATAGAGGGGTAGCTACTTACTGGCATGAGCCAGGTGCCTGCTCAGAAGCTGGCGATGTTTGGCGATTTGGGTACAGCTCGATGCTAACCTAGTCCCCAAAGTTAAAATGAACAAAGAGGTAAATGATGTGAAAGATGAAGATATGGTCCTTGGGCTCGGTAACGATAAGCTAGGATGGGGAGTTTCGGTTTTATGCCGACATTGTTTTCGACACGCTGATACAGTGGTTAATTGTTAAGGATCAGGAGGAAAGGGGAACTGAACTTAATGTCCGTCATAGCATGGATTAGTAATAGGATCGTCTGAGGAGCTAACTAGGTCAGTCAGTATACTTCAATTTCAGTCGATTTAGGAATTGAACCTGTTGCTAAGAGGCCACTACTAAGGCCCCAAAGATATTATTAGCCAATACTAGAACGATTTTCTTATACAACTTCAACGTAAACCTAATTGAGAGGGGCGAAAATGTTAGCATAAGCTATTTAAATCATGACTCCGTCCACCCAACCCCACCAAAGCTCGTCATGTTAGGGCCTGGGATCGCAGCATAACCCCCTTTTTTTTTAGACGAATCGCAAGCTGCATAATCGCATACCAGGTGTGAGAAACGTCCGACAGATCCCACATAAAAATGCAAAGCAAATTACCCTTAGACCATACCCTGCACCAACATGGGCTCCATCAAAGCTCAAGAATCAAAATACAACAAGTAAAAATAAAATCCACTCCATCGACTCCATCCGACTTGTCGCCTACCGCACCTTTATCTCAAGTCTTAAATATATATATATAAAATATTTTTTCTATAAATACCATCCAAAAAAAAAGAAGGTAAACCTTGTAATGAAATGAAAAGAGAAAAACCTTCCAGGGGATAAAACACAACCAGCATTTCAGTTTTACTCATCAAGGCCAGATGATGCCATGCCCAATAAGCAAGAGACTTGGGCTGAACCCATTAAAGTCAGTAAGATTTGGGCTTTAAGAGTCGGTTCCCGTGACCCATCGCAGAAAGAAAACCCTGCAGCCCTTTGTTCCGATTTTTAATCCTTTTTCCTCACAAATAAATGTAAGCGAAAGAAAGGAGAAAGATAAAAGGAAGGAAAAAAGCCATGGCAGCGACGGAGGGAGATAACGGAGAGTTCTACCTTCGTTACTACGTAGGTCACAGAGGTAAATTCGGTCACGAATTCCTGGAGTTCGAGTTCCGTCCAGATGGCAAGCTCCGATACGCCAACAACTCTAACTACAAAAACGACACCATGATTCGCAAAGAAGTCTTCCTTACCCCCGCCGTCCTGAAAGAGTGCCGCCGCATCATCTCCGAGAGCGAGGTACTCGTCTTCCTCCCTCTCTTTTTCTATATGGATGCTATCTCTTGTTTCGCTTAGGGTTTAGTTTATTTTTTCGGTCTCATTAATTAAATGAAAATAACAACCATGCCATTTTTGTAATTTGTTCGTTAGATGTTTTTATATTTCCGAATGCAGATTATGTACCTATATGTGATTGAATTGGATGCTGTTGAAGATGTGATTAGTTCTATGATGGTGTAAAAATTATAGTAAAAATGCAACACCCTTTTCGTAGATTTGTAATCCAAACAATTTTTTTCAACTCTTCGGAGCTGTTTCGAATTTGTAAGCAAATTCTGATGGAGCTTAGGGTTTTTGGTTTACTTGATTTGTAATTAAATAAGCTACGCTTTCGGTCATGATAAAAATCAATTCTCTTTTTTGCTTTCATTTTATGTAAGCTAGAAAATTACTTTCTGAATTCTGATTCGTTTTTTTGGTTTGGGAATGGGGCTTTTCTGTTCTGGATTTTGGTAGTTGCTCTGTGTAGCTTTTATTGTTGTTTGGTCCTTTTCATATATTTGAAATCATTGGTTTCTTTAGATTATGAAGGAAGATGACAACAACTGGCCAGAGCCAGACCGGGTTGGGAAACAGGAGCTGGAGATTGTGATGGGGAATGAGCATATTTCTTTTACTACATCAAAGATTGGATCACTTGTTGATGTTCACAGTAGCCAGGATCCTGAAGGGCTTCGCATCTTCTATTATCTTGTCCAGGTGATTGCAACTCATTGATTGTTTTTCATGCATGCTTTCTTTTACGGTTATCTTGGTTATGAACATGAATATCTCTTTAAATGTAGGAGTTTGAGCTTGTTTTTGTGCATAAATACTGTCTTTGTACGTTGCATTCTCTGTAAAAGAATTCTGATTTTGTGTTACTTTTGAA
>Ga0307507_10011775_pt1 | contig 10958 bp, 2 predicted proteins | sample 7_EM_MG_FD_207223 | JGI IMG/M metagenome (GOLD analysis project Ga0307507, IMG submission 207223) | Populus trichocarpa ectomycorrhiza microbial communities from riparian zone in the Pacific Northwest, United States - 7_EM | ecosystem: Host-associated > Plants > Roots > Unclassified | place... | reverse complement strand
AGCGCCATAGCCTAGAGGCTGCATGCGCAGTATTGTACATAGTATAATACAACGGATAAAAAAAAAAAAAAAAAAAACTATGTATTACCCATAAACAGATAGTTAAACAGAAATGCTAAACTAAACACTAGAACAGTATCTAAGGCATTATATTAATCACGCGTAGAATAATTAGGTATTATTATTATCAGTTATATAGTTTACATACAATACAACACCATAAGAAGGGATAGGCATATTACCTTTTAAGGCAAATTACGGGTACAAGCTAAGAATATTATTAATACTATAATAAGCGAAGAAAATAAGTAGCACAGCTAAGTAGAAAATAGAGAACTTAATAAATCTTTATGCACACCTTAAGGAAACAGCTAAACTAGTATAAGAAAGAATAAAAAGGTACTATAATGCTAAAAGATCTAAGGAACCAGATCTTAAGGAGGGAGATAGAGTATAGCTACTATATAAAAATTTTAAGAGTTAACAACTAAGCAAAAAGTTAGACCATGTTAAGTTAGGACCATTTACAGTTAAAGCAAAAATCTTAGAAGTTACATACAGACTTAACTTACTAGAGAAAATAAAGGTCTACCCTATATAGTATATCGCAATACTAAAGCCGGCACACGGAAATATTAAGCCACCAGTTTATAAGGCAGATATATATAGAGGACAAGAGGAAGACAAATAGGAGGTTTTAAAGATCGTTAGTTATAAGAACATTAACGATAAAATATAGTATAAAGTTAAGTAGATAGGCTATAATAAGACTACCTAGGAGCTACTAGATAACTTAAAAAAAACGCTATAAGAAAGGTATAGGAGTATTAAAAGAAAATAGGTTAGGTAGAATTAATAAAGAAGGATTACTAAAGAATAAACCACCTAAGGGGGACTTAAGAGGAGCACCTACCAATATATTTAGAGTTGTTTCCCTCTCTATTAGAAGAGAATCCGTTCTTTTATTGCTAAGTTCCTAAAGGCCTTATTCCACAAGTTTCCACTCCTTAGAATAAACCTTCTTATATACCTTCTTAAGACGGATTAATTAAGCAGACGTAGCCAAATAAGAATTAAGAGCATGTTGTTAAGTAGCGGCAGCCTCTTATTTAGCGTTATAAAAATAATAATGCTTAGCCAGCGCTATAGAGAGCTTGTTATTAAGCTTTGTAGCAGCAAATTAAACCTAGGACCCTAGCAGCAATTAACAAGGGTATTTAAAGACTGTTAAGAATAATAAAACGCGCATATTTAGCATTAGAAACTAAGCAAACGTTATAGGATAATTAAATATTCGCTTTAGTGCACTCTAAGTAGAAAGAGGGTTACTAAAATAAGGGACTTACTAACGCAACATAGACTAACCCCTCTTTCGCATAATAAGAATATGGAGATGGTATTATCTCACTAAGAGATAGTATCGTAGCAATAGTATAAGACTAGCGAATAGTAGAGGAAGAAGAAGGAGCCTTAGGTATAATAAGCAATAATATTAACCAAGTTAATTAAACGGATATTATACCTTTAGTAGACGACTTAAAGATATTAGGAATCTTTAAGGACAAAGATAAAGAGGAGGGAGATAGTATTACAGACACTTTAAGTATAATATTATAACTACTTAGAGAAGAGTTAAAAGAAGCTAGTTAGTTAATAAGGGCACGGTCTAAGATAGATCTAGTAAAACCATGTAATAAAGAATGGTAACTAAGGTCACGTAAGGTAATCTATGTGATCTATATAATCTATAAGATCTGTAATAGAGCAAATAGAGTAGACAGAGCAGACAAAGTAAAAACTTTCTTAGGCGTAAGGTTATATATTTAAAAACCCACAGTCCCTACCTAAATAGTTCCTTCCTTTATAGTGAATCTTAGAATACAATTGGAGTTAATCTATTAGGTAACTACTCCACCAGTTATTATTTGTTACTGTTATATTGTTAACCTATTTGTATATCTATATACCCAGCCTAATAACAAGTCTACCGTAGTTCCTGCTACAAGGCTTTATTACACTAGAGCTTAGATATTTTATTTTAAGGCCTCCTTATAGTTAGCAGCATTGCCTATATAGATTATAATTTTATATACTTCTATAGGTTTATAGGTAGCTTATCTTATAGCTTAGGGCATTATAGGTATAATAGCAGCAATATATATATATAACAACGGACCTGTAAACATTAGTCTGTTCTTTATAGCTATTATTATAGCCCTTTAGAGGGCGCTAATATTTATCCAGATTACCTTTATATCTTAGGTATATTATTTATAGGGTTTTTAGGTCTAAATAAGCTCTATTAATATAGTAAAGACTACCTAAAGGGTTGTAATTGCAGTAGTAAGAAAGGAGAGTATAGTAGTGTGCTCTTTATTTGCATTAAGAGGACATTTCTATAGTGCCTACTGGGTTTATTTTATGGCTTATATAGTTTAAAGAATATATTTCTAAAATGGGCACTATTTAATTAGGGTTATTAAGGTTAGGGGCTTATTTATTTATTATAATTTAGCTTTAGGAGCTATATACTAGAAAATACTATATATACTTCTATGCTAAATTAGGGTGTGTAGTATTAATAGAAAGGCTTTTTATAGTCCTTTAGAGCTTATAGAAGCTCTATTAGCCTGGTTTTAACAGTTTCTTTAGCAGGCAATTATATTATAGTTATTGTTACTAATTACCTATATAAACCTCTATATAACTAATTAATTACCTATATAAATGCCTATATATAGACTTTATAAATAACCATATATAATAATAATAATAATTCATTGCTTAACGTCCAATTCGGATCCCTATTGGGCCCACGCGGACTACTCCTTATTTACATATGGGGAGAAAACTCTATTTAAGAAAATAAGAAAACCCCGTAATCTATCTCCCCGCCTTTTGGGACTTGCCTACAAGGCGCCTACGAGTTACCTATGGTGCTCTACTACCTTACTTTTTGACCTTCTTGGGAACCACTGCTACCGTAACAAGCCTACGGACGCGCTAGTATCGCAAACTTAACTCTACTACTATAGAGTTATCAGGGGGCGCCTAATACTCGCCCCCTTACCTTCTATTACCATTTCCTTTATAACCCGAAACTGGTCTAGTATACTTTGGTTAATAAGCTACTAGGTGACCGCCTTAAGACCTTTTTATATTAAGAGTAGTGTATTATAGTTCTCTGTGCCAGCTACTAAGAGTATTACTTCTCGGTTAGTGTGTAAGGGGTATAATAGTATTACGTATTTTGGTGTCTATCTTAGCTAACTATATTCGCATCTTGGGCTACCTACTAGGACACCCACCTAGTAGAGCTAGTCTTTTAGTCCTATTATTTCTATTCTTAAGAGTGTTGCCATTATATTTTCTACCTTTGTTAGGCCTTCTTGGAGCCCTTAAGTATTTACCCCCCATAGCGTTAACTATACTACGGCTTGGGTTCTTCTTGCCTAAGACAGCCTCTGTACCTTTAACTCCTATGTGCCTCTTTAGTGTTGGTCTAACTAGTATTGTATTACGGTAGATGGTTTCCCGGCGTTCTTTTATGCTCTATTTTAGCTCCTTTCTCTCTCTTGCTGTTGTCTTTACTAACCTCTTATACGTCTCCCTTCCTTCTTTATATAGGCCTGGGCCCTAAAGCAGCACTATTCTTCTTTTACTTTCTTTACTTGTTTCTCTAATATATCTTCCCTACTTTAGGGTTGTTGGTTTGTTCTCCTATAGGGGGCCCTAGGGTCCCTCTATAGTTTATTTAGGCGTATCTTAATATACTTTATAATATTAGAGTTGCGTTTATTTTACGCCCTTTGCATTGCAGCGGCTTTAATATGTAGTTATAGGGGGGGAATATTGGCTTCCTTCTTAAGCAGTGCTGTGGCCGTTTGCTTATACCCTCCTATTATACTCCGGAGGCAGGCTATTTGGACCTTTTAGAGTGGTTTAAGGAGTAATTTAGGGGGGCCTTTCTTAGTTTCTCTAATGGCCCAAATACTAGACCTATATATTATAGTTAGCCGGACAACTGCTGTGTATAGTAAGCGTAACCTCTAGAAGCATAGTCCCTATATAGAATTAACGATTCTGGATAATGTAATATACTGTGCTTGGCCCTTACGGGCCGCTTATACCGCATATACGCTCTACTAGAGCTTACTATCTACCTATACTCCTAATACCCTTAGGCCCTAAACTGGTTGACCCCTAAAGCCTTAGATGTAAATTAAATGCTAGAAATCTGTAGATTGGTTGCGTTTTCTTATAAAATGGATTAGCTGGTATTTCTCTGGTGAGAATTGGACTTTATGTCGTCTTACCTATTCTATATAGGTGTTATGGGCTTTCTTTAGTGTTTTGTAATTCTCTGCGGCTATTAGCCCGTATATAATTAGATTTGTGTTATTAATAAAGCCTATCCCCTAAGTCGCCCCTTCCTTAAAGGAGTTAAGTAGGTTGCTTATAAAGAAAAGGAAGAGTATAGGCGAGAGGGGTGATCCTTATAGTATTTCTATTATAACTGTAATAGGGGGGCTCTAGTATCTGCTAAAGACTAGTAATGTTTCTTTCTGGCCTATAAACCCTTAAATAAATTATACAATCTATTCTGGGAAGCCCTTTGCCCTAAGGATATATAGGAGGCGCTTGTGGGGTATGTTATTATAGGTACTACTAATATCTAAGCTAAGCATTAATACTATAAAGTCCCTTCGTATCGCCTATACAGATTTAATAGTAGCAGCGAGTAGCGTAAGTGCTAATAGTATTAAGCGGTTCTTTCTTGCCCCTATTTAACTTTGTGGTAGTAGGGCGTGTTCCTTAGCTATATCTGCTATATACTCCGCTATTACCCTTTCTAAGATCTTACTAAGGATGTTTTCTAAGGCAATAGGGCGGTAGCTTTTTGGGGTTAAGTAATCTGCTTTACCTTCTTTTTATAGGACAACTGTTGTTATAGATCTTCTAAGTTATGGGTAGTAGCCTATAGTAAAGCATGCTTTGGCTATATCTATAAGCTAGGGTGCTATAAGTGGTCTATAGGTCTTTAAGGCCTTATTTAGAATTCTATCTGGACCTAGTACTGTATTATTTAAAAGGCGGCTAATAGTTCTAGCTATTTCCTCTATTGTTATATTGCTATTAACCTGTAGGCGAGTTACTGGTGTTTTACCCATAATATTACTAAGGTCTGCTGGAGCCGGTTAAGGGAAGAACCTTTCTATAAGGATCTTTGCCTTTTTATTATTATTATTAGTGGCCTATGCTTCCACTGCTCTTTATAGGGGTGGTAGGCATAGGTCTTCTACTAGGCGCCCTACCTTTTTCTTTACCTATTTTGCTATAGTCTAAAGGCCCTTATTATGGGGGAGGCTTAGGTTAGAAGTGTGCTTATTTATAAACCATCTCTAGTTGTTTCTTGCTTCTTTTTTTAGGGTATTCTTTAACTAGTTTTTTATGTCTTTATATTGTCTCTCATCTTTAGGGTTATAGCTGCTTATATATTTCCTTTTTGCTTGTTGTTGGCTGGTAATAAGAACCGCGTATTGTGCGGACTATGCGTGTTGTATATAGGGGCCCGGTTTTAAGACTGGGTAGTGCTCTTTTAGCCCATTTTTAATTACTGCCTAGATCCTTTTTAGTCTTTAGTTAATTTCCTTAGGGGTGGCCAATGAGCCTTACTTATTTAATACTAGGTGGATTTCTTCTAGGTCTTAAAGTTGTTGTTTAACTATATTAAGGAAACTATCTGTTTTGAGCTTCCTTATTACGTATCTTTTACTATTTGGTTACGCCTTAATATTCAGATCTAGCTATATCTAGATGGGGATATAGTCTAGGGTGAGTACCTATTTTTCTTTAGGGTTACACCTTTTGAGTCTCTGGTATAGGCCTTCGTCTATAAATATAAGGTTAATTATACTTCTGGCGGTTCCTTATTGCTATATAATTGCTCATAGGGGGGTAGCTAGCTTAAGGCCCTAAATATCTATAGCTCTTAGTAGGCACTTTATCTATTATTTAGTAGCAATATAGATACCCCCCCACTATAGGTAGTGGAGGTTTATGTCTTCTAATAGAATAGACTCTGTGCCTTTAATTTCTAGTAAGTTTATTACTGATATAATGTTCTCTATTTATGGGACCCCTTTGACTCTTGGGTTATATATAATAATAATTTATACTAGTCCCCTATATGTCTGGATTGTTATAACTGTAATATCTAGGTTAACTACCTGCTATAACTATAAGGACAGGCTAATAGCCTTGCTAATTATAAAACATATATATAGGAGCTGGAATCCTTAGGGGCAGTATGTTGATTATATATAGGTATTATAATACGGCTCTTATATAGTAAGGATATAGTATTTCTTTAGGTTTAGACTGTCTAGTAGGGGCCTTATAAGGCGGTGGTTTGTATTACCGCAGTTGTACTATATAATGGATAGGTGGTGGACCCTTAGTAGGGGTCCTTTGTCTTTCCTTTATTCCTCACTTCTTCTGTTTTCACTTTCTCTAGGATATTTAGAACTTTTGTCTCTTATATCTACACCCTAGTCGCTACTTATTTTATATGGAGCTTTCTATTTCTGTGTTTTGTGTTCCTACTAGCGCTTTTAAGTCTAAATCTATTATTAACTCTGGTTTTTCCCCTGATCTTACTAGTCGGCTATATGCCCTTTATGGGTCGGCTGCGAATATTATATTTGCCGCGTTAAGTCTAATTCTTAATTATCCTGGTCTTAAGCTTACTATAGCTGTCTATAAGGGTCTTCCTATAGGGCGTTCTCTCCCTTGTGTTCCCTGTGACCCTTAAGTCCCTAGTTGGTCTGGTAATATTATACGGCATTACTTCTAGCCTATTAAGGCTTGGGATGGCTGGCCTAGCCCCCTAGTATTAAAGGTAGGAAATACTAGGAAGGTACCTGTATCCCCCTAGCTTATTACCTATTGTTTCTATTTATATAACCTAGCGTGTAGTTATTCCTATAGCTATTAAGCCCTTACCTTCTATCTTCTATATTTAATATAGTCTTCTCTCTTCTACGCCTTATATGTGCTTTGGTAGCAGTTTACGTATTTTGTTTGGTCTTAATTTAAGCAGTGTCTTATATTATAGGGGCCTGTATAGTGGCCGTAGCACACCTGTGCTGTGTATATAGTTTGGGTATATCCCTATTATGCGCAGCGATAGTATTGTTCTAGGCGTAATCTATAGTTATAGAGCCTTGTGTTGTATATAAGGCCATTTATAATTATTCCTTTTTGGATAAGGAGTTTTTATATTCCTGGCGTGTGTATACTAATAATAAGGGAGCTATGCGTTCGGCTGGCGTCTCCCTAGCGAGTCTTTAGCAACCCTTATATCCTCTTATTATTCTTATTATATGCTTGGTTTGCATTTTCCTATTAAAGCTATTAGATTTGGGTAATCTTAAGACCTAGTATAAGGCGTTCCGTTTGTTTTACTATCTTGTATATAGTTGCTGTGTTATCTGCCTAGCGTCCCCTTTCTACCCTAAGGCTTATAGGAACCGCTAGGACTTTAACTAGGTAATCTTTACGGAGCACTTTTATGCTAATATGTTCTTCTAGCCTATCCCCTACCCTTATAGCTTGCTCTTTTGCTTATTAGTCCTTTAGGGTAACTCTAATGTCTCTACTCCTAAGGTGTTGGACTATAATAGCGTTATGGACCTTTTTGTGGATCTCTATAAGAACTTCTATTTTTAATTATCCCCTAAGCCCCTCTGCTTTTTCTATATTTGGTTATATTATAATTATATACCCGGTTATTGTCTTAAGGGGGGTAGGTTCCCTATGCTATAAAAGCGCAGCTACAGCGGCCTAGGTGCGGTTTGCTAGTAAGGAGGGTTTTTATTTATTTTTAATTTTACTTAGCCGTTAGAGGATTTAGTTAAGGGTTTACTAAAGGGGCGCCTAAGGTTTACTAGACTAGCGGAGCTATTCTACTAGCTATATTAGTTTGTTATAGCTAACGGTTACTCCTTTACAATTGTGGATACTAGACGCGTTTAATAGGCTTTATATTTTATTAGATACCTTCTTAATAGAGGTATTTCCGCTTTATAGTATGGTATTCGCCTGTTCTTGTTGTGGAGGGCCATTGCTGGGCGTGGTTCTGGCGGTCGCGCGCGAGTGCGAACCACCGTCGTTCGACGTGTGCCTCCCCTGTGATGCATGCATCTTAGGGGGATTCTCTGGGTGTTTTTTGGGGTTCTTTTTGGTTAGTTTTGGTCTTTTTAGGCTAGGTGCAGCAAGAGCTCCTTCGCGCCTTAATAATATATAATGGTAACCTTTAAATAACTATATATAGGTTTTATAAATATTTATATAATTAATTAATTAAATATCTATATAATTTTCTATATAATTATTTCTATAAACTCTGCAATTAATTGCTAGTATAAATATATATATCTATACGCCTATACGTCTGTATAAAGCTCTGTATAAGGCTCTATATAAAGCTCTACATAAAGCTCTGTATAAGGCTTTACACAAAGCTCTGTACGAGGCTTTGTAGAAGCTCTGCACAAGGCTCTACACAAAGCTCTGTACAAGGCTCTGCACGAAGCTCTATACAAGGCTTTGCACGAAGCTCTGCAGAAGCTCTACACGAGACTCTGCATAAAGCTTTGCACGAAGCTCTGCACGAAGCTCTACAGAAGCTCTGCACGAAGCTCTATACAAGGCTCTACCTAAAGCTTACCCCCTTCTATAAAGCAAATCTATACCTACTAATAGTCCTTAATTATTATTTAAAGCTAGCCTATAAGTTTAGGTACTCTAGCTGCAGTAAGACGAGGGCGGCGGTAGTTATGCGACGGCTGCTACGACTTAGGAGCTTCGGGCGCGATAATAAGACAATTAATTGGAATTAGGCAAATCGGGCAACGTAGTCTTCTTTGCCAGGTTTAATTTGGTAATTCTGGTCATTAGGAATAGCTTAGGGAGCTATAGAAGTTAAGATAATTTGGCTTAAAGTAGGTATATATGGGCCCAAATACCCCGCGCGGGACTAATAAAAATCCGAACTGTGTACCAGACCTTCTAACGAAGGTCTTGCCAAAAGCGGTTAGCGTATTGGCAAGCGAGCCTTGGTAAGAAGGTCTGGGAACGAGATAACCCGGGGCCAGCTAAGCCCTAGAGCTATACGCTAGCATTACGCTAGCTTACAGCTATAAAATAAATATTGTTAGTGTTATTGCATTTATTGCTATTAGGGTATTAAAATCCTAAAGGCCTCCTGGTAGGCTCCTAGCAGGCTTCCTAGCAGGCTCCTAGCAGGACTTTGATTTTCCTAATTATATAAATCGTCCTAAGTACTATCGGGTCCCCGCTATATTCCCAACAGCCTCTACACGTGCCTTTATATACCCCTTGTACACCTAAATACCACCTTTACCCTTCCTTCCTTACATCCTCCCTACTTAGGTAGGCACCAAAACGGTAGCCAGAGGACTGTGACCAGAACCAGACGACCGTCGCCAGAACCAGACGACCGTAGACCCAGACGACAACCATTCAAACGACCAGCCAGCGAACACCACGAACGATTCAATCGATCGATCGAATCGAACCAGAGCCTCGATATCAGCCCATCACCGAGTCGAATCGGATCAAGGCCTCCTAGGGAAGCACCCAGACAGCCACCGTTTGAATATAAAGCCAACGAACGCCTATAGAGAACGATTCGAATTAATACAATCAATCGGATCGATCAGAGCCTTGAATCGGGCTGACCCCTCCCCTAAATTAAATCAGATACTGACACAGAGGCAGGCAGGCACTAGGCCTAGTTAGGAAATCAGTACACGACCGGCAGATTATCGGGAACACCGCCAATCGACGACCTGGAGCCTCTGCGTGAGGTGTCCCCCTTCTCCTCAATCAATCGCTCGAACCCTAAGCGGTAGTCTCCCTAAAAAGACGCAGAGCTTCTATAACAGACACAGGCAGGCAGGCAGGCAGGCAGGCAGGCAGGCAGGCAGGCAGGCAGGCAGGCACGTAGGTAGGTAGGCACGTAGGCAGGCACGTAGGTAGGCAGGTACGCAGGCAGGTACGCAGGTACGCAGGTACGCAGGTACACGTAGGTACGTAGGCAGGCAGGTAGGCACTAGGCCTAGTTAGGAAATCAGTACACGGGCGGCGGATTATCCGGACCAGCCAATTGACAATTTAGAGCCTCTGCGTAATGCTCCCCCCTTCTGCTATATATACCCCTTTAACTACTATTAATTTAATATTTTAAATTTTAATTATTTTATAAATATTGCAGTTATAGGAAATATTATAAATATTATAGCTATTAGATATAAAGTAGCTAAAGTGGCTAAAGTGGCCCCGGGCTAGCGTAAAGAAGTATACATAAGCAGATTAATAGCATATGCACAGTTATATTTATATGGCTAAATCCACGGCTGAGTTATAATTACGCAGGCGAGGGGGCCCGTGCGTTTAGCGACTGTGGAGGTTAGTGCTGGCACCAATAAAATCTTATCTAGTACGAACCAATAAAATATCGGTATTGCCAATATTGGCAATGTTCGGATAATATTGCAATATTGCTTAGTATACTAAAATTTTATATTACACCTAAAGGTTATCCCCTATCTATATCTTACCTTATAAGAAAGCTTTTTTATAAAGCAGTAAGGCTCTTTTATAATGTAAGGCTGCGTAAAGCTAGTTATTTTAATTTTTTACCCAATATTGGCAATATTATATTGCCGATATATTTCCGATAACTGATATTTTATTGGTTCGTATTGGTTCGTATTGGTGCCAGGTCTAGTGGAGGTTGCCCTATGTCACGGAACCCCACCATAGGGGCCTCCATAGGAGAGCCCCGTGCTCTCGCGTATACCTCGCGTACAGCTTACGTCAGCTACGCGTAGGTATATCACCTCCTTACGCCCTCGACCCTTACGATCGAT
>Ga0307507_10011774_pt1 | contig 10959 bp, 6 predicted proteins | sample 7_EM_MG_FD_207223 | JGI IMG/M metagenome (GOLD analysis project Ga0307507, IMG submission 207223) | Populus trichocarpa ectomycorrhiza microbial communities from riparian zone in the Pacific Northwest, United States - 7_EM | ecosystem: Host-associated > Plants > Roots > Unclassified | place... | reverse complement strand
TGACTTGTAATGAATTGGCGGGGCTGAGTTAATGCATGGTATTATATTGGTAATTGGAAATGTCGGACATTCCGGATTTATGGTGGTAGTGGTAGCGATGGTGACGGGGGCACAGCACAAGCACGATACTGTACCGGCGGGGGTGGGGGAGGGCCCGGAGGGGGAGGAGAAATCTATACAGCGGTGTATCACTACTATAGTGGAGACTAAATAAACTACCAACAGACTACTTGTAGACTGGAGAACAATCCTAGAAAATACGCACTCCACAGAAGATAAACGACCCATCATACTGTGCCGTAGGAGGATGGAATTTCCTCTTCTCACCCACTGTGCAGGAGGAGGAGGGGGAAAGAAAACACCTCAATCAATCTTGACCCGAAGTTGAGGGGAAGAAAAGAAAAGAAAAAAGGAATATACACAGCGCGATATACAGTCGTGCACTAGCATAACGCGTGGGAAGAAGCAACAATGGTATGCATGATCTTCCACTCGAGTTCTTTCGGCACTTTTTTTTGGAATTGAATTGACAGGCACGGTACGGTAGCTGGACAAGCGAGCAAGAAATGTCCGAAAACAAGGGGCCGTGTATTTGAATTGGGGGGGGGGGGGGATCAGAGACGCAACTGATTTTTCGCCATATATTTCGTAAACCTTCCCCCCTTTCTTTTTTTTTTTCGGATACTTTCTTGACAAAATACCGTACACGTACTGTACAAGTATGATAGTAAGAGAAAAAAGAAAAAAGAAAAAAAAAAGAGTATTTGATGTGCTGGCTCTGTATAAAACATGGACAAAAATTTAATGATCTCCAGTGTAATTGCAGAGTATTATATTAAATTTTTAGGGTTATGGTGGCTTCGTTGGAGTTTGGGTACCGGTATCATAATGCTCGAAATGTCAGTGTATGATATGATATCATGTGATGGCGGAACTGGAACTGGGAGCTCTTATTGTACTTAGGGTAGCTGTGCTTCTAGGATATGGTATGTAACGTGACCTTGAGGTAGGGTAACTCCCTTCAGTTAATGTTATCCTGGCTTAATGCAGTAATTATTATCTAAAGGAATCGCCTAAGGCATGAAGAGGACGTCCTCATAATGCAATGTCATGCCAGAGAGACAAGTGGTATAGCAAGGCAGATCGGAAGGTAGGGAATGTGACCAGGTATTGCAACATAACTTAAGATGGATTGAATAGAATACAAGGAATACAAGAGGAAAAGTTATGTACTTCTGACTGGATGCAGTGCCTGCATCATGATATCTGATGCAAGATCTTTCCGTTGCTGATGCAAACCCACTTTCTATCATACCGATGGTATTATACACGCACGTGAGTCTAAGACAATGGGGTCTTATTAGAATGAGAAGGAAAAACGTTGAAAACCAGGTAAAGAACCGTTAGTGCTTACATGCCATACAAGTAGTAACACAAGCTATAGAAAACATGATCAAGTACCGGTAGTTATGGAAGGAAAGGCCTCGAGGCCCATGTGAAAGGCAGCAAGGATAAAGAATAAGAACCAGAAGGTTTGGAAACTTTTCTTTTTACGATATTAAGTATTCTGCTATCAATGTTCTTATACACCAAGGTATAATAAAAGCTTCCTTAAGCTACCGGTATGTGTCTCGTTGAGCTGCTCGGTACTATGTTTGTTTGTAAGCGTGTAGTTGAACTTCAAAGGTCGCTCAGTGTCTCTCCCCGAAGCGACGGGAACCTTGGCACAGTCACGCGGTAAGTCTCACTGGCCCCACCACACCCCGGGTACTCTTCCTAGAGTTCTAGTAATTAATGACATCTGAATTGCTTACTATTCCCCCTCCCACTTCGCTTCACAGTTTTGTTTCTTCCTATGCTTATTTGTTGTTTGATATGATCCGGCTGTGCGGTGCTTGTACGACCCTACGACACCTATCCCACATACCCCCCCCCATGTGCGTGGTGAAATGTGCTCGTGTAAGTCGGAGTTTTGATATGGTACGGTATGTACTGTACATGCTCTGCTTACCTCCATTCGCCCATACGGCGGATTTTTTTATTTTGAGCAGTCACTCGGGCTTACGAGTGATTTTGTGTGAATATAGACTCTGCTGTTTTCTTCTCCCCCTTCTCTCTTTTTTAATTTTTAATTTTTAATTTTTAATTTTTTTTTAAAAGAAAATAATAATAATAATAATAATAATAATCAAAAATCACTGAATTAATTTACGATACGCACAAGACAGTGCTCACTCATTGTATACAACCTCAAGCTATAACATAGGGACCAAAAGTACCATACTAACAAAGGGAAATCATCCTATCATACAAACTCCAACCAATCAATCAATTCCCATTTTCATCATCTCGGTCGTAGGATAACATAGCAAGTCCCAGCCATGTTTTGAGCATGTATGATATCAAGAAACCCTTAATGGTATATGTAGCCTATGCTTAGCTAGCCCTGGGTATCATACGGACCTCCGGAGAGGGGTTTTTGCTTCCGGTGATTTAGGCACAGGCCCCGGTGCCAGCCATAACACCTGCGTCCCACAACTTCCTATAATGCCTTAAAGACTGACATCTTTAAGCACTGTTTAACACGTGCCTATAAAGCTCCAACTCCAGCTTGTGAGGAGAACCACGATAGAACGTCTAGTGTTTTGCCTCATATTCACCTTCCTAATTAGGAAAGGTGAAAGGTGGGGTGAGAAAAATCGGCGGGGAGGAACTAACGTTACAGTGCACCATGTGGCTGATGAAGGGCTATATTATGGCCTCAATGAAGTTACTTTTTTTTTTTTTTGGTGCCTTTAATTCTCGCCAATCCCCCTTGTATTGTTATTATATCAACAGGATCTTGGTCCGATTCACTCCTTCACTCCTAAGTCTGAACCTCGATTTTCTTTGCTTCTGAAGAGTGGTCCTTTTCTCTTGATCCTATTCAGCACCACGGAGGAATGTCTAATCCAGGTTGAATATTGAGTGTTGCATGGACCCAGGCGCATGTCTTAAGCGCGTTGCACTATAGGCAGAATGGGCAGGACACGTGGGGCGGGGGGAATTGGTTTTTGTATGGTGCTATGGTAGGTAGGTAGGTGTCAGTAGGTGAAGGTGGAGTCACAGTGATGATTGTCGGGGTTGAGTATCATACTGGTTTTGATCTGCGTATGATGAAGGGATGCCAAAACCATTAAGCCGTTGATATATTGGTATCAGGTAGTCTATGATATTATGATACAGACTTCTAACCAACGCTACATTACTTTTACAGGTATCTCTGAGAAATAAGGAAGGGAAAGAAAAGGAAAAAGCACACGGGCGGCTTAGAATTTCCCGACAAGCAATTGCCCAGTAATTCCATGCGCGGTCCAGTAAATTGTGTTCCACAAGTTCTGAAAGTCCAAGGTAGAAGTGAAAGTATCCAGGAAGCCGAACGGGAGCATGGATGGGATCCAGCCTATTCATCGATTAATTATTGTAAGGTTCAAAAGAGCCCCTCCAGCCACTCAATTTTGGCAAGAGTGGAAGGCTTTTGGAATAAAATAGTTCACATACCTTGCGCAAGCTCTAGTGCCCATCCGTTAAGAATGTACTGCACCGCACGACCCTTTGGAAGGTGGTTCTGCGAGCCGGGCTTATACACTGTTGGCTCGATGTCACCGGGATAGAAGATAGATTGCTCGCCACTGAGAATTGTAAAGTAGTCGTGCGCGAGGTGGACACCGGAGTGACCTTCTGTTCCTAGGGGAGTGCCGAAGAAGATGAGGTACTCCGTGACGGAAGCGTGGAGGATAATCATCGAGCCCTGCGGTAAATGGTCAGCACCATATATAACCTTCCGGTTCACTACCAAGCTAAAGGAGACAGCAATTGCTATTATCAACCCAAGCGCCCTCCCCCGGGCAGGGAATTCCGAAGCTGATAGCTTGTCTCGAAAGTTTTCAAGGTTGAGTGAATTAAACGCCAGGGCCAAAAATAATAACCAAGTAAATAAACACATACCATAGCGCCACCAGCATTGCTACTCCCGACTCAGTATACGCCCAAACCCAAACCCATCCCAGGGGGAGGCAAAAACTCACTTGAAGAACCACGCATCCTTCCTCAAAGCATTGATATGCTTATCCCCGTACTCTGCCCTCAACGACATTTGCAGATCCTCCATCAAGAGCGTAGCATTGTCGGGAAACTTCTCGATAGAAGCCTGCGATAGCTGCTGCAGCCGCACGGGATCGAAAATGAAGAAGCGAGGGAGGATCGTGTCGATCGTGGAGTAGAGGATTGGCAGGAGCACGAGTAGACATACTATTACGCGCATTTCGACGGGAATTGGCTTGGTGCAGGGGTGGTAGTGGTGGTCGTTGGAGCCGTTAGTGCCGTGAGGGAGGAAAGGAAGGAAGGAAGGGTAAAATGAGGGAATGAGAGGAGAAGGTTGTTTTTGTTGTTGTGTACGGTAGGTATCGTAGATAGGGGATTTTTTTCTGAAGCTCAAGGTTGTATAGTATTTGTTGAGGTGCTTGGCTGCCGCACCGGGAGCGGCCTCACCCGGCAGCAACGGCTTTTGTCGCTGTCGTATTCGTATTCTTCTGCTAGATTGTGCTTGTGCTCTTTCTCACATCTGCTTTCTTTGCGTTAATCCCGTATTTCTAAGAGTTCCAGTACTACTGTGAACTCCAGTACACGACCACGACACTCCTGAATATAATCTCTGCTCGCTCACTCCAGCCAGAGTCGGTTCAGCCATCGCTAATTACAAGCTTCATCGCACACCTCATCTCATCAACCTCCCCACAAGATTGGTCTTGGCTTTAGCATCCAGGAGGTCACGGCAGATCTCCCGACATCCATGTATTATACGAGTAAATTCTTCCATATCTTGAGCTAGCAACCAAACCCTAACCTCGGCCCTAAAAGGTGGATGGCCGGGGGTACATAATTGATCACTCGGTTCGCTGTTCCCGGGCCTTGCAAATGCCTCTCGAGAGCTCGGTGAAAGTGGAAATAATTCAAAGATATTTATTGGCCCAGCGTCAGCTCCACTTCTCCGTTTCTTCCCTCCATTCAGCTCGGCTTGCCCAGAATGCTTAGTTGCTGTCGACTGGGAGGGGCCGGGGCGTGGGAAAGAATGCCGCCTTATTATATATCATCGAGGGCCCGTCAGTGTTGACAAATCGTGCACTCCGATGAGTGACCAGGACCGATCAACTGCACCGAGCGACACCCTAAAGTTACCCGGACAATCCCATTCTAATAACGCCGACCTGAGCCTCTCAATATTACCCTTGCTGTAACACACTCTGGACAATTTGACAGAGTGTCGCACACAAGATATTCCGGACTGGGCGTATTCCCCTGAACGCCCTAATATTTCTCAGGTTTTCACATACCCGACTGCGTCTATAAAAATCGGAAAACATAACGCTCCTCTCCATAGAGATTTGTATGGGATTAGTGGAAACGGATGCCCGCCTTTTTACTGACACCCCGGGTACATATTGAACCGAACTACACCGCGGGAGTAACTCCCTGCACAGAATTTAATATCGAGAGCTTTCCGGATGCAATGACATTGCGACTTTCATAAACAGTGTAAAATATTGGCGAAACGAAGGGAAAAAACTAGAAACTAATGCATCTTAGACACTTCCCAAGAACCTTTCTTGTATGCCGATATTGGTTGGCTTTATAAGTATTATACCAGCAAACCGAGGTCTAGAGCTACGGTATCTCGATTGTCGATGAATTCCTCAGAGAAAGCTGTTCTCAATCCTAAAATGGCTCGGCATGCCCGAAATAACACGTAGAGGTTTTTCTCTCTTCGAATCTAGCGGTTTTGTACTGCTTATAAGGACCGCAATGCTGGTATTATATCTGAAGGTAAGGTAGGCACCGACCAATAACTCGTGAATAAGTGGAGACCCCCGCGAGCATCTGTGTAACCGCTCGGCCCTGTCCATGCCTTACGATGAGTTCGCCCTGTTGAGCTGAAGGTGCTTAGACTCAGCACAACCTACCCGGACCAATCGAAATCTAGGTCGTCTACGGGTAGAAATCCCTATGTTTTGGGCAAGCAGGAATCATGGTTGGTAGAATGTGTCTACTGGCGGATGGCTCTTCCGGTTTCCCCGATGTCTGTGGGGCAAGCGTGCTGCACTGCACGGAGATGGCGGATTTTAGGAAGTTTTACGGTACTCTTTGTTAGGGCGTGGTCGGTCTCTTGTAGTCTTGATAGGTCACTATGGTCTACCATTATCAAGACTATTGCCAGATATGACATTGCCGGTGCTGTGCATTTGCGGTAGGGAGCTTCTTGGTAGAGGTCTGATGTAGATAGGAAGGCTCTGGGCATGAGGGGAGCCTGTTAATATCGTCTTGGGTATCCTTCGTAGTTAGCACAATGTATTTTATGAGTGACTTTAACTTTAGACGTTATTTTAGTAGAAAGCATGAGTGAGTGATACCAAATGATTCGACTAGAGATATTTGGAGAGGAGATTCAAGTCACTTATATTATTACTTGAGTATCTACTGCGGAATCCTACAAGTTACCGATTAATTCATATTACGGCCTGTCAATTGGTTTGGAACGAACGGACAAACTAGCCAGCCACCCGAGTAGCTCAGCTTTGGTCCGGAGCCCCCGAGCTCGTAAGAAAAACTGTTATGGAATTCTGGTGAGTATCACATTTCCCGACCTCACGCTGGCTTTTAAACCATACAAAAGTGGGCAAAAAAAGCACATTTTGTACTTATTTTTCGGTAGTCTTGTTGGAACTATTAAACAAGCATAAAGAAGGAAATCTAACTTAGATAGGTAGATAGATGGATGGATGGGTAGCCGGTATGAAATCTCCCTTCCAAATCTCTATCTAGTATCAGTACAGGATGTCCAGACCCCGCCATAACTTGACCCTCATGGCATCGGCAGGTACAAGCGCCCTTGCGAGATGAGGGTGGGGGTATATGTCTAGCTCAATGTTTAGTTGTGCTAGGGACGTGGCCTCCCAGCCAGGGCCCTGGGGGTGCCGATAAATATTGGAAAACGCTTCCCTTAGTAGCACATAAACACTATCGAGACACAACTTAAAACGGGCTATACTTTGAGGTTTTTATCGGGATTGCCGAGTATTGTATGATAGTAGCCCGATCACCTGTTTTCGTAATCAAAATGCCACTTTTCTAGGGGCGTACACACTGTAGTGACCGTACCGGATGCGTTTGTTATGAGGAGGTGGTTTATCTCTGGACTTGAACTTGCACTTGTATACTTGAGAAACAGTCAGCAGGCTGTGTTTCGCGGTTAGCTTTCTCTTCCTTCCTTCCTAGAGCAGTAAACAACCCCAGAGGACTCTAGTGGCTGGGCGGAGACTTCAAAGTTTATGTGTCTTCTCATCCGTTGAAGGATGCCTTGTTGGAAGTGTAACCGCATCAGACTGGTCACTGGTGCTGCGAGCTTCCTGAAAACCTTGTGATGTATACGCTTTTGGTTGCCATTTCCTTTCGCCGGCCTATCCGTCGCTGTGGGGTGATCTCACCCTGCGCTTTGCGTAGGCGGTTGATATATTTGTGATAAGGACCGTGACTGCGCACAGCCTGGGTCGCTGTGAGAATGGCCTTTCGTCACACTCTGCACCGTCAATTGCACGGATTTCGCCCCCTCCCCCACCAGTTCTCAGCTGTGGTTAGGGTTTTGAAAGGGCTGGACCAAGAAGGATCTAATCTATCCCTCGGTGTCTCCGTTCTTGGGTATGATATGATACCTAAGATGTCAAAATATCTCCCGGAATACCCTGCATTCGCACTTGGCTTTAGCGCCCTGGACTTAAAGTTTGAAGCAAGAACTTGGGAAGAGAAGGCTACATAGTAACGCCCTCACTTTGACCTTAACCCTAGGCCACCGACTCGGCATCGTCAGCACCAAGCTCTGTTCATAAAATTACCCGCCAGAAATGCGCAGGGAAAAAAAGAAAGAACCCAATTAATACCATCACCCATCCACCCTGAAAATGCAAGTATTGTATTCCGACCGGTGTGAGTAAGGTGCACAATCTGATATAGCTAATCCTCAGCCTTTAAGGTATCCTGAGTTAACATCGAAGGCTACCGGTATCGTACTGCAGTGCGCTGCTCACATCTCTCCACATGCTTATCTTTGCACTGTGAACATTCTGTTTTGCCTTGGGATCAGGCTTGATAATTATAGCCTCTCATGCTCGCCCGTAACGTTGGAGCCTGGAAGATAATATGTTGGTTGTTTTCGATAAACCTTCAAGAGTCTCGCGGCCTGTAAATATTCATAGGTGTTGTACTCTCGAGCGCAAATGTACTCCGGTCTGCGAGTGGTTGCAATGATCGAGCAGTAGTTGGTATCGAAGGTCTGCATGAATGGGAAAAAACGCACGGCACGGCCCCCAATACCAACTCAATCCAACAATATGCACCCAAGCCCATAGTCTCATTTCTCAGACTCGCCGCCGCCGAAGAGAAAGAAAAACACGTCGAGTGCCCTGCCGTACCTGCGAGCACGGCAGGCAAGCGCTCTACACTCAAGCGACAACTTCCCCATACGCTAAGAACCAACCTGATCGAGTGACATTCGATGATACACTCACTTGGGCTACATGTTGGTAGAGCCTTACAGTGAACTCGCTCTGGATAAACATACTGTACCCCCTCAGGTTGGGTTCAGCCATCACACAAGACCTCACCACCAGTGGCAGACCGACAATGCATACGTTACACAAGATTAGGTAAGGGGTTAAAAAAAGAAAAGGTCTGTATGATACGGTAGCTATTCGATTTGCGGAAATTGTGCGGTGGCGGCGGTGCGTGCTGGGATTAATTGCCACACCGGCACTGTAAAGAGCACTGCTGTGGGGCGTTGGGGTTACCTCTCCTAGTGGGACCTGTTTTATTTTATTTTTATTTTTTACCTGTCTCAGTTGAGGACTGAACAGAGTCCTTTCGCTGTATTTTCGCCTTTTAATACAAAGGAGGAAATTCTCGACATCAGAGTGTCTTCCTCAATTGTCCCTGTTTTCGCGGCCGCGTGGGAACAGTGTCATAACTGTTGTTAGTACTGTAGTGGCAAAGTCAGGTATTAGTGCTCGTAAAAGACCCCTACTGAAGGTTCGCACATTATGGTTCTTGGGAGATTAGCTTACCGGATGTTGTGAAGAGCTGGTATCTGGGAGGTTGTGCGGTTCCGCAGAAACCCTTGAGATCCACTGCTACTGGTAGATTATCGGTGGAAATCAGTCCACGATGGGCTTGGTTCGGCGGGGGTACGGGAGGTGCAAATACCGGCGCATCTACAAGTAGCAGGCTAATCATACCGTGTTAGGAAAACGCTAATACTTTCTCAAGGCTTTTGTATCCGAACCCGGGCTTACGTGGCCGGGCGGAGATAGTGCATTTCAAGAGATTTTACGGTAAGTGGGGTTTGAGATTTGATAGTTGGTCACTGCACATACAGTGCTCGTAACGTAACCAAATTACGGTGCCCTATTGCTGGCGGGGGAAATACCAGAGGACTAACTTGATCTTAGGCTAACAATGGACTACTGCCAATTGGGTTCTTGCAGCATCCAAACCAATGGTAGACTAACATCTCGACCCCACCCGTTGAGGATAGTTCCTTAGGGATACGTAACGAAAACAGACAACTTTCTCGCAAATCTCGCCGATTGAGCTACACCTTATATGATAGTAGTGGCGCCATTTCGAGTTTAACCAGATAATGCGGGCAAGAGTAAGTCTAAATAGAGTTCCTATCTAGGTGTCTATCTCCTAGAGGGGTCTCCAATCCTGCCGGTACTTAGCGGCAACGCCCCCACAGCATTCATAGTTATGCCTTATCGAGGAGAGTCTTGTAGCGTAGCCTCACTCGATGATCCCATCAGAGGCGTAGGAAGAGCTTGTAGATTGGTTTCCGTTTAATTATATCTTCCGCTGTTGTGGTGTATCCCTTGGCCCCTCGAAATGTCTAAGAGATATGGAATAGGCCTCAGTCCGAAACTATTATTTCCTCGTGATTTATTTCCAGCTGAGGAGGATATTTTCCAAATCTCGTTATTTTCCTTAACTAGATCTCTTGGGCGCAGCACTTGACGGTCTACTGCAAGGGATAATATTCGTCCCGGGCAAGAGATACTGGTACCCAAATATCAAGAAGGGAAAACAGGGATATCTCAAGGATATCTCGCCTCTCTTCGACGTGGCGCTTACCCTTCCCCTGTGTTCGGGCACTGCACTTCTTGCATGAGGCGAGGATGGGTACGGTAGTCTGTTCGTCTGTTCGTGCAAGGTCTGTTTCCTTCGAAGGAGGGCCGATCCCTCGCGTAAAAGAAAGTAGTGGTTATGAGCGTCAGCCTCGGTATAGTACTCCAATGTGCGAGCTCACATTTCTCGTAGTATTGGTTTCCAAACCTAAGTTAAACCTACAAACTAAACCAGGTGGGCGAATCCATGGGCCCGTGGAGAAACACCACTTTTGCATTACCTAAAACTGCCCGCTATCCACCATTGATATGGTAGCTGAGGGAGAGGAAGGTGGGTTATAACGTCGTTGCGGTAGGGCACAGAGGAAGTCACTTCGGCGATTATTTCTCCTGTTTTAGTCGGGGGTATAGGTGAGTGATCGGACGGACGGGGTTATAAAATGTATGTATCACCCTCACTGAAGCGGGAAATTAGTGCCTAGGAGGGCGGCTTTGTTTAGACAACAACGTACCGGCATTAAGTTGGCTATTGTCGCTATGACCGAATCACGGCACTCGCGCGTACGGTAAGCTAAAGGAGAATTTGTATTGGTTTGTGGATCGGTGTGAGAATGAGAGTGGGGGCGCCCAGTGTTCGCAGACGGCCAGTCCGTCCAGTCCATGGCAGTGCCCGGACGGCCTAGTCCAGTAGATGAATTGGGCCAAGTCGGACTCCAGTCCCATAGACCAGATAGCTACTAGTTTGGACTGACAA
>Ga0307507_10011773_pt1 | contig 10960 bp, 16 predicted proteins | sample 7_EM_MG_FD_207223 | JGI IMG/M metagenome (GOLD analysis project Ga0307507, IMG submission 207223) | Populus trichocarpa ectomycorrhiza microbial communities from riparian zone in the Pacific Northwest, United States - 7_EM | ecosystem: Host-associated > Plants > Roots > Unclassified | place... | reverse complement strand
GAGTATCAAACTCAATCATAAAACATACTGAGTATCAAACGATACTCGAAACCAAACATAAAACATCATGAGTATCAAACTCAATCATAAAACATACTGAGTATCAAACGATACTCAAAACCAAACAGTAACCTGTACCGGTTACAAAGTGTCAATCTTAGCACAATTTTTGCAGGTGGAAAAAAGTCTGGTGAACTCTTGGCGAAGCGAGTTCACCCAATCAGAGCATGTGATGCTTAACTCGCTGTGTGACCTGTCTTCTTGTTTCCCACCAACCCTCCATTCAACAAACCACCTCTACTTGTACATCAAACATCTTTCTTTCCCTTGTGAGTAGAGGTATTTTCTTTCCCTTTCCACCGATCTTCTATCCAAATCACTCTTTTTTTTCCTAGCAGGCCAGAGAACCTATCATGTTTGGTTCCCTGGCAAATAGAGGCGTTCGTTTTCGGTTTCAACCAATCGTCTACCAAAATTAAACATTTTTTTCCACTCAGGCCGGAATAGGAATCATGCTTCGCCCCATTGCCAATAAAAACCTTCACTTTTCTTTTCGGTCAGCTGTTCACTCAAATCACACTCTTTTTCCCACTCGGGCCGGCAAATCAATCATGCTTGCTAATAAAAGCATTCGTTTTTGTTTTCCCTCAACGATCTCCAGGGGAAACCAATTTTTTTCTACTTCTACCAGGCCGGAGCCCGGGCCTGTTACTAGTAAAGAGACAGATCTCTTGGCAAGTTATCCAATCTGTGATAATTAGAGTGGTATCCAATATCTATTTAAAATAGCGTGCTTGAATTGGAGCTTTGGACACGAACCATCTCCTCTACAAACCCGGCAATTGAAATCTCAATACCATGAGAATTCATCGTCAACGTCCACCACCCCTGCACTCTCAATGAGCTGTACCTGCACTCTTCGTGAGCTGCACCCCCCCCATCCCGCCTTACTTCCCTCATCATGTCCTTGGGCCCTGGCGTCCTTGTTTCTAGGGGTTGTTTGGTTTTATTAATTTTTCTCTCCGCTCACGCTTTGCTGTCTCGCTTAGCGTTCGCACGGTCGGCAACACCCTCTCGCCCATGTTACAGACGGCTGGGACTACAGTTCGCAGTAGGAGAAAACTCTTCAACAGGCTACGGTCGATTTCTCCATTCTCTTCACCTCTGTTAGAGGCTGCCTAGTCAGACACGCACACGGTTACTGATAGTTTCCACGGTTATTGGGTCTACCTCTCCTCTCCCCCCTCAAGGTCTCGTTCCATTGCTTGGTTACAGCTACAGTCCATTCACTTGGCTGGCACCCTACTGCCTTCGCCGCCCTAGCGCTTGCCCCGGTCGCGCCCTCGGTTACGCTTAGTCGTCATATTGTACTGCCTTGGTGGTGGATGTCAACGCCTTGGGTTCTCGAGTAATGATTTGCAACGCCACAACGGTTTTCGTGGCCCCCGCACCCCCTTTGTTCTACCTTCATTTTTAGTTACTTAGGGTTTCGTTAGTGGTTTATCAATTATTTTCTTTTTTGGTGTCTACGGCAAGGGTTTTCCTATTGATTCCTCCCCATGTACTTATTTGATGTTTCTTATTCCGCCCCTTTAGTCTGAGTTTGATTTCTTATTTTGCGTGGCTGGTGTGCGGTCGGTCTTGTACCCGAGAGACTTGGGTTGATGGCTTTTCCCTGGCGCCGGGGTGGATAAAAGTAGGGGACGGGGTTTTTTCTTTACCATAGCTAGCGCTGCATGTAGTCTTTGTTCCCAGTAGTTGATTAATACAAAGCACATGATATAAAAAAATAAAAAAAAAAGCATTGGAGCTTTGGACGTCCGTCTGTGCCCCCGTATTGGCGGCGTTGCCAAGGTATGTATCTCTTGAACCGCTGAGACTTTCTAGTCTAGGTTAAGAAGTACCGTAAAATCTCGCCCTTGACGAACTGGCCTGGACTAAGACAATTTACAATCGGCCAAATTTCTGAATTAATGATAGGCCAAACATCTCCTCTTTTCTAAAATTCTCAAAATCTTAGTTTTCTTAGTACCAGAGATTTTGAAAGTCCTAGTCCAGGCCAGTTCGTTAAGGGCGAGATTTTACGGTAATCGTGATAAGAAAAACTCTAACAATCTTATAGGATCTTGACAAGTTTAAACTCCACCCCAATGCGAGTATTGGGGAGATTGAAGTCATGCTTGAAAATCGGTTCGGAGCCACTGACGCCGAGATAAATGCAATACGCGGGGAGCTAGCTCTCGCAGTCGAACAGATAAAAAGTGAACTGTATGCTGATATCCGCCCACTGTTCTGGAAAGTAATGGTTCTTCTTTCTGGGGCGTCATTGGTATGTATACTATTCACACTACCCATCTATTCAATGCCGTGACTAATATTTACCAGTTCGTGATTTACATTGCCTGGAAGTACCTCGCCGACGACTCTGCGGGGGAAGGCAGTGAGGGTCCCGCTGCTCTTGGTGGTAGTGCCTTCGGTGACGGTCTTGGGGTTCTTGGAGGCAGTCTTGGGGCTTCTGGTGGCGGTCTTGGGGTTCGCGGCGGCGGTCCTGCGGCTCCCAGTGGTCCAGGTGTTTCCGGTGGTCTTGCTCTTCCCGGGCCGGGCGGTGTCCGCTAGATGGGGGGGGGAGCTGGTAGGTTTGCTGGGGGGTCTTTGATTTTCCTCTTTCCTTTTTTGTTAAATTCCTAATAAGGCTTTTCTTGCCAAACTTTGTGCATTTTCTACTACTCAACTGTACTATGTTAACTAGTGAATATGCGCCTCCATCACAGCCCCCACAAACAGCTTTGCGAAAATCTCCTCATTGCCCCACACCCACGCCATGAATAACCACTTCTTGTATCCCGGTTTCTGTGTGTAAGTGATCTGCTATGAATGACATGTGACGCCAACTTCTTTGACAATATCTTCCCAAGAATAGTCATCCTCTCGTATTCTAAACTCCCATACCTCCCTCTCTTTACTGCCTCCGCCCGCATCAATAGCTGTTTTAACCTGCGCTGCAAGTTGCTCGAGTGGATTGCATTCCTTTCCATGCTTTTCCAAAGATAGCATTTTCGTCCCTCCTCCCCAGGCATTTGAAGAGGGAGCTGTATTCAGGACCCAGTCTACTAACTCATTAACTGTGAATCCGTCCAAATCCTCAATTGTATTCCATGGCAAAAGGTTCAGTTCCGAGAGTTTGCGATACACGCTGAAGAATACAAGGGCGTCGCAGCGAGCGTCAGGAGGTATGGCAGCGCACTGGAGGAACGGCTGGGAGGAGGTAGAAGGGGTCGGTAGCGGTTGAAAAGAGCCGTAAACACCAGTTTTATGTGAGTGAGAAGCTGAGCGCGATGATTTAATATTGCTTCTATAATATCGTAATTTTTTTTCTCATTAGTAGCCCGGCGGAGCTGGCTGGTTGGTTGGTTGGGGATGGGTACGCTACTTAACACAGCCTCGGGCACAAACTCCCCAAACCCACATCCACCCTTTCTCTCTTTGAAAACAGGAACTTTATTCATACCTCCCCCAACCTTCTGGACACAAACCTCCATCACCGCCTTCCCAAACAGCTTTCCAAAAATTTTCTCCACACCCCATACCCACGCCACGAAAAGACACTCTTCGTAACCCGGCTTCTCGGCCTTGGACACCCAGCCCTTCATCCACTTGTCACCGTACATCCTCGTGGCCTGCGAGCAGTCGTACTTATCCACTACAACGGCCATCTTGACCAGCTGCCTGAATGTTAGCGATTGGGGTACAGACGGGTGATTGTGTAAGGATTTCAGTAGGATGCAGAGCGCCACGGGGTCATCGTCGTGGAGTTTTAGCACGAATGGCTCCATCGAGGAGTGGGAGGAATTGTTAAAGCGCTGGGCTTCGGAGAATGGGGAGGTCGGGCTTAGCATTGCCGAGAATATTTTTGAGGTGGTGATTAGTACGCTTGCGGAGGTTTTGTAGTGTAGTGTGTGGGTGGGCGTGAGTAGGCGGATGTGTATGTCTCCTACCGGCGAGATGATTGTCTCACGGAGGGGGAGTAACGGTGCAATTTTTGTTGCTATTGTCACCTCTGTTACCACTGCGGGGGTGGCGAGGGCTTTTTCAGAGAGGGGCGAGCGGGGTGGGGAGGTAGGTGGAGATGGGAGCGGTGTTGGTTGGGACATTGTTGGTGCTCTGATTATTGAGAGGTTACCGGTATGACGGTACTGTAAAATGTTTAGCGGTGTCTTGATGATTGAAGCGGTGGGGAGTGCTTTCATTTTTCTCCGCTGTATGAGGCAACAAAGAGGTTCTTCCATATCTCGCTGGGTGGGGGGTAGAGGAGTGCATGCTGCTGCCGCCTAAGATTCATGGAGTGTCGTTCGTCGTGGTTACACAGTGTTCCCAGCGGGCCAGGCCAGCCACTCAGTAAAGTATTCCACGGCATAGCGAGAATGCCCATACAAATAATCCCTGTCCTATAAAACTTCTATGGGCGTTCTCCCCTCATCGTGGACTCGTTTCGCTGTGGGTTAATTACTGTAGAAGCGTTTATCGTCTAAGTATAATTAGTTAAATTGCGATTGCACAATGGGGCTGGTTGCGCCAGAGGGCAGTGGGGTACCGGTACCGGTAGTGCGGTTGTCGGCTCGCTTACAACCGTTAGCTTACAAGCGAGCAGTGAATGAATGAATGAACGAATGCAGCTATCATACTTCTAGATGATGCCAACAGAATACCGGTGCGGGATAGCCAACTAAATTAGTTATCACAAAATATGGAATCCACATAAGAGTAAAAGAAAACAAGGCTCATTAATACCGGTAGCTTGTATAACCCCACCTTTGACCCCAAGAATAGCAACTCGATTGGACATTTATTTTAGCGGCCTTTCGGGGAACTTCTCGTGAATTGTCTCCCGAGCCGGAGGCAGTATCAGTGTCAATTTTTTCTTAATTGCCTGGTTCGGGGTCTTGCTTCCAGCGAGATGGATACTATACAAAACTTGCGGTTATTGTCCGGGTGGAGTGAAAAAAAAAGATGAAAAAAAATCACACTTGGTGGGCTGGAGCAGGTACCCGAGTATGAGCAACCGCTTTACCGGAGTGAGACACGTCTCAATCACCAACACTTCTGCCGAGTGGCTGTATTCTTGCATTGAGGGGGGATTATATGAGGGCGAGAGAGTGAGCTACTGTGGAAAGAAGCTGGATTCATCATATTACCGCTAATTGCGGGGGGTCGGGTGTGGGTATCTGGGTTGATTGTTCTTTTCCTGATCTGTACTAGTACCGCTTGTGTAGGTGTAGGCTCGCCACTCTCCCTATAAAGTTTTTTCTTTTCTTATAGTGATTCGGGCAAGGGCGTCAGGCGAGTTTATAGCAAGTTACCGTTCTGACAGTGTATTGCACAGTGTCGTAGGATGTAAACTTGCCGCTCAAACCCTAATCCTGTTGTCGATCGAGGTGGATGGGAGTCAGGTGCACAGGGAGGACATGTGGTACAAATGATTCTCTTGATTTTTCTAACTGGGATAAACAGGTCCCTTAAACACATCGAAAACTCTCGTAGAGATGTCTCGTACTATGGGCACTCCCTTGACACAACTTGGTGTAGAGCTGGATGACGATATCTAATAGACTGTGTGAGAGCGATGTGTTATGAATGCCACGTGATACCAACTTTGATAATATCTTCCCAAGAGCAGTCATTCCCTCTCTTTACTGCCTCCGCCCGTAGCTATAGCTGTTTTAACCTGCGCTGCAAGTTTTTCGAGCGGATTGCATTCATTTCCATGCTTTTCGAAAGACTGGATTTTTATCCCTCCTCTCCTCGGGCTTGGAGAGGCAGCCCTGTTGGGAACCCAGCCCAATAATTCATTAACTTAACCGTTAACCTAGCCAAGACTTTGATAATATCCTACTGCAACAGGTTAAGGTCCATCAGTTTGCGGTACACGCAGGAGGATAGCAGAGCATCGCTGCGGAGGTTAGGGGTGAGGCGGCGCACTGGGGGAGGGGGGGGTGGTTGCGAGGGGGTAGAGAAGGGTTCGTAGCAGTTGAAAAGTGTCATGAACACCTGTTTCACGTGAGTGAGGAGTTTAGCGCAGTGGTTTAATATCGCTTCTCTGATAATTATAATATCGTAATTTCTTAATTACTGCTGGTTGCTTGGCTAGATATGGACACACTACTCACTTATCACAGTCTCAGGCAGGTGGACGTCAAGATACCTGCCAGTCTCTGCCATCCTTCCCTCTACTGCGGCCCATTCTGTGGGGACCCGATGGCCCACTGACTATAGACTTGGATTTGCTACTTTCGCCCACCTTTTTTGGTACTATGGCTAAGTTTGGTCTCCATTTTGCTTGTTTTGTCATTTAAATTTAACCTCACAAATCCCTTATCCGCTCGACTCTCCAACCTTGTCGGTTGAATTGCCTATTGGGTGTGTAGTTATATAGTTATGCGGGGATGCAGCTATACGGGCATGCAGGTGCCCAGATATGCGCATATGCTGGTATGCCGATATGTGGGTAGAAGATGGATGATTATAGCTTATGAGGTTTCGTGGCATGTGGCGACTAGGCACTGAGCAATGGGTTATTGTTTTTATATATTATACGGCGAGATATAGGATATTGATATTTGGTTTTGTGATACATATTGCTCATGGGCATTAGGTGTTGGGTATTTAGTTCCATATGTTGATTTCATACCCAATGCAGTTTGATATACCAGTGTTGAGGCATGGAATAAGCTTTTAGGGATCCCGGATGATCACAGGATATTAGGATAGTTCTAAATTGTTTGTTTGCATAGAATCAGGGTTTGTTAACTTAGTATGATTCTTTAGAGTTAGTTAAGTTTCGGGAGCTTTCCGGTGTTATTTAATTTAGTAGAGATATACATCTCGTGGCTTGTCCTTAGCTAGCAGATAGATGGGGTAGCCAATGAGTCCACCATTCTTCAATGGTTTGGCTAAGCTTAGAGTCTGTCGGGATTGCTACTTGGTTCTTTCGTCCTTTGGTGCTTTCATTAGGCCTTAGCAGAATGACTGACAAGACTTTGTGTGTGGTGATTCAGCATAGCGGAAACTCTTGAATAAAGCTGCGGTAAATGGCATCAGTGCGAGCCAAGAGTAGTTACTGTTTAGGTTAGAGGCACAGGAGTTTGTGATTCTCTCTCCGCGGCCCGTCGAGCTATCCTTCGGCATAAGTGAAAAAGAAGCCTTCCACTCTTAAGGTAATTAAGGCAATTTGGGTTTGCCGAAGGTACAGGTGCCACCTCAATAGGTGCGGTTTGCTAGCTAGCTGAGCAAACTCTCGCGGCTAGGCAAGTGTATAGGTTTGTCGGCGTGCCTGTACCATGCTTCATAGATATCTACTAGAGTGGGGGAAGCTCACCAAACTCCCTATGCAACCAAAGCCCTTGTTCTGCGGTAGAGGCTAATCGGAGTACAACAACCTTCGAGCTCCATTCTGAGAGGTAACCCAAGCTGCATACTATTTGATGGGAGAACTCCCACTGCGTTTGTGGCATCACATGCCTGACTATGTTGACTGCGTTTAGAGTTCAGTGAGTTTAACTTATATAGCATCTACGCCCACACTCAGCATCCCTCGACCGCTTCTCTCCATTGCACCTCATTAGCAAACCATCACCAAGGCATTACATCATGATCAGCCAAATGTGTCATCGTAAGCCCGCACACAAGCTTTTGGCTACCACTGCTCGTCTTCGTATGCAGTCTCACCAAAGATTCATTACTACTCAGGCAAGATACTGTTTTGATCAATAATGCTGAATTGGCTCTACTGACTGGTTTGCTCAGAGAGAAGCACCTGAAGGAACGTCATCCCAGGTCTCAAATAGCAAATTACACGAGAACGATAGACACTATGTGACATGGGAGGGCTTTTCCCACCAGAATACGCAGTACATCAATCGTATTGCAGCAGTTGAAAAGGTATAACATTATCCCAATGGGCCAGATGGGATATACTTAGACAACCTTGCTAATACCTGATAGGATGTCACAGGTCTCCAGGGGGCTATCGGATCTCTTGGTAATTCTTTAAACAAGTTGGAGAGCAAGATGGATAAGGAGTTTGGTAACATGGACACCCGGCTCGGTACCATGGACACCCGGCTTGGTAACATGGAAACCCGGCTCGGTAACATGGAGACTAAACTCTGCGAGGAAATCAAAAGCATAGGTACCAAGTTCAGTAGCGAACTGAAGGAAATCAATGAAAAAATCTTCAATATGCATGGGGTATGTTTTGAATCTTCAAGTTTGAGTGCTAGTGAAGCTACTAATCTATGATCAGGACCAAAAAGAGCGTGCGGGCATGATGTCGATTGGTGTTAAGACCGCCGTCCTTCCGGTATGGTTCAAACCTCCTGTGAAATTCGCCGCTAACATGTGGCAAAGGCGGTTGCTTTCCTCGCTAAGCTTGGGTATGACCAGCATCAGGAGAGTGGGAAGAAATAATTATTTTGTTTTCAGGGGAAAAAGACTATAGTTAGCTAGAACCACTTTACAACATTCAATGGTTCTATTTACATGTTATTGGGAAGCTATAGTTTGCTACAATTAAGGCCCCAAGGGCCAAAGTTGATGCATCTGGCTTTCGTTGTTCTTCGACGGGGGCCCCGACAATTCCTTTTCCGCGTGTAGCGTAGTATACTGTAGCAGCTGCCCCACAAGCCATATTGCCCAGCTTTCTCCAACTCAGATCCCACAATCTTGAAACCCCCCAATACCCGACAAATCTCTACACAATTTGTATATTCAACTAGAATTTTGCCTGGAATATCATACACTAAGCTTCGCACATTCAATAAGTTAACATCAGTAACCACAATACCCACCAGCCCCATGAGCCCTAGTTTCAACAAAACCAATAAGCCGGATGGGGATGGGTAGGTTGTGCTTTGGCTTTCTCCACTAGAGACGAACGACTAGATATCCAGGCGTGCTCAATGGGTGATTCAAGTAGTTTATTGGCCTTTGGAGAGGAGTGTATTTCTGCAGTGGAGGAGTAGTGAAGGCTGGGAGGGTGGAGCCAATAAGGCTGTTTTGTTTTGCCCTAGGAATCCGGAGGTGACCAAAACATATCTGCGGTATGTAGCAGGATTCTTTGAAAGAAACGAGTACCCCCGAGGGCTAGAAATACTAGCTCCCAAGTGGTCAGCAGCCTGTGTTTTCAGGGAAACAACGATGATATTGCCGTTGCAGGCTTGTAGTATGGCTTCCCGTGCAAATAAGAGCAGACAATCACTAATATCAAGAAAACACTATTGGGCAGCAACTAGTAGGTTGAGCAGGGCATCCCAGATCATTTCGCAGAGGTGTGTTAAGAAAGGGGAAATGGGGTCTAGTGGAAGAGGGCTGAGGCTTGTGGATCTAATGCGGATATCAAAGATTCTCATTTCTTCACTACTGAGAATTTTCATCAGGGTAGATGCTTGGGGGAATGCTTGCGGAAAAGAAATGCCTGAGCTTCTCAGTTGCTGAGAGAAATTGTTAGGGAGTTCTCTGAAGCGAGAATATGCTCACTGGGAGGGATCAGTCAGAGAAGATAGTCAATTATGTTTTCCCAAGGATCCTGTCTCGTCCATCAGCCCTGACACCGACCCACCCCGAATTATCTGGAAATGAGTTGAGACATGGGTGTCAACCCAGAGGCAATAAGCTCGGATATGAGGGCGGATATTCTGAGAGATATTCTGCAAGAGCTGTCCGGTCTATGTGTAGAAGCATTCGGCTGCCCATCCCACCAATCATGTAAACTTACCAATGACTGCAGGCGGCATCCACCTTTTTTCGCTAAATATAGGGGCTAGTCTAGAAGAGATAAGAATTCGTTGGTAAAGAAAGAAGGCTGAACTAATAGCGCGATGCAATAGACCGAGAGATGTCAGACAGTAGGGAAGCAGAAACAACATGAGTGATGTTTCATGATTCGAGCTCTGCCAATATCTATTCCGAAATCTGAACAAACAGAAGGTGTTCCCAAGTGCCCAGTCTGTCCGTCTTCGGGTCCGGACAGGACGGACAGCAGTACCCGAAAGGGCCCCCGGGACCGGCGGGTGGGGGCTGCAGGTGTCTTAAGTGGCCTACTATACTATCACCCTCTCCGACGGTAGTCTTTCGCAAAGGACAGATGCCTTTGCCCTACAGCTTGAGACACATGCCCGGGACGCCCCGGAGTGGAGTCTAGTCGGTACCTCCAGGGCAGATGGGGCGCTTGGGAAAACTGACGCAGAGCGCTTCATAGAGTCCTACCCTATGTGGAGAAAAACACCAAACTCTTCATGTAATGAAAGTCCAGGTTCAGTGCTAGTGGCTGATCGGAGTATGACACCCTTTGTGCCCCATTTTGAGAGGGAACTCTTGCCCCATACTTTTTAGACGGAGGATTCCAACCGTGTTTGTGGCATCACATGCCTGACTGCGTTTAGAGTTTGGGAAGTTTAACTTATATGACACCAATGCCGACGCCAACATCTCTTGACCGCTTTCCTCATCTCTATTGCACCACATTAGCAAAGCGTCATCAAAGCATTATATGATGGTCAACCAGATTTCTCATCTGAAGTTCGCACACAAGATTTTCGTCACCAGTGCTCGCCTTCGTATGCAGTCTCACCGAATATTCGATACAACTCAGACAAGATACCGTTTGATCAATAATCCTGAATTAGCTCTACTGGCTGGTTTGCTGAGAGAAAAGCACTTGAAGAATAGTCATCCCTGTTCTCAAACAGCAAATTACACGAGAACAGTGGACGCGATGTGACATGGGAGGACTTTTCCCACTCAAGCCTCGCAATTGGGCTTCGGGTTTTTGGGCCGACCCAGTGTTCGCAGCCGTCCGGGGCCCCCGTACTGCCCGGCGGGGGGACTGCCAAGAGCCCGGGACAAGACGGGACGGCAAAACGTAGTCCGTCCTCGTCCTTGAATTTCCCGGACGGCCGCCATTATG
>Ga0307507_10011772_pt1 | contig 10961 bp, 15 predicted proteins | sample 7_EM_MG_FD_207223 | JGI IMG/M metagenome (GOLD analysis project Ga0307507, IMG submission 207223) | Populus trichocarpa ectomycorrhiza microbial communities from riparian zone in the Pacific Northwest, United States - 7_EM | ecosystem: Host-associated > Plants > Roots > Unclassified | place... | reverse complement strand
GAACCTGGTAGTATATGCGGTTGGTCAAAATCACAATCTGCTTTTTTTCGACCCGCCACACCCATCCCCCTGTTGCACTTCTGCTGCTGTCGGGGAGGCACTGGCACTGAGACAACAGTTCTCCAAGACATTCGTCGAGCTCTCTATTGTCTTCTGCTCCCAGTCGCCGCTTCTTCTGTCGATATTTTGATATGTATCCTGGGGGGTCACCAAAAAACTTCCAGGCCTTGGTCAACACTTGGTGGCCATCGTCCGGAAAGTACACGTTTTTTCTCTGATGGAAGGAGATCGATGGCCGCCCGGCTCCTGCCTCCAGTCCGCTGTGGCACGGCTTGAACGTCGGGGTGAGTATCTCCTCCCGAATCGCATCTACACTCCAGCATCTCAATGCTTCCTGCAAACTCCTGGGGTTGATCTGTTTCTCCGGTCTTGTTCTCCAGCTCGGATTGAGCAGAATCCAAATATGGCAGGTGAACCAGATGAATATCTCCGCAGCGTGGTTCATAGCAGTCGACTCCGGCGGTTCGGCTGGCTCCTCCCATCTTGGGATCAGCACAGTAGGGTCGGACTGCAGACTCGCAGTGATCTGCCTCCAGGTTGGAGCTTCCCCAAGTGGGTACCTGCTCTCGCCCTCCGTCTCTCGTCTATCAGCCAAAGGTTGTCTGGGCCGCGTCAGAGTCAGCTTCAACTCCCGAACGACTTCAACCGTGTCCACCTCGGGAAGGTCATCGATCAGCCAGGGCCGCTCCATATCTTTCATCTCAACGAAAAACATTCCAAAGGTGCTGCAGTTCCCCTTGAAGTTCAAGGCAGCCAGCGTCTCCCTCACATACGACGTGATCATGGGCGGAGTGAAAATCACGCTCTGCATCAGGAACGCAAAAAGCCCACTGACGACACCATAGTTGCTCGGAAACTTGGTCCATAGCTTGCCATGCGCTTCGTACAAGACTGAGAGCCGTCGGCTTATAAAAGGGAACCAGATCTTAGATGGCATCCAGAGAATCGGTCCGGTGTCCAGAAACGAAGTCAGCTTCTCCAAGTTCGGTAATCTTATTTATTTTCCAGACATATTCAAGAGACTCACCACACCTTCGATGCATCCCATAATCTTCTCTAAGGCTGCCCCTCCGACTCGGAACTCTAGCCGCACACCGTACGAGCGGCTTGGGCCTATATCTGAAAAAATACGCTGCACAGAACTCATTTCGGCATGGAATTCCGGATATCGTCCAAACACCTTTTTCTCCTCGAACAGCTTTCTGGAGTTGTCGTGTTTTCGCACCGCTTCGTACACAAGGTTATATGCTGAGCAGAATGAGATGTGCGTCCGTCGCCTCCTCGAGGGTGGGCTCTCTGCCTGGAGTCCCCCGAACATGCTCAGCGTGTTCAGCATGTGGATGTTTCCAGAGTTGTAACCCCCAGCTCCAAAAGACGCATCCAACGAGTCAAGCCGCCACAGACCGACCAGCGGTTTCTCATCGTCAGGCTGAACTGTTAACCCCACATCGCATATCAGCTCTCCCTTCGTCCGGTCCATCATGTGAGCCCAGTCTAACCCAGAGAACGACTGCCGGAACCCGCTCACTGCCTCATCCAAGCTCACCTTCAGGTCTTTCCTTTGCACATGAGCAACGCTTTTGCTCCCCTTGATCTGGAGGACAAAAAATAAGGATCCAAAATGCCCAAGCCCATCACTCTCTCTGATCTGCAGAGCACTGTCAGTGCATTAGCCTGCATGCACTAACGCCCGACCTACAATTTTAACCATTCTTTTCACCAGTCTCTCGAGATCCTTTGGATTCAAAGAAATCAGAGAGGGCTGCTTGCCAGTACCTTTTTTGAAAGCGGAATGCAGGCGATCACCAGGCAAATAGGCAGCACGGGTCGTGGGTATGGCATCTTCTAGGGCTGGTAACACCACCCGATCCCAAAACAGCTCCTGAATTCCCTTCGGAATGCGCGTAACTCGAAAGTGTCGGTGTGGGTCCCGATGCATCATCCTGGGAAAGAACACAAGAATCTCGGCCACAGATGATCCCTGCTGTACCCCAAAAAGCAAATGAGGTATGGAGCTGAGGGAATGCGATTTGATCACCCAATTTTTACGGTCTCCTATTGCATTCTTATCATCCTCGCTCTGTGGATATAGGACTTCAATCTGAACATGATTGTTCTTCCAGATGGGCGCTCGATCTCGAATCACCGGAGCAGAGTAGATGGCGACAGGGCTCCTGAACTTCAGGTTTTGCGTGATCCAGATGAGGCTGTCAATGTCACACGAAAACTCCAGGACTTCAGGTTCCACATGGTCTCGCAGAAGATCAACGCAGACGTATTTCTTTTCTTTCGTTCGCCCGGTCACCAGAACCTGGTCCTCTCCTTCTTCGTCAGCCATATCGAGAATCTCCTCCGCTCCTGCCACACACAGGTCTTTCACAACCACCGCTTGCCCATGTCTGCCCTTCTTGTTAGGAGGATTGTATTCCGTGATTGATTGTGGTGGATCAATCAAACCGACGGGAAACAAATGCTCGGCTACTAGGATGGGCTCCCCTAGGTCGTATGCCTGTGCAAACCAGGGCAGTAGCCTGTATCCATAGTCCCTGAATAGCGAGTAGGGGGCCGGAATCAGCATACTCTGATCGCACACGTACATCCGCGGTGGCCGAAATTGAAAATTAGACTTTGCAATTGGCGCAAGCCCCTCAAGAGTGGGTCCGCCGTCATAGTCGTCGAATTTCCTGTGAAACGGTAGAAGCAAACCACGAAGGTGGGGTCTACTTGGTAGCTTCGGAGGCTGAGTGGGCCGGGGAAATCTTCCAATCCGTGCCTCCTTCATATTCTTGCGTGTCACACGAACAGGCGCATCCTCCAACGCGTCAAACTCCTGTCCATCTTGGACATCTCCTCCCATGTCATCCTCGACCGCGCTGATCACGCCTCCCGTGATATAGCCGTTCACCTCCCGACCTCCCTCCAGTGCCTCTCGTCTGTGCCGGTCCCGAGTTTGCAAGATATCTTCCTTGGGTAGTGGTATGGAGTGCTCCAGAGCGGCGAGCCGATGCCTGTCTTCTTCGGCGATCTGATGACAGATCTTGCACTCGAGCACGGCATGCTGCAGGTTTCGAACTACAGAGTGCAGCTCTGATACGGAGGATTTCTTGATCTCGTCTTCCAGCTCTTGATGCGACTCATTCATCACTTCCAGACTATTACCGTATCTCCTCTCCAGTACTCCCGGATATCTTGTTTTCAGTGACCCATATCTCTCACATCCCCACATAACCTGCTGATGCACCTGCTCAGCCATCTTCAATCGAAGAGTGTGACAGCATCTCATCATAGCCGGTCGCTTCCATTGACCTGAGCCCTCGGTTCTCAAGCCCATCTGGAGAATATGCTGAGCGACCTGACACGCAATTGGCCCGCAGTCGTACCCGTTTTGGGTCCAATCGGCGGTCCTAAGAACCACATTCTGGGGATCATCCCAGCCCATAAGCAGACACATCTTTCTCAATACCTCTCGTCCTGACCAGCTATCCCAGTCGCGGGAGTCGTTGTTCACCTGGTTCTGTTTGATTTTCCGCCCCAGAATGTAGACAGCCCCAAGGCTTGGGGAATAGACAACCACACAGAAATGGTCGCCAGACTGGTTCTTCTTGCCCTGTCCACAGTTCAGCACATACACCAGGGTCTCGGGCTCACAAGCGATCCCACGTTCAGGTAGATCCCCAAAAAGGCTGCGAAATTTGCCCAGCTCGTCATTGACATTGGTGGTGTCGCCAATGGGCGATAGCGGTGGTATAAATGCACTGGGTATGTATCTCGCTTCCGGCTGGGGTATAACCTCCCACGCATTCATCAGCCAGATGTCGATCGAGCTGATGTCTATCCATACACGATGCTTCAGGTATTTGATGCAGTAAAGTGCCTGAATCAGCAGAACCGGTTCCATCTTGCTCAGCTCTGGAATACAATTAGATTCAACCTTGAGACAACCCGACCCACTCACCCCATTCGCTAAAAATCCCTTCGTCTAATCCTTGCTCCGTCCTCTCCATCCCGTCCTCTCCATCGTCATCGTCTTGCATCTCCTCGTTTTGGTAGTCCTGCCCGTCGAAGCCTTCAACCTTGTCGCCGACTTCGACACCATGGTCTTCTTCGCTTTCACTGCTCCAGCCGCCCACTCCCGGTATCACCCATTCGATCGGTCGTTTCGAGTAAGGGTTTCTGTCCACTGACGGTTTATGCCCATAAAATTCTTCGGACCCCTCACTGTCACCTCCCGATCCCATCACAACGTCCGATAACTCGACATCAGCTGGAGTTGTAAAACCAGAGTTCCGGCTGCTGATATCTTCCTTGCCCTGGCTATCACTTCTCATACCTTCTTCAGCAGACTTGTCCTGGCTCAGCTTGATCTCCCTCAACGATCTCAAAATCCGTTCAGTAAGCCCGCTTTCATCAGATGATTTGTTTGCAGCTGCAGGTCGTTCTTTGGCACCTTCTTGGCTCTTGGCAGCCTTGAGGACCTGGATAAGCTCATCGGTCGAGTGTTTGTGGAACTCATCAGTGGAGGTCGACATCAGAGGTTGGCTTATGTGTTGACGTTCATTTCATTTTAAGTAGACATGTGTTGATGAACAAAACTGATTTGGAACTCAGATTTAGCAAACAACTTGTGTAAATATGACAAGCAGACCTTGCAAGCAAGGTAATATATTATATGTGGCTAGAGCAGCCTGGACAGAGAAACCTACGGAATATTGTCTCTCGGACATAGGAGACAAATTCACCAGATAGCTTTGTACCCCATATGATCCACTCCTTTTCCACATTACCTTCACTTTTGGCCATCACTTCAGCCTTCAGCCTTTGGACAGCCAGGAGCTTCCTCCCACAACCCACAGTCATCCAGTCGTGGGGCTCAGGATCTTTGTCCCATCCTCGAATGATGGGTACCTTGAGAAGGCATTCCAAAGGAGAGGCAGCCTTCAGTAAACTCGGCTTCCCAATCTTCTCCATACATTCTCCATGGTACCACTTCTCACATTGTTGGCAGTATCGCTGGTAGTCCAGCACCGGACTGTACATCTTCTGACAGACGCACTGCAGATGGACGTTCTGCAGGAGATTTGAATACAGATAGATACAATTACAATTGGGACAAAGTTCACCTTGAGCTTCGCAACCTCTCCATTCACTTCAAGACAGAGGCGGGTGAACCACGATCCCCGAGCTATGTGCAGCTCGCTGACACCAAGGTCATTGAAATGGTGTATATTCACCTTGTCTGGTTGGCGACATCAGTACCACACATTATTCAGAAAACATGACCTACTTTCGACACATCTTGCATCAACAACATCGACATGATCAGACTCGATCAGCTCAGCATTACCCATGTAGTCAACGAGGGCCTTGTCTCTGCACAGAAAATATATTAGAACAGCCTTGTCATTCATTCATTCATTCATTCACAGTCACATACCGCTTTCTAAGAACTTCTTGCAGATTAGACGGGGAGTAAAACCACGTCCCTACTATCCACTTGGACGACCCAACCCCCTGGTGGATCGACAAGATCCTCATCTTCCAGTATCGATGCCCATCCAACACTGGCCCTCCCTCCATCTCCTCGTGTGCAACAAAGATACTTGATTCAGCTTCAGAGACTGCCACTCAAATAGCTAACCATCACACTCACCAGTCCTTCTCCTTCAACACTACCTGCGTCTCCCGCTTCTCGTTGCAGAGGTAAAGTTCATCAAGGCGTGGCAGCTTGAGGACTGCCTCAACGGTAGGAGGATCCTCATCCCTCTGTCGTCGGCCTTTGTCACCTCTAGCAGCGCGGGTTGATGCCTTGACACGAGCGCGGGTTGACGCCTTGACAGCAGCGCGGGTTGACGGCATGACAGCAAGACAAAAGATCGTGGGAAGCTTTAGAAGTCTATTTGTTTGTTTAACTATGGCCATCAAATCGACAATCAATATCATGATCCACGTCTATTTGTTTGATAATCAATCAATCAATTATTGCGAATCTGCTTCTCATAATCTTCCAGCGCTCTTACAAATCGTTCAATCTTCTCCAAGGGCACGTTCTCTCTGACCAACGCCAAACGATCTTTTGGGGTCGCCAAGTGGACAACAAGAACTTTGAGAACCCTGCTAATCGTACCAACCAGCTGTTCGTCGACTTAGAATCTGATTGGTCTACACCATGTTTAGAAGACCGCACCTTTTTATCCTCAGGTTTGTCAGAGTTCTTCAACCCAACCAGATATTCTGTTTTCGGATACACGTCGTACAATGCCATCTGTTGCAGTCTACCGTTGAGCCTGCTCAGTTGGATATCTCTTGGATCCAGATACTTGCTCAGAAGTGCGATGTCACTGAACCACGTATACCGGTCGCTGTCTTGCAGGTGACGGTCCTCAATACGGTGTTTCAATGGCGTAAACGTGGGTGGCTGCGATTCCGGGACCGTGGATCGCATTCGGTTTAGTTTTAGTTTCTTGGTAGGGGTGATAAGATACCCCACATTCTTTGGAACCTTGGGTCGTGAGGAACTTTGGTTGAACCCATCAACCTCTTCTATTATCGGCTCCCTAACTAGGAATTTATTAGCCAATATTATGCAGCCAATGAAATCTACACATTTACCTGACGCCACACTTTCAATCTCATCATCGTCGGTTAACGGAGACACCTCCCCAACTAGGCCCATAGGTTAGTGAGTCTTGTTGTCATGCCAAAAGATTTTTTATTTACTGGATTCTACAGGTTCAATCTCATCTTTCTCGAGTATCGTAGACAGCTCCGAACCTAGGTCATTCATTGTTAGCACTTGTCTTCCTTTATGCAGCCAGCGATATATTCACCTGGCTCATTTAGCAGCCAATCGTTGGAGGCTTGTTCGTGAACCATGCCGTCCTTGTCCAGACCCCCAGGCCACCTTGCTTCATCAATATCCATATCATCTGGTCGGCCCTCAGTAACCCAAGATCAAGATGAATGGAGGTATTTCACTCGCCGTCATCCAGCGCTCCATGGTCGGCCGCAGTCACAGGTCGGGTCTCCTCTTCTAGGTTTATGGTCAGTCAGTAGCCATGGCCTACCAAAAAGAACTCACCCGCTTCCACAGCTAGCTGATTTTCTGATGTATAATGGTCAGTTGAGGGTGCTTAACAGGAATAGATGGATATCTTGTAACCTAGATCAAGAATACCCATGCGGTTTCTAGGTCCCTTATAGTTAATAGACAGCCACCCTGCAAAGTTGAGAACGCTTGAAACGATCGAGTTCACAGCTCTTGACTCACTTTTCGGCGTAAGGTGGTCGGTTCTGAGCCCATGTTCATCAAAATGCCCAGGCCAATTCACAGGCATCTCGGAGAGCTCGGGGTGATATCGCCTCCACCCTGTGGCGTCTGGTTTTTTTATATCCGTCAATTGAGTTTTAGGTCCGTTGAAAAACTCACATTGCTCCTTCAGCCATGCGATTTCAGGATCTTCCCACTTTGGTCTCGATTCCTCTTTCGCCTTGTTTTTGCCAACTCTAATGCGTTTCTTGCTTTGGTGAGCTTTTACCCCTATGTCAGATCCTCCTTTTATCTTGGCAATCACTTACAAGGTTCAGACCAGTTGCCCTCGTCGTCCGACTCAGAGACGTTACCTGCAGACAAAATGGTCTCAATCAACTGCTGTAACGAAAAAAAAAGAAAAACATGCTTACAGCGTGTTCTCCTCATTTGTGTGAAGACAGGATATATAAGCTTTGCGACGTGCCAATCAAATTGTCATGTGCCTTGTGACATTGTGACGGTGACAGTTTCGCTGGCCAGCGAAACTGTCACCGTCACAATGTCACAAGGCACATCTGCTACGATCGTAACCTTATTATGCCCAGCGATAAATTCCGCCTCTGTCTTCACTTTTGCCACACTTCTCTCGATACAAATCATCCACTGCATGGAGTTGAGATCTACAACAAGTATGGCAACTCTCTGACTGATCGATTTTTCACTGATCGTTCCATTGATCAACTAGTGAATCAAAGATCGAACACAAGTCTAGGCACACTTGTAGAAAAAATAACCGTTGCAGTATAGTTGGCCATCGTAAACTGCAAGACGACGACTGGCTGAAGTTTGGCCATGTCCTCTGGACATCCTGCTGTTCCAAGGAAAAAAAGGTTGCTGTGCTGCATCTCTTCCAATCGGCTTGGAGGAGATCTCTTGACAAAGAACCTGAGCTCGAAAACGGTGGCCCTGTTGATCTTCTCGACGATCCACACTTTTCCTGCAGCAAACCAGTCCCTTGGAAACTAGAGGTCGAGAAGAGGTTTGCATTGTTTTCGGATTCCGAGTCCCTACCTGGTCCTGTTCCTGGTCCTGTTCCTGGTCCTGGTCCTGCACCTGGTCCTTCTCGGTCCGATTCCGCTCACACCATCCTCCCAAAGCATATCCACAATTCCCCTGACGCCGAGCTCGCACAAAAGTTGAAAACCATTTCTTTTGATGTCATCTACAACACAAACTTTCCTAGGATCAAGGGTGGCTTTTTTCCCAACTTCGTCCCCAACTTGCATAATCGCAATAAGCACCGTTTGACCGTCGTTTTCCCTCTAATCCCTCAATACGTCATCCCACATGTCACTGATCATGATGATCCCTCGGCAGAGATCAGTGTCTTGGAAATAGATCAGTCCGACTACGACGCAATCGCAAAGCATGAGCCCCTCTGCCTACGTCGCGCCGCGGACCAGTCAAAGTGCGCAGAAAACAAAACCCGCTATATCTGTTCATCATGGGTCTGTCCTCACTCCTCTCTTGTTCGTCCTGACCTCACCCGCTCCCTTCAGCTCGCCCTGCCCATTGAAATGATGGAGCACAACGACCTTTGGCAAGTCAAGTTTTTGAGTTGGAAGGTATTCTCCAAAGCCGTCATCACCCAGAAGGGCGCCACTTGGAACCTTCTGAACAAGGTCAACCTTCTTATTGGAGGTGTCAACTTCACAAACGACTTCCTGTAAGCTTCTTCTTCTCGTACAAAGATCGCCCTGACACCAATCCCCTTCCAGTGAGTCCTCGTCCACAAAGTATGACATCTCTGTCACAGAGATGGAGGAGCTTTGGCATGGAATGCAGGCCCTCACCCGCGTCACCACGATTTGGCCTCATCCCACTGATCTTCTCAAGGCCGGTTCCAAGCTGTTCCTGGACATGCTCATCACAAGAGCCACGGAATCAATGGGTCACGATCACATCCAGTTGGCAACCGTCGACCCTCTGGACGTCATTGAAAAAATTGTCTCCGGTAACCTGAACGCCGTCCTCAAGCGCGAATTCAGCAGCCACGAACATCATGTTTTCTCCAGGCACACCCACAATCCAATCCAAAGATTGCAACGGTGCATTGAGAATGAGAAACAAACTTACGGCTCCTGCTCAACCTTTCCTCAGCCTAAATGGTTTATTCAGCCTTACCTACCTCCGCTCGTCTACCTCGGGGAAATCCGTGCTTTTCTGGTCAACGGCATTCTTTTCAGGTCCCTTGTCACCACTCCGAAATTTCCCTCCTTTTATGTTCAGGAGCTGAGTTTCCCCACACCCCTCTCCTTGCTAAGGTCCGTTCTTTCTCATATATACGTTAACTGCTGATGAGTTATTATCTAGTCTAACCCAAGCACAGATCGATTCTTGTACCATGCCCAACCTTGCAGCCAGCTCTCTCAGCCCCCATGAGGAGGATGTCGACAACACTCTGACCCAGTTTATCCTCAACATGCTGTATAGATTGATCGTCGCAGAGGAACACTTCAGCAACAGGCCATCCACAATGCGCATCTTCGTCCGCATTGACATCTCAGTCTACAGGCATGAGGGAGGATTTCACTATTTCGTCAACGAGCTCACCCGCTCACATCAGTCCGGCCTCTTCATGCATTGGGACGTTTCAGGAAAGATGGAGGGCTGCATCCAAGAGCTTGCAAAGGTTTTGCATTACGTTACATATCAGCGTCAGTGGAACAAGAATTTTCCTTTGTGAAATTACATTTTTAAATACGAGTCCCCCAAAAAAAAAGAAAATGCAATTTTTATTCGAATAGTACATGAAGAAAGCCAACTAGATTTCTTTTTCGCAGCCGGGGCATTCAAACTTGGGGAACGCCTTACCCTGCACGTACTCCACGTACTCTGGCAACCGATGTCCCAAAATGTCATCCAAGTTTCGATTCGTGAAAATCTCCCCCCACTGCTTCCACTGCTCCTCAACCGGCTGCTCCACGTCAATCTCGTCTTCATGTTCCGCCACGATCTCATGCGCGGTACCCGTCCCGACCGCCATCCAGTGCTTCGCTTCTTTCTCTGACCGCCACCCACGAATATACGGAACGGCTTGCAGAGCCTCCGTCGCCGTCTCAAATTCCACCTGCGTCGGCTCACCCATGGCCTGCATACACTCCTCGTCGAACCACCTCTTGCAGGTGGTGCAAAAATGCTGCACCATGGTGGCCGGGTCGTAGAATTGTTCGCAGGTGCAATGTAGGTTAACATTCTATACAAAAAACATTTTAGCCCCTCTCGATTTACAAAACCTACGAACGCTTACCACTAGCCTGGGGTTCTCCTCCCAACCTTTCAAATCAAGCCTGGTGAACCACGAGTACTCCGGCTTGAGTGGGAATCCCGTGGTCCCATTGTCGTCAAACTCGTGAGCATATAAAAAGTCTATAAAAAAAATCACCATATTGAACAAAGATAAAATATTATATACGTACATTCGATGCTGGTGGCATCAAACACATCGAGGTGGTCTGTTAAAACCAGCTCCGTTGGCCCCATAGAGCTGATGATGCCCGCGTCGCTAGGTTGGAAGTCAGAATGCCAGATCGTATTTTTTTTCAAATTTGATACGACTTACCGAGCTGATAATTTGAGATCCTTCATTTGG
>Ga0307507_10011770_pt1 | contig 10962 bp, 16 predicted proteins | sample 7_EM_MG_FD_207223 | JGI IMG/M metagenome (GOLD analysis project Ga0307507, IMG submission 207223) | Populus trichocarpa ectomycorrhiza microbial communities from riparian zone in the Pacific Northwest, United States - 7_EM | ecosystem: Host-associated > Plants > Roots > Unclassified | place... | reverse complement strand
ATATTGTTATTCTCTACGTTACCGAGGCAGCCGAGGGATTTCAATCACAAATACGAATCGCAACTCAACCAAACCCATATTTATCACCAGAAGGATAAGAACCACTTTCCTACCTCAAAATGTCGAGGTCTAATCCTCACGGAGCAGGAGTAGATCCTCTGGAGACAGACGAACTCTCTCAGTCCAAAGGTCCAACGGTGACATCCTAAGACACAAGGATCACTAGATCTACCGATACCAGAATATCTTGCGGTCTATCGCCCGGACTCTTCCATTGAGCCGCAATGAGACGCTGCCGGTCCCAACACTCTCAGACACCAGCAGAACCACTATTATATCCCGAAATGTCTCGACGACTGGACCGCATCAACCGAAGTGTATACCTGTACGAGGACAATCTTGCGCTCAGCATCGGCCAGGAACACCTAGCGTTCCAGTCCCTTTTACCCCAAATCCAACATTTGGTACGGGAACTGTGCAAAGTCAAAAAGGATATAATGACGTGCGCGAGATACACAGGGGGAGCTGGAACAAATAGATACCAGCATGGTACAGGTACAAGCGGCAACCGAGGTGCTTCAAGAAGTGTTCAAAAGGGTCAGTGGAAGGAGGGATGGACAAGACACCCGTCAGACCCAGCACGAGCAGTTCACATAACACCTCAACCAGACCATACAGACAGAAGGAGCCGCGGCAATGGGCAGGGATGAACAGTTGGGACAGGAACTGCTATACTCAAAGGCCCAACATCAACGAGAACTACTGAACCGTGAACGAATACTCAACACTATGATGGCCAAGTTGGAGGCAAACAAAGAAGCCAGAGAAAGACAAGAAAGCCAGATAGCTGAGTTGACTGTAGGAGTTACCTCTTTGATGGGCCAAGTAAAAGGCAAGCGTTCAAACCAAACCCCCGAACGAAGTGCCGGAGCAACAGGGGGTGGAAGCGGAGGAGTACCCCCCCCCTACAATGCATGGGGCAGCGGGAGGCACCCCTGATCCCGGAGATAGAGAAGGAGGAGGAAGTGACGACGACAGACGAGGAAGGCAGGATGAGAGCTCCAACAAACGAAACAAGAAGCCTGCACAGAAGGAAAAAACTGATGAAGGCAAATACGGAGAAGCTACTGAGGACGAAATGAGGTTTTCCAGAGCCTTAGGAAAGGCCATAGGAGAAACCACAAAACGTCCAGCTCAACCCCCATCAGCATACGAATATGCCAAACACCAGGATATCCGGTTTTGGCTAACCACCTGCAAGGATTTTTTCGATCGCAACCTATAGCAATGACAGGAGGAGGCGGACCGTATCAAATACGCCTTGTCAAAACTAAAAGGATGACAAGTAGGATCCTTCGCTATGACCCACTGGAACCAAATGACCGGTGAGTTAGGCCATATACGACAGGATGGTTACACATTATGGGATGACTTTGCCGAACAAGCTATAGGTCGATTTGGTCCCACTGATGAAGAAGAAAAGGCCCTACGAGAAATGTTGAAAGTCTGATTCAAGAATGACATTAAGCAATTTCTATTGGAATCCGAAAATTGGAATGTCAAAGCAAAAGTTACCGGAATCGGCTTCAGAAAATTAATCAGTGACCAAATAGCGGATGAGGCTGTAAGGCGAATGTCAATGCAGCAAGAATACCACGCTGACCGAGATTGGATAGAAGCTCTCCGCCTAGCGGTCCGCGATGAGGAAGATTGCCAGGAAAGAAAAAGGCTTAAGGAAAATAGTTTCTCAGGGTCGAATTCAAGTCAGAAAAGGAAACGGGAGGAGCCAACAACGACAAAGACAACGAAAAAACCAAAGTGTACCCCTAAGGAAAAAAGGGTATACCAGGCGAAGAAAAAGGAGGAGAAAGTAGACAAAGGGAAGGCGGCGCCCAGGCAGAAAATTATGCACTGGGTTTGGGCCCACCCACACACCGGTATCGACCAGAAAATTGTCGACGAACGAACGGCAAAAGGGCAATGCACTACATGTACCCTAACAAACCACGGATGGAAGCACTCTGAGAAAGAAATTGGTGTCAGTACCATCCAAAGGAAAACGTTCAAATTACCGAGTGGAAGATCGAATCACCCAAAGTCTAGAAAGCCAAGGGTAGCCATCAAAACCCAGGATAGCGGCGGAGAACCCTCGCGACTAGCGAGCCAAAGGCCACTAGCATGTACCTTTATGGAAGATGAGAAGCTATGACGCTCATTGGCACCACTGGCGACGACACGTGGGTAGTCCGGCCATCGAACCGGGAACCGAAATAATATGAAGTGAACTCTTCAGCTCATACCCTTTGAATGCATCGATCCCAAAAGCGTGATATGTTCCGACTGGGAGTCAGGTAGCACCTGGGTGTTGTACGGCGCATTGTCCAGAAGTCTATATCCCAGATAAAATCGAGACAGGAGCGAAGGAACCCACATTCGGCAACACACCCCGAAAATGGCTCCACTTGTTTGGGGGACCCCTAGGACAAACGACGTTTAGTGGAAAATCTAAGAGGACACAAAGACAGCAAGAAAACTGCTAAGTACTGAACTCGAGCCAAGGTGATGACTGAGAGGATGGCTTCAGACGAGAATGACACCAGCGTAATCGTCCCCAGTGGCAGGTCTTAAAGCACACGATTGAAAACGATTAAAAGAACAGAATCTCAGGAGGAAAAATCACCCCTGAGTGCTATGGGTCGCACTATGCGATAACAAGACACCCCATTTGGTTGTCTTGTCAGACGAAGCCCGCGACCTCAAGATTTCTCTCATAGTAGTTGGGCACGTTCATTGCACACACAGAACCAGTACCCACCTCATGGAGAAACTTCAGGTCGGACTGGAGGAATTAGCCGACAGGTATGGTAGACTCCTCATAACTACCGATAAGTGTGGATAGGTCGGGTAGAACGGAAGGCGCATTCGAGCCGCAAGGCACGATTTATCAGCCGAACTGGCCCTGGTGTATGGGAATCCCTCGGCAGGGAATAAAGACCGCTAGTAGTTGGCTGCCCGATATACAAACCTATACGATTTTACCTTTCACGAAACCCCGAACCCTCATCAAACTATTTTATATTTTCAAAAATATTTGCCGAAAAAGAAAAAGCAGTTTGTCTGTGGAGGCTTCATGAGCCGAAACTGCGCAGGCGGGGAACAAACCCAAAAGTTACCACAATGAAGAGAGCTTATGAAACACACGGCCCCGGCCCCAAGCGAATAAAATATAAACCAAATCCACAGCACTACAAGTGCCCTGAAGGAAATACCATCCTAGTCATATCAGATAACCGGCATAAGATTAGAGTCTTACTAGACTCTGGCTTCAACATATTCCTACTAAACCAAAACACTGCACGCACACTCAAAGTGCCTTACGAGATAAGAGAAAACCCGCTTAAAATAACCGCATTCAACGGGGAAGTATCCTGCACTGGAGGAAAATACTATTTAGATCCAGTTCAACTAGAAATTGGTACGAATTGGCATACAACTATGGTCTCCTGCGAGATTGTGGACGCAGGCAAATATGATATGAGCATACCATTTCGGGTGAAAACTCGCTTAAAATAACCGCATTCAACGGGGAAGTATCCTGCACTGGAGGAAAATACTATTCAGATCCAGTTCAACTGGAAATCGGTACCAATGGGCATACAACGATGGTCTCCTGCGAGATTGCGGACGCAGGCAAATATGATATGAGCATACCATTTCGGGTGGTGGCATAAGGATCATCTAATCAAAAACATTGAAATCCCGGAGAAAAGGTGTTCCGAACACACCACGTGTGTAGAACAATTACAAGATGACTGCATCGCCAACATGGCTGAATGGGACGAGACATTATGTTTCAATAAACAGGCCAGAATGATTGGAAGGATCGGATCAACTAGGCAGGAGGAGGTACAATTAGACGGATTACAAAAGCCGTATTGGCAATACAAGGAATTGTTTGAGAACGAAAATGCAGAAATGGTGGCTCCTAGGCGAGCTTTCAACCCTGAGAGTGACCTCAAAGATGGAGCCACTCCGCCCTGGGGACCTATATACCCAATGTCGGCTTACCAATTTGAAGAATGAAACAAATATCTTCACATAATGTTAGCCGAAGGGACAATAGTTCATAGCAAATCTCCGGCTGGCGCACCAATCCTTTTCCTTCCCAAAACTGAGGCAAGACTACGATTGTGCGTTGACTACCATCAACTAAAGAAATAAACAATACTCATCAAATACCCTTTACTGCTCATGATCCAACTGAGGGAGTGAGTAGCCGGTGCGACCATTTTCACCAAAGTAGACCTAAAGGAGGGTTACCATTGGATTAGGATCAGAAGGGGAGATGAATGGAAAACCGCTTTCCGCACCCGATACGGACATTATGAATATAAAGTAATGCCATTTGGGTTGGTCAATGCACCCGCCAGGTTACAAGCTATGATGAACACTATCCTTTGAGAATTCTTGGATCACGGAGTTGTAGTATATCTGGATGACATCCTAATTTACTCAAAGACAATGGAAGCACACGAGGCTCTGGTCAAACAAGTACTGGCCAGGCTAGAACGCCATGACCTCGCTGTATCTTCCAAGAAATCCATCTTCAATGTCGACACAGTCGAATTCCTCGGATACATCGTGGGCAAAAGCGGCGTTACTATGAGCGAAAACAGGTTGAAAGTATCCTCAATTGGAGAGCCCAACGGTTGGTAAAAGATGTTACAATCTTTATTGGTTTTGCAAATTTCTATCGAAAGTTCATAGAAAACTTTGCAAAGCTTTGCAAACCAATTACCGACACGTTGAAAACCAAGGGCGGAAAACATTTATGGTTTTGGGGAGAAGAGCAGGACAAAGCCTTCGAGGAACTTAAGGGAAGATTTGCTTCAGCCCCTATTCTAGCACACTTTTACAGGGACCGAAAAACCATGATTGAGACGGACGCTAGTGGCTTCGCACTAGGCTGTATCCTTTCCCAGTACTTGGGAAAACGATTGCACCCCCTTGCATTCCACTGACGAAAACTGAACGATGCCGAACAGAATTACGAAATTCATGACAAACAGTTGTTTGCAATCCTGGAAGCTTTCCGCCAATGGAAACACTACCTACTGGGAGCGGACGATCCGGTGACGGTATACACGGACCACCAGAACCTAAAATGCTACCTCACGACTACTGTCTCGAACCCCCGACAGATCCGATGGACCCAAGGGCTAGCCAATTTCAATTTTAAAATAGTATACCGCCCGGGCACCAGAGGAGGCAAACCTGATGCATTAAGCTAGCGGCAGGAGCACCGCCTTGAGGAGGGAGCTACGGATCACAAACAGACAATTTTGAAACCGGAACATTGTGAAGTTTCACTTTGCCACAACAAAGACCCAATTGAGATCAGTCTTGTGGGAGGAAAAAAGCGAACGACAAACCTGCTCAGAGTAAAAAGACTACAACAAGATGCGACAATCCCAACAAAAGGTTCCAGAATGGCGGCCGGACATGACATTTACACCTTAAAGGATGGTACCATACCAGCCCAGAGACAGATGTTAGTAAATACCAGAATTGCAATAGGGCTGCCTAGAGGAACTTAAGGCAGGTTCGCAGCAAGAAGTGGCATGGCAAGCAGACATGGAATAGCAGTGGGCGGTGGAGTAATAGATGCGGATTACACCAGCGAAGTAAAAGTGATTTTACGGAACCATGGGAATACCAGTTACGAATTTAAGGCAGGCGACTGTATCGCACAACTGATTGTCGAAAAAATACAAACCCACGATGCCATGGAAATCGATAATCTGGAAAACACAGAAAGGAGAACTCCGGGATTCGGCTCAAGTGACATCGCTCCTAAACGGCTAATTACCTGTGAAGAACCCAAAGTCAAAATGTGTTTCCGAAATCCAGACCGTCAGGAGAACTCATACTTTGACGAACAAGATATTTACACACGAGCTAGCCTACGGGACGAGGTGACAATGCTGTCCAGTGCCATGATTGCAGCAATACAAATGCAGACCATGGACAACTCATTCCTGGACAGAATAAGAGCGGCAGGAAAAGAGGACGACACTTGGACCGCACGGAAAGAGGAGTTAAGTCAGTTAAAAGCAAAATGGGAAACACTACCGAAGCACTGGGAATTGGAAGATGGACTACTATATTACAAGAGCAGACTATTCATTCCTTGAAAAGAAGAACTCTTAACCGAGATCGGGAAAGGATGTCACGACTCTAAGGTAGCCGGATACTTCGGGCAAGAAAAAACTATTGAATTGGTTACGAGGAACTTCCGTTGGGAAAAACTGAGCAAATGGGTAAACAACTACGTCCCATCGTGCGACGAATGTCAACATAACAAATCTCCACGACACGTGAAGTATGACTTACTCCTGCCATTGGAAGTACCCTACGCAGCATGGACCGCCATCTAAGTAGATTTCATAACCCAATTACCCGAGTCCCAAGGACAAACCCAGATCATGGTAGTAGTGAATCGTTTTACAAATATGGCTCACTTTATTGGCCTAGCAACAAATGCGACCGCAAAACATGTCGCGAATACGTTCCTTAAGGAAGTTTGGAAACTTCACGGACTCCCCTCTGAAATTGTCTCAGAGATGGACGCAAAGCTTGGGGGCGAATTTTGGCAATCATTGTGCAAAGCATTAGGAATTAAACGGCGAATGTCAACGGCGTACCACACACAAACAGACGGAGAAACCTAAAGAACTAACCAAGTGCTGCAAGGTTAGCTACGAAACCTCCTCTACTATGTGCAAAACGACTGGTATCAGATGCTACCGTTGGCCGAATACGCCTAGAATAATTCCAAAACAAGTGCACATAATCTAAGACCCTTTTCGCCAACTACTGGTTCCATCCACAGAGGGAATGGATGAAGGAAAGAGAGGCTCAAAACCCAGGGGCCACAATGTATATGCACTGGATGAAAACAGTGCCGGAAAGTGCGAGGACAGCCCACGAGCGAACAAGAGAGACCAGGAAGAAATACTACGAGCGGAAAGCGACACCCCAGCCCGACATCGAGATAGGTGACTTGGTAATGTTGAATGCAAAAAACATTAGAAGCAAACGATGGACAAGGAAGTTCGCCCCACGATTGTACGGCCCGTTTAAAGTCTTAGAGAAAAAAGGCAATAGGGCATTCAAACTCGATATCCCGGCTCGCTGGAAAATCCACCCAGTATTTCACGCCTCGCTGCTTGAACCCTATAAAGTCGGGGACCGACCCAGCCGAGGACAACCTCCACGAGAACTAGAGGAGGTCGAAGGTGATCGGGAATGGGAGGTTGAAAGAATCGTTAAAAATGAGATAACCACCTACACAAGAAAGGTCAGAAGGGTAGACAAGGGGTTCAAAGAGCTCCGATACTTTGTAAAATGGGCAGGATGCTCAGAGGATGAAAATACCTGGGAACCACCGGAGGGGTTGGAAAACGCCAGGGAAGAGGTGGAAAAATTTGATAAGGAAAACCCGGAGATGCCGGGGTTCATCAGCAAATTCTATTTCAAATCTGATCCCCAATAGCTAGATACTGATTGCCATCTGCGCCTCGTGGGATTACTCGCCCATCATTCTTTGCTTCCACTTTCCCTTGTTCGTCTCTGGTGGACCCCAACTTTCTGCCCGTCCGCCCCTGTTGCTCTCCCGTGTAGACCTGTACACTTTTGTTGCACTCAGATTCTCCCTTGCCCAGACCTTGATCCTCCCGGCCCGCGCTTGTGCAGCCCTTAAGCCTCCAGGTCCGCGCTTGCGCGGGCTTTCACTCTTCTGCTCCGTGCCTGCATGGATCTTCACCCTCCAGGTCCGCGCTTGCGCAGGCATTTACTCTTCCGGTCCGTGCTTGTGCGGACCTTTATCCCTCAGCTCTCTGCTTGCATGGACCTGGTCCTCCTGGTCCACCACATTGTCACCCCTGAATCCCCCTGATCCGCCTTTTTGTGTCCCATGAATCCCCCTGGTCCATCTCCATTCGACCTGAGTTCCCCTTTGGTCGGCCCAGGGGCGGCCACTCAACCCCACAAGTCGTCGTTGCTGTGGACCTCGGTAACCTCGTTGATTTCTTGTTTGCATCATGAGCCTCCTGTTTTATCCCCACTTGGATCTCAACCCTCGGATCCAGCCAGAACGCGCCTCAGCAACCCTCCAGTTGCTCCAGCCACAATGCCCTTGTTCCTGGAGTCACTCTTTCGCTTCTCGCGTCATTCTGGTCTGCCCTGGATGCTCGTAGGGGTGGTGTAGTCTTCGAGATCAGACGAATACCTTATAATCGCGATGCGGAGTTACTGCGCTCCTTCATTATCTGCTCCCTGTTATATTTCACGTGAACCTCTTCCCTACAATCAGAATCCTTCTACCTAGGCATCAGGAAAATGTCTGAGCATGTTCCAAGGTAGTCCTGAACCCTCCTGGTCCACCAAGGGGGGTAGTGGTCCCCGTGGTCCATCTGGTCCACTCCGGTCCATTGTGATCCAGACTGTTTGAAAATTTACCGAAAAGTGTGGACCCGGGTGGATCAGGGTGGACCAGGAGGACCAGGGGGATGATAACCCCCCTTGGTGGACCAGGACTGGTATTTACATTTTGCTGATGATTACTTTTGCGGAGTGTTTCGCCTAGTTCTGCCTTCCCTGGCTATGCTTTTATTTTCACATACACCGCCGATACTAATACACATAATAGTAGGTCTCTAGGTCTATGTGGCTATTCACAATCCAGCTATTTTGTCCCCGGATTTTTTCCCCTTCCAGCAGATGGACTGGCCCCTCAATTGATTCCACTCTCGCGAGATACCAATCCCGTTCATTGAGCACAACCTCCACAAACCCATGGAAGCGGTTCGGCTTGCCCGATTCTGTCACATACTTCATTCCTACTAGCATAACCAGCTCCCGAGTTTTTGTCACTTGGGATTTGTTTCGTTGTGTGGTCTGCGGAATTACGGCCTTAGATGGGCTGAACGAAAAGTATAGTAGCGGTTTGGATGGCTTGCTCCCTTGGAATGAATCCTTGTCCCTCTCGTGACTTTCCCGGACCCAAATATCGTGGCTCAGCCGCTCATTATTTCCAGCCTCTTGGTACATCGCAACAGCCTCCACTCGATCTCCAACGGGCGTTGAAATGGCTGGAACTAATTGGCCACTGAATTGTAAATTTCAATCATTGTGGATTCCGCGTAAGTTTCTCTCCGGCTGAGGACCCTCTCCACCAGACGTTGCCCCCTGAGCTCTTCAACATAATCGCGGAGAAGCACTGGTTGGTGAGGAATAGCAAACCGGTCTGCAGCCTCGCTTAGCGAGAGCTGCTTGATACCTCATGCTCTCCCTGCTAATCTAGTCCACTGAATTACCTGATCTACTCGCTGCTTCCGCTCCCGGACCTGAATTTTAAGGCTAATCGCGGGGGCTCGGTTCGGCCTAGGTCTGCTGCTGGCTGTAATGGCGTGCTGGCGTATCTCCGGACCTCTCTCCCGGTGTCTCGCAACCCTTATAGAGAGCAATCTCTCATTCCGAGTGTTACAATCCTCTCCTCTCCGGGTGATACTTGCAGCAGGTAACCGATAGTCTTCTAACGATGACTTCTCTTGGCCCAATAGCTGTTGCGATAGCTAAGTCCGTTGACTCCTATCCAGCAACGTCGATCGCTAGGCTCCTATAAGACCGTCGTGTCTTGATTCCCGAAAGCGTGATAGATAAAGATCTTTGTATTGAAAGTAAATAGCATGAGAGAACTTAGATGGTTGCGTGAAGAACCCAAATCTCCTGCCCCGAGGGTGCCCTTATATAGGGGTTCTTCCCTCAACCCTAGCCCTGCGTGACTCCTCCCCTCGCGTCACGCGACTCATGACTTATAATGAGTCATAGTGTGCAATCCATCAGCTGACTTCGTTCGAGTCAGCTGCGCCCTATCTCGCAACCAATCAAAACTCATAAAACAAGTCATGTGCCCTAAGGGGGTCACATGCGCAAAACCCATGACTCGTAACTATGAGTCATGTGCGAAATACATAAACCACATGACCACAATCGTGCGTCATGTCAAATATCAACCAATAACAATAAACCAATGACACGCTATTGCGTCGTCATGTGAAACATCTATTAGTCAACTGATCTCATAGTGTGAAAGATAACAAACCGATGACTAATAACTATTAGTCATGTGAGAGTCTGCCTTGCTTAGTCACCGTTTGTGATATTAGCTCCCTTCCCCCTCTTGCATCGGTCCCACGATGCTAAACTCCTTCCTTCCACAGCATACCTCCGATTTGACGCATCCTTTGTTTGCATCGGTTGTAGACCTGTTGGAGTTTCTCTTTCTCCTTATTGAGCCGTTCGAGGTCCTTATCCTTTGCCACAATGATTTGGGCAGCGCGATCGAGCTGGCTTCGGAGGTCCGAGATTTTTTCTTCCAGGGTTTCCATGGTTTTTTCGCTCCCCTCTCCCTCCAGCCGTGTCCTCACGGCTTTTCTCTTCCTCTGTTCCCTCCTGTCATTCTTCGACAGTTCCCCTTTTTCTCCCACTTGTCTGGGGTAGTATCCGGCGTCCACCTTTTCCCAACGGTGTTCCTTGCAGTTGTCGTTAAAACAATGCTCCCTACTCGTGAGGTCTCCGTGGGCCCTTCGAGCCTTTCGCTGACGAGGTTGTTGTTGTGGGGCCCAGTCCTCTCCTGGGTTCCCTTCCATCTCCTGTCGCCAGTCGTGGTCGTGGGCGACGCTTGGTTTTCTCGATCTCCTGGTGAATTGTAGGTACCAGCCTGACCCTTTTTTTCGCTGAGATGGATTTAACATGCATCGTCCGTGCAGTCAGTCCAGTTCATGGAGGCGTGTGCCACCTCCCTTCTTGGTGAGCCCGAGTATGCTGGGCTAGTGGGGGTAGCGTTGCGAGCGATGCGCTGGGCGTCGCTCTCTGGCGTGCGTGAGTGTCGTTCTTGTT
>Ga0307507_10011769_pt1 | contig 10962 bp, 11 predicted proteins | sample 7_EM_MG_FD_207223 | JGI IMG/M metagenome (GOLD analysis project Ga0307507, IMG submission 207223) | Populus trichocarpa ectomycorrhiza microbial communities from riparian zone in the Pacific Northwest, United States - 7_EM | ecosystem: Host-associated > Plants > Roots > Unclassified | place... | reverse complement strand
TAAGAAATTAACTTTTAATATAAAAAAGAAAGATAGTCATAGTTCAATTAAAAAGAAATTTTCAAGGAACTAGAAACGAAAATTTTGGTTATTATATTATAATGAGGTGAATAGACAATTGCCTTTACATGAACAGTGAAAGTCACATTCAAAAACCAATTTTGTTTTAGTTTGAAGTGAATGTTAACATTTCCTTTCTACTTTTTAATTTATATTTTATTTGATCAGGTAAAGAATTGGATATATAACTCAACCACTGTAACCTTTGCTAACCTTTGCTAATTAATGACATGTGTCTAGGAATACCAAATTATTGGATTTCAAATGCAAATGTTAAATTGATTGGCAACCAAGATGGGCTAGCCGGATTGATTGATATTCATTAAGGAATACTAGATTATTAGCTTCTGAATGGGAATGCCAGATTGATTTGCAATAAATATAGGTTAACCGAATTGATTGATATTCATTAAGAAATACCAGATCATTGACTTCCGAATATGAATGTTGGATTGATTGGCAATCAAGTTGGGTTGGTAGGATTGATTGGTATTCATTAAGGAATACCAGATCATTGGCTTCCGAATAGGAATGCTGGATTGATTGGCAACCAAGTTAGGTTGGTCGGATTGATTGGTTTTCGTTAAGGAATACCATATTATTGGCTTTCAAATAGAAATGCAAGATTGATTGGCAGCCAAGATGGGTTGACCAGATTGATTGGTATTCATTAACCAATACCAGATTATGAGCTTTCGAAGAGGAATGTTAGGTTGATTGGCAGTCAAGATGGATTTGCTAGATTGATTGATATTTATTAAGAAATATCATATTATTGGCTTCTGAATAGAAATGGCAGATTGATTGGCAACCAAGATGGGTTGGCCAGGTTGATTAGTATTTATTAAGGAATGCCGGATTGATTGGCAACCAAGATGGGTTGGTCGTATTGATTGATACAGATTATTGGCTTTTGAATTGAAATGCCAGAATAATTGGTAATCAACATGGGTTTGTTAGAGAAATTGGTATTCACGAGGAATACCATATTATTATTTTTCGAATGAGATTACTGGACCGATTGGGAATTAAGATAGCTATGCTAAAATAATAATTACTCAAAAGAGAGTGTTGAATTGTTGGCTTCGATATGAAAATGTTGGAACAATTATGTGAGTTATAAATATTAAGAGATTTATTTAGGGTTTAATAAAATTATATAAAGACAAAATTAGATGATTATAAAGAATGAATTAAAACATTGTTTAGATAAAAAGTTGATTATTTCCTTTTATGTGTTAATTGAGATGTTAACTTGTGACTTAGTAAAATTCATTGACTTTGTTACATATAACTCATAGGCTCACCAGGGGTAATCTGCAGAATAGCTTTCATGTAGATTATGAAATTGTGGATTATTAGGTGTAACATCAAACTTGTAGATTGTAATTTGGATACTCTATTTTGAAATGTAATTCACATATCCTTATATTAAACTAACAATTATCATTGATTGATTAAGGTGATATAATATATTTGTTGTTTAAAACCTAATAATACTAAGGTCTTACATAATTATTATATTTGTCATTGTAATTTGAGGAGGACACACACACACAATCAAGTGTTTGTTGATGTAGAATTTATTGTAAATGTTTTGATTTTTTAATTATTGTGATGGATGTGAAATTAATAAATATCTTAGTGCGATGAATTGATGAGAATAAATAACAGAATGATAGATATGAGAAGATGAGATCCACGATGATTGAGTCAAAAGTGGGTTGATGAGCTTGTGGTGTTTGTGATTATGAAGTGTTATTATATATAATATGATTTTCATGTCGACACTTGGGATGACCCAAATATGAAGGAGATTTTGCCAGAATTTTGATAAAATCTTAATGAGTTAGAAATATGGATATATTTAGATTGATCTAGTCAATTGATTGAACTACCAAATAAACCAGCCAATCGTTTCATCGAATGGTTTAAAACAAATTATATTGTTTTCAAATTTATTATAAAGAAACTTATACCTAAATATTGTTTTCAGATTTATTATAAAGAAACTTATACTATAATTTTTATGGTATGTATACACTTATATACAAACCAATTTAGTAGACTTATAAATACAAGTGATGAGAAAAGTAATGGTAAAGAAATGTCAGTGCTAATGATAGAATGATGAGAATATTTATAAAGATATCAAGTGGGTTAATTGGGTTAAGTCAGCCTTAACTAAATGGTGAATGATAATTGGAAAGAATATTAGAAATAAAGTAAATGATATGTAAAAACTAAAGCAAAATGATTCCGTTTGAGTTCTAAACGATGATGTTTTGTGTAAATCAATTTTAAAGAAATAATAATAATAATAATAATAATAATAATAGTTTTATGAATATATATCACTTGAAATGTATGAGAAGTTTGAGTAATAATAAATTATGTTAAATTCATCCTTTTTATGTATGAAAGTTGGGAGACTTGGGAATGCGAACATGATTGAATGGCTACCAAATTGGTTTGTGTGCAAGTGTATACATACCATAAAAATTTGTTGTGATTCATAATGGCGGTAGAATGTGCATGTAACAGTAGTTCTGTGAAGAAATATATGAACTCTATGATTGTTTTGGGTTGTATAAAAAGGGGCTCAAGAGGGCTACTGTAATAGTCCTACATTTAAGTGTCTAAAAGCTGTTTTAATGCCCAAAAGAGTGTGAATATAGGCTGTTGTGACAACCACCACCTGAATTATTATGACGATTCAAGATACATGAGTATGGGTTGTCGAGGCAGCCATGGCTGAGCTAGGTGATTAAAGTGGTAATATGGGGGTTTTCATGGCACCTAATGGTGTGTGATATGATTGATCATTTAAGATTGGCTTGAAAATGGAATTGATGTTGATGAAGAATTGGCTTGAAAATTATCTACTCCAATTATATCAAAAACAATGCATGAATAAGGGGGGGAGGATGTACAAATGAGATTGATTTAATAATTAATAAGAAAATCTTGAGTGTATATATGTAATAGATATTAAATAACATAAATATTGGCTTTTGATTCAATACCCATCATTTGAGGTATTTAAAATAAATTATGTTATAAGAATATCATGCAAAAAATGAAAGCAATACTTGTGAAATGCTGGGAAGACTCGACAACCATGGGGAATTGATGAAGAAATGCTTGTAAATCTATACAAATGGGAATAAGATGTTTGGAAGAGGTTAAAATATTAGAAAAATAGTATGATGAAACCAATAAAAAGGACTAGCTAGGTGATGAGTAGGTGAAAGCATGTGTATGTGAATATATATTTTGTCTATGTTTGGAGATATGTGTGATGAGGAGGCTAAGTAATAAACTAATTAATTTAGAGTCTTTTAGAACGATTGGAGGAGTAAATAGATGCTCAACATCTACCTTATTTGCTTTTGTTTATTAGCTAAAATGGATATGATGTCGGCATTGAATTAGTTATTTCCTCGGATGAATAGTAATGACATTAATATAATTAATGTAAGTGTGACTTGTCAACTATATGAGAGAGAGAGAGATATATATATTTATGGATGAAACACCTTTTCATTGAACTAGCAGATAAATCAGTTGATCGTTTCATCAATCGATTAAAATAATTATATTATTTTTAGATTTATTATAAAGAAATTTATACCGAAATATTAAAGATGTTACAAACTTTTATTTCATTGTAGTTTCACTAAATATCTCCACATATTACTTGTTTCATTTCGACTTCGACTAATAAAATATCAAATCTAGCACTAAGAATGATATTACTTTCTCCAATTAAAAGTAATACTATTGTTAACATCATCGGTAGCATCATAATGACATAACAATGTCATATATTAGAAGATATATTCTATAAACAACAAAACCTATAAATTCTCATTAAAATTTATCCATTCTCAAAATTCACATACAAAAACTATAATATAGAAAAATAACAAAATTGGATAAAAATTTCAATTCTCGCAAATTTGATGAACAATTCTCACAAAAGAATTATCAATTTGGAAAAAATCATCAATTCTCCCCAATTCTCCCAAAATTAAACATAAACCCTAAATGATTTAATTTATACCCTTTGGATGTAGTTTATGGCATCAATTGATGTCATTGATACCTAATTGATCTAAATTTAACCGAACCTTATTTCAAATGCCACATCTCCCGGGCAGCACACTCATGACGTGAGAACATATGTCAGCGGTTAAACAGCCTTCCTGACCCTTCGTCTCTTCCATGAACCAAAGCAAAAATCATTACGTATATCATAAAATTCAACAATCGGGACTCGAGATTCCGTAGGAGGTTTTTAATTCCTATTATTTTATTTATATGTGTCCATGTTCAACGAATATTAATTTCATGTATAAAAACAGGAGCGAATCCAAGTTTAGGACAGTGTGTTGGTTTTTGTTAGAAATGGCCAAAGCAATTCCATTTTTTGAGCTCAACACTGGAGCTAAAATCCCTTCAGTTGGTTTGGGCACATGGCGCGCTGACCCTGGTGCTGTCGCTGATGCTGTCACTGCTGCCATTAAGGTATTTTATTCATGCCCGAAGTTCTTTTGAGGAATTTTTTTAGATGCCTCCGATTAATTTTGCTAGAATGCATTTGGGATTTTCGGGTTCTAAATTTGACGTGGGATTATTAATCCAAAAAATATAATTAATAGAGATACTGGACTTTGTCTTGTGCAGGCTGGATATAGACACATTGACTGCGCTCGACTTTACTGCAACGAGAAAGAGGTTCTGACGCATAGTTTTCTTACAACAAGTTCCGATCTGAGAATCAAAAGGAGCGTTTCATTTTTGGTAGATAGAAAGAAAGATCAGTTGTTGATTTCAAGAATTGATTGCTGGTTTTCTGCAGGTTGGTTGTGCATTGAAGAAATTATTTGACAATGGGGTAGTAAAGCGTGGCGAAGTGTGGATCACTTCAAAACTCTGGTATGTGTTAGGGGATTTGTTTTATTTCTTCAAATTCCCTGAAAACATATATAATATCGTTGAGCACTTCAGTTGCCTGGATTGTAAAAGAAAGTATGATGATCTATAGGTGTAATGATCATGCACCGGAAGATGTACCGGAGTCATTAGGGAAGACTTTGCAGGACTTGCAGCTTGACTATGTAGATCTGTATCTGGTATGTTCTTACAATCAATATCCATACCAGAGTTTATCTTTTGTGAAATTAAATTTTGTCACTAAAATGTGGTGAAATGTTTGAAGATTCATTGGCCCGTCAGCATGAAGAAGGGTTCAGAGGGCTATAAGCCTGAAAACCTTACTCAAACCAACATACCAGCAACGTGGAGAGCCATGGAGGCACTTTACGATTCTGGCAAGGCTCGTGCTATTGGAGTTAGTAATTTCTCATCAAAGAAGCTTGGGGATTTGCTAGCCGCGGCTCGTGTACCTCCAGCTGTTAACCAAGTCGAATGTCACCCCGTGTGGCAGCAGCCAAAGCTTCATGAATTTTGTCAATCCAGGGGTGTCCATTTATCTGTGAGTGTGAATAGAAGTAGATCGTTATAGTTTATTCGAGTTTCCAAATAACAATTATGATAGAATTTGTTTTCTTTTTTTCTGTAGGGGTATTCACCGCTAGGTTCCCCAGATGCAGGAACGATCAAGACCCAGGTTCTCAAGAATTCAATTCTTAATACGATTGCTGAGAAATTAGGCAAATCTCCTGCGCAAGTAGCTCTTAGGTGGGGACTACAGATGGGCCACAGTGTGCTTCCTAAGAGCACAAATGAGGCAAGGATCAAGGAAAACCTTGACATTTTTGACTGGTCTATTCCTGAAGATTTGTTTGCCAAGTTATCTGGAATTGAACAGGCAAGTCAGTGGTTATTTCTTCCTCAACGTTTTATGCCTGTAAACTTTTCTGTGCACTTGCTCCATTTAGCATATGATCCTCAAGGTTAGATCAATAGAATCTGCCATGAATTTATAGAAAGTGCTTCGGGCAGCAGGTGTTAAGTTCTCCTTTGCACTAGCGCATGCTTAGATCAAGATAATTACTAAGCTTTTTGGATCATGGGGTGGCAGTAGATTTTATGGGATTATAAGCTATGTAAAAGTAGTGTTTTCGCTGTGATTTAGATGATTGAACTTGTGATTCTATCATGCAGGAGAGGCTGGTTAAGGGCACTGTGTTTGTGCACGAGACTTATGGTTCATACAAGACACTCGACGAACTATGGGATGGTGAAACATCAGATGCCTGACTTTCAGACATTACATGCTCGACTTTCTAGTGTTAAGTCCGCTTGTCAGTGGATAAATAAATACATATTGTTGATTGAGTTTAGCATAAATCACCAAAACGGTGGTTGATTGTTAGTATTTTTTATTTTTTAAAAATTATTTTTGAGATCAGTATATTAAAATGATTTGAAAATATATAAAAAAAATTAACATTCAATTTCATCTCCCCTATACTAGAGACTACCCATATTTTTCAAACCTGCAAATATTGACAATATATATACCACAAACCAGTTTATTTTATTTTATTTATACCAGAAATTTCAGATTATTCAATTTCATCTCATTTTCAAAATGCTAATAAAATGTTTCTAACCGTAAAATTTGAAAGGCCCAGCACGACGTGCATGTAATTTTCGATTAGTTCCCGAAGGAAACCGCTCGGGTCTAATCTGTATCATAACATTGTCTCCCACATTAAACTCATTATGTCGTCTATGTAAAAAAACTTGAAGTTTATATTGCACATTACTTGCTTAAATCTGTTTAGTGATCTCAATATGCAAATCTAAATTCTACATGCAAAAGACTCGGCTGACTCAGACACTTTAGCATGAAGGGACATGGGAAGAACGTCTAAAGGTTTCCTAGGCTTGTAACCATGTACAACTTCAAAGGGACTCATGCCTATTGACCTATTGATAGAGCTATTATAGGCAAATTGAGTCGTAGGAAGAATCAGATCCCAATTCCTATTATGATCACTCCATAGACACCTCAAAGGGTTGCCTAAACTCCCGTTAACCATCTCGGTTTGACTATCAGTTTGGTGGTGGTAAGCAGTAGAAAACTTCAGTTTGGTTCCCACCATATGCTAAAAGGGTTTCCAGAAATAACTTATAAATCTAACATCCCTATCCGAAACTATGGTTTGGGGAAGACCATAAAACTTGACAATCTCGTCAAAATAGAGTTTCGCAACTTTGAAAACATCTATGGTCTTAGTATAAGGAATAAAATGGGTCATCTTAGAGAAACAATCGATAACCACAAAAATAGAATAATGTTTCTTTGCAGTATGTGGAAGCCCAAGCACAAAATTCATACTTACATCTTGCCAAAGGCAAGTAGGAATAGGCAACGAGGTGTAAAGACTAGTATTTTGTTTTCTATGCTTAACTGGTTGGCAAGTTCGACTTTAACCAACCAATTTAGTGACATCTCTTTTCAAACTAGACTAGAAAAACTGACGTTCCACCTCTTAGATGGTTTTATTCCTTTCAAAATGTCTTGAGAGACCTCCAGCATGAATCTCCCATATCAAAAATTCAAGTACGAATGTTTTCGGGATACAAAGCTTATTATCCCGAAATAAATATCCCTCTTAGAGGTGATAACCATTTATAACACGGTGATTCTCATCCTTTAATGTCAAGTTTATCTCTCCAAATTCTGAGCAAGATTCATACTCCTCTTTGAGTCTCTTAAATCCTGTGACTTCCACACTCATTACAGATAAAAATGTCACCCGACGACTGAAGTCATCTATAGCTTTATTCTCTATTCCAGATTTATGTTTCAAAATAAATTAATATGCAACCCAATGACCATGCCTGTGATTGAGCTTCTTTTTGGGAGTTAAGATAACGGAGGGCCTCATGGTCGAAGTCAATAATAAACTCCTATGGTAATAAGTAATGGCGCCAATAGCGCAAGGCCTGAACCACCACATAAAACTTCTTATCATAAATTGAGTACTTTTATTTTGCCTCATTAAGTTTCTCACTAAAGTAGGCTACAAGGTGACGTTCTTGACTAAGTACTCCACCTATACCGACTCCCAAAGCATCACATTCTACTTCAAACACCTTAGTAAAGACAGGTAGCTGCATTACTAGGGCCTCCGTCATCCTCTTCTTAACCTCCTTAAATGCCTTGTTAGCTCCTTTACTCCACTGAAACTCACCTTATTTCAAACAATCTATAATAGGCAACATGATGGTGCTGAACCCCTTAATGAAACGATGATAGAAAGTCGCAAGCTCATGAAAACTACGAACCTCTTGAATAGCCTTAGGCTCAGGCCAATCTACTATTGCTTGGACTTGCTGGGGATCGGTAGAGACTCCTTTCCATGACACTATAAACCCTAAAAAGACCACTTGATCTGTAAAGAAGGAACACTTTTTGACATTTGCAAACAAACTTGCCTTTCTTAGGGTGGTACAAACTTGAATAAGGTGATCAAAATGCTCTTCCTTGGTTTTGCTATAAATAAGAATATCATCAAAGTACACCACCAAGAACTTTCCCATAAATGGCCTAAGCACTTGTGTCGTTACTCTTATAAAAGTGCTTGGTGCATTGGAAAGGGCAAAAGGCATGACTAGCCATTCATATAAACCATCTTTAGTCTTAAATGTCGTTCTCCACTCATCTCCAGAACGGATCCTAATTTGATGATACCCACTCTTCAAGTCAATCTTAGAGAAGATCTGGGCTCCTACCATCATATCTAGCATGTCATCCAATCGAGAAATTAGAAAATGATAGTTGATTGTAATCCTATTGATGGCTCGACTATCTACACACATTCTCCATAATCCATCTTTCTTAGGTGTTAACAGTCCAGTACTGCACAAGGGCTCAAACTCTCTCGTATAAATCCTTTTTGTAACAACTCATATACTTGCGTTTGTAATTCAGCATGTTCACTCAGGTTCATCCTATAGTGAGGCAAGTTTGGGAATGTGGCACTAGGGACAAAATCTATGGTGTGTTAAACATCATAACGCATAAGGGGTAAAACATCAGGTAGTTCAAAAGAGAAAACATCTAGAAATTCTTTCAACACTTCCATTACCTCTTTAGGTGGCTCTTCTAAGAAGTCTTCTACAATCTCCTTAGCCACTATAACAAACACAACAGACTCCTCACAAATCTCCTTATCAAACTCTCTAAGACTTATTATGTTAAGCCCTCCTTCTTTCACTTTATTCTTCTTCTGACTATTATCATTAGACCTTAAAGGTAATCCAATAAGTTGGATTTTTTTACCTTGAAAAGTGAATGAACAAGAATTTGATCGCTCAAAGATTGTAACGTCCAAATCATATAACCAAGACCTACCCAAAATGACGTGCCCTATATCCATATGAATGACATCACATCAAATTTCATCATGATAGTCCGAGATCTTTATGGAAAAAAAACATCTCTCTTTAACCGCTATAGATGTATCATTAACTCAGGATACACTATAGGGTTTAGGGTGTGGAACAGACTTTAAACCTAAACGGGATACACTACCCAAGGAAACTGTATTGATACAACTACCACTATCTATGATGATCTTACACCCTTTATCTCCACATTTAATATAAGTGTAAAAAATAGCAGTCCTTCTCCAATCCTCAGTTCCTTTAGGTTGTGTTAAAACGCATCTAACTACACTTAACCTAGTTGTCTTGATTTGAGTGGATATAAACCTAACACATACTAGCAAGTTGGACTCATCCTCATCATTTAGATCCTGAAAATCATTGGGATTGGGTTCATATACCTTATCATCACAATTATCTTCTTTACCCATATCCTCTTGCCCCTTGATAAACAGAGTCTTATTAGGGCAACTAGAGAAAATATGACCAAAACCCTGACACTTAAAACACTGAATTCTTGAGGTTATCTTAGGTGCTTCATGAAAAATACCCTTACCCTTGTCTTCTTTAGGTATCTGGGAAATCAAAGGATTGGGTTTACGAGGTGGGGCACCCAATATGGAGTTATTACTACCAAATTGGGATCTAGAAGGGGTACTACTAGTGTCCTGACGTCTCATCCACTGGCTTTTTGTGACCAAGTCATAATTTTGTATTAGGGTATAAGCTTTATCAAGGGTGGACACACCTCTAAGCATAACCTTTCTTCTAAGGTCATCATTTAAACCTTTCCAAAATCTATTTAGGGTCATCACTTCATCCTCCCTAACTGCATACCTCATCCTATACTCATCAAATTATGCCACATATTCATTAGCAGACTTGCCTCCTTGCCTCTAGTTATTCCACTGGTCCAAAAGATTTCCTCTATAAGAATGAGACAAATACTTTTCTTCTAACTTAGTCTTCATTTCAACCCAATTAGTAATAGGAGGTTGACCTCTCATATCAAAAGACTTTTCTACACTTTCCCAATAGAGTTGAGCGTTCCCACTAAGTTTCATCTTTGCAAATCTTACTCTCCTATTCTTAGAGAAATTATACCTGTCAAAGAATTGATCCATGTCACGGATCCATCTATCAAAGATCCACGGGTCAAGTTGACCCTTAAAAATTGCGGCTTCTACTTTGATATGCCTCATGACTCGTTCGTCAGGGTCATCGTAGTCGTGATGACCTTGATTGCGGTTGTATTGACAGTTCCTAGAATGAATTGGTCTTTGATGATAATCATTGGAATGCTCACTATCGTTAGGGTCATCAAGTCATTGTAACCCTGATGTTGGTTATGTTGGTGGTTCCTACGAGGAACTGGTCTTTGAGGATTCCTATGGTTGTCATTAGAATGTTCACTCTCACTAGACTGTCTTACTTGCAAAGTTTCTATGGACTCCACCCTCCCAGAAAGGTTGTTCATTTGATTGGACAAGTTGTTCATTTTTGTTCACATAATTTATAATTGCTCTTGAATAT
>Ga0307507_10011767_pt1 | contig 10963 bp, 8 predicted proteins | sample 7_EM_MG_FD_207223 | JGI IMG/M metagenome (GOLD analysis project Ga0307507, IMG submission 207223) | Populus trichocarpa ectomycorrhiza microbial communities from riparian zone in the Pacific Northwest, United States - 7_EM | ecosystem: Host-associated > Plants > Roots > Unclassified | place... | reverse complement strand
ACCCGAGACGCCCCCGCCCCCCCCAGCGGGTCCCAGCCAGCACCCACTGGTCGGGGCCTGCCGCCAGTAACTCCCTCTAACCCTTCGGGCCCAGCCCGGCAATGATTAACAGCCCCGACATCGTTACCCGCCAAGGACTGGCTCCAGCGGATGACCTCACCCTCGTTCAGCACAACAGCCTGGGTAGCTGGGATGTGTTTCTTTCCCTGTTTTCTTCCCTGACGGAAGGCCCCCCCCCCGATATGGTTCTCCTCCAAGACCCCCCGTCTTCGAAAGGTTTTCTCCCTAGCTTTTCAGGTTTTAAATCTTTTGCTCCCCCTGTTGGAAGGCCCAGAGTGGCCTGCTACATATCTACAAACTTTCTGCGCAGGTTCGCGGTACTACCTTCCTTCCCCCCCGAGACAGATGACTTCATGTCGTTGGAAGTCTCTACACCCCAAGGGTGCTTCGGCACTAGCTCTTCCCGTTTTACTATCGGCAACGCCTACGCCAGACCCCTCACTCCATTCCCTCACTCAGTCTCCCCGGAGTCCTCCCTCCTAGTCCTAGACCACCCGTACCTAGTTGCAGGCGATTTTAACATTCATAACGCAGCGGCCAACCCTTCCAGGCTCCTCACGTCGAAAGAGGAAAAGGAATCCGCCCCTTACTTTGACCGAGCCTCAGACCTAGGCTGCTCCCTCCTTAACACCCCAGCAGTTTATACTCGTTTCCCCTTCTCGGGCAGCCATAGACCCAGCACCATCGACCTCGCCTTCGCCAACCCACAGATGTTCCCCGCAATCCGCTCCTGGGACGCCTCATCCCTCCCCTCGACGGGATCAGATCACACACCCATTAGAATCACCCTACGCCCCCCCTCTCCCTACAACGACAAACCCAGGCCACGCTGGGAGGAAGCTGACTGGCCAGGCTTAACAGATAAGCTCAAAAACTGGGCCGTCCCCCCCCCCCCCGAGACCCCGTCCCCTAACCAGCTCAAGCAATGGTTCTCCTCCGCCCTCGCCGCACTTGCAACGACGATTGAAGCCACTGCGCCTCGATCTCGTCCATCCCCAAGGTCCAAAGCTTGGTGGACCCCGCTTGTGACCACTCTTTGGAAGGAATTCACGAAAGCCACCCGGAGAGCCAAGAAAACCCAAACTCCCGACTCCTACAACATAGCAAGACAGTCGAAGCTCGGCTACTTCAAGGCCATCAAAAGAGCAAAGGCCTCATATTGGGCGGACTTTCTTGGAAAAACCTCTCCACACAACATCTGGACGGCCAAACAGCTGGTCGCCCCAAGAAAGACCCCCAGATTTCCCTCACTCCCTGACGCCTCGGACCCAGTCGCAATCAACAAAGCACTGCTGGACCATTTCTTTCCCCCTAAGGACCCCCTGCCCAACAGGGGTCGCCTCAGGAAAAACCCCTCCGCCACTCCTCTCACTGAGGAAGAAATTAAACTTGCCCTCTCCAAATCCTCACCCTCCTCCGCCCCAGGCCCTGACGGTATTCCCTACTCCGTATGGAAGAAGGTTAACCTCATCAACCCCACGATTCTACTCCAACTCCTCTCCCCCTTGGTAGCTTTTGGATACCACCCACCCTCCCTCAAAACCGCCAATGGGGTGGTCCTGGACAAGCCCGGCAAGGCCTCCTACGACTCCCCCGCCTCCTTCCGCGTCATGGTCCTCCTCAAAACTGTCTCAAAGGTCCTCGAGCGGGTAATGACAGCCAGACTATCCGCCGTTGCTAGGTCGAAAGGCCTCCTCCACCCGAACCAATGCGGCTCCCTGCCAGTGCTCAGCTCCTCCGACGCGTGCCTCACCCTCATGCACGAAGTGAAGACTCTCCAGAGACCCAGACTGGAGGTCTCCACCCTGTTCCTAGACATCAAGGTCGGCTTTGACAATGTCAACGCCTCCACCCTCAGAGCCAGACTCTTGGCCTCCCACGTCCCCTCGTATATGGTCGACTGGGTGTCCTCCTTTCTCTCAGAGAGGACTTGCACCCTAGTTTTCCAAGGCTCCCCCAACGTCTCCTCCCCGGTTTCAGTGGGCACTCCTCAGGGGTCACCCATCTCCCCCCTTCTATTTTTACTCTATGTCGCTCCCCTGCACCTGTCTATACCCAGAGGCCGTATGGTCTCCTACGTTGACGACTTCTCAATCACTGTGTCCTCCCCCTCCTATAGAGGCAACATACGCCGCCTACAAAACCTCTTCTCCACCATAGCAGCGAAAGGCCGGGACATTGGCGTCTCCTTCTCGGTCCCAAAAACCGAACTCATCCACTGGCGAACTCCGAGCCAGAGGACACCCCCCTCGCATGCCCCGATCGAACTCGAAGGCCACCTCTTTCGACCCTCCCAGGTAGTCAGATGGCTGGGATACTGGTTCACCCCCTCCTTCAGCACGGCCCACCACTACAGGCACAGGCTCTCATTAGCCCAGGCAATCTTCTCCTTTGTCAAACGCCTCTCCTCCCCAGGGGCTGGCGTCAGACCTTTCCTCTGCCATCGCATCGCCAATGGCCTCCTCCTACCCATACTCACCTACGGAGCCAACCTCCTCACCCCGAACTATGCAGCGCTCAGGGGCATGAATAGCTTCTGGCACAGGGTCCAAAGATGGACCACAAATAACTTCTTCTCCACCCCCACCTCCATCCTATCCCGCGAGGCCTGCCTCCCCCCGTGGTCTCCTACTGCAGGTACAGAAGGTGCCTTGTCGCCCTCAGAATCGCCTGCGCCCCCCCGAACGCCAACCCGGCCGCGGCCAGACTCCCACAGTCCTTCCCCTCCCTCCCCTCCTTTAGAGCCCAAGACGCCTCCAGGCATCTTACGATAGGCCTCTCCTCCGTCTACATCCCTCTCAGCTGGCGCACAGAAGTCCCCTCTCCACCGATAAGGAAGCACCTGCCTGTCGACTCCATGGCACACCTCACCCTGCCCCTACAAGGAGGCCTCACGTACCTCCCTCTTATTCTACACGCCCCCCCCCCACCTGGGACGAACATTCCCCCACCAGACCTCATGAGGAGGGCCTACCAGGCCCTCCGAACTCGCGCCAGGAACATGCTTATCCAGGACTGGAGCAACGATGATCCTACACCTCCGTACTACGAATACCCCCCCACCCTCTCCCCACACCCCTTTATGGGGCTGGGCAAGTTTGTGGTGGGTAGAATCCATCAGATGCGGTCGGCAAAGAGCTATCTGGCCGCCCACCCCTCTTGGTCCGACGAGAACTCAGACCCAACCTGCCCACGTTGCGAGACCGGACCAGAGTCCTTCCAGCACGCCGTCCTCACCTGCCCCGCCCGCACACGAGTCCGAAACGTCTGGCTGAAGGAGGTCTCCTCTCTGGCGCATGACGCACCAATATGGTCCAACCCCACCCTCATACGAGCTCTAGGCGAGTACATCACAGCCACGAAAATCGGTTTCCCCCCGGACATGCTCCCCGACCATCATAGCCCCCCCTCCACCCCCCCTTCCACACCTAGATAATTGGTTTCCCGCGGAGGGTTTTTGTTTTTCCGCCTGTGGTTAATTAGTTGTTTTAGTTTTTCCTTCACATAAACTCCCCCCACCAAAGACGCAGGAATGAGAAGTAGTTTTTAGCGTTGTAATTTCCTTATATTTGGCTTCCGTAGGGAACGATGGCAATTGGTTTTTGGCCTAAGTACTTTCAGCAAACGTGGTGGACAGAGAGAAATGGTTTCTTTTGTTTTAAAGTTTTGATTTATAGGTTTTGTTCTTTCCATAGCTAGCGCTGCACGAAGCTTCTTGTACCTAATAACAATGAACGCATGATAAAAAAAAAAAAGAAAAAAAGACATGGGATTTAGGTCACCCTAGTGTTCCATGGCTCCCCCAACATTTCCTCCCGGGTCTTGGTGGGCATGCCCCAGGGTTCCCCCATCTCCCCCCTTCTCTTCCTACTCTATGTCGCCCCCCTGCACATGTCCATGCCCACAGGCCTCATGGTCTCTTATGTCGACGACTTCTCGATCACAGTAGCCTCCCCCTCCTACAGAAGCAACATACGCCGCCTACAAAATCTTTTCTACACCATAGCAACAAGGGGCCGGAACATTGGTGGGTCTTTCTCGGTCCCCAAGACAGAAATCATCCACTGGCGAACCCACTGCCAGAGGACTCCTCTCTCGCAAGTCCTAATCGAACTGGAGAACCACCTCTTCCGGCCCTCCCAAGTGGTCAGATGTCTGGGATACTGGTTCACCCCCACCCTCAACACGACCCACCACTATTGACATAGGCTCTCCCTAGCCCAGGCCATTTTCTCCTTCGTCAAATGCCTCTCCTCCCCTGGGGCCGGCGTCAGACCTTTCCTCTGCCACCGCATCGCCAGTGGCCTCCTCCTCCCCATACTCACTTATGGTGCAGACCTCCTCACCCCTAACTACGCCGCACTCAGAGGCATGAACAGCTTCTGGCACAGGGTCCAAAGATGGACCACGAACAACTTCTTCTCCAGCCCCACCTCCATCCTGTCCCGAGAGGCCTGCCTCCCCCCCATTGTCTCCTACTGCAGATACAGAAGACGCCTCGCCGCTCTCACAGTTGCTTGCCCCCCCCCGAACGCCAACCCGGCCTCAGCCAGACTCCCACAATCCTTCCCCTGCCTCTCCTCCTTCAGGGCCCAGGACTCTTCCAGGCACCTGACAATAGGCCTCTCCTCCGTCTACCTCCCCCTCAACTGGCGCACAGAGGTCCCCTCTCCATCTATAATGAAACACCTCCCTGTAGACGCCCTGGCACATCTCACCCTCCCCTACAACAAGGGCTTACATGCCTTCCCCTCGTACTACACGCCCCCCCCCCACCCGCAACGAACATCCCTCCGCCAGACCTCATGAGGAGGGCCTACCAGGCCCTCTTGTCCCGCCCTAGCAACATGCTCATCCAAGACTGGGCCACCGACGACCCCGCCCCCCCGTACTACGAATACCCCCCCTCCCTCTCCCCGCACCCCTTTATGGGGCTGGGGAAGTTTGTGGCAGGAAGGATCCACCAAATGCGAGCAGCAAAGAGCTACCTGGCGGCCCACCCCTCATGGTTCGACGAGAACCCTAACCCGACCTGTCCACGGTGCGGGACTGGACCAGAGTCCTTCCAGCACGCCATCCTCGCCTGCCCTGCCCGCACACGGGTCCGAGATGTCCTGCTGAAAGAAGTCTCCTCCCTGGCGCACGACGCAACAATATAGTCTGATCCCCTCCTCATACGAGCACTAGGCGAGTACATCACAGACACGAAAACCGGCTTTCCCCTGGACATGCTCCCCGACCACTATTCCCCCCCCTTTGCTTCCCCTACCCAAGATTGAAAAACACATGGTCCCCGCGGTGGTCTCCTTTTTTGGGTTGCTTATTTTGTGGTTGGCTGGATGTTTAAAAAATCCTTTCGTAAGGTTTTTCCTTGCAAAAAAAGTGTAAATGAGAAGTAGTTTAAGCGTTGTAATTTCCTTATATTTTGTTTCCATAAGGGGACGACGGGCAAATGGTTTTGGCCTAAGTACTTTCAGTAAAATCGCCGTGGACTAGTAAGATGGTTTCTTTTGTTAAATGTTTTGATTTATAGGTTTTGTTCTTTCCATAGCTAGCGCTGCATGAAGCTTCTTGTACCTAGAAACAATGAATGCATGATAAAAAAAAAAAGAAAAAAAGAAAAAGAAAAAAAAGACATGGGATGTGGGTCACGAACCATCTCCTCTACACACCCGGCGATTGAAATCTCAACAGCATGAGAATTCATCGTCAATATCCACCACCACCGCACTCTCAGTGAGCTTCACCCGGACTCTCCGTGAGCTGCATCCTCCTCCTCCCGCCTTACTTCCCTCATCATGTTCTTGGGCCCTGGCGTCCTTGTTTCTAGGGGTCGTTTGGCTCTATTACCCCCTCTTTTCGCTTACGCTTCGCTGCCTCGCTTAGCGTTCGCACGGTCAGCAACACCCTTTCGCCCATGTTACAGATGGCTGGGACCACAGTTCGCAGTAGGAGAAAACTTTTCAACAGGCTACGGTCAATTTCTCCGTTCTCTTCACTCCCGCTAGAGGCTGCCTAGTCAGACACGCACACGGTTACCGATAGTTTCCACGGTTATTGGGTCTACCCCTCCTCTCCCCCTTCAGGTCTCGTCCCGTTGCTCGGTTACAGCTACAATCCACTCACTCAGCTGGCACCCTACTGCCCCCTCGCCTCACCTTGTGACTTCTCCACGGTTGCGCCTCTCGGTTTCGCTCAGTCATCGTATTGTACTGGCTCAGTGCCGGATGCCAACGCCTTGGGTTCATGAGTAATGCTTGCAACGCCGCAACGCTTTTACTGGCTCCCGCGCCCCCCTTGTTCTTCTTTCATTGTCGCTTACTTTGGGTTTCATAGTGGTTATAACAATTTATTTCTATTTTGTTGTAGTTGGTGTCTTCGGCAAGGGTTTGCCTGTTGATTCCTGCCCGTGTATTTATTTAATTTTCTTGTTTCGCCCCTTCAGTCGGGACTTGATTTCCTATTTTGCGCGGCTGCTGTGCGCTTGGTCTCGTACCAGAGAGACTTGGGTTGATGGTTTTTTCCTTGGCGCCGGGTGGATAAGTGGGGACGGGGTTTTTTCTTTACCATAGCTAGCGCTGCACATAGTCTTTGTTCCCAGTAGTTGATAATACAAAGCACATGAAAAAAAAAAAAAAATTTGAAAAAATTGAAAAAAAAAGACATGGGATTTGGGTTACGAACCATCTCTACTACACACCCGCCGATTGAAATCTCAACACCATGAGAATTCATCGTCAGCATCCACCACCCCCGCACTCGCAGTGAGGTGCACCCGCACTCTCCGTGAGCTGCACCCTCCCCCTCCCGCCTTACTTCCCTTATCATGTTCTTGGGCCCTGGCGTCCTTATTTCTAGAGGTCGTTCGGCTCAGTCACCCCCTCTTTTCGCTTGCGCTTCGCTGCCTCTCTTAGCGTTCCCACAGTCGGCAACACTCTTTCGCCCATGTTACAGACGGCTGGGACTACAGTTCGCAGTAGGAGAAAACCTTTCAACGGCCCATGGTCGATTTCTGCGTTCTCTTCCCTGCCATTAGAGGCTACCTAGTCAGACACGCACACGGTTACCGATAGTTTCCACGGTTATTGGGTCCACCCCTCCTCTCCCCTTTCAGGTCTCGTCCTGTTGCTCGGTTACAGCTACAGTCCACTCACTCGGCTGGCACCCTACTGGCTTCGCCGGCCGAGCGATTGCCCCAGTCGGGCCCCTCGGTTACGCTCAGTCCTCGTATTGGACTGCCTTGGTGGAGGATGTCAACGCCTTGGGTTTTTTGAGTAATGTTTATAACGCCTCACGGTCCACAGTGATGGTGTTCTGCAATGTCACACGGTTGATAGTGACTACCGCACCCCCTTTGTTCTTCTTTCAATGTTGTTACTTAGGGTTTCGATTAAGTGGTCCATCAATTATTTTCTTTTGTTGGTGTCTACGGCAAGGGTTTTCCTGTTGATTCCTCCCCATGTACTTATTTGATGTGTCTTATTCCGCCCCTTTAGTTCGAGTTTGATTTCTTATTTTGCGTGGCTGGTGTGCGGTTTGTCTCGTACCAGAGAGACTTGGGTTGATGGCTTTTTCCCTGGCGCCGGTGGGTTCACGGAGGTTTTTCTTTACCATAGCTAGCGCTGCACGTAGTCTTTGTACCTAGATGACGAATAAAACAAAGCACATGAAATAAAAGGAAAAAAAAAAAAAAAGAAAAAAAAAAGCCATGGGATTTGGGTCACGAACGATCTCCTCTACACCTCCGGCGATTGAAAACTCAACACCATGAGTATTCTTCGTCGACATCCACCCTCTCTCCCCTCTTCTGATGGCTCTTTTGCCTAGGAGGGTGACGCTAGCACCACCCCTCTCCCCTCTGATTCCCTTCTGATCTTCCTCTTGCTTTGGCAGCCTGGTTGTAGGGGCTTCATCGTTACTTTCCCCTCCTTTCTCCGCACCTGCTTCCGTGTCTCGCTTAGCACTTGCATGGTCGGCAACCCCTTTCTTTCGTCAATGGGTCGGTTGCAGTCTCAGGTTATCGTCGAAGTAGTGGCCCCGGTGGCTCTCCTCTCTGGTATTGCACTACTTCCTTGGATCACTGTTCGGTACGGTCGGCATCGTCGAAAAGTCGTGATCTCCTTTCGGTCCTCCTTCCCTCGTACTTCTATTTGATCTGGCACACCCATCCCCTCCCTCACTTCGTCTTCGTCCCATGGCTCGGTTACAGCCAACACCCCCCACCCGGCTCGGTCATTTTGGTGTCCGGCCACCATTCACCTCGCTTCCTCCTAGGACTCGTGGACTCCCTGGGCCTAATCCGCCACACGTTCTACCACTAGCCCCGCTGCCCGGGTCTATCTGGCTCCGGTACATTGACCTTCCTGCCTGGTTGTGTTCGATGATAAGCATACTCAGGGATCATTAAAGGCCTTCCCGGCGGATGGGCTTTCTCTGGGGCCTCTACTACGGATTTGGGTTTTTTTAGTTTTTCTCAATGATGCGTTTTTTCTTGGGTTTTCAGTAGATGCTTTCTTTTGGTTCCGAGTTTCATGTATATTTTGTTGTAGTTTTCAGCGCCCGGGCGCTTGGTGCGGGTTTTAGACTAGGGGTTTTGCTCCCACGGTTTCCACCGCCTCGACGATGGGTTGGACTGGGTGGAAGTTTGTTGCGGCCATATCCTTCGGGATGCGTGCTATTTTTGTACTTATTGCTTCGGCCTTCGGCCTCAGCTAGAAACAAAATTTAAAATATGATAAACAAAGAAAAAAAAATGACATGGGATTTGGGTTCTTCACACAACCATCTAAGTTCTTTCATATACTATACTTTCAATACAAAGATCCTTATCTATCACGCTTCTGGGAACCAAGGCACGACTGTCTTATATGAGCCTAGCGATCGATGTTGCTAGATAGGAGTCCACGGACTTAGCTATCGCAACAGCTATTACGCTGAGAAGAAGTGATCGATAGGAAACTATCGGTTACCTGCTGCGAGTATCGCCCGGAGAGAAGAGGATTGTAACAATAACTTACAAATATACTTCCCTGCCCAAAGTCCACCCTGCGGGAGACGCATATCAAGAGAAGCACAGAAAGACTTGGGATGGTGGAAGTGTATCCTCGCAGGGGCGCCGGAGAGATCTATTAGGAAAGAACACCGGGAGAGAGTCTATCTCGGGTCTGACGCAGCAGGGAGTAAAGGTTTAGGCGCATACTATGTCGATATGAGACAGGCGAGCTCACTAGAGAGTAGTGACAATACCGAATATGCCCGTGAATACTTCCTGAAACCAGATAAGGGATCCGCATTCTCAATCGCACTTCCAAGATTCCAGTTGAGACCAAACGAGCACATTAACACAAAGGAACTAGGACCAGTGGAGCAAGCCCTACTGTACTGGGGGGCGTGGTGGACGGGGACAAAGGTTGTGATGCACATTGACAACCGGGCGGTAGTCTTTGGGCTGGAAAATATGACCATGCGGGGAACATCAATGGATGTCCTGTGTCAATGTCTACTACTAGCGGCAAATCACGATCTTGCAATTGAACCCCGCTGGATCCCAACGAGGGAAAACAAGGTAGCCCATACGCTCTCACGATTTGACCATAACAGGATAGCTAACCTGGCACCACTGTTAGTTGATCCCACCTACAACCTCCGAGCGCATGGGTTCTTGGCATTCAAAGAACGGGACTATCAGCGATAGCAGCCTAATACCTTTGGCGTGGTCTGGCACCAACCACGAGACAAAATTATAATACCCCAAGATCACGCTTTACCATATTCTGCCAGCTGGCAGGCTACCGGCATCGGAACAGATCCTGCTTTCCCGCACCTGCGACCTGGTTGATCGAATGGGTCTGTTCCCTAGCAGGCACAGTAAAAGTCAAAAAAAGTGAAACTATATCTCTGTGGCCTAAAATCCTACCAACTAGACCTCAGATTAGAGTGCAATGCCTTCGCAGACCTACGATTTGAAAGAGCTCTCCAGGGAATTAAGCGCGACCCCTCAGAGCCAGACCGCCGCGAACGCACCCCTCCCACTCGCCCGCACTTGCGTCTAATACTCAACCGAATTGGCAACAGTCACTACGATGACCTTGTCCTCCATGCAGCCTTTACCCTCGCATTTGCTGCTTTCCTAAGAGTAGGAGAATTTACATACAGGCAGACTGACCTAGACAGTGGCCCTGCCTTCCGCAAATGGTTTCTTACCAAGAGTAGTATCCGGTTCATCGCTGGGGGAGCTCACATGGAACTCACCATCCCATCATCCAAGACGGACCCTGGTAGACATGGAGTTCAACTCACTATTGCGGCCAGCAACGATTCGGCTTGTCCGGTTGCCGCAATGAAACAACTTACAAGTATCAATTGACATAGGCCCGCACATGCACCTCTTTTCTGCATTGGACCCTACGAGCAACGCCCATTCACACGCGAATATGTCATTCAGAGGTTACGGGAACTGGCAATAGGGGCAAGACTAGGCTATGGAGCATGGAATGGCCATACCTTCTGAAGAGGAGCAGCGACATGGGCAGCGGAGATGGGAATCGTTGACAACCAAATCCAGATACTCGGCCGCTGGAGGTCGGACACTTACAAAATCTCCATTGAGTACTCCAGGGAGCAACGTATCGCACTCTCACAACGGTTCCAGCAAGCAAGATTGACAATATAAGCTTAGAGATCGCCCCTGCCTGCCTCGACTTGGAAGACCGATGTTTGACACCGTGACGGCAGGCCTAACCAATCAGCCTCCCACCGGAGGGTTACCTGCCTCCATTTGCGACACACTGGTGCCAACCATCTTGAGCGACAAGGGCAGCAATCCACCCACACCAATGCCTCCGACAGTGGAAACCGAATTCTGGAAAACCGGGGAGAAAAGAAGAGTTACGCTTTGTATTAA
>Ga0307507_10011766_pt1 | contig 10963 bp, 11 predicted proteins | sample 7_EM_MG_FD_207223 | JGI IMG/M metagenome (GOLD analysis project Ga0307507, IMG submission 207223) | Populus trichocarpa ectomycorrhiza microbial communities from riparian zone in the Pacific Northwest, United States - 7_EM | ecosystem: Host-associated > Plants > Roots > Unclassified | place... | reverse complement strand
GAATAGACTAGGAGGAGGGTCAACGAACACTATGGCTCAGTGAACACTAGACACAAATTGACTTAGTAAGAGTTAATTCACGTGGCGATTTTGTTTGGTCTGTTCGTTGAACCCTCCTATTCGCTGACCCCCTCCATTCTTGTCTCTGTTTACCATAAACAAACCCGCACCATAGCTGCACGTCCATGCTGCAAAAGTTAGCGTGCATTATAAAAAAAATCATCACCAGCCACTTTTGCCACCCCGTTGCCGTGGAAACATCGTGTACGGCGGGTCAAACGTACAGGTAGGGCAGTTTGGGCGTTTTGCAACATGGCAACCAACACCCAGAATAAATTCGCTTAGAACAACACTAAATAAAATAAAATAAAATAAAATAAAATAAAGCAAAACAGGAGAGCAGGAAGAAAGGAAGTAGTGTATTTGCAATTTCTTATATCAATAAGTGAAAAATAAAAGAGAATCAGAATAGAGTAGAGAAATAGTAAAAGGAGAGTAATAAATAAACACGGATATGGGAAAAAAGCAAGCGAAAAAGTTGAATAATATAGAAAATGAAGAGAAAAATAAAAGTTAACAGCAAAGAAGGAAGAATAGAAAGATTAAGAGATTAGGAAGAGAGAGGATCTTCGGAGGTGGTACTGCCATCATCGTTTGGGGAATCAGAGTCAATATTGGGAGAAAGATTGACTATATTGTGATATTTCTTTGGGTAGTGGGGGTTTTGGATAGTAACTTTTTCTGGAGAAAGTAAAGTAAAGCTACGCTTTCGGATAATTTGTGGATCGGAATCAAGTGGAATGAGAGTATTAGAACTCTCGCCGGCCAGCTGAGCGCGAGGTGGGGTAATAGGATTTGACTTCGGATCTTGAAGAGGTTGAAAAGCAATGGCCAAAGGTATATATTATTCTTCAGTGTCAGAATATTGAGTAGGTTTAGTTGTTGTAGAAGAAGATTTGGCGGAGGTTGAAATAGGTTTACGATTAGAGCTGTGGCGACGAGAAAGTGTCGATGCAGATAAATGGGAACACTTAGCGGGAGAAACAGAAGGCGATTTCTTCCTGCGAGTAACAAGATGTGTCTCCTTAAGATCATCGCCAATATCACTAAGACTGCCAGATTTGTTGTCAGAGGAAGAGGAGTCATCACAATATCGTATATGAATAGTATAGGCCATTTTAATCGGTTCAGATACACTTTTGCCACCTTTACCCACTGCAACCGATTTCCTAGCGGTGTTGGCAATCTTGGGGTTTTTAACCAAGCGAAGAAGGTCAGCCACCGTACCTGTTCCAAGAAGTTTATTTGCTGCAGGCTGAATATTGCCACCTTCCCAGTAGCCAACACAAATTGGAATATGAGGATTAATTTCAAAATCTTTAATTTTTGGATAGGACCGCCATGCAGGATGAGTAATAACTTCATCATAAAGATATTGTTGCCAATCAGCAATTCGATCAGACTTATTATAGTGTTTGACCATCGGTGATCCATAACGTATTGGTGTACTGGTACCTTTCTTGTGAAAGAAAAGTGAAAGCTGTTTGGTATAGATTTTAGATGTGGTGAAGGAGGAAGGAGTTGAAACTGGAAGTGATATTGTATTATAACGACTGGAAAAGGATAATTGCTCAGGAATATCATTGGTAGGATCAACACGTTGACGGTAGGTTCGAACTTGGTCTGAGATATACTGTCTCGAAGCTGGCAATTGACTTGAGCTTGTTGTAGGAATGGAAATACTGGAGGAAATATTTAATACAATTGGGCCGGTACCAGTGTGAAAGCCTATTAAGAAAATTGAATTTAGAATTCTAATAATATTATAATAATAATATAAGTAGGTTAAGATGTAAAAGCAAACCAAATGATACATACCAGTAGAGTGTTGATTGGGAAGAATTTGAGAATCATCGTTATCCAATATTTTGGCATGTACATCCTGAGAATGCTGGCAGCGAACACAGTTTTCTGGTCGACCACTTAGTGGAAGAAACTGAGCGCATTGATATTGATCAATAAAACAAGACATGATTTAAAAAAGAGAGAAAAAATAATAAAAGAAATTAGAAAAGATAAGTTAATTCAAAATATAAAGACAAAGACTTTTTGGTAGATGTATAAGTCCAAGTTGTAGTACTTGAAAGTGAAAAAATAAATATTGAATGAAATAGAAAAAATAAGAATAAGGAATAGAATATATACTAATAAAAGATAAAAAGAGACAATAAGAAAAAAGAAAAGATTAGACTATGAAAAATCAAGAAGAAATCCATCTTCATTCTCGCTTGATAGTGATGGTGAGTGGGAGATAATTAAATTTGATAATGTGTTAGACTGTTCGGTAGTTAATATGTCATTTGATAAGAGTGGAACAGATGACTCGCTAGGATTATCTGAGCTATTATTGTCAGATAGCTTTTCAAGATTCATGATTGTATCACCCGATAAGAAGTCCCGATGCTGATGAATTTCAGCCTGCAGACTAGAATAGAAAAGTTTGCTTCTTTGAATCCATTCAGAAGCGCCAATTGGTGGTGGAAAAAGTTTCACAACACCACCATTCTGAATATATTGCCATACCTTTTGACGTAGTATAGAATAAGCATGCTGATGTTGAGGGTTATCATATGTGTATGATATCGGAAGATTAGCCTGAGTAAGAAAATTAGAGTAAAGTGAAATTGTCTCTATGGGTAAATACGAATCAAGATCATAGGCCTCCACCTCAGACTCAAGGGCTAGTGAAATTGTCTCATCAACAGGTTCCGGAAAATTTTCAGCATTGACAGGATCAAAGTACGTTTCAAAGGGCTTACCAGTTGGAAGATAATGATCACGCTTTGGCTGTCTTCTGATCGAATGTGAGTTGTGTACTTCAACAAAATTATGAATATGAGAGTGGATAATATCCATATAAATATACTGAAAACAGGATTTATCAATATCACTGCCATCAAATAATCCCTCACTCTCTAATCGAGCAAAATAAACCTTCTATTCCTGAGTTTGTCCCTCAGTTAAAATGTTCCACCATGCTTCGATCCGTTGATTTTTTGTTGATTTTCCATATGAATAGGCTTGAGAAAATGGTAGATCTGGATGGTTTGCTAGGCGAAGAAGCAGATGAGACTCAGCAAGTAAAACTGTTTCTGTACCTATAAATAATAACAAATTTTAGTATAATATTTTTTAAAATTAATTTGCAAGAAGATTTTATAAAACTGAAATAAAATAAAATATTACCTTTATCAGAGCGAATAACCTGTGGAATATGCATTGTATTTCGAACAAATCTTAAGTATTGTTTATTAACGGAAACAGCTGTACGATTAGAGATTCCAATATAACACCAGACAATGTAGCGGGAATAAGCATCGATGGCCCCATATATTTCAAAACTGAATCTTGACAACTTATCATGACCATCAATTGAAAGTACCCAATTTGGACCTTGAATGTAGAATTCCTTCCGGCTTCTGCTTTTGCCAATTGCTTTTCCACGTTCGGCCACACCTTGTGGGTCTAAAACTTGTAAGGCGTTTCTTACCTGATCTCTATTCAACTATTTGTAAAAATATTAAATACAATACTAATAATATAATGTGCTTTGAACAAGACTTACTGAGAGATAAAAACACCTGTTCTTCAGATATGGGCTAAGGTATATGTTCTTCCATATCGAATTGATTGACCTGATATTAAATGTTCTTGGACCGGTAATTGAGCTTCTTCTGCTGCTTTAGTACGAGCTTCAATAGAATTACTAGTACCCATTAATAAACGAATAGTAGGATGAAGACACAGATTTCGCAACTGGGTAGGAGAAAGCTGCCAGCCCTCCTGACCTCGACAGCGAATCATACTTGCTGATAACATATTTCGTAACCAAAATAGTCGAACACAGTCAACCAGCTCTTGATTTTTATAAAGTGCGATATGACATTTAATAAAGCCCCATTCTGAGAACTTGTCCTTATATGCTTGGTGACTAGGACAAACTAGATGTTAATCTTGGTAAAAATTATAAGAAATAAATAACAATATATTAGAATAAATAATACCTGGGAGAAAAGTTATGCTCAACTTGCATAAACAGTATAACTTCATTTAATGACTTATTTTCTGAAATATAAAGATCGTATAACAGTTGACGATGAGAATCCCACTTGTATTGAGGGATAATAATAATTGAGAATGTGATATGTAAAGTGGTTTGGAATAATTTAAGTAGGCCTCAGGGAATATTCTAAAATAGAAATATAAAGTTGTACTTGTAAAGGAGATAAGGAGAACTAAATATTAGTTGAATAATATGCTAGTGTGTAAATAAACCCTTTTTAAAGGTTGAGGAAAAAAGTGTGGGGCGAAAGAAAATAAAAGAATAATTAGAAAAATAGAACAATATACCTGGTGGAGTATTAATATCTGAAGAATAGGCTGAATAGCTATTTCTTGTATTTAGAAGATAAGAAAATAGCTCATCGGCATGAAGGACGAGAGGGTTGTAAGTGGAAATTGCCGAGTAGTTGAGGCAATTAGAAATTATATGTATAACATCTGCACCTCTTAGGTAAAAATAGGACCCTTCCGTTGAGAGACTGTACTGTTTCTGATGTTAGACACATCTTTAAACAGTTTTTGAATAAGAAAGAAAGAGTGATTTATAGAGGAAATATAATGAATTGATTAAATTTAAAAAAGAGAGTAAAAAGTGGAAAAGAAAAAAAAGATAAATACAAAGGAAAAGTATCATAAAAGAGTGTAGAAGGTAGGATTGAACAAAGGAAAAGTATAATTTAAAGAGCGAATAGTAAAGGAAAAAAAATAAAAAAAAATACATATGAAAGGAAAATGAGACAACTAAGTATATTTATAAACAACACCACTCTCCACATTCATGCGTCTTTTCCAATCCATTGTACTCTTATAACAAAAAAGATCTAGAGAGTTTCTCATGCCACTAATTATTTCAGAAACCTGATGAGCAATAACTGAGCCCATAAAGAGAAGACAATCACCACGGCAGACTTGATATATAATCTTAGCCTGCCAGAATATAAGGTTTCCACCACCAAAATTGCCCCAAGGAAGAACGGTATTGTATCCATAATTGATATCTTGCCAATCGAGATGAGTTTCAAGCTCAGTTGTCTGGGGGACCATTGTTTCGTTGATAGCTACGGCATGCCATGCTCCAGCCATTCGGGCAAAGCCATCAGGGAGATATTTGTGGATACTAGTGAACATGGTGTACATATCAGAATCAATCATGCAGAGATTATGGGAGAGATATTCAAAGAGCTCCTTATTGGGGTCCAACCAGGCTTGGGAAGAATGGTGATTGTTGCGATATTCTTTACTTTTCATAATATCTGGGCTATAATCGGCCCATAGAGCGTAGTGGTGATGGTGGAATTTGCCGCGAATTGTATCGGCTACTTTTCCAGTGGGGAGTAGGTGGTGGCACTCTTCTAATTTTTTAAGTAGATGCTCGGGATAGTGAAAGCGGTAGGCAAGAATATTGCCATTATGATCTTTAAGACAGTGATGTGGCGAGTCCGGAGAAGAGGCAATGACTGGAAAGGTCTTCAGGATATTTGGGTCCTAGACTGGAAGGGTGCGTGAATTTTTCAGACGTTTTAAGTCCTGCTAATTGAGAGGACTATAGCTGATTTGAAGTCCTTTTTGACGCTGTTGCCACCGTTGCAGCATTCTCTGCACAGCATGGCGAGGTGCTTGGGGAAACTTTTCTTTGTGAAATGCTCCAGACTGGAGCCGATAGTTTAGACGAACATCGAAGGGGGAAGCTGGTTTTTTGGTCTTAGAAGACTCAACAGAGGGTTCGGTAGAGGACTCAGGGGGTGCAGCGGTAGACGATACAGAGGGCGGCTTGGTAGCGGAATCGGAGGGCAGTGGGGTAGAGGACTTATGTCGTGGGGTGGTGGAGAACTCAGAAAGCAGTGCGGTGGAGGACTGAAGCGGGTCCTCAAGAGATTGAGACTCTTCGGGAGAGAGCTCGGGAGACAATGCAGACAGAATACCTGCTGGTTTCTTGGTTGGGGGCGGAGCAGAAGGCTGCATAGTTGTGCGACTAGAAGGAAGATTGTTTGCTATGTTGTTGTAGAAGAAAATATGTTGTGCAACCGGGTGTTTAATGGTAGAAGAATGAAAAGAATAAAAGAGATGAAGAGAATTATGAATAATATTAACAAAGGTAACGTGATGGATAATATATTACTAAGCATATAGAATTTTTCAGCAAAAGCGTTCTGCCCATGGTCACCGGGATAGCATAATAACCCTATTACAACTGCTATGCAAGACAGTTATAGTTATGGGGTGAAAAGAAGAACTGCTGAGGTAATTAAAGCAGCCTAGCCGCTTCTCACCCCAGCGGACTCTACTTCCCGGTGCCCATAAATTCAAATCCCGGGGGGGGATTTGAACTCATGACCTTGTAACCAAAGGTAAGGGGCCAACCTACCTTAACTACTAGACCATGAGCGGATGTTGCTATAATATTCTACATAATTAAGCTTCTTATTCCCATGTACTGCAAAAGATAGCCCAATTACTTGTCATACCAATTACTTGAATAACAACAAGATAATTTTATTTCTATTTCTATTTATTTATTCTGCTTTATTTTTATTTTATTTATTTTTATCCCTAAGTGTTCTAAGCGAATATACATGTGTTGTGGGTTTTCATGGGGTGTTGCTCGTTGTCATGTTGAGAAAAGCCCAAACTGCCCTACCTGTACGTTTGACCCGCCGTAATCGTGCGCATCCCGGTGCAGAACCTCCCTAATGACAGCGTTCTAGCCTTGACACAACCCAGTAGGCAATTGCCCCACCTCAGCCTTGGAGTTTTACTAGGTGTGAAGTGCCAGGGCGCATGGATCAAAGGTATTGGTACTCGGGGGTGAGGGTACGTCGGGCGCAATACTATTGCTCGGCTTGGCAGCCTTGGGGCTTGTTTTTGGTTCGGGTAACCAGGCCCTCTATGCAAATCGCAGGATTGACGCCCACCCCCGATTCACCTCCTTCTCCTCTCCATACCCTCTTTATGGTTCAATTAACAACGAGAAGTCTGGCAGGTACTAAGTTATGAATGCAAGCTTTGGATACAAGTGTGGTGAAAGCAGACTGGTGATCCTGTGGGTCTCTGGGCCTGCTTGTAGAGGGGACAATACTCGCAGAAGAAAGGAGTTGCAAAGTGCACCTGACTTTTGTCCTTCACTCGTTGTAATTATGAGAAACCACTCATATTTCCTAATTTGGGTCGGTTGGCACGCGGATTCCCTACCCGTTTGGGAAGTGCGCCCGACTTATGGCTACCTCCGAGTACAAGTACTCGGATGTGAGGGTATCTCGGGTGCCATGCTCCATCTCTCTTACACCTCCAGTCTTTAAAAATTCTACCCCCGTTCTAGAAAGCAAGATTTGGTAAAATTTGTCATCCATACGGTACACCGAGTACCGAAATATACAGAAAAATACCCATACTTCCCACACACACATACTTTGATCACATCTCACATTTTTCTGTCACTTATCACATTTGAGATTGCCAGGACACCAAATCTTTCTGGTATAGCAACAAAAGTCACCACATCCTTGGAGGCTTCCACACAACTGAAGAAACAATCTCGTGGCCTTGCTCCTCTAGAGCCTAGGGATTACCACCCCCTTCCTACCACCAGTATCTCAGGGCAACTATGGATATCTCACCCCTCAACAACTCAGAACACCCCTGCCACACCACCCGGCCCCTTCTGGTCCATCACAAGCCAACAAGGCCGCCGATTCGACCCCCACAATCGTGGCACCCCTTCGACATCAGATCCGTCTAAAGAATATCAGGCCATCACCCGGCTCCTTGCGGAAGCCGGCTCGGTTTGCCTGCTTTCTCCCCCTTCTTTCCTCACTGTGTTTAATCCCAATGTACGGAACTTTTCCGATGGTGATCTTGCAATCATCCCTCTCTTGTTGAGATTAGTCACTATGGTCCAAGGACTAGGGTTGACGGTCGAAACACTTTTCTCACAGGTTGCTACACTCAGCCTCAAACTCTGTTGTACGCAACGCAATGACACCCCACAACCTCTTGCCCAAACAACAGCAACCCTGGAAGCCACCATCCGCGATCTTGGTGCCCGAGTCTCCACTTTAGCCTCAGCTCAGCTCTACCCGGCAAGGGATGCTCTCCAATAGGATAGACCTGCCCCTCCACGTGGGCAAACCTTAGCTAAGACGGCCGGAAAGAAAACCCTGATAACCTGTCTCTCTCCCCTTACCATCAATGCGGAGGACTCCCCAATCTGTGTGGCCAGAAAGTGGTATGGAAACCCTGAAAGGTTCTCCCGCAAATTTCCGCACTCTGTTCTTGCTATTCTCTATTGGACTTCCAAATACCCTAACTCAGAAGAGGCCAAGTTGTACTCCCATCGATACCCCCCCAGCACCCAGTTTACCCCCGACCCTCCCCCAGGGTACACAGTAGCCTCAGACTCCACAACAGCGCCTGAGTCATCCTGGGCCCAGGTGTTATAGGGGTAGTAATATTCTAAGAACAAGCAAATATACTAGGCCCGATCTTTGGTAATTTGGAGAATACGTTTAGGGAGACAAAGGTCAAGATAGAATTATAAGGTAAAAATGATAAATGTTTGTAACGTGTATATATTGTTAAGGTCTCTTCTCCGTTGCTTGATGACCTTCTAACTACCGGGGCTCATGCCCGGTACTGATACCCTTTCCTGGGATACTTCATACACCTATAGTTCTCAAGTACCGCTGGTACTTTAGTGAACTCTCATGAATGTGGGAACACTATTTGATCCTGACAATTCGGACTCCACTTCAACTTTAATCATAGCTAAGTTAATTGCGTCCCATTACTTGCTCTCGAACTTTAAGTCATATGAACTTAGTCTGTATATGTAGCCTGGCTCGCTATCATTCCAGTTGTTCCTTCCGGTCATGTTGTGATCAACATTTCTCATGCCGGGCCTGGGTAATCATATGCTTTCCCCTTACATATCAGAATACATAAGTTGGTCAGCTTAACTTTGAAGCACCATTACTTCTTATCCAAGCGTTTAAACTTCGACTTATGACTTCCTACTTATAGAGATTGATATCTTCTATAGGAGTTAGTGGAAACCCATCGGTCGCAGTGCTCGTGCCGATGCCTAGAGACTGATTTGCAATCCGAATATAGTAATAATAACTATGACGGGTGAGTGAGTCGAACACGTGACCTTCGGTAAAAAAGTCCAAGACTATTCGGATAGGCCGTGATGTACGGTGTTGCACGTAGGGTCTTCTTGACTCATGTCTTTAGTGAGGGGACGCAACTTCCCAGGCGGCGTATGGTGGCCTATTCTCCCAACGTCGGGGCTGGAGGGGGGTGTTGCTGGGTCTTTTTTGGAGGTTCGTGCGCAGAGACAGGGTAACATGTCCCCCTTATCTATCTGGGAGCTCTGTGCCTAACACCAGGTGGCTAGCAAGAAAGGAGGAAAGAAGAAGACAGTCTCAGCAGCACAAGTTGCAGCTTCAAGCAAAGGAGATGCTCCCAGAGCACCCCCACCCCACCTGACTGCCCTGCGCTGTTTTTTCTCTTCCCGCTCGCAACCCACCCCCCAGGAGGATTCCTCTCAGATGGCCACTGTACTCCCCGACATCATGGCTGGCGTGCTCAAGCAGGCAGGCTGCACTCTCCAACTTTCATTCGCGGTGTTTGTAAATTGCAACGGGGCAGTCACACTTACCTTCAACCCAGGAACTCCCTTTTCAGCTTATTCTCCCTCTTTGAGCTCCTAACCAAGAAGCTAAACCATTCCTTCCCTATGGACGACAACCCATACCAAGTATTCAGACCCGCTCCTGCATACAAAGAACTACTTATTCACAGTGTCCCCCTCTTGACCCTCTCCCTCTCTCACGAAGAACTCTAGCCCTGTCTATTGGAATCTATTAGCACTGTAATTAACACACCAATCCCTGGTGCCCACTTCCTCCTACCGGACCCTGATGTCAGAGCTGAGAAATTCACTACTTCTGTGGTGGTTTCAGTCTTCCCTGATGATGTCGGAAAGTTTGGTGAAAGTATTTGCCTCTTTTCTCACCCCCGCAAAGTCCCCCCCGCCCTGCCTCAAAGCTCACACAATGTAAAAAGTGCTGAATATTTGGGTACTCACACCCACTATGCAAAGCAACAGAACTCACCTGCCCTATCTGCTCTGTCCCGCACTCTTGGTCACAACACAAATGCCCTAATCAATCCTGTTCCAAGGAGGGACATCTCACCTTAGTAATTGCATGCTGTATTACTTCGCCCACTTGATGTGTTAACTACCAGTCAGAACACGCTTCTTTCGACCCTAGTTGCCCTTCAAGACGATCTATTGCTACCTCCCTTTGCCCTGCACCCAGGCAGGAACTGCCTGAACCCTTCTCAGACCCCATGGTCGGTACTTTCAATGGACTTCCTACTACTGTTGCTCGATGTTACAATCCTCTCCTCTTCGGGTGATACTTGCAGCAGGTAACCAATAGTCTCCTAACAATCACTTCTCTTGGCCCAATAGCTGTTGCGATAGCTAAGTCCGTTGACTCCTATGTAGTAACGTCGATCGCTAGGCTCCTATAAGACAGTCGTGTCTTGTTTCCCGAAAGCGTGATAGATAAAGATATTTGTATTGAAAGTAAATAGCATGAAAGAACTTAGATGGTTGCGTGAAGAACCCAAATCTCCTGTCCCGAGGGTGCCCTTATATAGGGGTTCTTCTCTCAACCCTAGCCCTGCGCGGCTCATCCCCTAGCCCTGCGCGACTCATGACTCATAATGAGTCATAGTGTGAAATCCATCAGCTGACTCGTTCGAGTCAGCTGCGCCCTATCTCGCAACCAATCAAAACTCATAAAACAAGTCATGTGCCCTAACGGGGTCACAT
>Ga0307507_10011765_pt1 | contig 10964 bp, 14 predicted proteins | sample 7_EM_MG_FD_207223 | JGI IMG/M metagenome (GOLD analysis project Ga0307507, IMG submission 207223) | Populus trichocarpa ectomycorrhiza microbial communities from riparian zone in the Pacific Northwest, United States - 7_EM | ecosystem: Host-associated > Plants > Roots > Unclassified | place... | reverse complement strand
GATGTAAGGTTGTGTAGCCACTAGGGTCCAGAGGTAAGTCTGTATGGCAACCGTGCCTCCTGACGTACCTGGCGTAAGCGAGAGTGGCAACACCGCATCGGGCGCACCTAACGTCAAGGGTGCCAGGGTAGCTTACCTGCTAACCTGACGCAACCGCAGTGCACCGGACGCACAGTAATTTTTTGCTGATGTTCATCCTGGCGATATCTTTATTTCACATAATTTTTCTGCCCAAGCGCCGAGCCCGATGGTAGGTAAGAGTGTCTGCTCCAAAGCGCAAGATTGCTTATTCTCAAAACACAGTTTCGTAGGCGAATTTTTTACTCGCATCTGCCACTTCTTCACTCCACCTACCGTAACTCTCCTTACGACAACGTGTTGAGCCTCGTGAGGGTTGAGATTGTCTGCATTACGGGCATAAGGTTGACGATTCTCAAAACCTCATTCCCTGGCTAATCCATTTACTCGCATACCGAGTGATAGTTGTTGCACGTCCATATCCGGTCTGGCGCGAACCGGCTGCGTCAGCCTATTCGCTAGGTGAACTTCTTGCATAGAGTTTCCAAGGCGTTCAGCGCTGCTGATTTGACGTCCTGAGATTAGAGTAGATATTTCTAATACTCTTTTGGCGTGGTGAGTGTCTCGCTAGCAACCACATCGCTAATCGACACTCCTTGCCGCTAGATTTCGCTCAGCCAGCCAGCCACATTCAAGTCCGCGGATCTTCATTTCACATAACACTCGCTAGGTGAACCTTGCATACAGCCCCCAAGACGTTCAGCGCTGCTGATTTGACGTCTGGAGATGAGAGTAGATATTCCTAATACTCTTTTGGCGTGGCGAATGTATCGCGAGCAACTAGATCTCGAGCAGATACTCATTGTAGCTAGATTTCGCCACGCCGGCGACACTGGCGACGCCTTCATCTCGTCTAATATTTCCCACGATGGACTAGTGAGTCTTCCGATAGCTGAGAACGCCTAGACGACGAACTCAGTATTGAACACCCCTAAAAGGCCTTGCATAGGCACATCTTTCTCTTGCATACCGAGTGATCGTCTGTGAGCCTACCATCCCTCCTGATTCTAGCGTACTAGTATAATACCTAACGCGTCCGATCCAACACAAGAAAACTACAGAAACTCCTAGCCTCTCACCACGCTCGAGATACAGTTCCATTGTCATACTTCCCAATTCTTCTCTTATCCAACATTCACTAGCCGTGTAGTATCACACCCACTATCCAATCGAATTCCCGGAGTCAGCCAACTCCCCGAGTGGGAAATCTGAGCGGGCGTAGGCGCGCTGTCATACCTGACATAACGGGATCCAGTCAACCAATTCCCCGAGTGGGCAATCTGAGCAGGTGTAGGCACGACATTGTGTCCGACACCGTGGGCTCTAGTCAGCCAACACCTCGAGTAGAAAATCTGAATGGGCGCAGACGCAAAGTCGTACGCGCGAACAGGGGAACCGGATCTGGAACGCAGCAGGACGAATCCGGCAGCTCCCATAGTACGCCACCGAACAGCCAGTTATCAAGTCGGAATTCATCCCCACCACCAATTGGAGGTGTTCGGGGAAGACTATCAAAGCGCCCACGGAGGAGCACAATTCAGACCACAGTGAATACCGAACCTGAGACGGAGCCTGATCGACAAGGACATATAGAAACTGTTCGTCTTAGCGACGATAGCAGCGATGAGTACCAGGCCGCACACCAGGGGGACGAAACTGAACCAGACACGGAACCTGATGTAGAAGACCACGATAGTGCTGACAACACTCCATCTGGACGGGGTCGGGAGTCTCAAGCGGCTGGGAGACAGGGAAACAAGCGCGCATGGGTTGTGCGAATTTCGACCACCTCCGGATAACTGGAGGCAGCACTTGTCCAACAGACCCCCGCGGCTCGTGTGAGAATAATTCCCGGTAGAGCCGACACCCCGCCGATGCTCCCGTCATCAAGTGTAGGACAGTATTCATCTTCGCTAGGCCTCCCTAGTGCTGCCACGTCAGGCGTCAGAAGCTCCAGTCCACCACTAGGCGAACCAAGCACACTGGCACCACGGCACAGGCGCATCCGGCATGGGGTTAACTCACGGCGCAATACGGTGACAGGGGTAGAAGGGGAAGTAGTAGGCGTGGGAAAGTGTCTAATGATCCAGTACACCCTTTTGGTTGAACCACTCGTGGACGCGGCTGCTTTGACGTCTGCAGTACATAGTATTTGGAGTCACGCACAGGATGAAATTGCTGATGCCGGGAATATTGAACCCTCTGAGAAAAGTCTTGACCTTGTAAGTGCACTCAGACATGATAAGATACAGGGTGTTTTACTAACTATCAAAGATACGGCAAAAACACTCGGGCGTGCGGGGACAATTCGTATATCATATAAAACATGATATACGGAGGTTATACGAACTGCCTGACGACCCGACAGCTCTCTCTCGTAGGGTCGAATACCTCCTCGAAGACGACAGGTTCATGTGCCCGCCATATGGGTATGAGGTTGGTATTCACGGATTGACAAACCTGGACTTGGGAACACTACTAAGCGTTAATTTGGCCTAGGGAAAAACTTACCTGTTCCTGGCGCCCCAGATTGCGGAAGCGATATACGGTTGGTATTTCAGTGACAAGAAAGCGCTGGGGATACTGGACCCGGCTTTTTTGGAGGGGATCAATGACATGCTCGTCTGCCTGACGTGCGCAATTCTCTGCCATACCCTACGGCCATGGCGGACTGGAGTATATCAAGACCCTCCGGACTTCAACGCCGAGGTAGTTACAGGTAAGAGTCTCGGAATCTCTGGACGATTTGTTAGGGACCTAGGAGGCTAACCGATTTCGCAAGAGCTTTTCCTACAGCAGAGGAACACGTGGCGCATGTTCCCAAGGCCGACGCAAGAGCTGATGCTGCGGAATCTGCGTGAGACGATCACGGACAAGGTTCAGCAAGCACATCCTGGAAAGGGGAAGGGGCAGCTCGCAAGGTTTATCAACGATCAAGACGAAATCCACGCGGAACTTGAACGTCAGCTATCCCGCAGGAATCCTAGAGGAGGTGCTGGACGAGAACAGACACCAATCAGAGCTCCCGGTAGGGGCCTAGAAGAACACCGGGATAGTCAAGAAGAGTCGCAGGAGAGCGACAGGTCATTTGACTTTAGTCCAAGAAGGATTGCCCGGGCGCTTCGGATGCTAGATTTCTGATCCGCCGAGTTTAGTAGACTAGCAGGAATTGCCGCTGCAACCGGCGCGGGAGAGCGCTATGAGTCCAGATCTAGCCGATCGCCTCTCCCTGAGCCTGGATGACTCTCAGGAAGGTCAGGGGAATTTGTCCGTCAACAAGACGATGAGGGACAGGACGCTGAGTGTGGCGGGAATCGAGATTAGGCAATAAAGTGCATGTAGACTAAATAGATTTAGTAATAGGCCAAACTGTGCTGCCGTAAGGGATACTCAGGCTCGGGAACAGCGTCAATAGCAGAAAGATAAGAACCTAATGACGTGGGTTAGATATACACAAGTCGCCAGATTGAAGATGGGCCTTGTTTGGCGCATCTTCAATCCGGCGAACTATGAAGAAATTTAGCGCTGTGACGAAGAGATGGTGGCGATCACAATGTACTTAGTGCTAAATGAGATAAAATATGAGAACGGACTTGAATCTCTGAAGATACGAGGCGCGGAGTGGTGACAGAGTCCGGAGCACCTGAGAAAAATGGTGAATCTATCGAGATGGCGTCAAGAATAGATCTAGATAGCCATCACGACGGCGTCCCGAATATGAAATGGCGGGCTCGACGGCGTCGAGAGCATATAGGTGAACTATCACGACGGCGTCGTGAGCGTATAGGAGAGCTATTACGACGGCTTCATGAGCGCTTTGGAGAGCTATCACAATGGCGTCGAGAGCGCATTGGAGAGCTATCACAAGGGCGTCGAGAGCGCATTGGAGAGCTATCACAAGGGCGTCGAGAGCGCATAGGGGAGCTATCACAACGGCATCGAGAGGGCATGGGGAGCTATCACGACGGTATCCTATCGGTGTCCAAAGAACACAGTGTAGCGTCAGGAGGTGATAGTTAACGTAGATTAGAACATGACGAGAGACGTGGAGAAGTAAGATCGTCAGGAGCTGACATGAGCAAAATGTAAAAACCAGTCCTGGTCCACCAAGGGGGGGTTATGGTCCCCCTGGTCCTCCTGGTCCACCCTGATCCACCCTGGTCCACATTTTGGGTAAAATTTCAAAAAGTGTGGATCAGAATGGATCAGAGTGGACCAGGTGGACCACGGGGACCACAACCCCCCTTGGTGCACCAGGAGCGTTCAGGACCACCTTGGACCACGCTCCGACATTTTCCTGATGGAGAGCCAGGGATCAGAGGCCGTCAAGAGGGGAGGGCATAGCATTGGACATATTCAGGACGCGGGGGACACAGGGGGTGGATGTCAGGATGGCGTCCGGATGTGGCGTAACGGAGGTGGAAACGTCCAGACGTAACGTCGGACCGACGTTACCTCATGAATCGCGGTTAACGTTTAGAGCGTCCCGAGCGTCTGATGCACAGGACGCTTGGGACGCAGATGATAATTTTTGCTGATGGAAGAGAAGCATGAGTGTAGGGAGGCTACATCCATTACAAGTGTATCAACCCTGGGAGCTCGTTCGAAGGGTGTGAGGAAAGTATTAGGGGTAATGAATGATAAGGGAAATAGAAGGAGGGAAAGGAGGGTGAGCGAGTAGAAAAAGGAAGAGGAAATTAGGTTAGAGGGCAAACAGACTGAATGCTACAAAAAGCCCTATAGTATATTAGATAGCTGGTAGTTAGCTAATAAATGTCGAAAGTTATGATAAAAAAAAAAGAAAAAAAGTAAATACATAAAAGTACTCGGATGCCAAGGCGCCAAGATTGGCCTGTTTTGAAGCCTTGGCATCTGAATACTTTTTTATTTTATTTTATTTTTATTTTTATTTTTATTTTTAATTTATTTTTATCATGACTTGCGGTATTTATTAACTAACTACCAGCTATGTAATTGTTACAATCCTCGCTTATGCGGGTAATACTTGCAGCAGGTAAGTGATAGTTTCCTAACAATCACTTCTTCTTACCCCGATGGTTGTTGCGATAGCTAAGTCCCTTGACTCCTATCTAGCAATGTCGATAACTAGGCTTATATAAGACTGTCTTGTCTTGATTCCCGAAAGCGTGATAGATAAAGATCTTTGCCTTGAAAGTATAGTGTATGAAAGAACTTAGATGGTTGCGTGAATACTCCTAATCTCATGACTTTTTTTTTTTTTTATTTCATGTGCTTTGTTTTATTCGTCATCTAGGTACAAAGACTACGTGCAGCGCTAGCTATGGTAAAGAAAAACCTCCATGAACCCACTGGCGTCAGGGAAAAACCCATCAAGCCAAGTCTCTCTGGTCTGAGACCAACCGCACACCAGCCACGCAAAATAAGAAATCAAACTCGGAGAAAAGGGGGGAATAACAAACATCAAATAAATACATGGGAAGGAATCAACAGGAAAACCCCTGCCGTAGACACCTGACAAAATGACATAATTGATACACCACTTGCAAAACGCTAAGTAACTGACAATGAAAGAAGAACAAAGGGGGAGTGGGGGCCAGTAAAACCAATGTGACATTGCAACCATTACTCAAAAACCCAAGGCGTTGACATCCGCCACTGAGGCAGTGCAATACGACGACTGAGAGTAACCGAGGAGCGCGACCGTGGCAATCGCTAGGGCAGCGAAGGCAGTAGGGTGCCACCCTAGTAAATGGACTGTAGCTCTAACCGAGGAACGGGACGAGACCTGAAGGAGGAGAGGAGGGGTAGACCCAATAACCGTGGAAACTATGGTTAACCATGTGCGTGTCTGACTAGGCAGCTTCTCACGGAGGTGAAGAGAACAGAGAAATCGACCGTAGCCTGTTGAAATGTTTTTTCCTACTGCGAACTGTAGTCCCAGCCGTCTGTAACATGGGCGAGAGGGTGTTGCCGACCGAGCGAGCGCTAAGCGAGGTAGAGAAGCGGAAGTGAGAAGAGGGGGTGAGTGAGCCAAACGACCCCTAGAAACAAGGACGCCGGGGCCCAAGAACATGATAAGGGAAGTAAGACGGGAGGGGGAGGGTGCAGCTCACGGAGAGTGCGGGTGCAGCTCACTGAGAGTGCAGTGGTGGTGGATGTTGACGATGAATTCTCATGGTGTTGAGATTTCAATCGCCAGGTGTGTAACGGAGATCGTTCGTGCCCCTAATCTCATGCCTTTTTTCTTTTTTTTCTTTTTCTTTTTTTTTTTATCATGTGCTTTGTATGAACAACCTACGGGAACAAAGACTACGTATAGCGCTAGCTATGGTAATGAAAGAACCCCATCCCCTAATTTTCTCCAACTGGCGCCAGGGAAAAAGCCATCAACTCAAGTCTCTCTGGTACGAGACCAACCGCACACGAGCCGTGCAAAACAAGAAAATCCACCTCCGACTAAAGGGGCGGAACAAGAAACATCAAATAAATACACGGGGAGGAATCAAAAGTAAAACCCTTGCCGTAGACACCTGACAAAAGAAACAATTGATGAACCACTTGTGAAACCCTAAGTAACCGACAATGAAAGAAGAACAAAGGGGCTGCGGGGGCCACTAAAACCGTGGTGAGGTGGCAACCATTACTCAAGAACCCAAGGCGTTGACATCCGCCACTGAGGCAGTGCAATACGACGACTGAGCGTAACCGACGGGCGCGACCGTGGCAATCGCTAGGGCGGCGAAGGCAGTAGGGTGCCAGCCGAGTGAGTGGACTGTAGCTGTAACCGAGCAACGGGACGAAACCTGACTGGGGAGAGGAGGGGTAGACCCAATAACCGTGGAAACTATCGGTAACCGTGTGCGTGTCTGACTAGGCAGCTTCTAGCGGACGTGAAGAGAACGGAGAAATCGACCGTGGCCTGTTGAAATCTTTTCTCCTACTGTGAACTGTAGTCCCAGCCGTCTGTAACATGGGCCAAAGGGTGTTGGCAACCGTGCGAACGCTAAGCGAGGCAGCGAAGCGCAAGCGAGAAGAGGGGGTGATTGAGCCAAACGACGCCTAGAAACAAGGACCCCAGGGCCCAAGAACATGATAAGGGAAGCAAGGCGGGAGGGGGAGGGTGCAGCAAACTGAGAGTGTGGGTGCAGCTCACTGAGAATACGGTGGTGGTGGATGTTGACGATGAATTCTCATGGTGTTGAGATTTCAACGCCAGGTGTGTAGAGGAGATGGTTCGTGCCCTAATCTCATGCCCCGAGGGTGCTCTTATATAGGGGTTCTTCCCTCAACCCTAACCCTGCGTGACTCATAGTCTCGCGTCACGCGACTCATGACTCATAATGAGTCATAGTGTAAAACCTATCAGCGGCCCTGTCTGAGTCCGCTGGGCCTTATCTCGCAGCCAATCAAAACCCATAAAACAAGTCATGTGCCCTAACAGGATCACATGCGTGAAACCCATGACTCATAACTATGAGTCATGTGCGAAATACATAAACCACATGACCACAATCGTGCGTCATATCAAATATCCACCAATCATAATAAATCAATAACACGCTATTGAGTCGTCATGTAAAATCCTATCAGTCAACTGATCTCATAGCGTGAAAGATAACAAACCGATCACTAATAACTATTAGTCCTCTGAGAGTCTGCCTTGCTTCGTCACTGCTTGTGACATTAGCTCCCTTCCTTCTCTTGTATCGGTCCCACGATGCTAACCTGCTTCTCTCCAGAGCATGGTTCCGATTTCGCGCATCCTCTGTTTGACTCAGTTGTATGCTTGTTGGCGTTTTTCCTTCTCCTTGTTGCGTCGTTCGAGGTGGTTGTCCTTGCCACAAAGCTTTGGGCGGCGCGATCGAGTTGGCTTTGGAGGTCCGATATTGTCCTTTCCAGAGTTTCCATGTCTGGAATAGTTTTTTCGCTCGCCTCTCTTCTCAGCCTTGTCCTCACGGCTTTTCTCTTGTTGTGCTCCCTCCTGTCGGGCTTCGACAGTATCCCCTTTTCTCCCACCTGTCGGGGGTACTAGCCGGCGTACACCTTTTCCCATCGGTGTTCGTTGCAATTGTTGTTAAAACAATACTCCCAGCTTGTGATTTCCCGATGGGCTCGTCTCGCCCTTCGTTGTCGAGATTGTTGTTGTTGTGGGGCCCAGTCCGCTCCTGGGTTAGGTTCCATTAATTGTCGCCAATCGTGGTTGTGGGCGACGCTTGGTTGTGTCGATCTTCTGGTGAATTGTGGGTACCAGCCTGACTGTAACCGGCTCCTGGGTGGAGGTGGGAATCGATAGGGTAACGATACTATCTCTATACCAAAGTGCGGTATGTAACGAGACTAAGTACCGGAGGCTTAGACTAAGTTGTTGTAACAAACTTCTTACTATATAGCAACTACCAAGTAGTTCCTAATAGCTAAGTATGTTTGGGTCTTTGTTGGATTCTTGAAGCGAACCGATGAAGTAACTGTTCAACCAAGTATATTGAAAACTCTGTCTGTGGAAGTCTGCTTTCTCTAAGTTCGGAGAATAGCAGGTCTGTAAATACACTTGTCAGGCTAACCGGAGCCTTGTAAACAATAACTATAAAGACTCCCAAACGGTAGCCTTGAAACGTTACATAAAAGATATCAAGTATCAAGCGATATCTTGATACAATAAACAAAACATACCGAGTATCAAACGATATTCGAAATCAAATATAAAACATGATGAGTATCAAACGCAATCATAAAATCTACTAAGTATCAAAACGATACTTGAAACCAAACAGTAACCTGTACCGGTTACACTGACCCTGGTTTCTCGCTTAGATGGATTTGACATCCATCATCGACGCAATCCGTCCAGCTCATGGAGTCATGTGCCACCTCCCTCCTTGGTGAGCGCGAGTAGCATGGGCTTGTGGGGGGGGCGTCGCAGGCGGTGCACTGGGCGTTGCTCTCGAGTGTAGGCGAGGGTCGTTCTTGTTTGACGACAGGGGGGAGGTGCGCCGGACCATCTGTTGATCGTGACGGGTATCCACTGCGGGCTTTCTCGGGTATTGTGATGGAATCGCGGGATTGCGTGTTCGGCATGGTTGAAGTTTTCTGCCGGGTACCAGACTTTATTGTGTTCTGGTGAGTCTCCTTTCCACTTGGCTCGGTATTGGAGCTTGTTGTAGTTCAGTCGAGTGTCGATGATTTCGTCGAGTTTGTATTCGTCTTCTCCTTCTATCTGAATAGGAGGAGGAGGTTCTTTGATTTGAGAGGGGAATCGGTTGTCTTGGTAAGGTTTCGAGGAGGGAGATGTGGAATGTGTTGTGTATGGCCATTGAGGGCGGTAAGGCCAGCTTTTATGCGCTTCTCCAAATCTTTGCCAAGATTTTGAATGGTCCGATGTTCTTGTAGTCCAACCTTTCCGATGGTCTTGTAGTCTTAATGTTGCGCGGCAATAACCACACCATGTCTCCTCACTGTAGGTTTGGATCGGGGTTTCTCCGTAGATCGTAGTATTCTTTTTGTCTTAATTGCGCGTGTAACCGGCACAGGTCACTGTTTGGTTTCAAGTATTCTTTTGATACTTAGTATGTTTTATGATGGAGTTTGATACTCATGATGTTTTATGTTTGGTTTTGAGTATGGTTTGATACTCATGATGTTTTATGTTTGGTTTCGAGTATCGTTTGATACTCAATATGTTTTAGTTATGGTGTCAAGGTATCGTGTGATACTTGATATGATTTATGTAACGTGTCAAGGGTACCATTTTGGGAGTCTTTATGGTTATTGTTTACAAGGCTCCAGTTAGCCTGACAAGTGTATTTAAGACCTGGTATTCTCCGGACTTAGAGAAGGCAGACTTCGAGGGACAGAGTTTTCAATATACATGGTTGAACAGTTACTTCTTGAGTTCGCTTCGAGAATCCAATAAGACCAAACACCCTTAGCCATTAGAAACAACTTGGTAGTTGCGATATAGTAAGAAGTTTGTTACGACAACTTAGTCCGAGCCTCCGGTACTTAGTCTCGTTCTATACCGCCCTTTGGTATGGAGATAGTATCGTTACCCTATCGCTTCCCGCCACCACCCTGGAGGCAGTTACATTTTTTTAACTTCAACAAGTTATCAAGATTGAAGAACACCAGGAACCCAGCGGAAGCAGAGCTCCCAAGAAGAAGGTTCAACAACGAGCTAGAGACGAACAGGGACGATTTGTCAAAGCACCTACAAAGGAACAGTTCTCAATAGACGAAGCAGCTACGCCACTAGCCAGAGATAGGGGTCAACGAGATCTAGCGGAGTCAGCAACCGAACTAGCAAAGTCAGCGACCGTCACCCCCACCGGGTTCCCTGAGTCTCCACAAAAAGGATTAACCAGCAAAGCCCAAGGAGCGGTACCGGCAGGCGATCCAGACAGCACAAGCAGTGACTCAGACGACATGTCTGACCATGGTGAAGGAGCTGGCGGACCAGGTCCTGAACCAGTACCAGAACCTTTACCAATGGCTTAGCATCAAGGTTCCATCATCTAAGAAATTCACGGGCGATGGCGAAGACCTCAAACCAGAGGTATTTGATAGATGGTACAACTCAGTCCAACTCTATCTACGATTGCACAATGTATCCCAAAATGCTGCAGGATGAGGAAACCACTGGATTCTCTATACTGAAGGACGAGTCCAAGAAGCGGCATTCCAAGCAGCAAAACTATTTGGAGAAAACCTTACAAGAGACCTACTAGTAACCTATCTCAGGGAACGATTCCAATCATCCAAGCATAAGGACGATACCTATCAGAAGTTCCACAGCATCAGGCACATCAGCAAAAAAATACCTTGCGTCAGATCTGTCGGCGTTGCGCCCTGACGCAAGCGACGTCGCTTCTGCGTTCTCTACGCCCTGTGCGCCCTGAATTTCGTTGCAA
>Ga0307507_10011764_pt1 | contig 10964 bp, 8 predicted proteins | sample 7_EM_MG_FD_207223 | JGI IMG/M metagenome (GOLD analysis project Ga0307507, IMG submission 207223) | Populus trichocarpa ectomycorrhiza microbial communities from riparian zone in the Pacific Northwest, United States - 7_EM | ecosystem: Host-associated > Plants > Roots > Unclassified | place... | reverse complement strand
AAAATTATCAATATTGAAAAAAACATTAATTTGACGTGTTTTCAATTCAAAAACAATTTTGAAAAATATAAAAAAAAACAGAAGCATAAATAATATGGTTCAACTCACTTTTCACAAAAAAAAAAAGCATTAAATTAGTGTTTTTCAATGATTTTGGTATGTTTATATACAAAAAATTAAAAAATATTATTTTAATATATTTTAAATTAAAATATATTTTTAAAAAGTATTTTGAAGTGCATCATTAAACACACAACTACTCTTATGTGATTGTAATAGTTTTGTAATATAGTGCGGAATGTTTTTTAAAAGTATTTATTTAAAATACATAATTTTTTATTAAGATGTTTTTATTTAACCATAAAAAATAATAAAAACATCAATTTTATGATTTTTCAAGTGAAACATAGTTTTAAAATACATTAAAAAATAAAAACTATTGTACTATTTAACCCAAAAATCTAATATTTCAATCCAAAAATACTATAAATATTAAGAAAAAAAAGGAAAATAAATAAACTTGCCAAAAAAAAAGGAGGCAAGGTTTTTTACCTACCAACGTCCACCCAACTAAAATCTCACCCCTACCAAACTAAAAAGAAAAAAAAGAAGAAAACAACCTAATTCTAGATAAAACAAAAGAACAAATTGGGTAACTAACACACAAAAATAATAATAAAAAAAATCATTGAATTGAAATAGAAGCAAAAAATTGCGTTGTTTTTAGCTCAACTAGTTGATCGATTCGTAATATCAGTGAAACCGATATATCGATTTTTAAAATAATAATAAAAATTTTAAAATTACCAAAACTAGAGGTCTCAACTAAATTTTTGATATCTAATAATTTGATGGTTTGCATAACGATGCAACGACTATTATATGGAAAACAACATCTGAAAACTTATGTGAAAATTTGAACGCGATTTAATTATTGGATCAAAAGTTATGAACATTTTGAGTTGTTTTTTTGGTTTGGCATAACCAAATCTCATCTTAGACCTAAACCTGTACCACTGGTCCATAAATGCATATGTGAGGCCATGCATGTAATCTTTTCAGGCAAATCCTCACTTGGTTATAACAGACCAACACCTAATTTCTCAAAATCACCCATTACTGTGTGAATAATAATTTTTTAAGATTTTATCCAAGTTTATTTTTGAGTTTACAAGTTGGATATAAATAATTTTAACTTATAAATCATATATAAAGAAAAAAACTTTATAAAATTATGATTTTTTTTTATGTGAAATAATTGATCAATTAGTATGGCTGGATTTAACTAGTCACCTAAATAAAATAAAAAATTAAAATTTGATCATGTTGTGTTTTTAAATTACAGCATAATATTTCATTAATTTTTTTTGAAATTATATTATTCCACTATTTTTTTTATATATTTACTTTGCTAATTTTTTTTAACAAAATCTAAAAACACAAAAGACAAAAAAGCAAAGCAAGCAACCGCCTGACCTAACTCAACCATTAAGTTGTATCTTTATATCTTCTCTCCTCCTTTTCAAATCTCCATCTCTCGTTTTTTTTTTTTTTTTGACCACCTTCCTTTACGCTTTCTCTCCTTTAATTCAAACCCTCTCTGCAATCTAATAATCTCAGCCTCCTCGCCCGATAAAAACCAAAATCCTTCGCGTGGTTTCTTAATATTAATCACGGAATTTTCAGATCTATATCTCCACTAATCACTGTAATTATTCGTGATCTTATCCCTCTTACTACCGTTCAATTGATGTTTTTGACGTGCGATTGGCATATATGAATGAATTTTTTTTTGTGTTTTTGAAAGTCTTTCTGTTGTCTTTAGTATTCTGTAGAACTTTAATTCGGATTAATTAGATCAGTGTATTACATATCTTTCTTCGGTTTTTTTGTTCATTAAATGGCTGTTTTAGAAAAATAATTGGTTTCCACCAACAAACTTAGCTTAGTACAGGCCTTTGATTTTGAAGAAATGCTTAAGCTTTTATCTGGATCTTTGTTGTTGAAGAAACTAGTATTTTCATGTTCCGGCTCATGTCAAATCGATCTTTTTAAGGAAAGTTCCAATGCCTATAAGCACAAAATTTTGAGAAAAACAACTACACTACAAGTGACCTGACTTACTTCGTGAAGTTTCAGCTTTTCTGGACGAGTTTATTATTTTTGCGGTTCAATCTTATTCTTAGTGTTTTTTTTTATGTTTTGTTTTTATGGCTAATTTGTCAGGAAAAATGTCTTTTGCACGGAATTATCGTTCACAAGGAGGAACATGCCATGATGATCGGTGGACCTCTTTCAATGGAAACAATTTCAACCATAGAAACAGGAACGTCAATGTGAATAGGAGCAGCAACTACAACTACATCTGGAATCATAGCAATTTCCGTGATTTCTCCTCGGGGAAATTCAGGGACCATGTCAATGGTTATGCTAACCCTCCTACTGTTGGACCAGCTTTTAAAAGGAGAAAATTTAGTGTGGATACTTGGGGAGAGTGTGGTGGGAGACACTACCCTCAGTACAATGCATATGAATGCGCTGATCAATCAACTTACAACAATTCAGCCCCTCTGATCACAAGATCCAATGCTGAGGTCTCTACATCTACATCTATGAGTTGCAAACGTGACCGCTCAAAACTGGAAGAAGATGAACCAGTATTTTTGTCAAAGGATGAGATTGAGAGATACTCCCCATCAAGAAAAGATGGAATTGATGCACTACGTGAAACACATCTGCGTTATTCTTATTGTGCCTTCCTTCAGAATCTTGGGCTGCGGCTGGAGTTGTAAGTGCTCCACCTGGAATGTGTCGAGTTATTATTTTTTGTTTGGACGCTTTCTTATCAGAATTTTAATGTTATTAACTTACTCCTTTGATTCTTGTAGGCCACAAACTACTATTGGCACCGCCATGGTTTTGTGCCACCGGTTTTTTGTTCGACGATCACATGCTTGCCATGATAGATTTGTGAGTTCTTAATGCTTATGCTTGAATTTTTGACTACCCTGTTACCTTCTTGGAGGAGACTTTGCGTACTGTCATTTCATAGGGGAAACTATTTTACTCTAGAAACCTTCCCTGAATTGTGTTGGCACTCTCCTTGGCGCTATTTTTATTAAGAGAATATTGTTATTAGCTGTTTAGAACTTTGAGCTGATAAAGAACTAAACAAGTATTATGTCTAAACTGATGGTTAATCTATGGAAGCTTGGCGTACTCTCTTATGTTGTCTTGATTTGGAAATTGACAAGTCCTCTTGGCTTATGATCCCTCCTCTGCTGAAGGTGGAGTTAACATTCGATTCAAAACAATTCTTTTGACGCAAGGATCTGGGTTGTGTAGCTGCTTTGTTCACGTAATCTGATACTGCAGCATTCTGCATTTGTGACTTTAAAAAAATTAGGCAGACAGCAATGACTTGTTTATTCTTATCTTTTGGCATTTTTAGATTTGTTGCATCTATTTTTTGGTCCTTTTATTTTCTGATTTATGGCCAGTAATGACTTGTTTAGTCTTGGTAAGATTTTTCATATACTCGTATGAATGCCTTCTGGTGATGCTTGGAATATGATTATGCGATAAATCTAGTGCACGTTTCTTTTTGTGATGGTTATGTTTGTCATATTTGTTTTGGGCTTGTTGCAGTTAATTGCCGTTGCTGCACTTTTTCTCGCTGCAAAGTCTGAGGAGACACCTTGTCCTTTGAACAATGTAGTGAGAGCCTCTTGTGAGATTTTCCACAAGCAGGATATTACTTTCTTGTCATACCTGCTCCCTTTTGTAAGTATCTTGCAGGCTGATTCATAACTTCTTATCTGTTAAATCTATTAAAAGGGGAAAAAAATCTAATTTGCGTCTGTTTTAAAAACATAAAGTGGATAACATAAAATATGCTCATGTCAATTCATGAATGGAGCTCCTATCTCGAAATGTGTTGAATTTACTCCTTGGTTATTTTATACCTTATTTCTTGCACAACATGAAATTTCAAAGTGACAAGTATCTGGTAATCTAGCCTATTTGTAAAAGCGGCTACACTTGTGCATTTTACTACTGATTTTTTTTTCTTGAAAAGTTGCAGCTTCAAGTCTTTAGCATGCTAACATGAAATGAGATTTTCTAAACAGGATTGGTTTGAACAGTACCGAGAGCGAGTGATTGAGGCTGAGCAAATGATTCTGACTACACTCAATTTTGAACTCAATGTGCAGCATCCATATGGTCCCCTTACATCTGTCCTCAACAAATTAGGTCTTTCACAAACTGTGTTGGTGAATCTGGCGCTAAACTTGGTCAGTGAAGGGTAAGTGCACTACTTTCAATATGGTATATTTTATTGGTTCTTTAGATTTGTATTGGCGCGGTTCATTTATATCAGCTAGTTTCAGTGTCAAAATGAACTAGCTTTTATAAAATGAACTTTTGTATAATAATAATAATAATAATAATAATTCTGATCATGCTCCTTTCTTCAGGAAGCAATTTGATTTGGACCATCTTCTTGTAAATATATTATATCTGGATTTTCTCACACTAGTTCAGCTAAAGACATGGTTTAAGATTTAGCAAGTGATCTTGCAGTTATGATGGCTTGTCTGTGTCTATAGATGGACTGGTTTGTGTCTAAATCCCAACGAATCGGAAGTTGTGGGGGACTCTTTGTACTTGGGCCATGGAGAGTATGTGCTGGGTTCTTCTTTTTCTCTTTTGGTTCAACATAGTGTTCTACTAGTCTCAATGGTTTTCTTTCAAGTAACTACACTATGTAGTTATTCTGGTATGGGATATTGATGTTTTTGGCATGGCATATAATTGCAGGGTCTACACAAGATTAACGTGCTCACCTGTATGATATTGTTAGCTGGCGGATTGATATGCTGTGCATGGAAAGTTTTTAAACATCTGAAGTTGCTTTGCCAAGATGTTGTGGATCACATTACTGTGATTCGCCATACCCCCATCAACCGGGTTATTTGCTAAAAAAGATAGCCTCAGAACATCCAAAATCTTTTTTGCATTCAACTTTTTCTCACTCTCTTCTTCCTTTTTCATACTTTCATTTGGAGCAAGTTGTCTAGCCTCCTTTTACAAACTTAAAGTTTGTAAGACCTGGCTGCTTGTTCATTTAGCATCCATTCACCCTGATTTGGAGGAAACTAAATTGATTTGACAATGATCAAAATCCATAGTGACTGGGATATCGTTTGTTCTTATTTTCCCTCCTTAATGATTTTTGCCCTTATTTTCTATATGGCATGAGTCCCCTCTGATATCCTTTTTTTTTCTTATCAAAAAAGAAAAAAAACATTATGCATTAACTCCTTTTTTCTCCAAATTTGGTGGCACTTTTTTGGTCTGATATCATTAAGATAAGGTTATTTTAGAATAAAAAGTTTAGTAAATTGTTCAACAGGTGTAGATACCTGAGTGTGTCAGAAGGTTGTGTAGCTGCATAGTGTGATAGATTGAGTTTTGATGTGCCAGTGTGAGGGCACTTGTGCACCTTAAAGTTTGACTGAGTATCACCGTGCTGGTGTTTTGTGATGGTTAGCTAGTGGAAAATTGTTTGATGTTGCCAGCATAGATAAAATTGAGAAAGGAACAAACAGCATGGTAGCTCTTTTTTTTATTCTTTTATATACAAGGACACTCGAATCCAAGTCCATTAGGGGATGATGGTCACAGTAAAGTAATTGATCTATATGGCTCATGGGCACAGATGTCAGTTTCTCGGTGCTGGTAAACTCACATATATAAAATGCATAGTTAAATTGTTTGTTTGGAAACAATTGGCACACAAACCTAAGACATGTCAAAATCTGACAATGACCATATTAGGACACATATATTTGTCGTGATCTTAATATGATGGATTCCTTTAGTTGTGGCGCGGTTTCAGTCTGATACCTTGACCCTACCCTATTATTGACCTTTGCTGTTTCGAAGACCTCTAAAATGGGAATATCCGTGTGGTTTTTCTGTGCACCTGTTGTCAATTAAATGGACTGCATAAACCTCCATGACTATGAGCGGAAGTGGTGCTACTGCTTGTATCATCCAGGAAAAAAATTAGATGTGGGCATCCTTATACTTTTTTGTTATTGTCATCTGCTGCTATCATTATAATTTCTACCAATATTGCTGTTGTTATTAATATACCTGCTATTCTGGTGCATGACTCACATGGGTGTGGTGAGCTGGGTTGTCTTTTTATGCTCAGCTATCAAATGGCACCTGGAACAGGTACCAGCCTGCTACATTTTGTGTTAAATACATCCAGGCATTTGCAAATCAGAGTATGTTAAATGTTCTTTAGGAATTCTAAAAATATAAGAAGCTTGAACTTTTTCCCCTTGGTAAAATTGGAGTCTGAGACCTGCTCCATTCTCACTCTGCCCTTGGGGCTATGCTTGATTAAAGGAGCGATACTATTGAGCATGAACACTCAATCTCCTTGGCCCAGGGCTCCTGATCTCTCCCATGCTATGCTTGGGGTGGCAATATCAGGCCAGAGGTTGTTCTTTGCCCGGCTTAATTAGCTCCATAGGTGATCTCTGCTTCCTTTTCGATTCATGGTGTTGTTGACTGGCCAATGTTGAGCTACATTGGAAAAATATTCCCTGTAAGTTAAAGTCTTGAAATTTGGATTTGTTTTTCTTTTGTAGAAAGATTGAAGAAACAACACCTTTCACGGTTCAATGCCATAAGCTGTTCTTATTCTTGAAGGGGGACTGTAGGATGGGGGGCCAAGTTAGCAAAGCAATGCTATAATATCACGTTTTACTATATTTGCCCCCAGCATTGGGCCTTGACCTTGACCCCTTCGATATTCTATCCCATTCATCTCCAGCTTCCTTTGACCCTTGAACCTTTTCAAATCCAAACATACTTTTCTACTTTTAACCACTATCAGTTTAGATGATCCCTTGTATCAGTTTGGGCTTTTAAATCATTCACAAGTATGGTTCAAAAGATTTCAGAACCCTTTCATATAGCCCGATATTATATATATGGAGTAATTCAGTTTACAATATATGTATACAATTATGCCATATCTTTTTGCTCGTGGATTTAAATGTTGCTTATAGCTGGCTAGAGGATATGGGATGGTGTTATTCCATGTCTGGGGCAGCATGCCTGATTCATGAGCATTAGTTCATGTGTTTTGACAAGCCTTTCCAGATCAAGTTGTGGAGCAGAAGATGCAGAATGTGCTGCTAGTTTCTATTTGTTTTATTATTTGAATTGTGTATGTTTCTGGAGTTATAAAGCCCCTGCTTCAGAATGGGCCTGGGAGTTGATTTGTTTATAAATGAGTGTGTTGTTTGTTATAGTTTTGGTACTCTATCAGCAATCCTGCAGAGTTTCTTGCAAAATATTCTTCCTGGGTTTGCTGCTTTTGTGGTGGGTAAGAGAAAAATGACTTGACTTGCATTTTTTTTTTTACTTGAATCCTTAATGATATATTATCTGCTAGTGTTTTGATTTTCTCCGATTGTTTATCTATTTTACTTTCACTGCTAATATGCCTCTGATCAAATCTAGCAATATGATAAGTTGCACAAGAGCTGTGGTTTCCATATTAGTGCCGTGAGGCTGGTTGGTTTGACAGTTTTTTCACCTCTCATCATGTGCTGGCTTCTGGTGGTTTTAGCACACTTTATAAAAGCTATTATTTTGTTTTGCAGGCTTCGGAGTTCCTTATGGCTTCAGTTTAAGCCCCATCACATTGCTGCTGGTGCTGCCTATCTAGCTGCCAAGCTTCTAAATTTTGATCTTGCTTTTTACCAGAATATCTGGCAGGAGTTTGAAACAACACCAGCTATTCTCCAAGGTAGCTCCACACAACTTTCATGAGTTATATTAATTCATTACACTGGCTTAATCCCTTGTACTCAAATTCAGTTACTGGATAAATAGTATAAAACTGGTGATTTTCCGAATCTTTATATATGCTGTTCAAATCTACAGAGTCAACTTAGCTGTGAATAATGGACTGGTTCTTTCATTTCTGGATCAGAATCTTGCTTCAATTTTGTGACATTTTGATGATGTCTCAGTGGAAAAAATCAGTAAATTGTTCAGGGAGACAAACTCCCTTTTTTTTTTCAAAAAAAAAAATATTAAATTGTAGTGGCAATAGAGGGTGAAAATTGGCTATATGGGTTGGCTGGTATTCACCATTTTAACTTTGTATGCTTGTAATATGTGTCCACGTGTGTCCATATGCATGCATGCATGTTTGTCTCCGTGCGTCCGTAGTGAAGTTTGTGCTTGCATTTGATGAGCTTTTCTTAAATTAACTTCATGCTAAATATTTCTATCAGACTTAAAAAGCTTTTCATTGCTAATTCATTTGTATGTGACTATACGATGCAGATGTATCGGAGCAGCTGATGGAGCTCTTCTAGTGAAATAGCATAGTTGCTCCAGCATGGTTCACCCTGGAGGGTGATGCAGTTTAGGTGTTGTAAGTATAGCCAGGTCAGAATATGCGTGTTTAATATGGTTACAAAGATCATCAATATTGATTATAGTGTGAGAATGTCATGCAAGAGAGGTGAAAAGAGATGCTCATTTCAAAAAATTAGCTGTTGAAGTACAGGTTAAATGGACCTGTAGTTCATCGTGTATGTCAAGAGTGTCGGTCAAATTGAACGACAAATTAGCTGAAAGCTTAAACTTGGAAAGGTGTCCATTGCCAGTTTAATTTATGCCCGAGGTTTCAATAGATGTTCCTCTTGGTGAGAGAAAGCATTAGCCTATTTGGTTCCTTTTCTTGGAAGGGTCTTATGCATGATCCTCATGCAAGATTGGAGTTGGTAGAGTGCAAAATGAAGGTCTGTTCTGAATCTTTGCTTTAAACACGCCACCAAAGCTTTCAGGTGGATTGCAATGCTTTTGATATTTGAGTTAACCATTGTTGCAGTGATTATAAAAGGTGATCGATTTTGGCATTATGGCTAAAATAATGAAAAAAGTTGAATATAAGGGTGTTTGCTCCAATAATTTTGGTTAAATACAAAAGGATTCTTTGGAATCAAGGGGGGGATTTTCCCTGTCGTATTGGATGGGGATGATCTGATGCCAGTGTGTGTTACTAGGTTGCTCTGTCATGTGTTGGCAATTTCAGTTTGTGCCACTTGAAACTTCTGTAGGCCTCTAATTCCTACGCCAAGGTAGTATCGAAGCAAAAAGAAAAAAATGTTGTCAGGAAAACTAAATGGAAGATTTTATTTTTTTGGAAAAGAAATTCAATCAAAATGGAAAGGGAAAAATAGAAGGGTTTGTGGAGAACCTTCCCTTCAGCAAAATTCCAGTACTATCTAGAAAAAAACAGATTCAAAGGGGTTGGAGTGAATCGATTGAGCTTACAAGACAACATGGAGGAAGTACCACTATACGAACAATAGGAAATCCCGTGGGACAATAGGGACCTTTAAATGATTCTTCGAGTCTTTATTCTTTTTGAAATTTTATTTTTCTTGTACTCCTTAACATGTTGGTGTATCTTGTGAATGAGAAATGGAAATTTTGATCTCCTTGATGTTCTCTTTGTATCCAAAATGACTGGAGGGTGGTGGTTGTCCTGACTCTCACTACTTTCTAATTTATTTCCTTGTGGCGTTTTTTAGCCGCTGGCATTCTAATTTTTCGTGGAGAAAAACCAGTCGATGCATTCTTTTACTTTTAAGCTGATGTCTAATTTTCTGATGGAATCAAACCACACGAGGGATGGGATTGAATGGTATAAATCCCAGAGAAATTTCAATTACGAGTGATTTTGATTGATGGGATGTACAGACTTTTGCGAATTTTAGTACTCGGCGCTGCTTAGGTAGACAAACATGCTTGCTTAGGCTTTTTTGAAACAAACCGAAGTTCGACAACGCAAAAGTTTGACCATGACCACAGAATTTGATTACGTGGATTAATTAATTTTTGCAATAGCTAGGGAGGATGTATGCCTATGCTAATTTCATTTTAATACAAAGTTTTTAATTTACGTCGATTCATAGAAAATACATTTTATCTCTCGAAAGATATAGTCATCATTAATATTATTTAATTTCAAATAAATAATTCTAAGAATGTTTCACGTTGAAACTTACTGTACCTCCTTTGAATTGACATCTCAACCACTGAACTAATTTCACCATAACGACTAGCTGTCACGATTTGCACAAGGAAAAATGCTATTCAGGTGCCCGAAGAATAGTCGGAAGATCTCAGACCCCCCTAGCTCTACCGATCAACAGTCCACCCTCTGTACGCTTTCCCCATTACAGAAACGGAGGAGGTCCGTTTTGTGATTCCATGTGTCTGTGTAACTTGCTCGGGGGGGAGGGTCCGATTTATTTTTCAGCACAAGAAAGAAAAACAAGTATGCAGTAAATGTGTCCCCCGAAGAGATGGTGGTGTGGTGACAATAAACGACTGGTTTCCGGGTGCAGTAATTGTCTGGGACGGTATTCTGCTAAAACCAGCAAGAAATAATTGGTGCAAGGATTCTTTTAGAATTCAACGCCATTGATGAGGCCTCAATTACGCCTTTCTCTGTATTGTAAGCAAACTTTACATATAAAACTTTCATACAACAACATGCAAGGGGTTGCTTTTTTAACAAGATACCGATCGTTTGTTAATACATGGAAACCACATTTAGCTACTTGATAGTTGATAGATCCGTTTATACAAATTTTTAGTGCAAAATAATTGTTTATAAGTCATTTTTCTATTAGAGTTAAGATTGTAGTAATGGTTGTTTTTTAAAATATTTTTTAATTTATTAAAATAATGTATTTTTTATTTTTTTAAATTTATTCTTGATATAGCACGTTAAAATGATTTAAAATCATAAAAAAATTAATTTAAAAGAAATAAATTTTTTCAAAAATTCTTTCTGAAGCAAAAACAAACAAACTATAATTTACATTGCAGAATTTGTGGAAACAGAGAAA
>Ga0307507_10011763_pt1 | contig 10965 bp, 10 predicted proteins | sample 7_EM_MG_FD_207223 | JGI IMG/M metagenome (GOLD analysis project Ga0307507, IMG submission 207223) | Populus trichocarpa ectomycorrhiza microbial communities from riparian zone in the Pacific Northwest, United States - 7_EM | ecosystem: Host-associated > Plants > Roots > Unclassified | place... | reverse complement strand
CATCTGGCAGACGCCGGAGCCGATCGAGAAGTTCAGGAAGAACGGCGTCGACTTCATCACCGCCACCACCCTCTCCGAACTGGTCCTCGGCATGAACAAGCTCACCGGCGACGGCCTGATCAAACTCGCCGACCTGCAACGGCAGATCGAGGCCCGCGACCGGGAGATCGACAACGCGTACTCGAAGGACGCCCAGGTGATGGGCATCCGCAACGCCCTTTCCTATCCAGGGGATTCACTCAGCCGTACGGCCGCGATCCACAAGATCCTCGACCCGAGCGCCGGGCCGCTGATCGCCGTCCGCCTCAACATCCTCACCCGCAAGACCCTCGGCGGCCTGCAGACCGACCTCTCGGGCCGCGTCCTGGATGCCACCGGTAAACCAATTCCCGGTCTGTACGCGGCCGGTGAGGTCTCCGGCTTCGGCGGCGGGGGAGTCCACGGCTACCGCTCGATGGAGGGCACCTTCCTCGGCGGCTGCCTGTTCTCCGGCCGCCAGGCGGGCCGCGCGGCAGCTGCCGCGCTCTGACCGTCTACGGCAGCTCTCCGCCCCTCGGCAACTCGGCTCACTCCGGCCCGAGTTGCCGAGGGGGTGCGACTATCCCAGGACGAGCGGCAACTTGGTGTCCAGCGAGCCCAGTTGAGACTGCTCCTCGCCGGTCGGGGCGCGCCGCCCGGTGCCGACCAGCAGCGCGTCCGTATCGGAGAACGACGACGGGAAGGCTGCCCCGGCGATCTTCTCAAGCAACTCCCGTGCACCGGCAAGCACTTCATCCGACGGCCCTGCCGCGTCCGGGAGATGCGCGACCAGGTCGAGGTGGTGCAGGGCCCACTCCAGGACGTACGCGGAGAGGTAGTCGCCCGCGGTGAGCACCTCGCCCTGCGTGCTCACCCGCAAGCCGGGGTCGGCGAGCCGGGCGGCGCGGCCCGCGGCCGAACCGACGTCGTCCAGATGGAACTTGAGCAGCCAGGGCTCCTCGTACGCGGCGGCCAGCCGGACGATCAGCGCGTCGAGCGGATCGTCGCCGGTGGGCGGTGTCTGTGAGACGGCCCAGTAGGTCACCGCGTCACGGGTCGGTTCCGTGTCGGCGGGCGTCACGAGGGTGATCAGCACGTCCTGCGCGTCGATGACCAGATGGCAGACCAGGTCCCGCACCAGCCACCCGGCACAGCCCGACGGCCGTCCGAAGTCCTCGTCCGAGAGGTCTGCCACCGCCGTGAGCAGGGCCGTCCAAGAACGTGAGAAGAGATCCACGTCGGCAAGCTAGTGCGACGTCAACGCGGGCTGCAAGCACCGGTGTTCTCCAGTGGACCGTGTCACGGGATCCTGCGGTGGATGTCCGCCAGCAGGTTCCGCATGGCCATGCGGAAGAGCTCGGCCTGGTGGTCACCGAGGAAGGACGTGTGCCCGAAGACCTCCAGGGCGACAAGGCCGTGCAGGTGTCCCCACGCGCTCATCAGCAGAGCGGTCGCGGGGGAGGGCAGGTACCCCTGGCCGTAGTGCGGCAGTTGCTCCAAGTAGTCCTGGAGCGAGGGCGAGAGTACGGGTATGTCGGCCGCGGCGAGTTGCTCCGCGCTGTACCCCTTGAACAGCTCGCGCTCGAAGATCTCGCTCATCCGGCGCGAGGCCTGCGTCGTCGGGCCGTCGGTGGGGGCCGCATAGTCCCGCAGGGGTGTGCCGTAGAGGAGTTGGAAGCGCTCGGGATGGGCGATGGCCCAGTGGCGGTAGCCCTCGGTCGCGATCACCAGGCGGGGCAGGTCCGGGTCGTCCGACGGGGTGTCGACGGCGGCCTGCACGGCATCGGCCAGGTCGTCGTACGCCTTGGTGACGAGCGCGGTGACGAGGGCGTCCCGGCTCGGGAAGTAGTGGTAGAGCGCCTGCACGGTCATGCCGAGGCTGCGCGCGACCGCTCGCAACGACAGGGCGGCAGGCCCGTGTTCGGTGAGGTGGCGCTCGGCCGCGGCCACGATCTCCTGCGTGGCGGCGGCCCGGCGCCGCTGGCGCAGTGAGGGCGGGGCGGTCGTGACTTCCTCGACGGGCATGCAGCGACCGTACGACGGCAACTCCCTCGGCGCGTCGCGGAGTTCCAAGGTGTGAGGAAAATCTAACACTGCCAAATCTTCTTGCTCCTCACTAACGTCGTGCGCGGCGACGAAGAGTGCCCAGTTGTTCAACTCCGGCCGTTTCGCGCCTTTTTCGACATATGGGCATCGAGCGTATGGGCATCAAACGTTCGGACATCTAAGGAGAACAGGCGTGTTTGAACGCATAGCCGAACTGGCGATCCGCCGCTCCCGGCCGGTACTCGTCGTCGCCGTCGTGGCTGTGGCCCTGATGGGTGTGCTGGGTGCCGGAGCGTTCGCCAAATTGTTGGGAGGCGGCTACGACGACCCGGCCTCCCAGTCCTCCCGGGCCGCGAAGGTCATCGACGAGAAGTTCGGCGGGGAGACGAATCTGGTCCTGCTGGTCCGTGCCGACGAGGGGCGCGTCGACACCCCAGGCGCGCAGCGCAGCGGCCGGGACCTGGTGGCCCACCTCAAGAAGGAACAGCACCTCGAGAACGTCATCTCGTACTGGGACACGGGCAGTTCGGACCTCCGCTCCAAGGACGGTCGCGACGCCATGGTGCTTGCCCATGTGAAGGGCGACGACACCGAGCGGGACGAGAACTCGAAGAGTGTCATCGACGCGTACACCGGACCGTACGAGAAGACGCTCACGGTCCGGGCGGGCGGCGGTGCCGCCGTGACCAGCGACATGGGCACCCAGTCGGCCAAGGACCTCGTCCTGGCCGAGTCCATCGCCGTGCCGCTCACCCTCGTACTGCTCCTGCTCGTCTTCGGCAGCATGGTCGCGGCCCTGCTGCCGCTGGCCATCGGAACCATCGCCATCGCGGGCACCTTCGCGGAGCTGTACGTCCTCGGCAGCGTCACCGACGTCTCCGTCTTCGCGATCAACCTGACCACCGCGCTGGGCCTCGGTCTCGGCATCGACTACGCCCTGCTGATGGTCAGCCGGTTCCGCGAGCAACTCGCTTCAGGAGCGAGCGTGGACGACGCCGTCCGGCGCACGGTGAGCACCGCGGGCCGTACGGTCGCGTTCTCCGCCGCGACCGTGGCGGCGGCGCTCGCGGCACTCCTGGTGTTCCCGCAGTACTTCCTGCGCTCCTTCGGCTACGCCGGTGTCGGTGTGGTCGTCATCGCGGCCGTCAGCACCCTGTTCGTCATGCCGGCGCTGTTCGTCGTCCTGGGCCACCGGGTCAACGGCGGGCGGCTGCCCTGGGCGAACCGCACCCGTTCCGCCACGCGGGCACCCCTGTGGGGACGGCTGGCCGGCACCGTCATGCGGCGTCCCGCGCTCACCGCCCTGCCCGTGCTCGCGGTCCTGCTGCTCGCGGCGAGCCCGCTCCTCGGCATCACCTTCGGCACCCCGGACGAGCGTGTCCTGCCCGAGGACGCCACCAGCCGCCAGGTCTCCTCCGTACTGCGCGAGAAGTTCGACGGCAACGAGGACTCCGCCCTCCACATCGTCATCGGCACATCCGTGAGCAGGACCCCGCTGGAGTCGTACGCGACCGAACTGTCCGGGCTCAAGGGCGTCGTCCGCGTCGAGACCAGCACGGGAACCTACGCCGCCGGACAGCCGACCGCCACTGACGCCGGCAACAGCGCCCTCGGTCGCCCCGACGCGCAACGGATCAACGTGGTGAGCACCCTGACACCGAAGTCGGAGAAGGCCCAGAGCCTGGTCCGGGATGTGCGCGCGGTCGCCCCGCCGACCGGAACTCGCCCCCTGGTAGGTGGAGTTGACGCCGTACTCGTCGACTCCAAGCACTCCGTCGGCAGCCGGCTCCCGCTCGCCGTGGCCCTGGTCGCCCTCACCACCTTCCTCCTGCTCTTCCTGTTCACCGGCAGCGTCGTACAGCCGCTGCGCGCGCTGCTCCTCAACATGGTCAGCCTGGGCGCGACCCTCGGCGTCATGACCTGGATCTTCCAGGACGGGCACCTCTCCTCCCTGCTCGGCTTCACGGCGCAGCCGATGGACGTGTCGATGACGGTGCTGATGTTCTGCATCGCCTTCGGGCTCTCGATGGACTACGAGGTCTTCGTCACCAGCCGGATCAAGGAACTCCACGACCAGGGCGAGGACAACGAGTCCGCCGTGACCAACGGCCTCGGGCACACGGGACGCATCGTCACCGCGGCCGCCTGCCTGCTCGCGGTGAGCTTCTTCGCCTTCGGGACGGCGAAGCTCAGCTTCATGCAACTCTTCGGCCTGGGCAGCGGGTTGGCCATCCTCATCGACGCCGTCGCCATACGCGGCATCCTCGTCCCCGCCGCGATGCGCGTGCTCGGCCGCTCGGCCTGGTACGCGCCCGGCTTCCTCCGGAAGTTCCACCAGCGGTTCGGTCTGAGCGAGGGCGGTCCCACGTCCGAGCCCGGACTGGTCGAGAGGGGTGCGTCCACAGTGCATTAGCCCTAATATGATTAGAGCTAATGTATCTAGCGGGGAGGGCCCGCCCGTGGACCTGCGGCAAGTGTTCGACGACCTGGTGCGCTTCGAGACCGACCTGTGGAACGGGATCGACGCCCGGCTCCGGCAGGAGTGCGACGTGACGCTGGGCGGCCTGAACGTGATGCTCGTCGTGGAACGCGCGGGTTCCTGCCGGGTGAACGACATAGCCGCCGCTCTCTCGATCACGGTCGGCGGCGCCAGCCAGGCCGTCGACCGGCTGGAGAAGCTCGGCCACTGCACCCGGCGGCCCCACCCCGCCGACCGCCGTTCCTCGATCGTCGAACTGGCGCCTTCCGGGCGGGAGTTGGTGGCAGCGGCCGGTCCGGTGTTCGACGGCGAACTCGCGACACGGCTGGCCACCCCACTCCCGGACGCTGCGCTCGGGCACCTGGCCCATGCGCTCGCCGTGCTCCGAGCAGCCACCCCACCCAGCCCAACACCCCTGACGAAGGAGACTTGATGAGCCCCGCACAAGCACGAGCCGTGCGCTTCGACGAGTACGGCGACCGTGACGTCCTCCACGTCACCGAGGTGCCGATGCCCCGACCCGCCGCAGGAGAAGTCCTCGTCGAGGTACGGGCGGCCGGCATCAACCCCGGTGAGGCGGCGATCCGTTCGGGCGCGATGCACGAGCGATTCCCCGCGACCTTCCCGTCCGGCCAGGGCAGCGACCTCGCCGGCATCGTCACCGAACTCGGCGCGGGCGTCACCGACTTCGCCCTCGGCGACGAGGTGCTCGGCTTCTCCTGGCAGCGCTCCAGCCAGGCCACCCACGTCGTCGTACCGGTGTCGCAGCTCATCTCCAAGCCGGACGCCCTGAGTTGGGAGGTGGCCGGCTCCCTCTACGTCGTCGGCTGCACCGCGTGGGCCGCCGTCGAAGCGGTGGCTCCCAAGCCCGGTGAGACCGTCGCTGTCTCGGCCGCGGCGGGCGGTGTGGGCACGGTCGTCGTCCAACTCCTCGCCGTACGTGGCGCGCATGTCCTCGGCATCGCCTCGCCCGCCAACGCCGACTGGCTCACCGCCCACGGCGCGACCCCGGTCCCGTACGGTGACCGGCTCGCCGGTGCGCTCCGCGCGGCGGCGCCCGATGGGATCGACGCGTTCATCGACCTCTTCGGCCCCGAGTACGTCCAACTCGCCGTAGAACTGGGCATTTCCAGGGACCGGATCGAGACGATCATCTCGTTCCAGAAGGCACAGGAACTCGGCACCAAGAGCGCGGGCAGCGCGGATGCCTCCACCCGCGAGGTCCTCACCGAGATGGCCGACCTCGTCGCCTCCGGCCGTATCGAGATCCCCATCGCCGCGACCTATCCGCTCGACGGCGTCCGCGACGCGTTCGCCGAACTCGAGAAGCGTCACACGCGCGGAAAGATCGTGCTCATTCCCTGAAGCGACCTGGCATCACTTGCTGCCGCGGAGGGCCGACGTGGTCTTCCCGGTGCGCTCGCGCAGCAGCACCCGCAGGGTGTTGGGGTGTTCGTAGCCGACCCTCCTGGCGATGGTCTCCAGGGACAGGCCGGTGGTGCGCAGGAGGTGTGACGCGCGTTCGATCCGCAGGTCCTGGACGAAACGGATGGGAGAGGCCCCGACCGTGCGCTGCACGGAACGCTGCAGGGTCCGCTCGCTGACGCCGATGGCCTTGGCCGCCTCGGGGATGGTGATCGGTTCGGCCAGATGTTCGCGGGTCCAGACCTCGAAGGCCGCGACGGTGGGATCGCTCTGGGCCAGCGCGCTGGGAATGGTGTACGCGGCCTGCGACGGGCGTTCGTCGACCACGAGATAACGGGCGACCAGGTCGGCGAGCGCGGGGCTGCCCGCCCGGACGATCGACAGCGCGAGATCGACATGGCCGAAGGCCGCACCGGCGGTGGTGATGCCGTCGCAGCTGATGACCATCTGGCTGTGATCCACCACGACTTTCGGATACCTGTTCCGGAACACCGGCGACAGCCACCAGGTCGTCGTGGCGCGCACGCCGTCCAGCACGCCCGCCTCGGCCAGCAGGAAGGTACCCGCGCACGCCGAGGCAATGGGCGTGCCCCGCAGCCGAGTTCGCGTGATGAGGTCGCGGACGGGACGGGACACGTCACCGCCGACATGGTCGAGCAGCGCCGAGGCATCGCTCTCACCGAGCGCCGGTACGACCAGAAGGTCCGCCGTCTCGGCCGCGTCGAGCGGCTCGGGCGCCACGACGAGCCCCGCGCGGGTCCGCACCTGCGGAGCGGGGCCGACCAGTGTCACGTCCCAGGTGGGCGCCGACTCATGGATCTGCCCGCCCAGCGCGTTGGCGTTGCTCAGCACGTCGAGGACCACCGAGAGCCCCGAGTCGAACACCCCGTCGTAGACGACGACCGCTACTCGCATGGCGGGAACACTATCAACCGTGTCGTTTCTGCCGCTGATGTGATCACCGGCCACCGCCATAGGTTCGTGGTACGCCGGGATTCCGGCGGTACGTACGCAGCAAGGAGTGGTCACAGTGAAGGTCGGTCTGTTGGTACGCATCGAGGCCAAGCCGGAGTACGCCGACGAGGTGGAGGCCATGCTGCGCGGCGCACAGGAGTTGGCCGAGCAGGAGGAGGGCACGGTGACGTGGTTCGCGTTCCGTGAGAACGCCACCACCTTCGGGGTCTTCGACACCTTCGAGGGCGAGCAGGGACGCCAGGCACACCTGACGGGCCGGATCGCCGCGGCACTGGGGGAGGCCGCGCAGACGAAGCTCAGCGCGCCCCCGGTGATCGCCCCGGTGGACCTGCTGGGGGCCAAGGTCTCCTGAGCCGAGCTCCCCGCGAACCTGCGCGACGACACCGGCCGCAAACTCGTCGAGCAGGCACACGCGGGCCGCCCGTGACGACCCGTGCGATCCGCTACGCGTGACGTGCTGCCCCGCTGTCAGCGGCGCAGCCCCAGCGCGGCACGTCCCGCGTAGCGTGCCTGGTCGCCCAAGTCCTCCTCGATGCGGACGAGTTGGTTGTACTTGGCGGTGCGGTCGGAGCGGGAGAGCGAACCGGTCTTGATCTGGCCGCAGCCGGTGGCGACGGCGAGGTCGGCGATGGTGGTGTCCTCGGTCTCGCCGGAGCGGTGGGACATGACGACGGTGTAGCCGGCGCGGTGGGCCGTCGCCACGGTGGCCAGGGTCTCGGTGAGGGTGCCGATCTGATTGACCTTCACCAGGATCGAGTTGGCGATCCCGTCCCGGATCCCGGCGCTCAACAGCGTCTCGTTGGTGCAGAAGACGTCGTCGCCGGTGAGCTGGCAGCGCTCGCCGAGCCGGGCGGTGAGCGCCTGCCAGCCGTCGTGGTCGTCCTCGGCCATCGGGTCCTCGATCGACGCGATGGGGTAGCGGTCGACCAACTCGCCCAGGTAGTCGGCGTGTTCGGCCGGGGTGCGCCGGACGCCCTCGCCCGTGTAGTCGTAGACGCCGTCGTGGAAGAACTCGGACGTGGCCGGGTCCAGGACGAGGGTGATGTCGGTGCCGGGCTTGTAGCCGGTCTTCTCGATGGCGTGGACGACGAAGTCGAGGGCCTCGTCGGCGGTGCGCAGCGCGGGGGCGAAGCCGCCCTCGTCGCCCACGTTCGCGCTGTGGCCGGCGGCGAGCAGGTCGCGGCGCAGGGTGTGGAAGACCTCCGAGCCCATCCGGACGGCCTCGGCGAAGGTGGCCGCGCCGATCGGCGCGATCATGAACTCCTGGAAGTCGAGCGGGTTGTCGGCGTGCGCGCCGCCGTTGACGATGTTCATCATCGGCACCGGCAGCAGGCGGGCGTCGACGCCGCCGATGTAGCGGTACAGGGGCAGCCGGTGGGCGGCAGCGGCCGCCTTGGCGGTGGCCAGGGAGACGCCGAGCAGGGCGTTGGCGCCGAGCCGTGACTTACTGTCCGTACCGTCCAGTTCGATCATGGACCGGTCCACGGTCGCCTGGTTCTCGGCGTCGAGCCCGATCACGGCGTCCGCGATGCTCTCGTTGACGGCGTCGACGGCGCGCCGAACTCCCTTGCCGTGGAAGCGAGTCGGGTCCCCGTCGCGCAGTTCCACCGCCTCCCGGGCGCCGGTGGAGGCGCCCGACGGTACGGCGGCCCGGCCGAGCGAGCCGTCCTTGAGTTCGACGTCCACCTCGACGGTGGGATTGCCCCGGCTGTCGATGATCTCGCGTGCGACGACCCGGCTGATGGCGGTCACGGTGCGACTCCTCACGCAGGGCCCGCGTCTCTGGCATCGGCGGGCAGTAAGTTCCACTGGGATACAAAGTGGGTCCTGAAAAAGAACTTACTATGGGTGCATGAGGAAGCACAACGCAGATGAGACCTGCGGCATCGCCGCTGCCGCCGCGGTCATGGGGGACTGGTGGAACGTTCTGATCCTGCGGGAGATCGCCCGCGGACACGTCCGCTTCGACGCGCTGGCCGCCGAGATCGGCCTGTCCCGCAACGTCCTCACCGAGCGCCTCGGCCGGCTCGTCGCCCACGGCATCCTGCGCCGCAGCCTCTATCAGCGACGCCCGGTGCGCTACGAGTACGTCCTCACCGATGCCGGGCTCGCGCTGCTGCCGCTGCTCGTCGTGATGCAGGACTGGGGCGACCGGTGGATGCTCGGCGACGGCGGCCTCACCGCCACGGCCGACACCGACAGTGCCGAGCACACCCGCGTGCACGCCCTCACCGGCACCCGCCTGCCCGCAGACCTCGAACTCCCCGGCACCCAGGGCACGTACCTTCCCGTCGTCCCGCCGGACGCCGCCGCGACCGTGCTGTTCACCTACCCCGGCACGGGCATCGACTGGGACGAGCGGATCCCCGGAGTCGCCGGCTGCACACTGGAGAACCGGCTCTTCCGCGACGCCTGGCCCGACTTCCGCCGAGCGGGCGTGGACGTACGCGGCATCAGCACCCAACTCCCGCACGAGCAGGCCGAGTTCGCCCGCGCGGAGGAGATCCCGTACCCCCTCCTCTCCGACGCCCACCACCACCTGGGCGCGGCCCTACGACTGCCGACCTTCCGCGGCGCCGGCCGCCTGCGCCACAAACGCCTGATCCTGGTCGTCGACGCCGAACGGACCGTACGGCACGCCCTGTTCCCGGTCGACGACATACCGCACGCCGTCGGGCAGAGCCTGCGGCTGGCCGAGGACTGCGCTCGTGCCGCCTGGGGACGAGGTTTGTGACGGTTCTTGTGAGCCCTCGCCGTATTTCAGGGGGATACCCGCGTTTCAGGGGGATGTCCGCGCTGCTCCGCCAGCGGCAGAACAGCGGCCGGACCGGGCTCGACGATCACTACAGTCCCGTCTCATGACGACGATTACGACGCGTACGGTCGAGTACCCGGCCGACGGTCTGACGATGATCGGGCACCTCGCGCTCCCGGCCGGTGTCGACCGCCGGCCCGCGGTGCTGCTCGGACCAGAGGGCATGGGGCTCAGCGACGTCGAACGCCGCCGGGCCGATGCTCTCGCCGAGCTGGGATACATAGCGCTGGCCTTCGACCTCCACGGCGGGCGCTATTTGAGCGACCCCGAGGAGATGCTGGCCCGTTGCCTGCCACTGCTCGCTGATCCCGACCGGATGCGGAGCATCGGCCATGCGGCACTCGACGTGTTGCGCACCGAACCGCGGACCGACCCCGACCGGATCGCCGCCGTCGGCTACGGCACCGGGGGCGCCGTCGGACTGGAACTCGGGCGCGACGGCGTCAACCTGCGCGCGATCGGCACAGTCAACGCACTGACCACGGGCCGACCGGGCGAGGCGGCGCGCATTCGCTGCCCGGTGTGGGCCGGGGTCGGTTCGGAAGACCCGATCATGCCGCCCGCGCAACGGAACGCGTTCACCGCGGAGATGCAGGACGCGGGTGTCGACTGGCGCCTCGCGGTCTACGGCGGCGCCCTGCACGCCTTCCACCATCCGCCGGTCGACCACCCCACGGTCCCCGGCGTCGGATACCACCCGCAGCACGCGCAGCGAGCCTGGCGCGACGTCGTCGACCTGCTCGCCGAGTGCCTGCCCGTGACAGAGGATCCGGGGGCATGACCCGGGCGGACCTGCCGGCCCCGGGCTTGGTCGGCGTCATGCCAGGGACGCCTCAAGCACAGGTTCAAAGATGGGTTCTGAGACAGGCGGGCGGTGCTACGCGAACCCGCCGTTGCTCATGAGGAGTTGGCCGTTTATCCACTGGCCCTCCGGTGAGCAGAGGAAGTCGACGAGGTGGGCGGTGTCCTGCGGGGTGCCGAGGCGGCCGAGCGGCGTCTGACGCAGCACGTGCGCGCGCCCTTCCTCGGTCATCCAACCGGTGTCCACCGGCCCCGGGTTGACCACGTTGGCGGTGATGCCGAGGTGGGCGAGTTCGTGCGCGGCGGCCAGGGTGATGCGGTCCAGGGCGCCCTTGCTGGCGCCGTAGGGAAGGTTGTCGACGGTGTGGTCGCTGGTGAGGGCGATGATCCGGCCGCTGCCCGGAGC
>Ga0307507_10011762_pt1 | contig 10965 bp, 5 predicted proteins | sample 7_EM_MG_FD_207223 | JGI IMG/M metagenome (GOLD analysis project Ga0307507, IMG submission 207223) | Populus trichocarpa ectomycorrhiza microbial communities from riparian zone in the Pacific Northwest, United States - 7_EM | ecosystem: Host-associated > Plants > Roots > Unclassified | place... | reverse complement strand
GTTTTCTCATTCCCTAGTAGTTGCAGTAACTTGGTATTTTACTAAGGAACTATAAACTCCTAGTTTAGGGGTTTATAAACTACTAGGACGTAGCTACTAGTACATGTTAAGTTGCCTAGAAAGGATTTATGTATATAGAACTATAGCGCCATAGCCTGGAGGCTGCATGCGCAGTATTGTACGTAGTATAATACAATGGATATAAAAAAAAATATAAAAAAAAATAAGCTTGCCCTTACTAAGGATAGTAGTACTACATTCTTTAGCCCCTATAAGATTTAACAAGCTCGCGACCTCCGGAAGGAAGAAGAGGAAGCTAAGGATTATAAACAAGCTCTTAAAGTTAATAGAAAGCTTCAACGTCAACTATAAAAGGAAGAGAAGAGGCGTTTAATTAATTAACGAAAAGTACAATGAGTACAGGATAAGATAACCCGAGAGAGAGAAGCTAAGGCTAGGAAGCTCGTTACGCAGAAAGCTAAAGAAGCTAAACAAGCTAAGAGGCAATTGCAATGCGATATAATCCTCACTCGGAGGTTAAAGAAGGCTCAAACAAATACTATATTGGCTTTAAAAAGGGTAGATTTGACGGCTGTAGATGGTGGAGAAGTTTAGGTGGTCGATTTAGCTAGTGAACGCCCTTGGCGGCAGAAGAAGCTTCCACTTAGATTCCAAGATCACAATATATAGCTAGCTACATTCGCTGACTCCTAAGGGCTATTACACCAAGAATTTAGTAGATTTGATTAAATGTTAGGTCCTCTGCAGCCTCATTTGAACAATTGATTTTGGTGGTGGAGACCGTGCGCGAGGTGGCACCGTGCGCAAGATGGCACGGACTCCTATAGAATTACAGAGGTAGGAACTTATTGGTGGGCTACCTATAGCAAGCACTATAAAGAGAAACTTTTAATAACTACTTCTATATTTAATCTATGCTTCCTTATTATAACTATAGGAACCCTATTTAGAATTATTAGCATGCAAACTAATAATATCATTATCTTAGGAGATGACCAATTCTTAGCTCTTAAAGAAGATGAGCTAGTAAAGACAAATTTTATAGTAAAGCCAAAGGAAAAGCTTAATTTAATAATACTATTACTTTTTAATAGATGCATCCTTTCCCTAAATAAGGATTCTATTGCTTTATGCCAGAAGGGTTAAGGTAAGAAGATTAATGTTATTAATATTAATTCTCTAAAGCAAGGATATATAGAGTAACGCGCTTATAGAGCTTATATTACTTCTATCTGTTAACCCAAGGCTTTATTTAATCTCTCTATTACCACCCAACATTAGGAACTAACTAAGGATAATGCTCTTACCTTAAATAAATGTCTTTCCTAGCAAATAAACTATCTTAATTAGGGATTACTCTATATGCCTATTAATCTTCCTACCGCTAAGCTCTTTATATTTATTAATAGATTATTTATAAATAATAAAGATTTTAGCTTCTAGCTAGGATATAAGATTATTATTGCGAATAAATCTACTAGAGAGAATGACTTTATAATCTATAGTAATCTTATCTATTAGAGCTTAACTAAGAGTAAGCGCATTACTTAAAGCATTTTAGTATTAGAGATATATAGAATGGTTAACGGAGTTAATATAGTAATTGCAATTGGAACTACCCTAAAAATAATTATAGATTAACTCGAACTTTCTGTTATTCCTATAATTATATATACCGACTTATACTCCCTCTATAAGTGTTTACTTAAGCTTGGTACCATAAAGAAGAAGCGCCTTATAATTAATATTATGGTACTTTAGCAATCCTATAAGTGTTAAGAACTTTTTAAGATTTAATAGATTAATAGCCAAGATAACCTAGTAGATATAATAACAAAGGTAAACCTAAATAAGGCACTAGAGACGTTTGTTAATACAAATACTCTATATATATAAGTTAAAGGTTGGGTTAAAAGGGAGTAGGAGATATAGCGAGGGCCGCTAAGGCGCGAATATGGCTGGCAGAATTTGGTAGAATATGGCTAGCAGAACTTAGTAGAATATAGCTAGCAGAACTTGGCAGAATATGGCTAGCAGAATTTGGCAGAATATTATGGCTGGCAGAATACGGCAGAATACGGTAAGGGACGGCAATGTAGTGGGTGCTAGTACCGTTATAGCTTAATTGCGTTATTTGTATGTAGATAGCAACTATAAAAGAAAAGTTGCCAGTGTTAGGAATAAGGCATGTGGTTGTTACGTGTCGCCGCGGCACTAGCGTGGTAAGGAACCTTAAGTTCCTCACCCTTTCTTATTTAAAGAAAGATAAGTATATTAACCAACATCACTATAACCTACTCGAGTAGTTGTTATTGGTGAGTCACCCTATATAACCAACACTTATTTCTACTTTATAAATATTATATATAGGAATATTAATAGCTTTTATAATAGTGTTTATAAAATCTCTTTATGTTACGGACGCTTTAAGTACGATGTTACGACTACTTGGAGAAGAGTCGGCGGAAGCTAGTTGGTTAATATAGGCACAGTCTAGGATGGATCCGGTGGAACTATGTAATGAGGAATGGTAACCGAGGTCACGTGGTGTTGAACGTATTGACTGTGTTAAACGGAAGGGATGTTACGTTTAATACAGACAACACATACCTCATGTACAAGAGAGGATTTCTTAGGCGTACGGTTGTGTATTTAAAGGACCTCAGTCCCTACTGTAGATAGTTCTCTCCTTGTAGTGAATCTCAGAATATAATTGGAGTTAATCTGTTGGGCAACCACTCCACCAGTTGTTATTATGTTGTTGTTTTGTTTATACCTATATACCTAGCCCAATAATAGAACCCACCGTAGTCTAAGCTACAAGGTTCCGTTACACTTTATAGTACTATATAACTATATAAAAAATTTAATCTTATTTTAAATATAGAATATACCTTAAAAATATATTCTTTATATTATAAAGTGCTCTTTAAATAGTAAAAATATTAATAAAAATAATAATAAAAGTAGAAGACGAAGATAAATATAGTAATAGTGGAAATAAAAGTAAAAATAGAAATAGAGGTAGAGATAGGAGTAAAAATAAAAGTAAAGGCTATAGCTAAAGTAGTAAAGGTAGTAAATTAAAAAATTATTAGTATAGGATATAAAAATAATAGTAATAAAGATAAAGATAAAGATAGTACTAAAGATAGAAATAAAGATAATAGTTAAAATTAAAATAGTTATAAAAATAATAAAAAAAAGGTAATAATAAAGAAGTAGCTAAATTAGAAATAGTATAAGTAGTAAAAGTAGTAAAAGTGGTAGTAAAAAAAGTAGCAATAGGATAATAGTAAAGAAATAACGAGAATAATAATAAAAAAAGTAATAATTATAGTTATAACATTTGCCTACTAAGCTAAATAAATAAGATTCTATTTAAAAGGTTAGTATTAAACTAAATAATATAATAAGCTTAGTAACCAATATATATATATATATGTAGTAATAAAGGTAGATATAAATTAGTAAATAAAAAAGATATTAAAATATAAGTAAAAGTTGTCAGTATCACCCAAGTGCACTTAATTGGCCTATTAATCTCTGGATTTGTCTGGTGTTTAATAGGTGTAGAAAGCAGAGGATCGTAAGGATCGCGGTGCCTAAGTAGGGGGCTGATAAGTCATCATAAGGATGACTAATCAGAGACACGAATGACCACATAACCTCTGTCTATATATTCCGACAAAAGTAGTTGTATAATTATAGCACCTGTCGTACCGAACGCGTGCTTACGCGTACGGTACACCAACTACGCGTTTACGCGTTCGGTGCACTAACCACCCGCTTACGCGTCTAGTGCACCCCTGAAGCACTGACTAATCAGGGGGAGGTCGCATCAGTATATAGACCACGTAGTCTGCTTCAATACAAGAGACAGTCACCACCATCCCAAAGAGCATACAATACTATACGTATTTCGTGCCCCGGGATACGACTCACTCGTGCTATTAAGTTAGTACGAACAGTAGTATTAAAAGTAGAAGGAAAAAAGGAAAATTGGTATTAAAAGTAGAGGTAATTTAAAAAAAAAAAAACAGAGTAGTAGATAAATATAAAGTAATTCTTATATATTAAACTATATCTTATTTTAATAAGGTAGGTAAAATATATAAAATATAAAAGTTAACTAAGAATGTTTAATTAAGTTATAAAATTATAAAATTATATAAGGAATATTAATTTACGGGTCTATATTATCTCTATAATGGTTATACTATTACTTATATAATTATCTATATAAACGGCTCTTTAACTACTTATATAATTATCTATATAAATAGTTATATAAATACTATAGCAGTCTTCGCAGTAGTCTATATAGTCGTCTATAATAGGCTCTTTAGTATATTTATAAATAATGTTCTATATAAGATAGTAGAAAGGTAATAGTAGTATAGTAGTAGAAGGGTAGTAGTAGGGCAGCTACTTAGTTCCTAAAAGGACTTCGTCCCTAAAGGACAAAAGCCCGCCGCAGGCGCGAGAAATAAGTGAACTTTTCTAAGGAACTGCAAATTGCCAGCTGTAAGTCGGCAATTTCAGAAATTTTCCTTAGAAAATTTGCTTATTTCTCGTATAACGTAGCTTTAGTAGGTTAGTATTTAATATTCCTTAGCATTTTACTTATTTATTAACTTAACTAAGACTAGGGCAGAGCTCTAATTAATATTTAAGTATTAAGTATCAATCTCCGTATACGTATTTAAATAGTTTATTAGATTCTTATCTAGAGAAATACTAAGGTTTATATCTAAAGCCCCTAAAACCTACAGAACCTATATTATATTAGCTATTTAGTTTAAGTATCTTATAATCCTTTTAACCAGATATTATCTGTTCTTCTTAGGCTACTATACCTTAAGCCTTTTAGCTAATATTAGATCTGCTTTATAGTAAGAAAAAACCAAAAAATGTATATACGCACTTTAAAAGTAAGAAATCCGCTTATAACCCTTCTCTAGTACCTTAATTAAGTGGTAGTTCTATATTAATATTACTTTATAAGTTAACTAGACGGCGCCTACTTGCTTTAATTAGTAGTAACTTAACTATAAAGGATTTGCGTGTTATAAATAAGCGTATATAAAGTAGTTAATATTTACTAAGGTAAGTTACTATAGTAATTACTTATTAGTAAGCTAATTTAATAAAATCTATAGCGCGGATATTTACCTTTAATTAGCCTCCGCATGTTAGGAAAATGGGAGAGTAGTAGGGGCCGGATAGGGGCTGGCCTGGGGCTGGCCTGGGTCATTTCAGCTAGATCCGCTGATCTGCTTATATACACTTCTTTACGCTAGCCCGAGGCTAGCCTAGGGCCATATTAGCAACATTAGCACATTTTATACATTTTATACGTTTTATACATTTTGTACCTTTTATATATTTTATATAATATTTCCTATAGCTGCAATATTTATAATTATAAAATAAATAATAAAATTCAAAATTCAAAATTTAAAATTAATGGTAGTTATAAGGGATATCTCTCGCAGAGGCTCTAAGTCGTCAATTGGCGGCGTTTCCAATGATCCGCCGACCATGTACTGATTTCCTAACTAGGCCTAGTGCCTGTCCTACCTGTCCTGCCTGTCCTACCTATCCTACCTATTCTACCTGTCCTACCTGTCCTACCTGTCCTGCCTGTCCTGCCTATCCTACCTGTCCTACCTGTCCTGCCTATTCTACCTATCCTACCTATCCTACCTGTCCTACCTATCCTACCTATCTAACCGTCCTACTTATTCGTGCCTACCTGTCTATGCCTGCCTGTCGTGCCTACTTATCTATACCTACCTGTCTATATCTATAATTTGGGGGAGAGGTTGGCCCGATCAAAGGCTCTGCTTAATTTGATTGCGATTAATTGTATTAATTTAAATCGTTCTCTCTGGGCGTTCGCTGGCTGTACTTTTAAACGGTAGTTGTTTGAGGTGCCTCCCTAAGAGGCCTTAATTTAATTTGATTCGGTAACGGGATAATATTAAGGCTCTAGTTCGATTCGATCGATTGATTAAATTAATCGTGGTGTTTGCTGGCTGGTCGTTTAAACAATTATTGTCTGGTTCTGGCGACGGTCCTCTCCTACCTACCTACCTACTTACCTACCTGTCTGCCTACCTACCTACCTGCCTGCCTGCGTTAGTGTCTGGTTTAATTTGGGGGAGGAGTTAGCCTAATTAAAGGCTCTGATTGATTCGAATTGTTCTCTATGGCCGTTCGCTGGCTGTACATTCGAACGGTAGTCGTCTGGGGTGCCTCCCTAGGAGGCCTTAATTTGGTTTAGTGACCGGCCGATATTAAAGCTCTGGTTCAATTTGATCAATTAATTAATTAAATCATTTGTGGTATTCCCTGGCTGGTCGTTTAAACGGCCGTCTAGATCTAGTAACGGTTATCTAGTTCTAGCGACGGTTGTTTAGTTCTAGGACAGTTGTCTGGTTCTGGCGACGGTTGTCTGGTTCTAGCGACGGTCGTCTAGTTCTAGCGATGGTCGTCTAGTTCTGGCGACGGTCGTCTGGTTCTGGCGACGGTCGTCTGGTTCTGGCAACGGTCGTCTAGTTCTGGTGACAGTTGTCTAGTTCTAATTATAGTTCTCTACTGGCTATTGTTCTGGTACCTTCCTAAGTAGGGAGGGTGTAAGGAAGGAAGGGTAAAGGTGGCATTTAGGTGTATAAAGGGTATGTAAAGGTATGTGTAGAGGCTGTCGGGAATATAGCGGGGACCCAATGGTACTTAGATAATTAGGAAAATTAAAGTCCTGCTAGGAGCCTGCTAGGAGCCCTTTAGGATTTTAATACCCTAATAATAATAAATACAATAATAGTAATAATACTTATTTTATAGCTATAAGCTAGCTTATCGCTCTAATATGCATAATATTGCGCTCTTTTAGCTAGCGTAGTGCTAGTGTATAGCTTTAGGGCTTAGCCAATATGGCGGAAAGCTAGCGTATAGCTTAGGGGTTTGGCTAATATGGCGAAAAGCTGGCCCCGGGCCCTAGGGGGTTGGCTAATATAGCGGAAAGCTAGCCCCGGGCCCTAAAAACACATTCAGCGAAACCAAATTTCCTGCGCCACTTCCCGTTTTCCTGACGCACCTTCTACCTCATAGTATCGCGCCACAAACTTTATTATTGTTATTTTATCTGCTATCCATTAGCATACTACTATCTATAATGCCTTTTTTTACACCTCTAAATACGTCTAATAGCTATTTAGTTAAGGAACTTAATATACGCGACATTAAGCTCGGATCCCTAGAACTTGGTTACCCCCCAAACTCGGATAGGTTTCCCATACAGAACGCCGTTTTATATAGGAAACCTGTCCGAGTTTAGAGGGTAACCGAGTTCTAGGGGTCCGAGCTTAACGATAAAATAATTAAGGACGCTTTTAAGGACGCCCTTTTTTTTTTACTAATCCTTTAAGGTCTCTATTTAGAGAGTAAGCTTTCTAATACTAAATTATGCCTATAGCTAATATAATTTTAGGAAATATATACTAAAGCACTTTTTATTAGATCTAGTAGAGCACTATAATAAGGCTATTGTGAAATCCACTAAAAATTCGCTTACCTTTTCGCTGCCTAGCTCTTTACAGCCTACTTCTTTACTACCTACCTCTTCGCCGCCTACCTCTTTACTACCTACCTTTAAGCTAATTATTTCTTCGCCACCTACTACTTTTAAAAGGTTTAATTATTGTCGTGCTTCTACTTCTCTTAAGAAGTAGGCTAATAGAATTACTGCGTAAAATGTTTAGTATAAGATAGCCTTTAAATCGTATATATTAACTATACTATTTTAGTGTCTTATCTACTATTTTACCTCTTATAGTAGCCTAACAAAAATATTAGAGATTTTAGATGACGGTAAAAAGAGCAATTTTAATAACGCCAACTCTCCTAAAAGCCTTTCTCTATCCTCTTATAATCTCTATAGCCCTTATAAGCTCTATAGTACGCAAATAGCCTAAGCTATAATATCTAATATTAACACAAATAGGCGCCTTCCTATTTAAATACTATTAGTAAATAAATAGTATACCTTAAAAGCTAGTGCTTAGGAGAATATAAAGGAAGCTTACTAGTGGATATATACCTATATTTAGAATATTAAAGGTAGCTCTAGTATGCTACGCGATCTATTATACGCTCTATACATTAAGCAAGACCATAAATATCGCGTTTATAAGCAGAACTCTAGACCTTATTTTAGAGGTATATACTTAAAATATTGCTTAAGTGGTAGGTTATGCGAAAAGGTATATATTATTATTCTATCAGCTAATATGTATATAGAATAGTTTACTAAGACTAAAGCCGGTTATACCTTAACGCAAAAAATATACGCAATTAGCTTCTCTAGTAATTTGGCTAAAACACTTAATAAGAAGGTATAATATCCGCATTTTAATAATACGGATATTGCTAATAGACCCTAGGGTGCCCCGTAGGAGAGTAAACCAACAACCCCAAAGTAGGGAAGATATATTAGAGAAATAGGTAAAGAAAGTAGAAGAATAATGGTGCTGCGTTAGGGCCTAGGCCCATATAGAGGAGGAAGGGAGACGTGTAAGAGACCAGTAAAGATAATAGTAAGAGAGAGAAAGGAGCTAAAGTAGAGCATGTAAGAGTACTAAGAAACCATTTACCGCAATATAATACTAGTTAGACTAATACTGGAGAGGTGTATAGGAGTTAAAGGTATAGAGGCTAACTTAAATAAGAGGAACCTAAGCTGTAGTATAGTTAATGCTATAGGGGGTAAATACCTAAGAGCTCTAAAAAGGCCTAATAAAGGCAGAAAATATAATAGCAATACTCTTAAGAATAGGAATAATAGGACTAAAAGATTAGCTCTACTGGGTAGGTGTCCTAGTAGATAGCCTAAGGTATAAATATAGCTGGCCAAAATAGACACTAAAACACATAATACTGTTATGCCCCTTACGCACTAACTAAGAAGTAATGCTCTTAGTAGCTAGCATAGAGAACTATAATACACTGCTCTTAATATAAAAAGGCCTTAAGGCAGTTACCTAGTGGCTTATTAGCTAAAATGTATTAGACTAGTTCTGGGTTGTAAAAGAAATAGTAATAGAAGGTAAAGGGGCAAGTAATAGGCGCCCCCTAATGACTCTATAGTAGTAAAGTAAAAGTATACAATACTAGCGCGTCCGTAGGCTTGTTACAGCAGTAGTGGTTTTTAAGGAGGTTAAAAAGTAAGGTAGTAGAGCACTATAAGTAACTTATAGGCGCTAAGTAGGCGAGTCCTAAAAGGTAGGGAGATAGATTACAGGGTTTTCTTAAATAGAGTTTTTTCCCTATATATAAATAAGGAGTAGTCCGCGTGGGCCTAATAGGGATCCAAATTAGACGTTAAGTAATAAATAATATATATATATAGATATTGCTAGTATCCGTATAGCTTTATACCCATACTATCCCCCCTTTAAAGACCTCTACTCCCCCTAAAACTCCTGCTCTTTTACTAATTCCTAGCACATTTGGTGCTGCTTCTAGTACTATTACCGCTCTTATTAGCACGGAATCTATTAGAGTATATTTAGTAATCGCTATTTCCGCGTATATTAATATAGTTTATAAATAGGTGACTAAGATAGCGGGAGATGTTTAAGCTATAAATCGCTAATTAAATAAGCTTAAAGATTCTCTAAGTAAGATAAAGGATAAGCTTGCGTTTATAAGGCGTACTATTACTATACTTATACGCAACGCTAGGTTACTAGATATAGAATTTAAGTAAATATAGATTAGCTATTGCTATGGGTTGGCTATTATTATAGGTTTAGAGTAATAAAATAGTAGTTCTTACTTCTCTACTACTATATATAAATTAAGTCTCTGCTTTATATTTAATAGATATACTTAATTAATATTATAATATCCATATAAGCTAGGTTAAAGATATCCGTATAAGCTAAAATAAAAGACATCCACATAAGCTAAGATAAAAATATTTATATATCCGCACCATAAAATAGTTAACTGCTATATTATATACTATGCACTAGCCGTCGCCTCCCTTTCGTCTCTGCCGTCGTCGTAGGGGCGCCGCTAGTTATATACCCCCTAAGGACGCGTCACCACAACGCGTCGCCACCGCAACCAACGATTCTACAACCAGTCTACAGCCATCACTCTGCAGACGACCTCTACCAACCAGTCTACAGCCATCACGCTCCAGACGACCTCTACCAACCAGTCTACAGCCATCACGCTGCAGACAACCTCTACCAACCAGTCTACAGCCGTCGCGCTGAAGACGACCTCTACCAACCCTACACCAAAGGCGCACGGTCGCACCGTAGGCGCACCGCAGACGAGCCGCAGACGCAGACGACAACTACTACCACTATTACCGCAAACCTACTACCATTACCGCAGACGTACCGCCGCTGCCGCAGTACTACCATTACCGTAAACCTACCACCATTACCGCAGACCTACCACCAATACCGCAGACCTACCACCAATACCGCAGACGTACCGTAGGCTATTAGGCCAACGCGTTACAGATAACTACTATACTAGGCATACCGCAGATGCGCTAGGGCAGCTATAGTAGGGGGAAAGGGGCCGGCCCGTATTCCCTTAGCACGTAAAATATAAGGTGTATGGGCAAATTGGTATTTATACCCTATACAGACAACCTCGTGAAAATTTTCCTATGGGAGTAGGTTTACGTAACGAGGTTCGCCCTTATAAAATATCATTAGTAGGTTACTTTTAGGGAGAGTACTTACTAATTACTAATTCCCTACCCTTTTCTTTAGCAAGGAGGAGAAATAGGGTTCAGAATAAACAGTTGTATAGGGGTAATTGGTAGATACTTCCAAGCTAGTAAGCTATGTTGTTCCTCTTATTCTTATATGCAAAACTATAGAAAACAAAAATCTATCTTTTAGAGCGCTTTTT
>Ga0307507_10011761_pt1 | contig 10966 bp, 23 predicted proteins | sample 7_EM_MG_FD_207223 | JGI IMG/M metagenome (GOLD analysis project Ga0307507, IMG submission 207223) | Populus trichocarpa ectomycorrhiza microbial communities from riparian zone in the Pacific Northwest, United States - 7_EM | ecosystem: Host-associated > Plants > Roots > Unclassified | place... | reverse complement strand
CGAACACCGCATTCCTCGCCTACGGCGTGTACGTCGGATCCGACGCCGATGAGGCCGACCGGATCGGCGACGTCCTGGGTACGATCAAGGACCGGTGCCCCGACGTGCACTCTGCGGCCGGCGGCTCCAACCAGGGTGAGCAGATCTTCCTGGTCGCCTACAGCGAGGAGGTCGAGCCCGGCGAGTACCGGAGCGCGGCGGGCATCTCCCCGGAGCAGCAGGCCGACTGGGACGTCCAACTCGCGCACGCGATCCAGGCCCTCGGCTACAGCGGCTGGGACCGGCCCGCATGGCTGTGCTTCACCGAACTGTCCTGACCAACCCCAAGCTCCCGACTGGTCACCGAAGAGCCCCGGCCGTCATCCTCGACAGCCGGGGCCTTCGTCGTGCGCGGGACGGCGCGGGCCATCCAGCGATCATCCGTCAGCAGGGTGGGGCGCATCCGAGTCGCCAGACCGAGTGTGAGCAGCAGCTCCAGACCGGCCGCCGTCTCCGCCTCGTCATCGCCCTGCATCGTGAACCGTAAGGCCATACCGCAGTGTGGCGCGGGCGGTGGGGGAGCGGGGCGGGAATCGGGAAGCGAGCTACTCGGGGGCCTGTTCGCTGCTTCCAGGCTTCGACCAGGGGCCAGCTACAGGGCGGTCGGGCTGCTTGGCCCCGGCCTCATGGACGTACCAGCGGACGAACTGGCGTAGCACCTTGGACATGTCTGCTTCGGCGTCGTCACTGGCTTCGACTGCGTCCCCGAAGCGTTTCCACAGGTCGTCGGTGGTTCGGAAGCGCCTGACGTCGGTCTTCTCTTTGCCTGCCATGTGGCTCCCCTGTGGGTTCTGGTGTGGTCACTGCTGTGGCTACAGAAATCTTCGCACAGGACTTGATGTGTGGCTACACTGTGGCTACAGTTGAGTCATCGCCAGGGAGACCAGCAGGGGAGACGGCATGAATGACAAGGACGCAGCGGCCAGCACTGGGCAGCCCTTCGCTCACATTCGGATCGGAGTGCGCCTCGCGGGGACCGTCGCCGGGCAGGCGTTCACCGGAGTCGTCGTCAGCACGGGGCGCCGGGACGGCAAGAGCCGTGTCGACGACGACGGAACCTGGACCGAGATCGAGCCCGGCAACCTGGATTCGGTGTCCGTGAAGACCGACGGCCCGATGGCCATGCCGTCCGGCCGCAGGGTCTCCAGTGTGCGAATCATCGAGGGCTTCGAGTCCCTCCGCCTGCTCTGACCTCGGTCCACGGCCCGGCCTTCACCGGCCGGGCCCGCCGATCCACCGCACATCCGCACCAAGGGGGACCCGCACGTGCTCAGCTCGAACCGCACCCGCCGATCCACCATCAAGGCCCGCGCCATTGCCACCCGCGCCGCCGCCCGAATCTCCCGACGCGGCACCGGAACCCTCGCCTCCCACGCCATGGCGCAGGGCCTCAGCCACCGGGACGCGGCCAGCATGGTCGGCACCCTGCGGAAGGTCGCCGCCCGCCTGGGCGTGAGCGGAACCACCGGCCGGATCCACGCCGGACGCCGGATGCGGGACTGCTCCAGGTTCACGCCCCAGCAGGTCGCGGTCATCGCCCTCAGCTACAAGCCCCGCAAGTCCGCCTACAGGATCGTGGCCGCGCGCCTCGCCCTCGCCGCCTAGGAGGCCGTCATGTCCCGAGCCATGGACCGCATCCGCCGCGAGGCGATGGAGAAGTACGGCGCCGAGCCCTCTGGCGCCCTGGACGCGCTGGCGCACGTCCTGAAGGTGCTCGCCGACGAGCCGGACAGTTTGATGGTGGTTCAGGCGACGAGCGGCATCTACGGCGACCGAGTGCAGACCGGGCTGACGCTCGGCGACCTGCGTGAGATCGCCGACCAACTCGGCGAGGCCAAGCCGTGATCGCCCGCCCGTCGCGCACCATCCCCATCCCGGATGCGGTCGCCGACCTCGCCGCCCGGCAACTCCCGCAGCACATCCGGGACGCGCGCCGCGAATCGTGGGAAGCCTGCGTCCACCTCTCCCTCTGCCGACAGCCCCGGTACGAGGAAGGTCGGCAGGCGGCGCTCGCCCGGATCGCCGCCGCCACCAAAGTGCTCGCCGCCCACAACCCGGGGCTCGTGCACGGCTGGGGCGACCTGCCCGGCCTCGACCGATAGGAGAACCGCATGTCCACCAACTACTACGCGTTCGGGCCGTTCCCCGGCGGGGAGCAGGACGGCGAGGGCCTGCACATCGGGCAGACGGCGGCAGGCTGGGTCTTCTTGGGCCGCGCGCACGACGACCTCGGGCTGACGAGTCGCGAGGCATGGGCGGAGTTCCTGGCGCGACCGGATGTGGCGATCCGCAACGAGTACGGGCGCGAGGTTTCTGCCTCGGAGATGGTCGAGACGATGGCGGAACGTCGGGACTCCAGCGGCTGCCTGCTGCGCCGTCGCGGTCTCCGGAACTCCCTCGACGCGCATCCGAGCTGGGCGGACCACTACCTCGTGGACGCTGAGGGCTACGAGTTCTCACGTCGCGAGTTCTGCTGATGACCGCCCCGCCCGAGCCCGTCCCGCCGCCCATACCGGAGCCGCTGGCCGAACCCGGGGCGCGCGACTGGGACGAGACCCCGGCCGAAGCCGCCCGCTTCGACCGCCTGTACTGGACCGACCGAGACGAGGACGACGAATGAACAGCACCGACCGCGAAGCCGCCAAAGCCCGCTTCCGCGCCAAGCTCGCTGGCCGCAAGGCGATGCCCGCCCGCGAGTATCTGTTCCACATGCTCTGCGCCACCAACACTCACGCCGACGCCGAAGCGATCCTCGACCGGCTCGAACGCGAGAGCGCGACCGCCCAGCGACTCAGCGCGGTGATGGACTTCTGCGACGACATGGAGCGCAAGGGCATCACGTCCGGCGAACCGTTCACCGTCCGCCGCGTCCACGCCCTGGCGCTCGGAGACGAGAAGCGAGAGGCCCGCCCGTGATCGCCGCCTGGCCGTTCGGCGATGACGCCGACGAACACGACCCGCTCACCGCGCTCCGCATCCCCGTCGTCGGCAGCTTCAAGCCGCAGTGGGGGTTCATCGGAGCCTTCCTGAAGACCGACCCCGGCAGCCCCTTCGACCCGCCATGGCCTTTCGCCAGCGCCGAACGCCCGACCGACGCCGAGGCGCGGATGCTCGTCTCGTACATCGAGGAAGCCAAGAGCCACCTGCGAGGCGGCTACATCGCCAAGATGGAACAGCGGCCCCTCGACGTCGACAACTGGTCCTGCGGCCACGTCTTCATCAAATACGGCACCGACGACTGGGGATACCGCCGCAACTCGTGGATCTACGGGGCGACATTCGTCCCCGATCCGCCCAACACGTCGGATCGCGAGGGGCCACTCACCCTGGAGCAGGTCATGGACCGGTGCTACTCCATCGGCGGCGAACCCATGGCCCACTGGGCGGACTGGAAGAAGGCGCACCCGGAGGTGTTCCCGGCATGACCGCCGACCCGTTCAACATCCCCACCAGCCCGATCCACACCGAGCCCATCGACTACCGGCCGTCCGCCGAGCAGGAAGCCATCCTCCGCAGCATCCTCGCTGATGCCGGAGTCGAACTGGGCGCCTACGACGAACGCATCCTGCAGTGGTTCGCCGCGTTCGCGGACTGGGGGACGTTCGCCATCATCGCATCATGGGTGCGACGGGCTGGCGGCCAAACCGGCAACGACCTGGAGCAGCGGCGAGAGTTGCGCCGATTGGAGCTGCTGGAGACCAGCCTCATCGACTACATCAACCGGGCCGACACCCCCGACATGGTCGGGCACATGCTCACCGGAATGCTCGCCCTTGCCAACGGGCAGGCCGACGACGAATTCCCTGCCCCGTGACCGCCCCCGCCCCGACACTCGCCGACGAGTTCCCGATCCCGGGCGTCCGGTTCGAGAACGGCCGCACCGAACACCACGTCCGCCGGCCCGAGGATCAGCGGTGGTGGGACCTGCTGCACGCCGCCTGCGGGAAGAGCGGCCACAAAACCGACGCCTACACGATCAGCAAGATTCGACCCTGCCGGGGATGCGAGATCGCCGTGCGGGCCCCCCGCTGAACCGTGCCACGTCGCACCAACTGAACAGCCCCTACTCCGAAGCCCCAGCCATCCGGCCGGGGCTTCTTCGCGCCCAAAGGAGAAACAGACATGGACCTTTTGCAAGCAGCAGCCAACGCGGCGGCCGTCATCACGGCTGGCGTCACTGCGCTGAACTGGATAACGGCCAAGGTGACGACACTGAAGAAGCGCTGGCCCGCGAAGTGAGCCATCCGAGAGCCCGCCTCCACCGTCTAGGGCTGGCTCTCGGCGTGCGTGGGGCCGTTTCCGTGTCCGGCACCTCACCGACTGTGCCATTGGTCCACCGTGTCAACCCGTAGTGCCACAATCGGCTCAGTAGTGCCCCCGTTCCCCGTACCACCGCCGGAGGACTGCACCATGCACGACCACGCTCCGAAGGCCTGCCCCGGCCCCTGCAACAACGCCTGGCGCCGCGCCGAGCAGCAGCTCGCCGAAACCGGCACCGAGCACTACATCACCCCGGCCTGGGGGCAGCCCAGCCAGTGCAATAGCTGCGAGGAACGCGCCCGGCACCAGCTCAACGAGCTCCCCGAACTCCTCACTGCCATACAGCTCGAAGCCCTCTACGGAACCCCCGCCAAGCTCACCGGCACGATCGGCCGCGTCGGTGCACCCAACTGGCCGGGGCAGTCATCGAGACTCCTCCTCGACCGCATCCTCGGAGAGATGACCGAGCTGCGAGCCGACATCCTCGTCCAGCGCGGGCTCTGGACCGACGGACAACGGCCGGAAGTCGTGACCGAAGGACGCCTCATCGGCGACACGGTCGCAGCCCTGCTCGCCCACTGGGAGTGGGCCATGCAATATCACCCCGCCGCCGGGGAGCCTCACGGTCGCGGCAACGCCAACCCCGCCAGCCAGGCCGCCGACTGGTACCGGTCCGCACAGTTCTTCACCCGCCGGGACAACCCGCGTGTCCAGTTGATCGCGCCATGCCCGCGCTGTCACCTGAAGAGCCTGTCGCACAGCAACGGCGAATCGTTCATCTCCTGCCGCAACCCCGAATGCGAGGTACTGCTGAGCCGCGAAGAGTACGACCAGCACACCAAGGAGACCGCCGGAGCGATCGTCATCGACCACGCCGCTTGACCGTGATCGAATTCTGTGTCAGATTTCTGAACGGACCACCATGCTCACAAGGACCCCGCAGCCACACGGCGCGGGGTCTTTTGCGTACCCGAGGAGGTGCCCGCCCATGGTCGAACTGGACGGAGACCTCACCCGGAAGACGTGGACCGTCGCCGAGGCCGCTGAAGCGGCAGGCGTCGGACGCGACGTCATCTACCAGTGGAAGCGGCGAGGCAAACTCACCCCCGTGAACCCCGGTCGAGGATGGCCCCGTTTCCGCGCCCTCGACGTCCTCAAAACGGAAGCGTCCACTCGGGAACGCGCACACCGCGGCTACCACGCCGACGCCGCTTGAAGCCCCCTGCGCGCGGTGGCAGTAGCGCAGGGCGGGCCTTGAAGCGCTCAGCGCTCGGCCCAACCAGCCCGCACGGCCTCGCGTGGGGGCCGTGCGGGCAACAACCCGGACGGAGGCAGCGGTGGCAGACGCGATCTGGCGGTACGAGATCCCCGTCGACGACCGCTGGCATCCGTTGCAGCTCTCCGGCGAGATCGTGCACGTCGACTGCCGGAACGTCCACGCCGTCGAAGTCTGGGCCCGCCACGCCGACGGGGCGTCCGACATTCGCAGCTTCCGTGTCTACGGCACCGGACAGTCGATGCCCGACAACCTTGGACACGTCGGGACCGCGCTCGCACCCGGCGGGCAGTTGGTCTGGCACCTCATGGAAACCGCCTAAGACCGGAAGGCCTGCGCCAGTGCCCCGCTACCGCAAGAAGCCCATCGAGATCGACGCCATCCAGTTCACCGGGGACAACGTCAACGAGATCTGGGACGCGTTCGGAGCCGACGGCATCTACGGCCCCACCGAGAAGAACCCGGACTGGCTCATCCTCACCACCGTGCACGGCGACGAGGCGCCCGCACGGAAGGGCGACTGGGTCATCCCGGACGGCAAGCCGGGAACGTTCTACCCCTGCAAGCCGGACATCTTCGAGAAGACCTACGACGCCATCTGAGCCCGGGGCTGGCCGCTCATCCGAGTCCCGGACGTTCCGCCGTCCACGCCACCCCTGACGTGGGCGGCGGAACAGCCAACCCGAGGAGCTCCGTGCGCCGACCCGCCATCACTGCCCTTTTCGTCGTCGCATGGATGGTCGGCCCCGTCGCCCACATCGCCGACGAGCCCGTCGCACCCCAGCCCGCAGTCGACGCGCCCCGCGGCGCCCACCCGTAAGGAGACCGCCGTGGCCGACGAACACGTCCTCACCGTCACCGTCGAAGCATCCGGCGAAGTCACCCCCGCACCCCAGCAGCCCGACGCCGTCGAGCCCACCACGGAAGACGAGGAACTGACCGATGGCTGAAGGCCTCTCCACCACCCTGGTCTCCAACTGGCTCAACACCCTGCGCGCTGCGGGTGCGGCCTTCGGCCCGGTCGCCGCCGAGTACGCGCAACTCCACACCGCCAACCCGGGGGCCGCAGGTACGACGGCGATCAGCGCAGGTTCCGCGACCCGCGTCATCTTCACGCACGCCGCATCGTCGGCTGGGTCGGCCCTTGCGCTCACCGGCACCAACCCGGCGTGGACCAACGGCGGGACGAGCGAAACGATCACGGACATCTCCGTGTGGACCGCGGTGACCGGCGGCACGTTCCTGTACTCGGTGCAGCTCACCGCCTCGAAGGCGTGGGCGTCCGCCGACACCTTCACATTGACGAGCCACTCCGTCTCGCTAAGCCCGCAGGCCGCGTGACCCCCTGACGGGGAGGGCTCATGACGTCCTTCACCGACGACTTCAACCGGGCCGACAGTACGAACCTCGGCGCCAACTGGGTTGAGGTCAGCGGCGACTGGTCGATCGTCTCCAACCAGCTCTCCCCGGGCGCGGCGGGCGGCACGATCGTCCTGCGTGCCGCCGGTGCGATGGCCAGCAACGACAACTCCGCCCAGTTCACGATCGCCGCGACCACGGCGGCGAGTCAGGGCGTGTGGTGTCGCGGGAACACGACGATCACCCAGGGCTACCTGTGGCGCAACAACGGAACGAGCTGGGATCTGTTCAGCGTCGTCGGCGGGTCGTTCACTAACATCGGCACCTATACGGCAGCAGCCGCACCGGGCGACATCGCCAAGATTCAGGCCATCGGCTCGACGATCAAGGGCTTCGTCGGCGGCGTCCAACGCGTCTCAGTCACCAACACCGCCGTCACGGCCGGCGTCAGCGTCGGTGTTCGCGCCGACTCGGCATCCGCACTCCGATTCGACGACTTCGCCGCAGCGGACGTCACCAGCGGCACCACGGGCGACGCGGCCCTGTCCAGCACTGCCACACTGTCCGCGTCAGGCCTGCGGGCCGCCACGGGCGACGCGGCACAGACGGCCACGGCGGGTCTGACCGCCGGAGGAGTCCGGGCCGCCGCCAGCGGCGCAACCCTGACCCCCACGGCCGGCGCGTCGGCGGACGGAGTGCGGGCCACGACCGGCGCCGCAGCCCTGCCGCTCTCGGCAGCCCTGGCAGCGGACGGCACTCGCGCCACGGTCGCCACCGCGGCGCTGGCACCCGTAGCCACCCTCGCAGCGGCAGGCCTCCGGGCAACGACAGGCGGTACGAGCCTCGCACTCGCCGCCGCCCTGGCGGCAGACGCAACCCGCAGCACGTCCGCAGCAGCGAGCCTCGCCATCACGGCACCCCTCACCGCAGACGGCGTAACAGGCGCCGCCGGCAGCGCGGCCCTGACCGCGAGCGTGAACCTGGCCACCGCCGGGCTGGCCGATCACCCAGGGCAGGCCACGCTCACCGCCTCGGCAGGGCTCGCCGCGGACGGAACGCGCGCCACCCAGGCAGACGCTGCACTTCCCGCAACGGCGACCCTGGCCGCCGACGGGCAGACGGCAACCGTCGGCGATGCCACCCTCACGACCACTGCGGCCCTCGCCGCAGCCGGGCTGCGTGGCGCCACCACCGACGCCGGCCTCGCGGCCACGGCCACACTGGCGGCCGACGGGGTGACGGGTACGCCGCCCGTACTCGCAGACGCCGCCCTGAGTGCAACGGTCACCCTCACGGCAGCAGGCAGCCGCGCGGCAGTCGCAGGAACCGTCCTGGACATCACGGCGGTACTGGCGGCGTCAGGGAGCAGAGCCTCCGCCGGCAGTACGGCGCTCGCTGCCACGGCGACGCTCACGGCCGAAGGATCCACGGTCTCCACCCACGACGACATCGACCTCACCATCGGAGCCCCCTACAGCCCGTGGACGGCAGGGATACCGCACGGCGACCCGTGGGTCGCCGCCGAGCCGCAGGACACCGGCTGGAAGGTGGGTGCAACGTGGTGATCCCCGCCTCCTCCACCGAATACCTGCACGTCCCCGCGACTCTCCCGGCCGGTGTCGACACCGGCGGCACCCCGGTGCGAATAGCAGTCGTCGCCCACCGCAACGACCCCGCCGACGACGAATGGCATGCCGCGGACTGGATGAACGGCGCCGCCCGCATCCTCGTCGGCCCCGACAGCAGCCTCGAACTTGCGTCAGGCGACTACCGGGTGTGGATCAACCTCGACCCGCCCGGCGCCGAAAACGTCGTCCGCAAAGCCGGAATGCTCACCGTCACCTGAAAGGGGGCGAGTCCGATCGCCGACAACCTCAGTAACACGGGCGAGAACAGGGCCCTGGACTTCATCAACGGCCTCACCGCGACCGCCCCCACCATCCCACTCAAGGTCGCCCTCGTCACCGTGGCAGGCGACGACGCAACGGCGGGCACCGAGGTGACGGGCGGCTCCTACGTCCGCAAGAGCCTCACCGTCGGCGCATCGTCCGGCGGGGCGACCACCAACTCCGCCGACCTTCAGTGGACGGGCATGCCTGCCTGCACGATTGTCGGCTGGGAGATCTGGGACAGCGCGGGTACGCCGGTGCGGCTCTGGTACGGGCCGCTGGATGCGAACAAGACGCTGGCCAGCGGGGACGAATATAAGATCACGGCCTCGAATTTGGCGTTGTCGATCGCATAGGGGAGGCCGTAATGCCGTCCCTATCGACCTTGATCGACAACTTCAACGACGGCGTGATCGGACCGGACTGGGGCAACAGCTACGGCGGCGTCACCGAATCCGGTGGCGTCGCCCACGTCCCCTGCACCGCCGGATTCGCAGGCCTCCAGACCGCCTACAGTTGGACGTTCGCCGGGGCGGCCATCTTCGTGAAGATTGGCACCGTCCCCGCCGCCGACACCGCCACCGAGGCGTACTGCGGTGTCCTCGTCAATGGTGATGCGGGCGGCACCCGCATCGGCTTCACCATCAAGTCGGTCGGCGCCACACTGCGCATGCAGTCCGACAGCGGCTATTTCGATCCAGACGCTGTCGAAATCGCCTACAACGCGACCGTGCACGCCTTCCTGCGGCTGTCCGAGGACGGCACCAACGTCTACTGGGACACCAGCCCAGACGGGTCGACGTGGACGAACCGGCGCACCGCGCCCAGCCCCGCATGGATCGCAGCCGCCGTCGACGTGTGCGCCCTCGACCTGTCCTCCCACCGCGACGCGGGCGCCGACGACGAAGCCACCTATGACCTGTTCAACACCCTCTCCAACGGCGCCGTCTACACCGGCACCGCCACCGGAAGCGCCCTCAGTACCGGCACCGCCACCGGCGTCCGCACCGCGGTTGGTGCCATCACCGGCAGCGCACAGGCCAACGCGGGCGTCACCGGCATCGCCACCTTCCACGGGTCCGCCGTCGGCAGCGCGCAGAGCGATGCCTCCGCCGTGTCCGCGGGCAACGAGTTCCCGGAGGTGGCCAACTTGGCAGCCGGACGCTGGGATCTGCGCATCGAACAGGGCGGCACCTTCATTCAGACGTTCACAGTCACCGACGTCGGGTTCACCTGGGATGGCTGGTCGGCGCGCGCCCAGATCCGTACCGCGCCCGCAGACAGCGGCGCCCTGCTCCTCGACCTGGCCGACTATCTGACCGTCACTGGGGCGGCTGTGCGCCTGGCGATTCCCGCCGCCATCACCGAGGCCCTCGACCGTAACGGCGTGTGGGACCTGGAGATGGTCAACGGCCCGGCCGTGGTCCGCATTCTTGAAGGCAAGGTACGCGTGTCGCTGGAGGTGACCCGATGAAGATCGTGGTCACCGGCGAGACCGAACCCGATGCGATCGAAGTCACCGGCGGCCAGTCGGCCACCGTCGTCAACGTCACCGCCGGACTCGTATGGGCCGTCAACAGTCGGACCGGCAACGTCACCGGCCTCGCCGAGGCCGACGACGTACCCGTCATCGCCGACCTCGGCATCTATCAAGTGACGGGTGCGGCAGGTAATGGCACCACTGACGACCGCGCCGCCATCCAGGCCGCCATCGACGTGTGCAGTACCGCAGGCGGAGGAACCGTCATCATCCCCGCCGGCCGCACCTACGCCGTCACCGACTACCTTTATGTGCCGTCCAACACGACGATCTACGCCTACGGCGCCACAGTCAAAGCCACCGGCGTCCACGGCCTGGTCCGCCTCTACCGGGCCGCCGACACCTTCAACGGGTTCGCCGGCCACAGCAACATCAACATTCTGGGCGGGACCTGGGACGCCAACGCCAACGACGGCACCACCGGCACAGTGTCCGGCCTCGTCAACGCGTTCACCCTCGGCCACAACTCGGACATCACCTTCCGCGACGTGACCGTCAAAAACGTGTCGTGCGCGCACGCCATCGACATCACCGCCTCCCGGCGCGTCAAGATCACCTCTTGTCGGTTCCTCGGTTTCGCCGACAACACCGTCGACTCCAGCC
>Ga0307507_10011760_pt1 | contig 10966 bp, 9 predicted proteins | sample 7_EM_MG_FD_207223 | JGI IMG/M metagenome (GOLD analysis project Ga0307507, IMG submission 207223) | Populus trichocarpa ectomycorrhiza microbial communities from riparian zone in the Pacific Northwest, United States - 7_EM | ecosystem: Host-associated > Plants > Roots > Unclassified | place... | reverse complement strand
CGGTCCAGGAGGCACTCACCAACGTCCGCAAACACGCCCCCGGCGCCACCGCGACCGTCCGCATCCACCACCGGGACGGCGCCCTTTGGACCACCGTCGCCAACACCACCGCCACCCGCCCCGCGCTTCCCCTCCCCGGCGCCCACCACGGCCTCGTCGGCCTGCGCCAGCGCGCCGAACTCCTCGGCGGCACCATCACCTCCGGCCCGACGACCGACGGCGGCTACGAACTCCGCCTGGAACTGCCGTCCGACGACCCGCCGTGACCGAACGGCCTACCCGACGTCCTTCACCGAGGTCGGCCCCAACTGCTTGGCAGTGGCGTACTCCGGCATCGTCATGGGCTTGTCGAACAGGAAGAACGACTGGTTCGTGCCGACCGTGAACTCCATGTACGCGCCCGTCGTGGCATCGAAACCGTAGTAGGCGTCGCAGGTGGAACCCGACGAGTACGTGCCGTCCATGCCGGGCTGCGCGAGGACCGCGATGCCGTTGTCGGAGGACTCCACCTTCTCCGTCGGAGTGAGCATCTTGCAGCGCGGCACGGGCAGGCCCTTCATGATGAAGTACCCGTACTCGCCCTTGGCGTTCTGGATGTAGACGTACGAGAGTTTGCCCCGCTTCCCCCATGTCCTGATCCACTGGTTGATCGCGTCACGGGTCGGTGAGTACTCCATGCGGCCCGCCGGCTGCTCGGCCACGAGGTGGTCGTAGTTGTCCTGCTTGCGCTGGTTCTCCTTGTCCTGGCTGGAGTCGCTGGTGCAGGACGTCAGGGCCAGGCCCACAACGAGCGCGATGGCGGCGGCCAGGGCCATGCGTACGGACTTCTTCATGCGGTGCTGCCCTCTTCCCGGGATGAGATGGGGATGAGATGGGGATCAGTTGGCGCACTTCGTGCGCTTGGCCGTGGCGTCCAGCCGGTACGGCAGATCCTTGTCGCGGAAGGGCGCGCGGTGTTCCTGGGCGGCCTTCGCGTTGTAGTCGTCGACCGACTCGATCCGGCCGGCCTTCAGTGCGGTGATCGACTGGTCGATCTGCGTCGTACGCGTCTCCGAAGCGCCCTTCCGCTCCTCCTGGAGCGCCTGGATCGTCCCTTCGGCGTTCTGCACGGCCTCGCACAGATCGAAGAACTCCTCGTACGTGGTCTGCCGGAACTCGCCCGAGCCGACGGTGTTGTCGCGCTCGTCCTCCGCACCGCGGAACGGGGCCGTGATCCACCCCGCGGCGCCGAAGGCGAACACCCCGATCACGTACACCAGCGCCAGGCCGATCACCCCGGCGACGGCCCAAGCCGCCAACCGTGCACCCTCGCGTGCCTGCCCCACGGTCATCCCCCTTCACCGGTGTCTCCAGCACCCACCGCATCCGATGGAGGCTGGCCGTGGTGCTGTCCGCACCTGATGCCGGATGCTAGGACGAGCATCCGGGGACCGGTCCCGCGAGCCGCAGGCCCTCCCGCCCAAAAGCCGGACTTGTGCTCGTACTTACGGTGAGCCTGTCCGGACCAGTGGGCGGGGTGCGCACCAGCCGGCCGGACAGAGCCTCCCCGCACCGGCCTGACGTTCGATCAGTCTCCAGGCCATACTCTGATCCCCGTGAGGCAGGCAGGCCCTGGGAAGGATGATCGGCGATGACGCCCCTGAGCACCGGGGACCCGGAGACCATAGGCGGCTATGCCCTTCTCGGTCGGCTCGGGGCGGGCGGCATGGGGGTCGTCTACCTGGGAGTCTCCCCCTCGGGGCGGCGGGTCGCGGTCAAGGTCGTGCGCGGGCCGTACGCCCAGGAGGAGGAGTTCCGGACGCGCTTCCGGCAGGAGATCGAGGCGGCGCGCAGAGTGAGCGGCGCCTTCACCGCGCCTGTCGTGGACGCCGACCCGGACGCCGAGCAGCCGTGGATGGCGACGCTCTACGTGCCGGGGCTCAACCTTGCCGAAGTCGTGCAGAAGGACGGCCCGTTGAGCCTGCGGGAACTGCGCGCGCTGGGGCTGGGGCTCACCGAGGCGCTGCGTGACATCCGGCGGGCGGGCCTGGTGCACCGGGACCTCAAACCGGGCAACGTCCTGATGACCGAGGACGGGCCGCGCGTCATCGACTTCGGCATCTCGCGGGCTTCCGACCACCAGAGCCTCACCACGACCGGGCGGATGATCGGCACCCCGCCCTTCATGTCACCGGAGCAGGTGGCCTCTCCCCGGGACGTCACCCCGGCCTCGGACGTGTTCTCGCTGGGGTCGCTGCTGGTGTTCGCGGCCGTCGGCACGGGACCGTTCGACGCCGACAGCCCGTACATAACCGGCTATCAGGTGGTGTTCGGGACCCCGGACCTCGGCGGCGTACCCGAAGCGCTCCTCGGCATCGTCGAGCGCTGCCTGGACAAGGACCCGGCCGCACGGCCGGAACTGACGGACATCCACCGCATGCTCCAGGCGCTGCCGGAATCCGACGCCACCGGGTCCCCGCGGACCGGACAGTCCGCGAAACCCCCGCGCGGCCCCGCTTCTCCGAGCGCGGCCCCCACCCCCGCGGGCGTCACGACCGGTATCGGCACCGGCGGGCGACGCCGGGCCCGGACGCTGCTCACCGGCCTCGGTGCGGTGCTGGCCGTCACGGGGCTGTGCATCGGAGTGGGTGTCTTCGTGTCCCGTTCGGACACCGCCACCACGACCGCCACGGCCACGGCCACCACCCAGGCCGCGGCACTGCCCGCCGGCTGGCGGCCGTGGCAGACGCCGTTGCGGTACGACGTGAAAGGCATCCCTCTCGACTACAACGGCCCTGGATGCGTGGCGGAGGGAAGCGCCCTGTTCTGCGGCGGTACGGGTTTCACGGCCGCCAGGATCGACGCGGCCTCCGGCCGCACTCAGTGGCGGACCGGCACCCGCCCTCAGGGGGCGCAGCCGATCGGCGTCCGCGACGGGCTGGTCTATGTGTACGAGGATCCGGACGACAGCACCCGGCGCGTGCTGGCTGTCGACGCCACGACCGGGCAGCGGCGGTGGCAGCGCGACATCAACAAGTCCGAGGACGCGGTCCTGTACGACGGCGGGCTGCTGACCATGTCTCCCGACTACGCGTCGTTCGTGGCCTACGGGCCGTCCGGCAAGGAACTGTGGCAGGCGCCCTCGCTGGACGAGTACTGCACTCCGGCGGCACTGGGAGGCTCCCCCTACGCCTTGTGCGCGAAGGGCAACGAACCCGGCCAGGCACCGGTCGAGTTGATGAAACTCGGTCCCGACAGCCTGGCCGAAACGGCCACGCTGCCCCGGAAGGCGGAGGCGCTCGGCGCCGTCGAGGGGCAGCCCCTGTTCCTCGCCCCCCAGACCGCGAAGGACGTGTACGAAGCCGGGTACGAGCGGCCGTACAACGCGCTGCTGCGGGTGTCCCCCGCAACACGGCAGGTCACACGGATACCGCTGGCGCATGCGCTGACCGGCGCGGCCACCCTCGTGGACGGCGTCGTCTACTTCGTCCGGTCCGACGGGACGGTCACCGCGGTGTCGGCGGACAACGGCAGACAGCTCTGGCAGAAGGCGACGGACGTGGAGAGTCTGTCCGCGCCCGCGGTGTCGGCGACGTACAAGCGGGTCTATTTCGCCAACCGCTTCGGCCGTCTGCTGGCGCTGGACAGCCGCACCGGAGCGGAGGTCTGGCGCACCTCGGCGCTGGACGACCCCGGGGACAAAGTGCAGAGCTATCCGCCACGCGTGCTGCTCGTCAAGGACGCGATCGTGGCGACGGCCGGCGACACGGCCTTCTCCCGAAGCCCCGCCGGACCCACCTGACCGGCCCCCCTGACCGACCGGGGTAATCTCCGCGCACGTTCATGGCTCTGCCAGTTCGTAGCGATCCGCATACGGGCCGAGAGGGAATCCGCGCACATCTCGCCGAGTCGGAGGGGCTTGGGCAGGCCGTTCAGGTACGTACCGTCCCGCCTTGCTGGAGCGCGCCCTCGGCGACTGCGCCATTGCCCCTTGACCATCAAGCAAGGCGCTCCCCGCCGCCGTCTCGTCGAGGCGCAAGGTGGCTGAGGGGATGGGCGGCCACTCCGGAAGCGGTCCTGGAATTGCCACATCACCCCGCCGAGGAGCCCCGGCCGGCCGGTGCGGACTGTGGGGGCACGAGCGCCCTTTCGCCGTCAGACGGAGCCCCGGTCTCCTCGGCGCCGGTGCGCTGCCGGAGTCGTCCCAGCGACCGGTAGAAGCGGTCCGGCAGGAACGCGGCGTCCGCGATGATCATCGCGCCGGAGAAGAGCGGCAGTCCCATGAGGACGGCGATGCCCAGGTGCATGCCCAACAGCACGGTCAGGACCGGGTATTTGAGCCGTCCGAACAGGACGAACGGGAAGGCGACCTGCACCAGCACGGTCAGGTAGCAGGCGACGGCGATCAGCACGTCGTGCTCGTCCGCCAGGAGGGAGAGCTCGGGCCAGGGCCGGAACAGGTCGAGGTTCAGGACGTAGTGGAGGGCGGTGCCGTTGCCCCAGGAGCCGCCCTGCACCTTGTAGAGGCCCGCGGATCCGTAGAGGAAGCAGACCTGGGCCGCGATGACGAACATGCCGCAGTTGTGGAGTACTGCCGTCAAGGTCCGGCGGGATGTGGCCAGTTGATGCCGGAGGTCGTCCGCTCCTGAGTCCGTCGAGCCGCTCTCCCCCTTCCCCGCGGAGGCCCGGCGACGGGTTCTGCGCGCGTCCAGGGACCAGCGTCGGCCGCATGCGGTGAGAGTGAGGTAGAGGGCCATCAGGAGGATGAGGTTGTCGCCTCCGTCGGTCATGAAGATCGCCCTGGCGTGGAACGACGCCACCACGACCGCGAACAGCACGGACACCGCTCTCGTCCGCCAGCCCAGCAGGAACAGTGCGGACGTGACGAGGGCGAGCGCGTAGCACGTCTCGAAGTAGGGCCGGCTGTCGGACAGGGTGAGGATGCTGGCCCACCCGGTCTGGTCGAACAGCTGCCTGGCCAGCTCGGGCGTCCACGGTGACCCGGGCCCCCAGATCTCGTCGCGGTGCGGGAACTCGCGCAGCAGGAAGACGAGGTAGAGGAATCCGTAGCCGATGCGCAGAACGGCCGCGGCGTAGAGGGAGACCGGCCGCTCGGTCAGGACGGCGAGGAACGCACCGACCCGCTCCGGTCCGGGGCGCGGCGGGCCCGCGTCCGCCCCGTCGGGAGTACGGGGGACACCTCGGTGCGGAACGAGTGCCTGCTCAGTTTCCATCGGAGGTCACCTTCCACCAGGGCAGATACCGCGTCTCGACAGACTTCGGCGCGGCAGCGGACGAGCCGGGGCCGGGCCCCTCGGCCGGCGCGACGATGGGGATGGTGATCACCCGCAGCTGGACGGACTCGAACGTGCCGCCGCGATGGCCGGTGATGCGGTCCGCCGCGATGTCGGTCAGGTATTTCTGCATCATCAGCGCCCGTTCCGAGCGGGGCCGGTCGTCGCCACCATGTGTTTCGAGGTACGAACTCCAGGCCCGGCGCAGCGTGTTCTGCGCGGTGTGGCTCGGGAAGACGTCGTGCCTCACCGCCGAGTTGTCGACGCCGCTCAGGTCGAACCAGCCGCTCACGTGCACCGTGCCGTCCGGGGCGGTGTGCAGGGTCCGTGCCGAGATCTGCCGGTTGACCGACTCCGGATCCGGCGCGAAGAGCCGCCAGTTCTGCTCGAACAGGGGGAAGACCCACGCGTTGACCTGGCGGCTGTACTGCCGGGAGAGGGGGTTCGGGGGCGCCACGTGCAGAAACACGAGGAGAACGTGGACCAGGGCCGTCGCCAGACACAGGGCCACGGCGGCATTCGTCCCCGCCCGCAGCAGGAGCGGCGGAGGCTTCGAACTCCCTTGGCGGGGAAGGGTGGCAGCCCCACCCGGGCTTTCCGTCCTGGCTTCTCTCACTGTCTCTCCTGAGATTTCGCCAACGGCGCGCGACGGAATCGACAGCGATCCGTCGCGCGCCGCTCGTCCTGCTCGCTCAAGGGGAGCTGGAGCTAGGCAGACTTCTTGTGGTGACCTTCGTGATCGTTGCCATAGCCCTCGGGCTTGGCGGGCTTGCCGTGATCCTGGCCGTAGCCGCCGTGCTCTTCGGGCTTCCCGCCGTGGTCGTGGCCGCCGGGCTTGTGGCCGTGATCGTGATTGTGATCGTGATGGCCGTTCCCACCGGTCGAGCCGCCTGTCGAGCCGCCCGTCGCACCACCGTTCGTACCGCCCGTGGTGCCGCTCGTGCCACCCGTCGTACCGCTGGTGGTGGCGCCCGCGATGACACCGCCCAGCGCGCCGCCGGTGGTTCCGCCCGACGTCAGGACCCCGCCGAGAAGGCCGCCCGTTCCGCCGCCCGTCGGCACGCCGCCGATGACGCCGACCGTGGTGCTTCCCGTCGTGCCCGCCGTGCCCGCCGTGGCGCCGCCCGACGTCGCACCGGCCACGACACCACCCGTGATCAGACCACCGGTGGTTCCGCCGGCGGCACACGTACCGCGGTTGATGGTGTTGTTGTCCAGCGTCACGGCGCCGGTACGGGCCAGTGCCCGGCCGGCGATGGTCGTTCCCGTCGTGACGGTGATCGACTCCTGGGCCATGATCGTGCCCACGAACGCGGAGTTGGTGCCGAGCGTGGCCGAACTGCCGATCTGCCAGTACACGTTGCACGGCGAGGCACCGTTGACGAGCGACACGTTGCTGCCGGACGCCGTCGTCAGGGTCGAACCGATCTGGAAGACCCATACGGCATTGGGGTCGCCGTGTGCGTCGAGCGTGAGCGTGCCGGTGATACCCGCCGAGATGGGTGCCTTGTAGACGCCCGGGTCCAGCGTCCTGCCACCGAGCTCCACGGGGTCGGGAGCGGTGGGGTAGGTGACGTCCGGCGCCTGACCGGCGGCGTTGTTGTAGCCCGTGACCAGGTCGCTCTTGGCCTGGAGCGCCACCGCGTCCGCGGAGTGCTGGGCCCCCATCACCGTGCCGGGCGGAAAGCCGGTGATGGCCGTTCCCGGTGACACACCGAGATCACCGGTGATCGACGAGGGCCCGGTGTTGGTGACCTGGGAACCGGCCAGTACGGCGAAGCTGGTCGCCGTACCGAGAGGTACGGGTGTGGCAACGGCGCTTGCGCTTGTCGGTGTCATCGCGAGCACGACAGCGGCGATCACCACGGCCGTCAGCGCCGCGAGCCAGACCGACATGGTGCGCCGTAGTGGAGCGTCAGGGATATTCAGCGTCATCGAGGGGCCAACTCCTATAAGGGAATGGTGCCTGTTCGGTGGTTCTCGGTCGCGGGGAATCTCCTGTTACCTGTCGCTGGCATATTACGAAGGACTAGATTCGAGTTACGATTCATTCGAGTTACTTCACTGGAATTGGCGAGTAATTCGCGAAATGCATAGAAATGCTTAATGGCCCGAATGGCCTCCCTCGATCCCTGTAATATTGATCGCGGGTTTATGCACTCTCACGTGCAACCGCCCGGATGGGGGGCAGGCCGTCAGGCGCCGTCGGATTCCGATCGTGGCCGAGTCGCCCCCGTCCTCACGACTCGCGCAACAGGCCCAGGCTGGTGAACATCGTCCGGCACCACGCCAGCGCCGTGTCCGCCGTCTCCCACTGGCGGTCCTCCTCCGACAGGTACGGGAGGACGTAGGCATCCTCGACGCTCTCCGGAAGGTCCTCCGGGAAACAGTCGAACGACGGGTACCCGTAGCTGTTCCCGTGCACGCGGCGGGCCGCCGGCTCCGGGGCGCTGTCCCACACCGCGAACCACAGGCGGCGCAGCATCGCCGGATGCGCCATCACGAACATCAGCCGCCCGATGTCCAGCGGTTCCGCCGCCGAGACCACCCGTGCCACCGACGCGAACCGGTCCGTCGCGCTCAGGTAACCGCAGTAGCCCGACCAGATCTCGACGCTGTGCCCCGAGGCGATGATGGCCGAGCACAACGCGGCCAGCGCCACCCCCCGATGGCGTACGGCCGAGTGCGCCGTGGTGTTGGCGTACGCGGTCGGCACCAGGAACGCCACCACCCGGCCGCGCGTCGAGATCCGCTGCGGCACCGCGTCCACCATGCACTCCGGGGCGCCGCTCAGATAGGCACCGACGTCCACCTCGCTGCCGGTCACGTCCCAGGCCGGTACCAGGGCGGTGGTCAGCACCTCGCTCCCGGCCCGTTCGCGCAGCACGGCCACCTCGGCCTCCACCGCGGGGAGCACGGCGGTCCAGCCGTCCTCGGCCAGCCGCAGCGCCTCCTCCCACGACCCGCCGGCCCATACGTCACCTCCCTGGCCGTCGCCCCGCTCGCGGCGCCCCCCTCCGTCGTCGATGCTGTCGGGCGCGCGGGCCCGGTCGACGAACTCCTGCCAGGACCACATCGGGGGCAGCGCCTGGACGGTGTCCCCGGGCCGCGGGTCCGTCTCGCTCATTCCGCGCCCTCCCCGCCGTCCGCCGCCAGCCCGAGGGCGGAACGGTGGGCCGCCGACATACCGCGCACCACCCGCCACCGGATGGCCTGTTCCACGCTCGCCCCCGCCTGGAGCAGCTTCGCCGCGTCGATGCCGGCCCGGGGCGAGAACATCACCGGCAGCCGCTTCTCGGCGGCCGTGGCGCGCAGCCGCCGTACCTCCTCGATCACCCGCAGGGTGTCCTCCGGCCGCGAGGGCGCGTGCGCGAGCGCGATGCGCTCCTCCAGGTCCTCGTCCACCGGTACGTCGATGACGACGAAGCGGTCCAGCGTCGCCGCGTCCAGCGCCTGACGGCCCACGTACTGCCGGTCGCCGCCGGTGCCGTACGTGTTCGCGGTGGCGATGAGGCGGAACTCCGGGTGCGCGGCGACCATGCCGTCGGCGAAGGCGCAGGACCGGATGGACAGGGCCTGGTTGAGCTCCGCCAGCAGTCCGGGATGGCCGCTGTCCAGTTCGTCGAGAAGCATCAGGCCGCCGTGTTCGAAGGCGCTGCGGAAGGGCGTTCCGTGGTACTGACCGTGCGCGTCGTAGTAGCCGAAGATCTTGCTCATCGGCGTCGTCGGCCCCAACGAGAGGGCGTGGAACTCCTGCCCGAACGCCTCCGCCGTCTGCCGGGCCATCATCGACTTCCCGGTACCGGCCGGCCCCACCAGCAGCACATGGCAGCCGGCGCCGAGCGCGAGGAGCACGTCCGGCAGTACGACGTGACTGTGGCCGCCGACCCGGACCGGATCGGCCTCGGCCACCCTGACCTCCACGACGGGCGGCACCTGCTCCGCGACGGCCTCGGCGACCACACGAACGGCCTCGTCCCGGGCGAACCGCCCGGCGGACAGCACCACTTCCTCCCGCGCCTCCGCCAACTCCCGCCGGGTCCTGCCCAGCGCCTCGGTCAACTGGCCCTGGGCTTCCTCCAGTTCGGCCCGGGTCCGGGCCAGCTCCTCGGTCAGCTGTCCCTGCGCTTCCTCCAGTTCAACCCGGGTCCTGGCCAGCGCCTCGGTCAACTGCCCCTGCGTATCGTCCAGTTCGGCCCGAGTCCGGGCCAGCTCCTCCGCCAACTTTCGCCGCTCCGTTCCGAGCGTCTCCCGCACCGCCTCGCGAGACTCCCCGAGCGCCTCCGCCACGGCCTCGCGGGACTCCTTCAGCGTCCTGGCCGCCGCCTCGGCCGCGAGGCTCGCGGACGTCTCCTCCGCGACCTGCCGCGCGGTTTCGGTGGCCGTGTCCTTCGCCGCCGCTGCGGCGGCCCGGACGATCTCGTCGGCGTGCGCGACCCGTTCATCGGCGATCGTCCGGGCGACCTCGGCGGCGACGCGCCGCGACGTGGTCTCCATGGTCCGCTCGGCATAGGGCGATCTGGCGAGCGCGTCGGCACAGCGCATGACGGTCTCGGTCGCCACGGCTTCTGCTGTCTGGCGGACTTCTGTCCGGGTGCTCTTCCGCATGCCGGGATTCTGGGCGGGGCCGCGCGGGACCCCTCCCGGATCTACGGCGTCCAGCGCGGCGCGCGACCGCCAGGGCCGGACAACGACCGTCGGTCACTCGGAATCACCGGTTGAACCACGGCCATTCCACCCGTAGGCCAGCGGTTCATGGCGGGGTGGCGCATGCTCGTGTCGAGACCGTCGGCTCGCCGCACACGGTGTCGCACGGGTCGTGTTCGGTGCCGTCAGGCGCTCCGGCCGACCGGCATCTGTGATGTACCGATGTACCGAAGCGATGAGAGGACACACCATGGATCTCGGACTGAACGGGCAGGTGGCCGTGGTCACCGGCGCCAGCAGGGGGATCGGGCTGGCGATCGTGCGGGCGCTGGTCGCGGAGGGAGTCACGGTGTATGCCGGGGCCCGGAACTCCTCGGCCGGGCTGGAGGAACTGGCCGCGAAGGGGAGCGTGCGGGTCGTACCGGTCGACCTGGGTGAGGCGTCGGGACCCGCGCGGCTCGTCGAGGCCGCGGGTGAGCGGATCGACATCCTTGTCAACAACGTGGGATCGGCTCCGGCCCGTACCGGAGGATTCCTCACGGTCACCGACGAGGAGTGGCTCACCACCCTCAATCTGAACCTCTTGGCGGCCGTCCGTACGACCCGCAGCGCGCTGCCGGTGATGCTCGCCCGGGGACGCGGGTCGATCGTGAGCATCTGCTCGGTCAACGCGGCGCTCCCCGACCCGGCGGTCATCGACTACAGCGCGTCGAAGGCGGCCCTCGCAGGCTTCTCCAAGGCCCTGTCCAAGGAGGTCGGCCCGAAGGGGATCCGGGTCAACACCGTCAGCCCGGGGCCGGTCGAGACCGATCTCTGGCTCGGGGACGGAGGCGTCGCCGCGACGGTCTCCGAGGCGACCGGCATGAAACCCCAGGACGTCATCGACAACGCCACGCGGACCACGGTCACCGGCCGTTTCTCCCGGCCCGCCGAGATCGCCGACGTGGTCCTGCTGCTGGCTGCGGACCGGACGGCGAACGTGACTGGCGCCGACATCACCGTAGACGGCGGCTTCGTCCCCACCTGGTGAATACACAGGCGGGCGG